>Ga0335073_10001656_pt1 | contig 29923 bp, 28 predicted proteins | sample Lox_Sample_22_FD_207093 | JGI IMG/M metagenome (GOLD analysis project Ga0335073, IMG submission 207093) | Soil microbial communities from Loxahatchee National Wildlife Refuge, Florida, United States - Lox_Sample_2.2 | ecosystem: Environmental > Terrestrial > Soil > Wetlands | place: USA... | reverse complement strand
GCGAGCGATGATCGCGAAGACATCGAGCGCAAGACGCAGGCGCTCGAGCAGGCCTCGACCGCGCTCCTGCAGAAGATGTATGAGCAGCAATCGGCCGGGGCGGGCGCACAGGGCGCTTCCGGATCTGGCGCCGCCGGCGAGCGCGGCAAGAAGGAAGAAGAAGTGCTCGATGCGGAGTTCGAAGAGGTGAAGGACAGCGACCGCAAGAAGGCTTGAGGCGCGATACCGCGATGTAAGTGCGATGAGAGCCGCCGGCATGGATAGTGCCGGCGGCTCGTTCATATGTAGAGTTGCTCGGGATGAGCGCGCCTGATCGTATAGGTGTGGAGAATGGCCAAGCAGGATTACTACAAAGTGCTCGAGGTGGCGAGGAGCGCATCCGAGGCGGACATCAAGAAGGCCTATCGGCGTCTCGCCATGAAGCACCACCCCGACCGCAACCCGGACAATCCGGACGCGGAGCACAAGTTCAAGGAGGCGAAGGAGGCCTACGAAGTGCTGTGCGATGCCCAGAAGCGCGCGGTGTACGACCAGTTCGGACACGCGGGGCTCGAGGGCGGCGGCCGCGGCGGCTTCAGTGCGGGCGATGCGTTCGGCGACATCTTCGGCGAGATGTTCGGCGACATCTTCTCCGGCGGGCAGCGCAGCCGCTCGCAGGTGTTCCGCGGCGCCGATCTGCGCTACGAGCTCGAGCTCGACCTCGAGCAAGCCGTGTTCGGTACCGAGACCGAGATCAAGATTCCCTCCCTGGCAGAGTGCAAGGTCTGCAAGGGCAGCGGGGCAGCCAAGGGTTCGACGCCCAAGACCTGCGATACCTGCCATGGGCAGGGTCAGGTGCGCGTGCAGCAGTCGATCTTCACGATCCAGCAGCCCTGTCCGCGCTGCAAGGGCCGCGGCAAGGTGATCAGCAACCCTTGCGACACCTGCTATGGTCAGGGGCGGGTGCGCCAGGAGAAGACCCTCTCCGTGAGCGTGCCGGCCGGAGTCGATTCGGGCGATCGCATCCGCCTCACCGGCGAGGGCGAAGCCGGGCGCAACGGCGGGCCGACGGGCGACCTGTACGTCGAGATCCGGGTGCGGGAGCATGCCATCTTCGAGCGCGAGGGGAGCCATCTGTCCTGCGAGGTGCCCATCAGTTTCGCGACCGCGGCCCTCGGCGGAACGGTCGAGGTGCCGACGCTCGACGGCGAGGTGGTGCTCAAGATCCCGAGCGAGACGCAGTCGGGCCGCGTGTTCCGCATGCGCGAGAAGGGGGTGCGCCCGGTGCGGGGCGGCGCCGCCGGCGATCTGTTCTGCCGCGTGGTGGTCGAAACCCCGGTGAGTCTCTCCTCCGAGCAGAAGGATCTTCTGAAGAGATTCGAGTCATCGCTCCAGGAGGGAGCTCACAAGCCGCGCGAGCGCACCTTCTTCGAGGGGGTGAAGAAATTCTTCACCCGCGCGGTCGACTAGGCCGGTGCCTCGAGAGCGACAGACCACGATGGCGGGACTTGCCGTATTCGGGATCACCGGGCGCATGGGGCAAGCGCTGGTGAGGGCGTTGCGCGAGACGAGCGCGCCGCGCCTCGAGCTTTGCGGCGCACTCGCTTCGAAAGCCAGTCCGCGGCTGGCCCAGGATGCCGTCGCCGAGGGTGCCCCGAGCGGGGTGCTCGTGACCGCGGATCCCCGCATCGCGCTGCGGGGCGCCGCCGTGGCGGTCGACTTCAGCCTGCCGCAGTGCGTGGCCGAGCACGCCGGGATGTGCCGCGATCTCGAGGTGCCGCTGCTCGTCGGGGCGACGGGCCTCGACGCAGAGACGCGCGCGGCACTGGAAGCCGCCGCGACCAAGGTGGCGGTGGTGATCGCGCCGAATACCAGCATCGGGGTCGCAGTGCTCCATCGGCTGGTGGCGCTCGCCGCCCGCGCGCTCGGGCAGGGCTTCGATGTGGAAGTGAGCGAGGCGCACCATCGCATGAAGCGCGACGCGCCCTCCGGGACGGCGCTCGCCCTGGGCGAAGCGGTGGCTCGGGCGCGCGGCGGCACGCTCGCGGAGCTCGCCGTCTACGAGCGGCACGGGTCGGCCGCTGCGCGGGTACCCGGCAGCATCGGTTTCGCGGTGCTGCGCGCCGGCGACATCGTCGGCGAGCACACGGTGACCTTTGCCACGGCCGGAGAGCGGGTCGAGCTCACTCATCGCGCGAGCGACCGGATGATCTTCGCGCGCGGAGCATTGCGAGCCGCCGAATGGCTCGTCGGCCGCTCCCCGGGGCTCTACGGCATGGCTGACGTGCTCGGATTTCAGGAAGCGCGTTGAAGGTCATGGACAGTCGCCGCGCTCATCGTTAATATTCGCGCCCGGAAAAGCCCGCAGGACCCAGAAGCGGGAGGCGTTCCCGAGCGAGCGCCTCCCGCTTCGCGCATCTGCGGGCGGGGCGCGCTCAAGACGCGCTAAAGTGAGGGAAACGGAGTGTCGACACCTGCAGTGCTAGCTCTCGAGGATGGCACCGTGTTCCGTGGCGTCTCGGTCGGCGCGAAAGGCAACACGACGGGTGAAGTAGTTTTCAATACGGCGATGACCGGATATCAGGAGATCCTCACCGATCCCTCGTACTGCCGCCAGATCGTCACTCTCACGTATCCCCATGTCGGCAACACCGGGACCACCCCGGAGGACCTCGAGTCGGGTGCGGTGTACGCCGCCGGCCTCGTGATCCGCGACTTGCCGCAGACCCATTCCAACTGGCGCGCCACCGAATCGTTAAGCAATTTCCTGCAGCGCTGTAGGGTGGTGGCGATCGCCGACATCGATACGCGCAAGCTGACGCGCCTGTTGCGAGAGAAGGGGGCGCAGTCGGGCTGCATCATGACCGGGGAGACCATCGACGAGAATGCGGCGGTGCGCGCCGCGAAGAAGTTCCCCGGGCTCAAGGGCATGGATCTCGCCAAGGCGGTGTCGACCAAGAAGATCTATCAGTGGAACGATGGCGTGATCTGGAAATCCACCGGCAAGCCGCCGCGCCCGCAGAGTCGGTTGCATGTCGTTGCCTACGATTTCGGCATCAAGCGCAACATTCTGCGCATCCTCGCGGAGCACGGCTGTCGCATGACGGTGGTTCCTGCACAAACGCCTGCGGATCAAGTACTTGCGATGAACCCCGACGGTATTTTCTTGAGCAACGGGCCGGGCGATCCGGAGCCCTGCGATTACGCGATCAACGCGATCAGCAAGTTTCTCACCACCGACATCCCGGTGTTCGGCATCTGTCTCGGGCATCAGCTCCTGGGGCTCGCGAGCGGTGCCAAGACGATCAAGATGAAGTTTGGACACCATGGCGCCAATCATCCGGTGTCCGAGCTCGATTCGGGGCGGGTGCTGATCTCGAGTCAAAATCACGGCTTCGCCGTCGACGAGGCGACGCTGCCGGAGAATCTGCGCGCCACGCACCGCTCCTTGTTCGACGGCTCGCTGCAGGGCGTGGCCCGGACCGATCGGCCCGCCTTCAGCTTTCAGGGGCATCCGGAGGCGAGCCCGGGCCCGCACGACTTGCGCCTGCTGTTCGAGCACTTCATGTATCTCATGGTGAAGCGCATCCAGGCGAACTCGCGCGGCCGCACCGCTGTGAAAGCGCAGAAAGCCGCGGAAGGCAGCTGAGGCGGTGGGGAAGCGTACCGACCTCGAAAGCATCCTGATCATCGGCGCGGGGCCCATCATCATCGGCCAGGCGTGCGAGTTCGATTATTCCGGAGCTCAAGCGTGTAAGGCCCTGAAACAGGAGGGCTATCGGGTCATCCTGGTGAACTCGAATCCGGCCACCATCATGACCGATCCGGAGAGCGCGGACTCGATCTACATCGAGCCCATCAACTGGCGCACCATCGAGCGCATCATCGAAAAGGAACGGCCGAGCGCGCTCCTGCCCACCATGGGCGGCCAGACCGCGCTCAATACCGCGCTCGATCTGGTCCGTGAGGGCGTGCTCGAGAAGTTCAACGTGGAGATGATCGGCGCTTCCCAGCGCGCCATCGACATGGCGGAGGACCGCGAGCTGTTCCGCAAGGCCATGACCGACATCGGCCTCGAGTGCGCGCGCTCGCGCATCGCGCACAGCATGGAGGAGGCGCTCGCGGTTCAGGCGGAGATCGGCTTCCCCACCGTCATCCGGCCCTCGTTCACCCTGGGCGGATCGGGCGGCGGCATCGCCTACAACCGCGAGGAGTTCGAGGAGATCGTCGCGCGCGGGCTCGATGCCTCGCCGACCAACGAGGTGCTGCTGGAGGAGTCGGTGCTCGGCTGGAAAGAGTATGAGATGGAGGTGGTGCGCGACAAGAACGACAACTGCATCATCGTCTGCTCGATCGAGAACCTCGACCCGATGGGCGTGCACACCGGCGATTCGATCACGGTGGCGCCGGCCCAGACCCTCACGGACCGGGAGTACCAGCGCTTGCGCGATGCCTCGATCGCGGTGCTGCGCAAGATCGGTGTCGACACGGGCGGCTCGAACGTGCAGTTCGCGGTCAATCCCGAGGACGGCCGGGTGCTCGTGATCGAGATGAATCCGCGCGTCTCGCGCTCCTCGGCGCTCGCCTCCAAGGCGACCGGGTTCCCCATCGCCAAGATTGCCGCCAAGCTGGCGGTCGGCTACACGCTCGATGAGCTCAAGAACGAGATCACCGGCGGGGGCACTCCGGCCTCCTTCGAGCCCACCATCGACTACGTGGTCACCAAGATCCCGCGCTTCACGTTCGAGAAATTTCCGGGCGCCAACACCCGCCTCACCACCCAGATGAAATCGGTCGGCGAGGCCATGGCGATCGGCCGCTCGTTCCAGGAGTCGATGCACAAGGCGTTGCGCAGCCTCGAGCTCGGCTACGACGGATTCGACGAGCAGCTCACGCTGCCCTTGACGGATGAGGGATCGGACAAGCTGTCCTACGAGCTGCGCTGGCCCGGCTCGGCACGCATTCTCTATGTGGCTGACGCGTTTCGCGCCGGCTGGAGCCTCGCGCAGATCTTCGATGCCACCAAGATCGATCCCTGGTTCCTCTCGCAGATCGAGGATCTGGTGCGCGAGGAGCGGCTCATCAAGGAACAGGGCTTCGAGGCGCTCGAGGCGGCACGACTGCGAGGCTTGAAGCGCAAGGGCTTCTCCGACGCGCGCATCGGCTCGCTGCTCGGGCGCGAGGAGCGCGAGGTACGCGCCCGGCGGCGCAAGCTCGGAATCCATCCCGTGTACAAGCGCGTCGACACCTGTGCGGCCGAGTTCTCGACCTCGACCGCTTACCTCTATTCGAGCTACGACGAGGAATGCGAGGCGAATCCCGGCACGCGCCGCAAGATCATGATCCTGGGCGGCGGCCCGAACCGCATCGGGCAGGGGATCGAGTTCGACTACTGCTGCGTGCATGCGGCGATGGCGCTGCGCGAGGACGGGTTCGAGACCCTCATGGTCAACTGCAACCCCGAGACGGTCTCGACGGACTACGACACCTCCGATCGCCTGTACTTCGAGCCGCTGACGTTCGAGGACGTCATGGAGATCATCGAGAAGGAGAAGCCCGAGGGCGTGATCGTGCAGTACGGCGGCCAGACACCGCTCAAGCTGTCGCGCGCGCTGGCCGCCGCGGGCGCGCCCATCATCGGCACCACCCCCGACAGCATCGACGTTGCCGAGGACCGCGAGCGATTTCAGAAGCTGGTCGCGGCGCTGAAGCTCAAGCAGCCGGCGAATGCGACGGCACGCACCGAGGAACAGGCGGTGCTCATGGCGCGCGAGGTCGGCTTCCCGCTGGTGGTGCGCCCGAGCTATGTGCTCGGCGGACGCGCCATGGAGGTGGTGTTCAACGAGGATGATCTGCGCCAGTACATGACCGACGCGGTCAAAGTCTCGAACGACAGCCCGGTGCTGCTCGATCGCTTCCTCGATCTTGCGATCGAGGTCGACGTCGATGCCGTATGCGACGGCGAGAACGTGCTGGTCGGCGGCATCATGGAGCACATCGAGCAGGCCGGCGTGCACTCCGGCGACTCGGGTTGCTCGCTGCCGCCGAACGGGCTGTCGCAGGAGACGCAGGAAGAGCTGCGCGCCCAGACCCGCAAGCTCGCCAAGGCGCTCAACGTGGTCGGCCTCATGAACGTGCAGTTCGCCATCCAGAGCGGCGTCATCTATATACTCGAGGTGAACCCGCGTGCCTCGCGCACCGTCCCGTTCGTCTCCAAGGCGACCGGGATCCCGCTCGCCAAGGTTGCCGCGCGGGTCATGACCGGCAAGACGCTCGCCGAGCAGGGACAGACGAGCGAGCGGGTCCCGAAGTACTTCTCGGTCAAGGAAGCCGTGTTCCCGTTCATCAAGTTCCCCGAGGCCGACCCCATTCTGGGGCCCGAGATGAAATCGACCGGCGAGGTGATGGGCACCGGCAGCACCTTCGGCGAGGCCTACGCCAAGGCGCAGGCGGCCTCGGGGGTGATCTTGCCGACCCGCGGCCTGTGCTTCGTGAGCGTGCGAGACCGCGACAAGCCCGCCGCCGTGCAGCTTGCCCAGATGCTGATCGCGCGCGGCTTCGAGATCGCCGCGACCGGAGGTACGGCAAAGGCCCTGGAGGATGCCGGAATCGTCTGTCGGCGGGTGAACAAGGTGCGCGAGGGTCGCCCGCACGTCGTCGATATGATAAAAAACGATGAGATTGCCCTCATCGTCAATACCACGGAGGGCAAGCAAGCGGTGCGCGAGTCCCGTTCGATTCGCCGTGAGGCGGTGGCGCGTAAAATCACCTACTACACCACCGTGGCCGGGGCGCGCGCCACGTGCGATGCGCTCGATCATCTGGGCGATATTGAAGTCAACCGGTTGCAGGATCTGCACAAGGAATTGGCGTGAAACGTACTCCCATGACCCTGCGCGGCGCCGAGCGCCTGCGCCAGGAGCTCAGGCAGCTGAAGAGCGAGGCGCGACCGAACGTGATCAAGGCGATCGCCGAGGCGCGATCGCACGGGGATCTGTCCGAGAATGCCGAATACCATGCGGCGCGCGAGCAGCAGAGCTTCATCGAGGGTCGTATCGTCGACATCGAGACGCGGCTCGCCAACGCCGAGGTGATCGATGTGACCAAGCTCAACGCGAACGGCCGGGTGGTGTTCGGCTCGACCGTGGAGGTCGAGGATCAGGACGGGGGCGCCAAATTGAGCTATCAGCTCGTGGGCGACGATGAGGCCGACATCAAGCATGGCCTGTTGTCGGTGTCTTCGCCCATCGCGCGCGCGCTCATCGGCAAATCCGAGGGCGATGTGGTCGACGTCACCGCGCCCGGCGGTACGCGCAGCTACGAGATCGTATCGGTCCGCTATATTTGATCCTCCGCAACCTGTCGCGCGTGGTGTTCGTGCTGTTTGCCGGCAGCCTCTGGGCGCTTGCGCTGTGGGTGGCGCCGACCCTGTTCTTCGCCCAGGGCGACCGCCACCTCGCGGGACTGCTCGCGGGGCGCTTGTTCAGCGTGGAGACCTATCTTGGCCTTGCGAGCGCAGGCCTCGCGCTGCTCTCGCCCGGGCGGGCGCAACGGCGCTGGTTGTTTGCGGCCGCAGGACTTCTCGCCGTGAACGAGTTCGTCCTGAAGCACCTCATGGAGTCGGCCCATGCCCGGGGCACCGCCCTGGGGCTCGGCTTCGGCGCCTGGCATGGGGTATCGGCCGTGCTCTACGTGCTCGCCGCGCTGGGCGTGCTGTCAGTCGTCTGGAAGGATCACCTTCGCTAGGCCTTGGCGGCGGCGATAGAAGACCCCCACGTTTCCGATGCGCTGCACCATGAAGGCCGAGGTCCGGCGGGCGAGCTCCGCGAGCGCCGCATCGCGGGCCGAACGGTCCCCGACTCGGGCGCTCACCTTGACGAGCTCGTGATCGGCAAGAGCCCGCTCGAGCTCTTCGACGACAGCCTCGGTCAATCCCGCATTGCCGAGCATCACCAGGGGGCTGCGCGGGTGCGCCAGGCGGCGCAGGTGCTTCTTTTGTTTCTCCGACAGGGTCATGGCCGCATTATAGGGATCGAGACCACCCGCGACGGCCATCCATGCCCAAACGATCCAAATCGAGCGCCCGCTGGCTCGCCGAGCATGCGAGCGATGAGTTCGTCAAGCGCGCGCGCGCCGAAGGCTGGCGCTCGCGGGCGGTCTTCAAGCTCGCCGAGATCGAGAAGAGCGAGCACTTGCTGCGCCCGGGGATGCGCGTGGTCGATCTGGGCGCGGCACCGGGCGGCTGGAGCCAGTACGCGGCCCGCCAGGTTGGCCGCGGGGGAAGGGTGGTCGCGACCGACATCCTGCCCATGGATGCGATTCCGGGTGTCGATTTCGTGCTGGGCGACTTCCGCGAGGACCGTGTGCTCGAGCAGGTGCAGGCCTGCCTGGGCGCGGCGAAGGTCGACCTTGTATTGTCCGATATGGCCCCCAACATGGCGGGTATCGATGCCGTGGATCAGCCCCGCTCGATGTATCTGGCGGAGCTCGCGCTGGATTTTGCCGACCGCGTGCTGGCGCCCGGCGGGGATGCTCTGATCAAGGTATTTCAGGGTGCGGGCTTCGATGAGATCATCTGCGAGGCGCGGCGCCGATACCGGCGGGTCGTGACCAAAAAGCCGAAGGCGTCACGGTCCCGAAGTCCTGAGATCTACCTGTTGGCGCGGCAGTTTGGGATGGTGTAACGTCGAGCGTATCCCATCGGCGGCGCAACGGAACGCGGGTCGGGGCCAGTTTGTCGTAATATGGATACGGCTCGGCCGTAGGTGAAACTTGAACGACTTGACCAAACAGATTCTCTTGTGGGTCGCGCTGGCCGTCATTCTGCTCGCGATCTTCAGCCAATTCGGGATGCGCACCGGCCAGCCGCAGACGATCATTTACTCCCAGTTTCTGTCCGACGTGAAGAGCGGCATCGTCGAATCGGTGACCTTGAAGGGCGAGGTGATCGAGGGCAAGCGGCGCGACGGCAACCAGTTCGTCGTGTTCAACCCCGAGACCAGCAACAGCCAGCTGATCGACCTGCTGAGCTCGCACAACGTGAAGTTCGGGGGCGAGCCCCCGAAACAGCAGTCCGTGTTCCTGCAATTGCTGATCTCCGCCTTCCCGATCCTGATCCTGATCGGCTTCTGGGCGTATTTCATGCGTCAGATGCAAGGCGCCTCCGGCGGCCGGGGGGCCATGTCCTTCGGCAAGAGCCGGGCGCGGCTCCTGGGCGAGGACCAGGTGAACATCACCTTTGCCGATGTGGCGGGTGTCGAAGAGGCGAAGCAGGAGGTGGTCGAGATCGTCGACTTCCTGAAAGATCCGGGCAAGTTCCAGAAACTTGGCGGCAAGATCCCCAAGGGTGTGCTCATGGTGGGCTCCCCGGGCACGGGCAAGACCCTGCTGGCGCGGGCGATTGCAGGTGAGGCCAAGGTGCCCTTCTTCACCATCTCCGGCTCGGATTTCGTCGAGATGTTCGTCGGTGTCGGCGCCTCGCGCGTCCGCGACATGTTCGAGCAGGCCAAGAAGCATGCGCCCTGCATCATTTTCATCGATGAGATCGATGCGGTCGGCCGCCATCGTGGTGCGGGCCTTGGCGGGGGCCACGACGAGCGCGAGCAGACGCTGAATCAGCTCTTGGTCGAGATGGACGGCTTCGAGGGCAATGAGGGCATCATCGTCATCGCCGCAACCAATCGCCCCGACGTGCTCGATCCCGCGCTCTTGCGCCCCGGCCGCTTCGACCGGCAGGTCGTGGTACCGCTGCCCGACGTGCGCGGCCGCGAGCAGATCTTGAAGGTGCACATGCGCAAGGTCCCGCTGGGCGATAACGTGAAGCCCTCGGTGATCGCGCGCGGCACGCCCGGCTTCTCGGGCGCCGATCTCGCGAATCTGGTGAACGAGGCGGCGCTGTTCGCGGCGCGCGGCAACAAGCGCTCCGTGACCATGGAGGAATTCGAGCGCGCCAAGGACAAGATCATGATGGGCGCCGAGCGGCGCTCGATGGTGATGACGGAGGAAGAGAAGCGCAACACCGCCTATCACGAGTCCGGCCACGCCATCGTGGGACTGTCGGTACCCGAGCACGACCCGGTCTACAAAGTCACCATCATTCCGCGCGGGCGCGCGCTGGGTGTCACCATGTTCCTCCCGGAGCAGGATCGCTACAGCACCAGCAAGCGCCAGCTCGAGAGCCGCATTGCCACCCTGTTCGGCGGGCGCGTGGCGGAGGAGCTGGTATTCGGTCCCGATGCCGTGACCACCGGCGCCTCGAACGACATCGAGCGCGCCACCGAGCTCGCGCGCAACATGGTGACCCGGTGGGGCCTGTCGGACCGCCTGGGTCCGCAAACCTACAGCGAGGAGTCGGGCGAGGTGTTCCTGGGGCGCAGCGTCACGCAGCACAAGCAGGTATCGGACGTGACCGCGCACGTGATCGATGAGGAAGTGCGCAAGGTCATCGACTCGAATTATCAGCGGGCCTACAACATCATCAAGAACAACATGGACAAGTTGCAGACGATGTCCGAGGCGTTGATCAAGTACGAGACCATCGACGAAGAGCAGATCAAGGACATCATGGAAGGGCGCGTGCCACGTCCGCCGCGCGATTGGGACGACACGCCGACGCCGACGCCGCGCGGCCCGACGGCCGAGAAGCCGACCACGCCGCTCGTGACCCCGGCGGGGCAGCATTAACGAGCGTTAGACCGGGCGGCAGCCCGTACGCCGTGCATTGGCAGTGCCGCGATAGAGCCATCGACCTCGGGCGTCCCGTGGTCATGGGTATCCTCAACGTCACCCCGGATTCCTTCTCCGACGGCGGGCGCTGGCTCGACCCCGATCGGGCGCTCGCGCGCGCCGCACAGATGACCGCCGAGGGCGCTGCCATCATCGATGTCGGCGGTGAATCGACGCGCCCCGGCTCGCTCGGGGTCGATGAGGAGACCGAATGCAGCCGCGTGGTTCCGGTGATCGCGCGCATCGCGGCCGCGCTCGATGTCGCGATTTCCATCGACTCGAGCAAGTTGCCCGTGATGGCGGCCGCGGCGGCGGCCGGGGCTTGCATCGTGAACGACGTCAAGGCGCTCGGCGCGCCCGGGGCGCGTGAATGGGCTGCCCAGGCCAAAGTAGGCGTGTGTCTCATGCACATGCGCGGCGAGCCGCGTACCATGCAGGATGCGCCCGAATATGCGGATGTGGTGAGCGAGGTGGGCGCGTTCCTCGCGCGCCAGCGGGCGGCGTGCATGGCGGCCGGTATTGCCCCCGCGGCGATTGCGCTCGATCCGGGACTGGGCTTCGGCAAGGGTCCCGAGCACAACCTCGCCTTGCTCAAGAATCTCGGGCATCTGACCGCGCTGGGCGCGCCGTTGCTGGTCGGCGTATCGCGCAAGAGCCTCATCGGGCGCGTGCTCGGGCGCGCGCCGGGCGAGCGCCTGTACGGCGGACTCGGGCTCGCGGCGCTGGCGGTGAGTCTGGGCGCGCGCATCATCCGCACGCACGATGTGGGGCCGACGCTCGACGCGATTCGCATGGTGAGCGCGGTGTTGGAAGGCAGAGTGAGTTGAGCCAAGGCGGAGAGTTGAGCCAAAGGGAGAGCGAGTTTGAGCCACTATTTCGGGACGGACGGCGTTCGGGGCCGCGTCGGCGAAGCGCCGATGACGGTGGATTTCGCGCTGCGGCTTGCGAGTGCCGCCGCGCGGGTGCTCGCGCCGGAAGGCGGCCGGGTGCTCATCGGCAAGGACACGCGTGTCTCGGGCTACATGTTCGAGTCCGCGCTCGAGGCGGGGTTCGTCGCGGCCGGGGTCGACGTGCTGCTGATCGGTCCGCTGCCGACGCCCGGAATCGCTTACATGACGCAGCAGCTGAACTGCAATTTCGGGGTCGTCATATCGGCCTCGCACAACCGCTATGAGGACAACGGCATCAAGTTCTTCGATGCGAGCGGCAGCAAGCTCTCGGATGCCGTGGAGATGCGCATCGAGCGCTTGCTCGACGGCGCGGTGGTGACGCGCGAATCGCAGCGCCTCGGCAAGGCCCTGCGCACGGACAGGAGCCGCGTCCAGTACCAGGAGTTCTGCGCTTCGACCATTCCGAAGGGCATGACCCTGCAAGGCTACAAGATCGTGGTCGACTGCGCGAATGGCGCGGCCTACAAGGTCGCGCCGCGCGTATTCGCGGACCTGGGTGCGGAGATCGTGCCCATCGGCTGCTCGCCGAACGGCCGCAATATCAACGACAGTTGTGGATCCACTGCGCCCGAGCTGCTGCAGCTCACGGTTCCGGGGGTGCGCGCGCAGATCGGTCTCGCGCTCGACGGTGACGGCGATCGAGTGACGATGGTGGATGAGCTCGGCCGCTGCGTCGACGGAGATCAGATCGTCTATCTGCTGGCGCGTGCCCGGCAGGCCGCGGGCATGCTCAAGGGGCCGGTGGTCGGCACGGTGATGAGCAATCTCGGACTCGAGCAGTCGCTGCAAAAGCAGGGTATCGAGTTTCGCCGCGCGCAGGTGGGCGACCGCTACGTGCTCGCGATGTTGCAGGAGGTCGGCGGGATGCTCGGGGGAGAGACCTCGGGACACATCCTGTGTCTCGACAAGACCACGACCGGGGACGGCATCATCACGGCGCTCCAGGTGCTCGCGGTCATGAAGGGGACGGGGGCGAGTCTTGCCGAGCTCGTTGCGCCCATGCCCAAATACCCGCAGGTGCTCTTGAACGTGAAGGTGGCACGCCGTTTCGACCCGATGACGAGCGCCGAGGTCATCGAGGTGATGCGTGCCCTGGAGCGCCGGCTCGGCAGCCGGGGGCGGATCGTGCTGCGGGCTTCGGGCACCGAACCCGTGATCCGGGTCATGGTCGAAGGACACGACGCCAAGCTGGTCAAAACGGGGGCCCAGGACATCGCCGCGGTGGTCGCGACGGTCGCTGCCAGGGCGGTGGAAGCCTGAGCCGTTGGCTGTTTGGCGCGGGGCTTGCAGTTAAGGGTCCGCGCGGCTAATCTTCGCCGCCTTTCATGGAAGGGGCGCTCAGCGCAGAGGGCCCCATAGGCGGTGGCTATGCGTCGTCCGGTGGTCGCGGGTAATTGGAAAATGCACGGATCGCGCTCCGCCAACGAGGTCTTGCTCGGCGAGCTGGCCGAGCGCGTCAAGCCGGACTGGCACGTCGATGTGGTGGTGTTTCCTCCCTACGTCTATCTCGCCGATGCGATCCGCGCGCTCGAGGAGAGCGATATCGGGGTCGGGGCACAGGATGTGTGCGCCGAGGCGCCGGGTGCCTTCACCGGCCAGGTCGCTGCGGCGATGCTCAAGGACGTCGGCTGCCGTTACGTGATCGTGGGCCATTCGGAGCGCCGGCGGCTTTATCACGAGGATGACGCCCTGGTGGCGCGCAAATTCGCCGCGGCGCTCGCGGCCGGTCTCACCCCGGTGCTGTGCGTGGGCGAGACGCTGGAGGAGCGCGAAGCGCACCGCACCGAGGCGGTGGTCGCACGCCAGCTGGACGCGGTCATGGCCATGGTCGGCGTCGCGAGCTTCGAGGCCGCCATCGTCGCTTACGAGCCGGTGTGGGCGATCGGCACCGGACGCAACGCCTCGCCGCAGCAGGCGCAGGACGTGCATGCCTACCTGCGCGGTCGGATCGGCGCACAAGATGCTAAGATGGCGGCCCGCTTGCGGATTCTGTACGGCGGTAGCGTCAAGGCATCCAACGCACGCGAGCTGTTCGCGATGCCCGACGTGGATGGGGGTTTGGTGGGCGGCGCTTCGTTGAGCGCCGATGAGTTCCTGGAGATTTGCTCGGCTGCGGCCGTTCGAACCTGATAGAGAGTGCGATGCTGCGTGGGTTCATATTGTCGGTGCACATCCTGCTGGCGTTCTTGATCGTCGGCCTCGTGCTCATGCAACGCGGCAAGGGCGCGGAGGCCGGTGCGGGATTCGGCGCCGGTGCCTCGGGCACCGTGTTCGGCGCGCGTGGCACGACGACGCTGTTCTCGAGATTGACCGCGGTGTTCGCGGCGCTGTTCTTTGCAACGAGCTTGTTGCTCGCGTACCTGGGCACGCGCCCCTCGAGCGAGCCGACCAGCGTGCTCGAGCGCGCGGCGCAAGCACAATCGGCGGCGCGCGCGGCGCAGCCCGCGACGCCGGCCCCGGCTCCCGCTACCGTGCCGCCCACGAGCAGCGCGCCGGCGGTGGCGCCCGCGCAGCCACCGGCTCAAGCGCCCGCGCCGCAAGCGCCCGATCACAAATAGATTTGAATTTTTTAATTTTGGTTTGTCTTGCCGACGTGGCGGAATTGGTAGACGCGCTAGTTTGAGGGGCTAGTGGGGCAACCTGTGCCGGTTCGAGTCCGGCCGTCGGCACCATTCATGTAATTGTCTCGCTCATCGCTGGTATAATTATCGGCTAATGTTGCGACAGTACTTACCCATCCTCATCTTCATGGGGCTCGCCGGCGGCCTCGGACTCGTGCTGTTCACGCTCGGCTGGATCCTCGGCCCGCGGCGCCCCGATCCGGAGAAGCTGTCGCCCTACGAATGCGGCTTCGAGGCGTTCGAGGATTCGCGCATGCGCTTCGACGTGCGCTACTACCTGGTCGCCATCATCTTCATCGTGTTCGATCTCGAGATTGCGTTCTTCTTCCCCTGGGCCGTGTCGCTGCGTGCCACCGGTACCTTCGGACTGGTGTCGATGTTGATCTTCGCGCTCGTTCTGGTGGTCGCGCTGGTCTACGACTACCGCAGAGGTGCCCTCGAATGGGATTAGAGCCGGCGTCCGCCGACGCCGGTACGGTGCGCGGCTTCGAGGTGACCACGGTCGACAAGCTCATCAACTGGGCGCGCACCGGATCGCTCTGGCCCATGACCTTCGGCCTCGCCTGCTGTGCGGTCGAGATGATGCATGCCGGAGCGGCTCGCTACGACCTCGACCGCTTCGGGGTGGTGTTCCGCCCGAGTCCGCGCCAGTCGGATGTCATGATCGTGGCCGGCACGCTGGTCAACAAGATGGCCCCGGCGTTGCGCAAGGTGTACGACCAGATGGCCGAGCCGCGCTGGGTGATTTCGATGGGATCGTGTGCCAACGGCGGCGGCTACTACCACTATTCCTATGCCGTGGTGCGAGGCTGCGACCGGATCGTGCCCGTCGATGTGTACGTGCCTGGCTGCCCGCCCACGGCCGAGGCGCTCTTGTACGGCATCATCCAGCTGCAGAACAAGATCCGGCGCAACAAGGCCATCATCCGATGACGGACGCTGGCGCGACCGCCGCCGCCGCCGCGGCGACCCCGAGCCGGCTCGCGCGGCTGCGCAGCGCGCTCGAGGCGGCGCTCCCCGGGCAGCTCACGCCGGTCGAGAATCAGACCGGGGAGCTGAGCTACGAAGTGCGTGCCGCGCAGCTTCTCGGCGTCGCCCGCACGCTGCGCGACGGCGAGGGCCTCAAGTTCGAGATGTGCATGGATGTGTGCGGCGTCGACTACCTGCAGCACGGCCGCGCCGAATGGACCACGCAGCACGCGACCCTCTCCGGCTTCAGCCGCGGCGTCGCGCGCGGCATGTCGAGCGGCGGGGATGCGGCGCCCGGCCGCCGCTTCGCGGCGGTGTACCATCTCCTGTCGGTGAGCCTCAACCAGCGCTTGAGACTGCGCGTCTTCTGCGAGGACGACGCGGTTCCCGCGGTGGATTCGGTCACCGGCGTATGGGCCTCCGCCGACTGGTTCGAGCGCGAGGCATTCGACCTGTTCGGGATCCTGTTCAAGGGACACCCGGACCTGCGGCGGCTGCTCACCGACTATGGCTTCATCGGCCACCCCTTCCGCAAGGATTTTCCGCTGTCGGGCAACGTCGAGGTGCGCTACGACCCGGAGAAGGGACGGGTGGTGTATCAACCGGTGAGCATCGAGCCGCGTACGCTCGTGCCCAAGGTCATCCGCCAGGACAACCGCTACGATCCGCAGCTCACCAACGCACCGGTGCATGCGGCCTCGCTCGAGCCGAGCGCCGCGGCGATCGCGCCCGCGCCGCCGGCGCCCGCGCAGGCGAAGACCAATGCCTGAGATACGCAACTTCACCTTGAACTTCGGCCCGCAGCATCCGGCGGCGCACGGGGTTTTGCGCCTGGTGCTGGAGATGGACGGCGAGGTGATCCAGAAGGCCGATCCGCACATCGGTCTCCTGCACCGCGCGACCGAGAAGCTCGCCGAGAGCAAGCCTTTCAATCAGTCGATCGGCTACATGGACCGGCTCGACTACGTCTCCATGATGTGCAACGAGCACGCCTACGTCATGGCGATCGAGAAGCTGCTGGGGATCGAGCCGCCGCCGCGCGCGCAGTACATCCGGGTGATGTTCGACGAGATCACGCGCATCTTGAACCATCTCATGTGGCTCGGTGCGCACGGTCTCGACATCGGCGCGATGACGGTGTTTCTCTACTGCTTCCGCGAGCGCGAAGACCTCATGGACTGCTACGAGGCGGTCTCGGGCACGCGCATGCACGCGACCTACTATCGCCCGGGCGGCGTGTACCGCGATCTGCCCGAGATCATGCCCAAGTACCAGTACTCGCAGTGGCGCAGCAACAAGGACGTCGACCGCCTGAACGAGCGGCGTTCCGGGGGGTTGCTCGACTTCATCGCGGATTTCGCCGCGCGTTTCCCGAGCTGCATCGACGAGTACGAGACGCTGCTCACCGACAACCGCATCTGGAAGCAGCGCACGGTCAACATCGCGGTGGTGAGCCCCGAGCGCGCCATGCAGCTCGGTTTCTCGGGTCCGATGCTGCGGGGTTCCGGGGTCGAGTGGGATCTGCGCAAGAAGCAGCCGTACGAAGTCTACGACCGGATGGATTTCGACATCCCGGTGGGCGTCAACGGCGACTGCTACGACCGCTATCTGGTGCGCGTCGAGGAGCTGCGCCAGTCGACCCGCATCATCGATCAGTGCGTGAAGTGGCTCAGGGAGAATCCGGGTCCGGTGATGCTCGATGACCGCAAGGTGCGGCCGCCGCGGCGCGAGCAGATGAAGGGCGACATGGAATCGCTGATCCATCACTTCAAATTGTTCACCGAGGGCTATTGCGTGCCTGCGGGCGAGGTGTATGCGGCGGTGGAGGCTCCGAAGGGCGAGCTCGGTGTCTACCTCGTGTCGGACGGCGCCAACAAGCCCTACCGCCTGAAGGTGCGCGCTCCCGGCTTCGCGCATCTTGCATCGCTCGATGAGATGGTCCGCGGCCACATGCTCGCCGACGTGGTGGCGGTGATCGGTACCCAGGACATCGTCTTCGGGGAGATCGACCGATGAGCCAGGGACCCGCGAGCCCGGGCGGGAGCGGCGCCGGTGCCGCGGGCGGAGCGCTGTCCGAGCACGTGCGCGAGGAGATCGATCGCTGGGTGGCGAGGTTTCCGCCCGACCGCAAGCGCTCGGCGGTGATCTCGGCGCTGCACGCCGTGCAGCACGAGAACCAGGGTTTCCTCACCACGGCTCTCATGGACGCCGTCGCCGAGTATCTCGGCTTGCCGGCGATCCAGGTGTACGAGGTGGCGACCTTCTATTCGATGTTCGAGACCAAGCCGGTGGGGCGCCATCACGTCTCGGTGTGCACCAACATCTCGTGCATGCTGCGGGGCTCGGATGCGATCGTCGAGCGCGTCGAGAAGAAGCTCGGGATCAAGACCGGCGAGAGCACCCCGGACGGGCGCATTTACCTCAAGCGCGAGGAAGAGTGCCTGGCGGCGTGCAACAACGCGCCGATGATGATGGTCGACCACGTATATCACGAGAATCTGACTCCCGAGAGCGTGGACAAGATCCTGGATGAGCTGAAGTGAAGAGCGATCGCGCATGAGCTACGAGACGAATTTCGTGGTATTCGAGCCTTTGAAGCACGAGCGTCCGTGGACGCTCGAGACCTATCGCAAGCTCGGCGGCTACGAGGCGTGGGAGAGGATTCTCAGGGAGAAGACTCCGCGCGAGAAGATCATCGAGGAGGTGAAGGCCTCCGGGCTGCGCGGCCGCGGCGGCGCGGCGTTTCCGACCGGCGTCAAGTGGAGCTTCATGCCGCGCAGCTCGCCGGTGCAGAAATACGCGGTGTGCAACTCCGATGAGTCCGAGCCCGGCACCTGCCACGATCGCGACATCCTGCGCTACAACCCGCACTCGGTGATCGAGGGGATGGCGATCGGCGGCTATGCCATGACGGCGACGGTCGGCTACAACTACATTCGCGGCGAGTTTCTCGCCGAGCCGATTCCGCGCTTCCAGGCTGCGCTCGATGAGGCCTATGCGGCGGGGCTGCTCGGCAAGAACATCCTGGGGTCGGGCGTCGATTTCGACCTGCACATGTTCGTCGGCGCGGGCGCCTACATCTGCGGCGAGGAAACCGCGCTGCTCGAGTCGCTCGAGGGCAAGCCCGGCAAGCCGCGCTTCAAGCCGCCGTTTCCGGCGAACTTCGGCCTGTACGGCAAGCCCACCACCATCAACAACACCCAGAGCTACGCCTCGGTCCCCGCCATCATGCGCAAGGGTGCGGCCTGGTTCGCGGGCCTCGGCCCGGCGAACTCGGGCGGCACCCTCATCTACTCGATCTCGGGACACGTCGAGAAGCCGCAGAACATCGAGCTGCCGCTCGGCATCCCGTTCAAGGACCTGCTGGCGATCTGCGGCGGGGTGTGGAAGGGCCGCAAGCTCAAGGCCGTGATTCCCGGCGGCTCCTCCGTGCCGGTGGTGCCGGGCGATATCATGATGCAGACCAATTTCGATTACGACTCGCTCAAGAAGGCCGGCTCTTCCGTGGGCACGGGCGCCGTCATCGTCATGGACGAGACCACCTGCATGGTGCGCGCGCTGCAGCGGCTGTCGCGCTTCTATTATTCCGAGTCTTGCGGCCAATGCACGCCGTGCCGCGAAGGCACCGGATGGCTGGATCGCATGCTGAAGCGCATCCTTGCCGGCCAGGGGCGGAGCGAGGATCTGGGCCTGTTGCTCGATGTCGCGAATCGCATCGAGGGACACACGATCTGCGCGCTCGGCGATGCCGCCGCGTGGCCGGTGCAGAGCTTCTTGAAGCACTACAAGCACGAGTTTCAGTACATGATCGAGCACAAGGGCCGCTCGATCGTCGAGGGTGCGCCGGCGGCGGTGGCGGCATAAGGGCGGACGATGAGCGACGAGGTCAACATCGAGGTCAACGGCGTTCCCTTGAAGGCGCGCAAGGGCGAGATGATCATGCAGGCCACCGACCGGGCCGACGTGTACATCCCGCGCTTCTGCTATCACGCGAAGCTCACCGTCGCCGCCAATTGCCGCATGTGCCTGGTCGAGGTGGAGAAGGCGCCGAAGCCCATGCCCGCCTGCGCCACTCCGGTGATGGAAGGCATGAAGGTGTTCACGCGCTCGCCGAAGGCGGTCGCCGCGCAGCGCGCCACCATGGAGTTCCTGCTGATCAACCATCCGCTCGACTGCCCGATCTGCGATCAGGGCGGGGAGTGCGAGCTGCAGGACCTCGCCATGGGCTACGGACGCGACGTGTCGCGCTTTGCCGAGCGCAAGCGCGTGGTCAAGGACAAGAATCTGGGCGCGCTGGTCTCGACCGACATGACCCGTTGCATTCAGTGCACCCGCTGTGTGCGTTTCGGCCTCGAGGTGCAGGGCTTCCCGCAGCTCGGCACCACGGGACGCGGCGAGCACATGCAGATCGAGACCTACGTCGAGCAGAGCCTGGATCACGAGCTCTCGGCCAACATCATCGACCTGTGTCCGGTGGGCGCGCTCAACAACAAGCCGTTTCGCTACCGGGCGCGCGCCTGGGAGATGACGCAGCGTGCACTGGTGTCGCCGCACGACGGCTTCGGCACCAACCTCTTTGCCCACGTGCTGCGCGGCAAGCTCATGCGCATCGTGCCGCGCGAGAACGAGGAGCTCAACGAGACCTGGATCGCCGACCGCGATCGCTTCGGATTCGAGGGCATCTACTCGCCGGAGCGTGCGACTCAGCCGCTGATGCGCATCGACGGCGCGCTCAAGCCGGTCGACTGGGAAGTTGCGCTCACCGCCGCCGCGGAAGGACTCAAGAAGGCGGCCGGCAGCTCGAGCCTCGGATTCCTCGCCTCCCCGATGGCCACGGTGGAGGAGCTGTACCTGCTCGGTCAGATCGCGCGCGGACTCGGCACCAACAATATCGACCATCGCTTGCGCCAGCTCGATTTCCGCGGTGACAAGATCCCGGGCGCTTTTCCGAGCCTGGGGCTGGCCATCAAGGATGTCGAGGCGCTCGACGGCGTGCTGGTGGTCGGATCGAACCTGCGACACGAAATGCCGCTGCTGGCGCACCGCATCCGCAAAGCGGCGATCCGGCATGGCGCCAAGATCGCATTCTTGAATCCGCGCCGCTTCGACTACCTGTTTCCGGTCGCCGGCTACGGGCTCGCACAGGACCTCGCGGGCGAGCTCGCCGCCGTGGTGCGCGCCGCGGCGAGCGCGGCGGGGCAGCCGCTGCCCGCGGGCGTACGCGATGCGGGCGTCAATGACACCCATCGGGCGCTCGCCGCCGCGCTCGCCTCGGGGGCTCGCCGCGCGGTGATCCTGGGAGCGCTCGCCCAGCGGCATCCGCAATACGCCGAGATCCACGCGCTCGCCGGCGCGCTCGCCGCCGTGTGCGGAGCGAGCGTCGGCCTCATCGCCGAGGGCGCCAATGCGGCGGGGGCCCACCTCGCGGGCGCCGTGCCGCATCGCGAGGCCGGCGCGACTCCGGTGAGTGCGCCGGGACTCAGCGCTCGCGCCATGCTCGAGAGCCGGCTCAAGGCCTACTGCCTGTTCGGCGGCATCGATCCCGCGGCGGATCTCGCCATACCGCCGGAGGCGCTCGCAAGCGCCGAGCTGGTCATCGCCGCCACCACTCATCTGACCGAGAAGCTGCGCGAGGTGGCGCACGTGGTGCTGCCCATCGGCTCGTTCGCCGAGAGCGCCGGCACCTATGTGAACGTCGAGGGGCGCTGGCAGAGCTGGACCGGCGCCGTGAGCCCGGTGGGCGAGAGCCGGCCGGGCTGGAAGGTGTTGCGCGTGCTCGCGAACCTCTTGAGCATTCGCGGGGTCGACTACCTGAGCTCGGAGGAGGTGCGCGACGCGCTCTTGAAGCTGTGCGGCGATCGCATCGCCTCGCCGCTCGGCATCGCGCCCGCGGTGGCCGCAGTCTCGGGCAACGGGGTGGCGAGCGGCGCCGCCGCGCCGAGCGGGGCCGCCCCGGCCGGCGCCTGGGTCGACATACCGCCCTATCAGATCGATGTGCTGGTGCGCGGCTCCGAGTCGCTCGCCAAGACCCGGGACGGGCACTTGGCCCGCGCGGTGCTCTGATCATGTGGCAGTGGGATCCCATCCGCGACTGGCTCGGCGCCGAGATCACGCCTTACTGGGCTACACCGCTGCTCACCGCCGTGCAGATCTTGATGGTGATGATCGGGCTCATCCTGACCATGGCGTTCTACACGCTCGCCGAGCGCAAGATCATCGGCTGGATCCAGGCGCGCAAGGGACCGAACCGCGTGAACCTCCTGTGGATACCGGGCGCCGGCCAGCCGTTTGCGGACGTGGTGAAGCTCCTGTTCAAGGAGATCGTGATCCCGGCGAATGCCGCCGGGTTCCTGTTCCGCCTGGCGCCGTTCCTGGCGCTCATTCCCTCGCTCGCCATCTGGGCGGTGATCCCGTTCTCGCCCGAGCGCGCCTTCTCCAACATCGATGCGGGCCTGCTGTATGTGCTTGCGCTCACCTCGATGGGCGTGTACGGCATCATTCTCGCGGGCTGGGCCGCCAACTCCAAGTACGCGTTCTTGGGCGCGATGCGCTCGGCGGCGCAGATCGTCGCCTACGAGATCGCCATGGGATTCGCCATGGTCGGGGTTCTCATGGCCTCCGGAAGCCTCAACATCGGCGAGATCATCCGCGCCCAGCAGGGCGGCCTCTTCACCTGGAACTGGACCTGGCTGTTTCCGCTGCTGCTGGTGTATTTCATTTCCGGCGTGGCCGAAACCAATCGAGCGCCCTTCGATGTGGCCGAGGGTGAATCCGAGATCGTCGCCGGATTTCACGTGGACTATTCCGGCATGGCGTTCGCGCTGTTCTTCATCGCCGAGTACGTCAACATGATCCTGATCTCGGCGCTCACGGTGATCTTCTTCTTCGGCGGCTGGCTCTCGCCGTTCGACGGCTGGCTGCCGGATAGCTCCCTGCTCGCGCAGCCGAGCTTCTTCTGGTTCGGCCTCAAGACCCTGGCGCCGATGTTCACCTTCCTGTGGCTGCGCGCCACCTTCCCGCGCTACCGGTACGATCAGATCATGCGCCTGGGCTGGAAGGCGTTGATCCCGGTCACGCTCGTCTGGATTGCGGTGGAGATGTACCTCGCCTACCTGCACGTCGGACCCTGGAAGGAGCACATCTGATGGCCTCCACCTCGCGCAGTGTCGTCAAGACCTATCTGCTGCTCGAGCTCCTGCAGGGGCTCTGGGTCACGTGGAAGGAGATGTTCCGCAAGAAGGTCACGGTCAACTATCCCGAAGAGAAGACGCCGCAGAGTGCGCGCTTCAGAGGGCTGCACGCCCTGCGCCGCTATCCGAACGGCGAGGAGCGCTGCATCGCCTGCAAGCTGTGCGAGGCGGTGTGTCCGGCGCTCGCCATCACCATCGAGTCCGACGTGAGCAACGACGGCACGCGCCGCACCACGCGCTACGACATCGATCTGTTCAAGTGCATCTACTGCGGCTTCTGCGAGGAGGCGTGCCCGGTCGATGCCATCGTCGAGACCCGCATCCACGAGTATCACATGGAGAACCGCGGCGAGAACATCATGAGCAAGGACAAGCTGCTCGGCATCGGCGAGCGTTACGAGGCCATGATCGCGGCGGATCGGGCTGCCGACGCGCGGTACCGTTGATGTTCACGACCATTCTATTCTTGGTGCTTGCCGCGGTGCTGATCGGCGCGGCCTTGGGCGTGATTCTGGCGCGCAACCCCGTGTTCTGCGCGCTGCTGCTGGTGCTGTGCTTCTTCACCAGCGCGGTCATCTGGGTGATGCTGGACGCGGAGTTCCTGGGCATCGTGCTGGTGCTCGTGTACGTGGGCGCGGTCATGGTGCTGTTCCTGTTCGTGGTGATGATGCTCGACATCGATACCGAGCGCTTCCGCAAGGAGCTCAAGGGCTATTGGCCGCTCACCGTCGCGGTCGCGGGCTTCGTCGTGTTCGCCATCATCAACGTGATCGTGGTCAAGCATCTCGGCGGAGCGGACATCCGCTCGGCACCGGCGCTGCCCGCGGGGTATTCCAATACCCGCGTGCTCGGCACCGCGCTGTTCACGCGCTACGCCTATCCGGCGCAGCTCGCCGCGGTGATCCTCCTGGTGGCGAGCGTCGCGGCGATCATCCTGACCTTGCGGCGCCGCAAGGGCCTGAAGCCGCAGGATATCGCGCAGCAAGTGGCCGTGCGGGCCAAGGATCGGGTGCGCATCGTCAAGATGGCGCCGGAGAAGGGACCTTAAGAGGAAGCCGGACCGATGATCTCGCTCACCCATGTACTGGCGCTTTCCGGCATCCTGTTCTCCATCGCCGTCGCGGGTGTGTTCCTCAACAGAAAGAACATCATCGTGTTGCTCATGTGCATCGAGCTGATGCTGCTCGCGGTGAACTTCAACTTCGTCGCGTTCTCGCGATTTTCAGGGGATATCGGCGGACAGATCTTCGTGTTCTTCATCTTGACGGTGGCGGCGGCGGAGGCGGCGATCGGGCTCGCGATCCTGGTCGTGCTGTTCCGCGAGCGCCGCAGTATCGACGTCGAGGATCTGGATTCGCTGCAGGGCTGAGGTGGACAAGGGACAATGCAGTCGATCTATTTGACGATCGCGCTCGCGCCGCTCATCGCCGCGATCGCCGCGGGGATATTCGGCCGGCTCATCGGCCGCGTCGGCGCCCATACGGTCACCATCCTGGGCGTCGCGCTCTCCTGCGCGCTCTCCTGCTACGTGCTCTACGAGATCCTCGCGCGGGGCATGGCGGTCTACGACGGGCCGGTCTATACCTGGCTGGTCTCCGACGGCCTCAAGATCGAGGTCGGGTTTTTGATCGACCGCCTGTCCGCGCTGATGATGGCGGTGGTGACCTTCGTGTCGCTGATGGTGCACATCTACACCATCGGCTACATGGCGGACGATGACGGCTACCAGCGCTTCTTCAGCTACATCTCGCTGTTCACCTTCTCGATGCTGATGCTGGTGATGTCCAACAACTTCATGCAGCTCTTCTTCGGTTGGGAAGGGGTCGGCATGGTGTCGTACCTGCTGATCGGTTTCTGGTACACGCGCCCGACCGCCACGTTCGCGGCGCTCAAGGCCTTTCTGCTGAATCGAGTCGGCGATTTCGGCTTCGTCCTCGGGATCGCCGCGATCCTCAAATTCACCGGCTCGCTCGACTACGGCACGGTGTTCCAGCATGCGGATCAGATCGCCGCCGGCCACATACAGGTGACCAGCCACCTGGTGTGGCCGGCGATCACCTTCACCTGCATCTGCCTGTTCATCGGCGCCATGGCGAAGTCGGCGCAGGTACCGCTCCATGTCTGGCTGCCGGACTCCATGGAAGGCCCGACGCCGATCTCGGCGCTGATCCACGCGGCCACCATGGTGACCGCGGGAATCTTCATGGTGGCGCGGATGTCGCCGCTGTTCGAGCTTTCCGAGACCGCCCTCTCGATGGTGCTGATCCTGGGCGCGACCACCGCGTTCTTCATGGGACTTCTGGGCGTCGTCAACAACGACATCAAGCGCGTGATCGCCTACTCGACCCTGTCCCAGCTCGGCTACATGACCGTGGCGCTGGGCGCCTCCGCCTACAGTGCCGGCATCTTCCACCTGATGACGCATGCCTTCTTCAAGGCGCTCTTGTTCCTTGCGGCCGGCTCGGTGATCATTGCCATGCACCACGAGCAGGACATGCGCAAGATGGGCGGTCTCAAGAAGTACATGCCCATCACCTACTGGACGTTCCTGATCGGCACCCTCGCGCTCATCGGCTTCCCGGGCACGTCCGGCTTCTTCTCCAAGGATCTGCTGATCGATGCGGTACACGACGCGCACCGCGCGGGCGCGGGGTATGCGTATTTCTGCGTGCTCGCCGGTGTGTTCGTCACCTCGCTCTACTCCTTCCGCGCGCTCTTCATGACCTTCCACGGCGAGGAGCGGATGGACCAGGAGACCCGGCATCACCTGCACGAAAGTCCCTGGGTGGTGACGGGCCCGCTGATCCTGCTCGCCATTCCCTCGCTCATCATCGGCTGGATGACCGTGCAGCCGGTGCTGTTCGGCGGCTACTTCGGCGCGGCGATCCACGTGCTCCCCGCCAACGACGTGCTGCACGAGATCGGCGAGAAATTCGCAAGTCCGGCCCAATTCCTGGCCGGCACGTTCAGCGGGCTGCCCATCTATCTGCTGGCCGCCGGATTCGTGACGGCCTGGCTCTTCTTCTACAAGAACCCCGCCTGGGCGGATGCGGCCGAGCGGCGCTTCAAATGGCTGCACAGCATTCTCGTCAACAAGTACGGCTTCGACTGGCTCAACGAGAGGGTCATTGCCCCGATCGCCCGCGGCCTCGGAGGCGCCTTCTGGAAGGGCGGCGATGAGCTGTTGATCGACGGCGCCCTGGTCAACGGCAGCGCCCGCATCGTCGGCTGGCTCGCCTCGATCGTGCGCTACGCACAGTCCGGATACCTCTATCACTATGCCTTCGCCATGATCCTGGGACTGGCATCGCTCCTCTTGTGGTTGATCTGGCGCCCATGACGTTGCAAGGACACCTGCTCGCGCTTCTCATCTGGCTGCCCATCGTGGGCGGCTTCGTGGTGCTCGGCCTCGGCAAGCGCGAGGCGGCGGCCAAGTGGCTCTCGCTGCTCGTCTCGCTGGCGGCTCTGCTGCTGTCGGTGCCGCTCTGGGCGTGGTTCAAGATCGGCACGGCGCAGATGCAGTTCGTCGAGCGCACGGCGTGGATCCCCTCGATTCACGCGGATTTCCACATCGGCGTCGACGGCATCTCGATGCCGCTGATCGTGTTGACGACGTTCACCACGGTGCTGGTGGTCATTGCCGGCTGGACCAACGTCGCGAAGCGCATCGCCCAGTACATGGGGGCATTCCTGATTCTCGAAGGCCTGATGATCGGCGTGTTCTGCGCGCTCGACGCCGCGCTCTTCTATGTCTTCTGGGAAGCGATGCTGATCCCGATGTTCATCATCATCGGCGTGTGGGGCGGCCCGCGGCGGGTCTATGCCACCATCAAGTTCTTTCTCTACACCTTCATCGGCTCGCTCTTGATGCTGGTCGCGCTCATCTACCTGTACCTGAAGTCCGGCAATTACGAGATCGCGCAGCTGCAGGCGATGCCGCTTTCACTCACCGAGCAAACCTTCATCTTCCTCGCGTTCTTCACCGCTTTCGCGGTCAAGGTGCCGATGTGGCCGGTGCACACCTGGTTGCCGGACGCGCACGTCGAGGCGCCGACCGGCGGCTCGGTGATACTGGCCGCCATCATGCTGAAGATGGGCGGATACGGCTTTCTGCGCTTCTCGCTGCCGATCGCGCCGGATGCCAGCCGGGAGCTCGACTGGTTCATCATCACGCTCTCGCTGATCGCCGTCGTGTACATCGGCTTCGTGGCGCTCGCCCAGCGCGACATGAAGAAGCTGATCGCCTACTCCTCGATCGCACACATGGGTTTCGTGACCCTGGGAAGCTTCATCGGCTATCAGATCGTCGCGCATACGGGCAGGACCACCGGCATCGAGCTCGGGCTCGACGGCGCGCTGGTGCAGATGATCTCGCACGGCCTGGTCTCGGGCGCGATGTTCCTGTGCGTGGGCGTGATGTACGACCGGGTGCACAGCCGCGAGATCAGCGCCTACGGCGGCGTGGTGAACACCATGCCCAAGTTCGCGGCCTTCATGGTGCTGTTCGCGCTCGCGAATTCCGCGCTTCCCGGCACCTCGGGATTCGTGGGCGAGTTCCTGGTGATTCTCGCTTCGTTCAAGGCCAACGTCTGGTACGCATTCCTCGCCGGCACGACCTTGGTGCTCGGCGCCGCCTACACCTTGTGGCTGGTGAAGCGCGTGATCTGGGGCGACATCGCCAACGAGCACGTGCGCGAGCTCAAGGACCTGAATGGCCGTGAGTTCCTGGTGCTCGGGGTTCTGGCGCTCGCCGTGCTGCTGGTCGGCATCTGGCCCGCGCCGCTGCTCGATGCGATGCGCGCGACCATGCAGCACCTGGCGGAGCAGCTCCTGGTTTCGAAGATCGTCCCGTGAAGGCTCAGGTATGAACGGTTTCAACGTCGCGGAATTCAATGCCGGGCTCCACTGGGCCGCCCCGGAGAGCTTCCTGGGCACCGCCGCGTGCGCGCTTCTGCTGCTGGATCTCCTGCTGCCGGACACGCGGCGCGGGTGGATCGGCTGGCTGTCGATCGCGACCTTGATCGCGACCGCGGTGATCGTGGCCCTGCAGCCGGTGATGCAACGGGTGGTGGTGCTGGGCGGCCTGTTCGAGATCGATCGCATGGCGCAGGTCTTGAAGGTCGTGACGCTGATCGCGGTCGCCGTGGTGTTCCTGTACTCGACCGACTATCTGAAGCGCCGCTCGATCCTCAAGGGCGAGTACTACGTGCTCGGCCTGTTCGCCACGCTGGGCGCTCTCGCATTGATCTCGGCCGCTAACCTGATCACGCTCTATCTCGGGCTCGAGCTCATGTCGCTGTGCCTGTATGCGATGGTGGCGTTCGATCGCGACTCGGGCATCGCCGCGGAATCCGCCATCAAATACTTCGTGCTGGGCTCGATGGCCTCCGGCACGCTGCTTTACGGCATGTCGATCATCTATGGCGTGACCGGCCATCTCGAGCTTGCCGCCATCGCCGAGGCGGTACGCACGAACTACGCGAACAATATCGGTCTCATCTTCGGCGTCGCCTTCCTCATCGTCGGCGTGGGATTCAAGCTCGGGGCCGTGCCCTTCCACATGTGGATTCCGGATGTTTACGAGGGCTCACCCACCTGCGTGACGGTCTTCATCGGTACCGCCTCGAAGCTCGCCGCCTTTGCGCTCGCCATGCGCCTGCTGCCGGAGGCGCTCGGAGGCTCCCAGGCCGACTGGAGCCAAATGCTGGTGGTGCTCTCGGTGCTATCGATGGCGATCGGCAACGTCGTGGCGATCGCACAGACCAACATCAAGCGCATGCTCGCTTATTCGACGATCTCGCACATCGGCTTCATCCTCCTCGGCATCCTCGCAGGCACGGCGCAGGGCTATCAAGCCGCCATGTTCTATATGATCAGCTACGTGATCGTGGCGAGCGGCGCCTTCGGCATGGTGCTGCTGCTCGCGCGTCAGGGCTTCGAGTCGGACAAGCTGGTGGATTTCAAGGGGCTCAATGCCAGGAGCCCTTGGTTCGCCGGTGTCATGGCCATGCTGATGTTCAGCTTGGCAGGCGTCCCGCCCTTCATCGGGTTCTGGGCGAAGCTTGGCGTGGTGCAGGCGGTGCTCGGTGTCAGCATGAGCTGGCTCGCCGTGGTCGCGGTGCTGTTCTCGGTGGTGGGCGCCTACTTCTACCTGCGCATCGTCAAGCTCATGTACTTCGATGAGCCGACGGACGCAACCCAGATCGGCGGATCGGCGCTGATGCGCACCGTGCTGTCGCTCAACGCGCTGCTGGCCTTTGTCCTGGGAGTCGTTCCCGGGAGCCTCATCGCCCTGTGTCAGAGGGCGATTCAGTAAAGTCAAGCGGGGAGGGCGCTCACAGGGCGCCCTGCAACTGCCCGCAACATCTTGATCCGGCGGAAGTTTGCGCGGCCCAGTAATTTCCAATCCAGGTATGAGTCTGAGCGGGGGCCGGAACCTGCGGTAGGGGACTGGGTCGATCGAAGCGGCGGATTGTGGCTGAAGTCTTTGGGTTCGTGTGTTTTTTCTCTCTGGCCAAGCGCGGTCTGGCGGCGCAGCGGCCAGAAGCTCTGGGGATTTTTCACGGCGTTGGAGAATCCGACCGCCTAGGGAGCCTCAGGCGCTGCGATCGGGCGGCACCGCTATAGGGGACACCCCCGAAATGCGAGCGCTTTGTGTGATGGGGAGTCAGGCGGCGGATTTGGATCGGTTGGAGAAGGATCGAAAGAGTTTGGCTCGAGCCTCGTTCAGGCGCTCGGCGGCCTGGTTATCGGTGTATGAGCGGGCAAGGGCGTCCAGCCGTTCGAAGGTGATTGCTGGTTTCAAGAATTGCTCGGCGGCGGGGAGCGATTTGAGTTTCTCGTACGGGGTCATCATGAGTTTGTAGGGGTAGCGCTTGCGTTGCCGGCCCTTCGGGTCGGTGATGGTTTCTGAGAATAGGCAAGGTCGATGGAAGTTGATGTAGGGGTTGAGGTGCTCGCGACAAAACTCATTCACCACGCGAGCGAAGCGCTGTGGGATATGGCTGTATCCTAGGTGTTTGCGCACGATCGAGCCGTTCTTCGATTCGGCCTGGGCGTTGTCGTTGCTGTTGCGGGAGCGTGATTTGGTGTGCTCCTCGATGAGCAATTTATGCAGCAGTTCGGCGACATGGCGGTTGATGTACTCGGAGCCGTTATCGCTGTGAAAGCCGCGGATCACGAAGGGGAAGCTGGCTAAGAGCTCCTCAAGGACCGGGATTAAGAACGCCTCACTGATGCGCTCGCAGGAGGCGACCACCTCGAACTGAGTGACGCAATCGACCGCATTGATGTGGTAGATCCCTTTGAGGCCGTCCTGGTCGCCCTGGTGCACGCTGTCGACCCGCAGGTATCCGGGGCGGTTATTGGGAGCCGGTGCGCGGCGGGTGCCGATCGGGATGGTGACGGGGCGAGTTTTGGTCCAGAGCTTGCGAAGCTCGCTCCATCAGCTTCTTGGTGGCCGGCCCCGAGAGTGTCCCATGCAGTGAAT
>Ga0335073_10001655_pt1 | contig 29924 bp, 18 predicted proteins | sample Lox_Sample_22_FD_207093 | JGI IMG/M metagenome (GOLD analysis project Ga0335073, IMG submission 207093) | Soil microbial communities from Loxahatchee National Wildlife Refuge, Florida, United States - Lox_Sample_2.2 | ecosystem: Environmental > Terrestrial > Soil > Wetlands | place: USA... | reverse complement strand
GCAATAGGGGCAAAAGCAGGAGATGCCTGTGGTGGCCCAGCCGCCGCCGATCATGTTGTCGAGCGGGCCCATGCGCTCACAGCCCCAGATGATGCCGGCAACCTCGTCGGGATATTGCGAAAGATACGACTCGATTCTACCGGTCAACTGCGCGCGATAATCGGGGTGGTTCCAGCAGGCGCTGTCCGTGCGTCTTCCGTAGACGTCGATCTCGGCGACTTCGGTGAAGCCCGGGATCAGCCGCATCATGTTGGCGTTGGTGTTGTTGTAGTCCCAGGCGAAGAAGTCCATGCCGCGGGCTTTCATCTTCGGCGCGACTTCACTAATCACGTTGAATTTGCTTTTGGCGTGGAATTCTTTGAGCGGCGTGCCGGCGAAGTATTTCAGGTCGTAGTCGTAGAAGGCGCCGCCTATCTCCGGATCGGCCTTGGAATACGTCCCGTGGTCGGGCAGCGGGATTTTTCCGCTGGCATCGGTTGGCTCCGAGAGGAAGGTGAAGGCGAAGACGGTGTTGATGTTGCCCTTTTCCTGCAGGTTGTCGAGGAGCTTATCGATGCCTTCATCCTGCCAGGCATAGGCTTTCACCTGGGTCGCAACGACATTTTTACGATTGATGGTTCTGTCGCCGGGAGGCGCGGGACGAGGTGCTTTTGACTGGGCCCGAACGCGCAGCCCTCCGACGGCAGAAAGGGCGGTCAACAACTCTACAAAACGGCGGCGCGATATTTCAAAGTTCATTACCTATCCTTACTGTTCGCGAGAAGTTGAATGGGCACGGCTCTTCGGATTCCGAAGAGCCGCACCGCACACGACCGTCTTGTTTTACCAGCAATTAGAACGTGTACTTACCCGCAATCTGCATAATACGTGGCGGATTTGCCGCCTGGACGTATCCGAAAGATGAATTGGTGAAGGAGTTGACGGGAGTGCTCAGGTTCGGATGGTTGAAGATGTTGAAGAACTCCCAGCGCAATTCCAGGTTTTGCTCGTGAAATGTCCGGAACAGCTTACGGATGCTCACGTCGGAGTCGATGTAATGGGGGCCGAGCAGCGAGTTCATGCCAGTCGTTCCAAAGGTGCCGGGACCATTGGAAACGAACGCCTTGGAATTGAGCCAAGGAATGCCTTTCGATGTTGCCGAACCCTTGAGATACGGACTCACACCGGCGACCGCATTGGGACGATCGAGCCCGATGCCGGTTAACGATGCGTCAGTACCGGTGAGCGGGCTGAACGGATAGCCATTGTTATACGAGACGAGGAAGGAGGGCGACCATCCTCCGGCAATCAGATTCATTGTGGGGTTGGCGAATTTGTAGCCCTGGTAGACGAACGAGACATTCGTGTTCTGGCGCAGGTCGAAGTCGCAGGGGCCGTAGTCGAAGCGCATGTTGTTGGGATTGGTTTGCGTATTGCCCTGCAGCTTGTTGCCGATCGTCTCTGTGTCTTGCAGGCAGTGCGAGTAGGTGTAGTTGAAGAGCAGCGTGTAGCCGTGGCTAAGGCGGTGCCGGGCGGATGCCTGCAAGGCGTTGTAGTTGGTGTTCACGCCGTCATTCATCATGGTGATGGTCGAGTAGTAGATGCCGTTGGCGGGATTCGTCTCGTACAGGATGCGGCGCTGCGTCTCGTTCTTTGTCGTGGCTCCAGCCGCATACTGCGGTGCGTTCTCTTCATAACCGGAGCGGAGATGCGTCGCCTTATTGCCCACGTAGCTGATGGTCACCGACCAGTCGTTGCCGAACTGGCGTTCCAGGCTCAGGTCATACTGCTGCATATAAGGATGGTGAAGCCCGAGGGGCAGGTTGACATAGGTGCCGTTCTGATTGAAGCCGGCGTTGGACTTGGGCGGGAAGGGATTGGGGAAGGGGTTGCCGCCCGCGACGCCCTGGTAAGGATTGGCCAATCCGCCCGCAGGAGTTGTGAGCGTGAGACCGTTGGCCCATGGCGGAGCGAGACTGAATGCGGAGTCGGTAAAGGTCTCGGGCTGGTCGAAGAAGATGCCGTAGGAGCTGCGAATGCTCATCATACCGCGTCCCGTGGGATCCCACGCGAGGCCTATGCGCGGCGCAAAGTCATCATAACTGCCGTTTGCGTAGGCTTTGGGAATGCCCTTGTCGCCGTAGAAGAAGACTCCCGGAGGCGCATTGGTGAAGACCGTCGACCGAGTGCCCGCAGCGAAGGCTCCGAAGTCAATATGATCACCTTCGTTGTACTGCTGCGTCTCGGGCAGCGACGGCTCCCAGCGCACGCCGGCGTGGACGTTCAGCTTTTTGGTCAGCTGCACGTCATCCTCGAAGTAGGCGGCCAGATATTTGCCGTAGGAGTTGCTGACCTGCTGACCCGTGTCAGTGAACTGAAATACGTTGCCGGTGAGAAAGTCTCCGAGCGCGTCGCCGGTTCCCTGCCCGTTGAAGTTGAAGAATCCGTTCGCGTCGTAGATGTTGTTCTGATACATCTGGCCGATGATGCCTTCGGCGCCGAAGCTGAAGTGCTGCTTGCTGCGAATCCAATCGGTGTCGTCGGCCCATTGATATTGGTTGCGGACAAACTTTGCGGGAGCATTCGATCCGCCGCCGATGGTGAAGTAATTCGACAGCTGGATGTAACTGAAGTTGGGCGAGCCGTCATATATATTGATGCCCACGCTCTTCGGACTCGGCATGCTGGACGGGTCAGAGCGGTGAATCGCCAGGCGTGAATACGTGAAGTGCATCGCGTTGATCACCGTGCTGCTGAGGGACATCTGGTTTCCCACCGTGAGAGACTGCGACCGGTCGAGAAGGCTTGGGCGCGTGAGGGTGAGCAGGTTGCTGGTGTACACCGCTGGATTCGAGTAATCGAGGATGAAGTAGCGGCCATAGATGGTGTTCTTCGGCGTACGGACCCAATCGAAACGGCCTACGTCCTGGTACTCGTTGCTGGGGTTCGACGCGGGGAAGGTCAACTTGCCGCAGGGATCGGTGGACACCGGAATCAGCTTCATGTAAGCCAGGGCCGGCGCAACATAGGTGTTCGGATTGAGGACCAGCGTCTTGCCGGAGCAGGCGGTCCAGTTGCCGTTGAGCATAGCCTGCGTTGCCACGTTAACCACGTTGCTGCCCGATACATTGTGGATGATGGTTCCCTGGTAACCGCCGAAGCCGAAGAGCTTGTTCCGGATGATCGGGCCGCCGATGGTTCCGCCGAATTGGTTGCGGTGCAATGCATCGTGGCTGCTGGCGGTGCTGAAACGGTTCTGCGCATTCAGCGAGGGCGTGCGGACGAACTCGAAGAGGTCGCCATGATAGCTGCTTCCTCCCTGCTTGGTGACAACATTGATCACCGAGCCGGGATGCAGGCCGTAGCGAGCGGAGATGCCGTTGGTCTGCACGCTGTACTCCTGCAGCGCGTCGGGGAATGGAAACGGCATGTTGATGTTGGAGTGCGAGTCGTTGTTGTCGCCGCCGTCGAGGAGATAATTGTTGCCGTTGATCTGTCCGCCGGAGACGGAGACGCCGACCGAGTTCACGTAATCGTGCGTCGTCACCACGCGGCTGGCTGCATTCGGCGGCATGGCGGCGCCGCCGGAGAGCAGGATCAGATCTGTCGCCTGGCGGCCGTTCAGCGGGAGGTCGACGATGCGCTGCTGGTCCATTACTTCGGAGATCGAGGTATCCTGCGTCTCGACCATCGCGGCGTCCGCGGAGACCTGCACCTCCTGGCTGGCGCTGCCGACCTTGAGTCCGATGTTGACCTGGACGTTCTGGCCGACCTGGAGGACGATGCCGGTTTGCTTGTATTTACTGAATCCTGCGGCCGTGACTTCGAGCGAATACTGTCCTACCTGCAGATCGGGAATCACGAAGCTCCCGTCTGCGCCCGATACCGTTGACCGCACTGTACCGGTACTGACGCTGGTGGCCTGGATCTGCGCTCCAGGCACGACTGCGCCCGAAGGGTCCTGCACCACGCCGTGAATCTGACCGTTGTTCACTGCCTGCCCGAATGCGAGAGCATGCAGGAAGAGCACCAGGCCCGCCGTTATGATCCATGTTGTCAGCTTGCGCGCAAGCATCGTCGCCTCCTTGAAGTTCAGTTGGAGCCTAGTTGGCTGATGGACTGCCCGGGCCCTGTTTGAAGAATGTTGCCCGCAGCTCATCGCCGGCCGCGGAGAGATTGGCCAACCACATTTCGGTGTATTCGCGCGAAAGGACCACTCCATTGGCGCCTGCCTCGAAGGCAGCGCGCACAGAGCGCCGGACATCCTCTGGCTTGGTACGCTTGTCGGTCAGCTTGGTGGGAACATCGATATCGATTCCCGGATAGATCTGCACATCGGAGCCTTTGACTCCCTCGATGGCTCGCCTCGTCTCGTGCGCGAGATAGTCCGCGGAGAGTCCGGTGATGTGAAGCTGGTCGTAGGGAGCTTCGTGATAGCCCATGACGTCGTAGAAAAACGGCAGAAAATCCTGCGGGCTTGCGTCACGGAAGATGGTCTCGCTGAGGCGGTCGAGATAGGTCGCCAGGCGCGGGCCTGCCGCGTTGTTGTACGTGGCAAGCTTCAGGAAGTCGGAGTAGTCCTTGGTTTTGGCGTAGTCTTCTTCCGCCCGATAGAACGGGCTGAAGGTCATGTTCTGCATGATGTGAAAGCCGAAGGGCTTTTCGGGCGCGAGGGCTTTTCCGGTGCCGTAGAGTTCGGCGCGGACCTCGTGGTAGCTGTCGGTCCAGAGCGCCTCCCAGGCGAGAATCTCGGGATACTCGAGCAGCAGCCGCCAGAAGGTGACGAAGTAGCCGTCGGCCGGCCGGCTCTGGGCCGCGCTGAACAGCTGGTCGAGTCTCTGGTAGCCGGTCCTGGCCCGCTCGGCTGAGATTCCCCGCTCTCGCCCCTTCGCCTGGCAGAACCGGCAGAAGCAGGAGAGGCCGCGTGTGGCCCAACCGCCGCCGACGAGGTTTCCGAGCGGCCCCATGCGTTCGCAGCCCCAGGTGAATCCGTCGACCTGGCTCGCGTACCCGGCGAGCACGCTCTCTACCTTGCCGGTGAGGTGAGCGCGGTAGTCGGGATGATTGAAGCAGGGGCTGGTGGTCCGGCGGCCGTAGATGTCGATCTCCGCAACCTCCGTGAAGTTGGGAATGCTGCGCATCATGATAGGGAAGGCGTTGTTGTAGTCCCAGGCGAAGAAGTCCATGCCGCGGGCCTTGACCTTGGGCGCAACCTCGGCAATCACGTTAAACGTGCCGTAGTCCGGAGAGCGGAAGTCCTTGAGAATGGTGTCGCGGAAGTATTTCGGGTCGTAGTCGTAGAAGGCACCGCCGACGAAGCCGGGGCCGCCGGGAACTCCATGGTCGGGCAGGGGAATTGCTCCGTCCCTGGTCATGTGTTCTTCGGAGTAGTCGTAGGTGTAGGCCCAGACCGTGTTCACGGCACCCTTGTTCTGGATGTTGTCGAGCAGGCGGTCGATGCCTTCGTCCTTCCAGGCAAACGGCTTCACCTGAATGGCGACCACATTCTTGCGGTTCCGGGTTGCGGAGCGGTCTGCAGGGCGGGGCGGAGTTTTGGCGGCCTGCGCGAGCGCTGGCCTGCTCAGGAGAGCCGCACAGGCGGAAGACAGGCGAAGAAATCCTCGGCGATCCAATAAACGCATCCTGTGGGAATGCCTCCTCGAAGGTCCGGCGGCTGAGATGACGATGGGCCTTCGGATATCGTGCTCGGCCACCGTTCCTCACGGCGGATTCGGTTGACTCAACGCGCGGGACCTACGCACACCTCAAAGCGTCCGCTGCCGATTCGGCTGAGCTGCTTTTCTTCCCAGTCCTGGAAGCTGACTAGCGGATTGCTCTGTGCCCGGGATCTTCCCGGGAGCCGCGCACAATAGCGACAATCTTGGGTACAGGCGAACAGCAAGGTCAAGCAGTAACAGGTAACACACATGTTCCACACTGTTACATAGAACAAAGCAAATCATTTAGCTCGATACAATGGCGAATGTGAACCCATGCGGCCAAGACGTGCAATGAAGCGCGGCGGCCATGTAGGCGGGTAGCCGGAGCGCCGATCGATGCGCTCGACGAACGGTCTTCTCCGTTCTCCAATAGGAAAACCAACCGGGAGGAGGACACGGCGATGGGGCGTCTCTGATAGAACTGGAGCTGGAATGAACGGAAGAACCGCAATCGGCCTTCAAGAGGAGTAGGAAGATGGCCTTGCCAACGAAAATCGAGAAAGCTGGGATCGAGGGAGCCGGCCAGGCACGGAACGCGCCAGCGTGGGAACTGGAGTTACAGCGGAGGCTGCCGCTCTTCGGCCATCGCAACTGGATCGTCGTGGCCGATGCGGCGTACCCGGCGCAATCCAGTCCCGGGATCGAAACCATCGTCGCGGGCGCGGACCAGCTACGCACCGTGGCGAGTGTGCTGGAACGCATTGCCGCCTGCACGCATGTTCGCGCCAACATCTATATAGACCAGGAGCTGGAGTTTCTGGATGAGAACGATGCGCCCGGGGTGGGAGCCTATCGCCGGGAGCTTGGAGTTTTGCTCAAGGGCGCCGATACCCGGAGACTGCCGCACGAGCAGATTATTGCCAAGCTGGACGAATGCGCGAAGGTCTTCAATGTCCTGATCATTAAGACAACTCTGACGCTTCCCTATACTTCGGTGTTTCTCGAACTCGACTGCGGGTATTGGAGCGTGGAGGCGGAAGAGCGGCTGCGCAAGGCAATGCAGAAGTAGCGGCATCTGGAATCGCGAAGGGCGGCTCGCTTGAGTCTGGAGTGCGAAAGAACTCAGGCCAGCGGCTTTACGCAGCGGAATCCGATGTTGGCCGTGGAGCTGTCGGGGGTGTTCTGCGTTCGCGCGCCGGCGCGGTAGCGGTTGCAATAGGAGGCGTGGCAGAGAAACGAGCCACCCTTCATCACTTTGCCTTTGCCGGTGGCGGGACCGGTGGGGTCGTGCGCCGCCGGCGCTGCGCTGAATTTGGTATGGAACCAGTCGGCACACCACTCCCATACGTTTCCGGTGACGGAGTAGAGTCCATAGCCGTTGGGAGGGAAAGCGTCGACCGGGCAGGGGCCGGTGTAGCCGTCTTCTCCGGTATCGCGCGTGGGGAAACGGCCTTGCCAGATGTTGCAGAGGTGCTTGCCGTCGGGCGTCAACTCATCACCCCACGGATAGAGCTTTTGCTCGAGGCCGCCGCGTGCCGCGTACTCCCATTGCGCCTCGGTCGGCAGGCTCTTGCCCGCCCATTGCGCATAGCTGGCGGCGTCGTTCCACGAGACGTGCACGACGGGGTGGGTCTGGCGAGCCTGGACATCGGAACCGGGTCCCTCGGGATGGTTCCAGCAGGCGCCGGGCACTTTGCACCACCACGGCGCGTCGGCCACGGTGTCTTCCACGAGCTGGCGGAAGCGCTTTTGCGGAATGTGCGCCCAGAAGACGAAGGACCAGCCGAATTTCTCCGCCTCGGTGCGATAGCCCGTGGCGTCCACGAAAGCGGCGAAGTCCTCATTCGTGACGGGAAAGACATCGATGGCAAAGGGCGAAAGGATCACGGGACGGACGGGGCCTTCTCCATCGGCGGGAAATCCGCCCGGGTAGTCGGTCCCCATGAGAAAGGCGCCGCCGGGCAAGGAGACCATGGGGCGTTTGGCGTCCGCTATCGGGGCCACATTTCTGGATGGTTCAATGCCATTTGCATCGGCAACCGGGGTGCCACAGCAGGTTGACTGCGGGGCGCGGCCGGCGGTTGGCGTGCAACAAGCTTTTACTGGTGCTGGAGTTGCGGCTTCCTGAGTCGGCCCGGTCTCGGGTTGCGGTGGCAACGGCTTCATTCCTTCTTATTATCGCCCGGCTGCGATTATGATTGACCTTTCGCGCCTGAGATGCAACCTGCTCGAACGCACACAGCCGCGGCGATTCACAGAATCACGGGAGATTGCATCATGCCGCATGAGAAAAAGCCAAATGCCGTAGCATCCGCCGACGAGGCGATCAGGGAGACGACCCGGCGCGAATTCCTGCAGGGATCGATGGCGGTCGCCGGTTCCCTGCTCGCGAGCTCAGCCGGCGCTTCATTTGCGTCCGCGCAGAGTGCAACGAAACGGCCGAACCTGGTGTTCTTTCTCGGCGAAGGGCAGCGGTTCGACGCGCTATCGAGCGCCGGGAACCCGATTGTGCAGACGCCGAATCACGATCGCATCGGCCGCGAAGGGATCTCATTCCGGAATGCGTTCTGCACCAATGCGCTGTGCGCACCGGCACGCGCGACGCTGCTCACGGGACTCTACTCCCGGTCGACAGGCGCGCTGTCGAATGAGCATCTCAATCTGCCGCTGCCGGCCGATATTCCCCTGTTTACCGATCTGCTGCGCGAGGCGGGCTACGAGATTGCGATTGTGGGCAAGGTGCATTCGCATAACGGCGTGGAAGAGCGGAACTGGGATTACTATTTCGGCCACAACAGTCCCGGCAACAACTATGCCAATCCGTTCTTCAAGGAAGGACGGAACGGCAAAGTAGGTCCGGAACGGCAATATGAAAGCGTCTATCCTGACGATCTTTCAACGGACCGCGCGATCGACTGGCTGCGCACGCGAGAGAGCGACAAGCCGTTCTGCCTGCTGGTGTGGTTCGTGGCACCGCATGAGCCGTTCTTCCGCGCGCGGCGCCACTTCGATCTCTATCGCGGTACGACAATTCCCAAACCGGCCACCTTCGATGACGACCTTAAAGGCTATCCCGGAAAGCCGAAGTGCTTTGTGGCTGCGAAGAACAAGATCGGCACAACTCCCTCGCATGAGGCAGCAGGATCGCTCGAAGGCATGGCGAAGGACTACTATGCCGGCCTGGTCGCGGTGGATGACAACATCGGCAAAGTCTTCAAGTATCTCGAGGAGAAAAACATCCTCGACGACACGGCGATTCTGCACAGCTCCGATCACGGATTTTTCCTGGGTGAATGGCGGTTGTTCGACAAGCGGCTCATGCATGAGCCGTCGATCCGCGTGCCGATGATGATCCGCTACCCGAAACGGATTCCCGCGGGAACGGTGCGCGAGGAGCAGGTTCTCGATCTCGATGTAGCGCCTACGCTGCTCGAGCTGGCGGGCTTGCCGGTTCCGAAGCACATGGAAGGCAAGAGCATGCTGCCGCTGGCGCAGGCGGCCGATCCGGCCTTCCGCACCGAGTGGTACTACGAGTATTTCGAGTGGCCCAACCCGGAGGGTGTGCGTCCACATCGCGGCATCCGCACAGAAAAGTACAAGCTGATCCATTACGTGATGGAGCCGCAGGAGTTCGAGATGTATGACCTGGCGGCGGACCCGGGAGAAGTGAACAATCTCTACGGGAAACCTGAATGCGCGGAAGTGCAGAAGAAGCTGTGGGGCCGGATGGAAGAGCTGCAGGCTCAGGTTCCGCAAAGGCCGAAGATTCAGCCTGAAAAGACGGCCAGCTAGAGCGATTCCACAGTTTATGTGCCCTAGTTGGAGCCGCGGAAGGTGGCATTTTCTTGGGGAAAATGCCACTCTGCAGAAATGGCGTCGGGGTATGGCAACTGTGAAACCGCTGTAAATGAAAAGCCCCAGCGACGATGTGTGGTCGCTGGGGCAGCAGATCAGGGGCTCTGGGGGAGCTACAGTTAAAACGTCAGCAGTGCGCCGATTCTTGCCACGCGGGGTGAGAGAATCGTGCTGACCACACCGAAGGTGCTGGCGCCGGTTTGATAGTTGGTCTTTACGGCAGCGCTGTTGTTGAGAAGGTTGTAGACCTGGAAGTTGGTTTCGAGATGGAAGCGCTCGAGGGAGAACACCTTCGCGACGCGCGCGTTCCATACGCTGATGATGGGGCCGCGGTACTGGCCGAATGCGCCCATGCGGATGGTGGTAGCACCCTGCGCTAATGCGGAGCTGTTAAACACCGAGACGCGCTGGCCCGGCGTTCCCGACTGCGCGCGATACATCGAGGAGACCTGAAATCCTTTCGGGAAATGGTAGACGCCATCGCCGCGAAGCTCCCAGTTCCACGTGTTATCGATTGGGAATGCATTGTCGTTGGGACTGCCGACGATGCCTTCCGTTCCCTGCAACCAGCGATGGTTCTTCGTCATCCAGAACGAGCCGAAGCCGTCCCAGCGTTTTGAGTAGCGCTTGGTGATCGCCGCTTCAAAACTGTTGTAGACATCGGGACGCGAGGAAGGATTGTTGACTACCTCGTTGGCGATGGTTCCGGAACCCGCCGCATAGGTATAGACGATGACGGGCGTGCTCTGACCATTGAAGGTATCGGTGAAAGTTACCGGAATGTTGAAGGTGTGCCCCACGTCGACGCCGTTGTTGACGTAGGTTGCCGTCGGGTTTTGAGGACCGGCGTTGGTGGCGCTGTCATACATATTGAAGAGCGAGTGGCGCACGTAGCCGCCGCTGACGGCGACGTTCGGCACGAGCTGATGTTCGAACTTGACCGTGTATTCGTGCGTGCGGTCCTGCTTGAGATTGGGATTCAGTACCTGGCTCGCGCCGCCGGTGGCTGTGATGGGCTTCAGGTTGGGGAGCGTGGCGAGGAACGCCGGCGTGACGTCGCAATTCACCGCGACAGGGGCAAGGGCAGCAACAGCCTGGCAGTTGTTGAGGCCGGTCCATGAGTAGGTGAGGGACTGCTGCGCATTGGGGTTGAAGGTGGCGGCGAAGGTGTCTCCCATGGTGTCGCCGAAGATGCCGAACGAACCCTTGATCACGGTCTTGCCATTTCCGCGCACATCCCAGGCTGCGCCTGCACGCGGCACGACATCGGTCCAGGTGACGATCTGCTTGCTGGGGAAGGTCTGCGCGGGGAACAATGCAGCAAACTGGCCGGCGGGCTTGGTCTGCGTGGGATAAAACGCGTTGAAGCGGTCGAAGCGTACGCCCACGTTGACGACAACGCGATGCAGCGACCAGGTGTCGGTTCCATAACCCGCCTGGCTGTAGACGTTGTTGATCGAAGAGGGGAACGGGTAGTTGTAGATCACGATCCGATTGGGCGCGCTGTTCTGAAATTGCAGCAGGTAGTCGCCGCTGGGCTTATCTTTGAGAACGGCTGTGCCGGCAGCTTCCCAGTCCTCGACCGTGCCACCCGTAAGCTGATGTGTACCTCCGAGGAAATGCGTGGACGGGTTATAACTTGCCGCGATCTTCATCTCATAGCGGTTTTGCGGCTTGTTCTGCGCCTCCGGATAAGGGCCGGTGTAGGACTTGTTGCTCAACTCTTCCTGACTGGGGGAACCGGCAAAGTCGCTGCCTTTGGTAAAGCCGAATTGACCGATTTCGCTGGCCGGCATGGAGGTGTAATTCACGTGATACCCGCCATAGCCGAACAAGCCGTCAATCAGGAACTTTGTGCCGATGACGCTTTGGACCTCTGCATGCCAGGTGGGTCCAGGCTGGATTTCGTACTGGGAAGCGGGAAGAGGAACGAGCGGCGAAGCGCTGTTGGCTTCCAGAAATTTGTTCCCGTGCAGCTCAGAAAAGAGAAGCTTGGTACTTGGCTTCACCTGATAGGAGACTTTGTAGTTGTACTCAGTAAGCGAAGTCGTGATGCTGGCCGACTTGGTGCCACTACAGACGGAGGCGAGCCAGCAGGTACTGCCGCCGATGGTGGATGGCAGCGGAGCGTTGGGCGCGCCGACAAAGCTCGGCGAACCCTGATTGGTGGATTGCTTGCTGTAGCCGCCGTAGAACCACAGCTTGTCTTTGATGATGCGGCCGCCGATGTCGGCTGCGTAGTCGTAGTATCCGGTTCCTTCTATTGGATTGCCGAACTTCAGGTTGTTGGGCGGTGCTGCGAGAGCCGGTGTGATGTTATTGCCCTGAAAGTCGGGATTCTCATAGTCGCCCTGGGCATCGCCATGAAAGGTGTTGCCTCCGGTCTTCATGACGGCAATCTGCTCGACGCCCGGGAAAGGAACGTCCGCATTGTTACCGCTGGTCTTGAACTCGACCTCGGCCATGGCCATGGAATCGAGATAAACCGAGGAGTCAGAGTCTTTCGCGGTATTGGTGTTGATGCCTTCGACCAACAGATAGGGTGTCATCACGACGCCATACGTGACTACAGGAAGGCGATTGGCAAGATTGCTGTCGCCCACATCGGGCGCACCTTGCAGGCTTACGCCGGCGGCAAGGGGAAGCAACTCCTCCATGCCCAGGCCCTTCGGCGTGTCCTGAATTTCGACTTGCTGCAGGGTGGCTGATCCCGCCGTCGACACGGTATCGACCACCGGGCCCGAGGCCTGGACTTCGACTACTTGCGTGACGGAGCCGACAGCGAGAGGCGCGTCGATCTTTGCCGTGAATCCGACACCCATATTGATGCCGGTGCGGACGAGCGTCTGGAATCCTTTGGCTTCAAACTGAATGTGATAGACGCCGGGAGCGGGAAGATCGACGAATTTGTAGTTGCCCTGATCGTCTGAGGTGGTGACCAGCTGTGGGACCTGCAACGCGGGGCTGGTGACAGTAATCCTCGCGTTGGCCACCACGTTTCCATTCGTGTCGGTCACAATACCCACGATGCCGGCGCTCTGCCCTTGCACCTGAGCTTTGACGAACGGAGCGAGCACGAGCGCAACGGCGGCCAAGGTCAGCCATGCCCAGATGCTTCGATTCGGTCTTTTCATCTTACGCCTCCACATTTTTAAGTTCTGCGCCACTGCAATTCCGGGGCTGGCACCGCATTCAGGAAAGGGGTGAAGCGGCATTCCGGCCTGTATGCCGCTTCAACGGTTATTGCGCTACTGGTTGAGAGCGATCGGCTGCACGTATGCACCGTCACCCGCGGAATCCCATACGGAGAAGCGGACCCACTTCTTGCCGGTTGCATCGAAGGGGATCTTGAACTCCTTCGTGCCGAAGGGAATCGTGTCGGTCAGGTTGATGGTTTTGCGTTCGACGTGAGAGCCATCGCTCCAGACCAGCTCGGCAAACTCAAGCGGGAAGGTGTATTCGATGCTGGCGGTATAGACCGAGTGCGCACCGGAGCCTTCGACACCCCATTTATGGAAGAGGACTTCGCCGGTGGTGCCGAAGAAGTTGCCGGAGCGGATGCCTTCCACGATGGGAGACCAGCTTTCGTTGTAGAGAGGAACACGATCAAGCTTGATGTAGTTGACGGTGAGCTGCGGATAGGTTTCGTCGCTCGGCCACTTGGTGTACGTGTCACCCTCGGCGATGAGGTACTTCGGCTTCGGAGCCCAGTTGCTCATATCGTCGCCGGTGCCGAAGCAGCGCACCTGGCAGAGCTCCTTTTCCGAGAGATCGACGGGCAGGGATTCCCATGATGCGCCGATGAACCGGTCGCTCTGGAAGAAGTCCTTGTCTTTGTAAGCCTCCGGATAGCCTTCCGAACTCTTGGTGCGAGGGTGGGCGGTCCACATGATGCCGTGCTCCTGGTTCACCATCTTGAGCACGTCTTCTGAGGAGCCGAGGTGATAGACATGGCCGTACTTGGGATCTTCTTCTTCGAATGGCTGGCCGGCTGGGCGGGGCTCGGCATGCGAGAAGTAGACCGGCTTCGGCGTCATGAGATACCAGTGGCCGCCGAGGTAGGCGTTCGGTTCTTCGGCGGGAATTACGAGGAAGTCCTTGTCAGAAAACTTGGCCGATCCCTCGAAGTAGACCTTCTCTTCCATGAACCGCTTGGGGCCGGGATCGCGCGGGTCGGAGTCGTCATGAAAATCGCCCAGATACAGAATGTTGATGCCCAAGCCGCGGAAGACGGGAATCGAGCTGATCATGTAGTCTTCCGTCCCGCGGTCGCGAAGCTGCTCGTTCAGGTCGAGGTGGAAGTGGCCGGTCATCACTTTGTAGCCGGGCAGCGGTTTGAAGACGTCGTTGTGCGTGTAGGCCAGCACAGCCTCCTGCGTGGCGTGATCGCTCTTCGGGCTGAGGTAGTAGTAGACCGCCATGTGCTGCTCGGTGCCTGGAGGCGCGTTGTAGAGGGCGAAGTTCTCCCACTGCTCGTGCGAGGTGCCGGTGCGGCGCTCCCACTCCTGATCGGTCACGCCCCAGGGCACGTAGCCTTCGCCACGGTCGGGCTGCATGACGCCGAGAGCGAAGGAGCTGTCGTTGTCTTTGCGGTAGTAGACGTAACCGAGATTGATCTCGTTTTCGCGGGCGAAGAAGAACTTATGTGGGGGAGGGAAAATGGCGAGCGAGCCCTGGCCGGAGTCGAGGATCTCCAGGCGGTTGCGGGCGCGGAGGTTTACGTTGTCCTGGTTCGGCGCGCCGCCAAAGGCGTACTCCTGCCAGGCGCGGGCGGTATCGCGCCATACCAGCTTGGTGTTGTCGCCGATGTGGAAGCCGTTGAGCCCGGCCTTGTAGATGAAGGCGACGGACGGCTCCTCGGTTTTGGCGATCGCTTCCTGGCGCAACAGGTTGGCGCCTTTATATACGGTGAACCGAAGGTCTCCGGCAAAGAGGCCCAGCGTGAGGCCGTTGAAGGTTACGCTGAGTTGATTGCCGTCGGTCGCCAGGCTGCACGCATTGGAATTGAAGCTGGACTTGCCGTGGCGGATCTCATCGGGATTGCGGGGAAGGCTGGTCGAGTCGCGATGACCGGGCACCACCAGCGGCGCATCCCAGAAGGTGTTCCACTTGCGCTTCTCTTCCTCGTCCGGTGAATCGATGCCCAGCCTCTTCATGAAGTTCTGCTGGGTGGCCGAAAGCCTTCTTTTGCCGGTGGTCACCTGGAACTCCGGGCTGAGGTCCTTGCCAAGGACAACCCATTCGCCGCCGGCATTGCGTGCGGCCAGTTCCACCACCTGCGGCTGATTGTCGCGGATGGCGAAGCGGGCGCGCAGTTCCTGGTTGGACTCGCCCGCCCAGGTGAGCGTAACGGAATCTCCTGACTGTTCAGCGGTCAGACCATTGACAGGTTTGTAAGCCTGACGGCCGCAGGTGGGTGTCTGAGCCGCGACAACCCCCGAAAGCAACACGAAACTCAGGGCCAAGCCATAAAGCCTCATTCGATGTTCTCCCCCAATTGTTCTCAAGCTGACTGTGGTGCGCGGATTCGCCGGTCCAATACCGAGGTGCACAAGACCATCAAAGCCGGCTGGTTGATCACGGCGGGAACCCTATTCCTGATCGCTCGCAGATGGCAAGCAGTAACAGGCGACAAACTTGTTTGCTGCCTGTTACATGATCCGGCGGCCGCTCATGCGTCCCACTGCAACGCTTTACTTATCTTGAGGATATGGAGGGATACATACGAGGTCTACGGCGGTTACACAGGCAGGACAGGCGAGCGCACGATGACGCGCACGCTCAAACCAGAGGCAAACGGCAGTGACTTGCCTGGAATGGTCAATCGCTGGAGCTGTCCGAAGCGGAACCGGAGGCGCGCGGCGGTCTTGTCGCGCGAACTCCCGCCAGTTTTGTCCGGGCACAGAAGGCGCGCCGGAAACAATCCGGCGCATGGTCATTCACAATTCCAGCAGCCTGCATCCAGGAATAGACGATCACGGGGCCGACGAACTTGAAGCCGCGGCGCTTGAGCTCTTTGGAGATGTTCTCGGCAAGGGGGGACGTGACCGGCACGGGGCCGGTGTTTTGAATCGGCTTGCCGCCGGCCATCTCCCAGACCCAGCTGGCAAAATCCATCCCCTCGCGCTGCATCGCGAGATAAATGCGGGCTCCGCCGATGACGGCTTCGATTTTGGCACGGGAGCGGATGATTCCCGGATTTTCGAGCAGGCGGGCGATATCGGTCTCGCCGAAGCGGGCGATCTTTGCGGGATCGAACTGGCAGAATGCGGCACGGAGCGCTTCTCGTTTGCGCAACACGACGATCCAGGCCAGGCCGGCCTGGAAGCCCTCGAGCATCAGCAGTTCCCAGAGCGAATTGCTGTCGCAGATGGGAACGCCCCACTCCGAGTCATGGTAATCGCGAAGCAACGGATCGCTCAGTGACCACGAACAGCGCGGGCGCGTTGCGTTCATCATTTCCCTTTCTCTACCGATGCCCCACTATAACGCCCAGGGCTAACCAGCTTGCGAAGAGCGTCCCATTCACTGGAAGAAGCTGTGCAGGATTTTCGCCGCGGCGAAAGCCGCGCGTTGAAAATATGGCAAGTTTTGGCACGAGTAAAACTCGCGCCCGGTTAGAAAACTTCTCCCGAAATACTTTTTTCAGCAAGCTGTAGAGCCGAGGCGGACGCACCTACTTTCGCCGCCGCTTCGGGAAGCTCAGTCGCCCGCATCCTCCATTGCAAGGAAGACAGAGCGGTTGCGGCCGGTGCATTTTGCCTTGTAGAGCGCGCGATCGGCGGTCTGCGTGAGAGCCACCGGCAGATGCGCAGTGGAACCATCGAAGGTGGAGAAGCCTACGCTGACGGTTACGATCCCCAACGCGGCAGTGGGATGGTGAAGGCCGAGGTTGACGATGCTTTGGCGAACCCTTTCTGCAATCCTGCCGGCCCCAGCGCTGTCGGTCGCGGGAAGAATCGCTGTAAATTCTTCGCCACCATAGCGGGCAACAAAATCTGTCGCCCGCGGCAGCGCCAACTGCAGAGCGGCGGCGATACGAACCAGGTAGTCATCTCCCGCCAGGTGCCCCATTGCATCATTCAGCTGCTTGAAATGGTCCACGTCGATCATGAGAAGAGACATCGGCAGCTTCGTACGCCGGACGGCGGCAAACTCACGATCCAGCATGCGGTCGAAGGCGCGGCGGTTCGCAATCCTCGTGAGAGCATCCACCTCGACCAATTGCTCGAGAGCCTTTTTCGAGGCCAGGAGGGACTCTTCGGTTTCAAGGCCCCGGCTGTGGACGAAGATATTCAGAGTGCCGTAGCCCATGATCGCAGTGAGTGCCGCAGCCAGGCCGATATAGAAATGGGAACGAGCCGCGATGAGTCCCACGCACACCAGCGCTGCGGCGAGAAAGATGGGACTTCCACTTTGGACCGCGCGAACGAGTACGGGCGAGGGCGGCTCAGCGGGGCGACGCCTTGCGGTAAGAACCAGCACCGCAAGCACGACGTACGGCGCGGAGATGAACAGATCGAGCCAGATGTAATCGTGACGGATCAGGATGCGGTTGTGGACCGCAGGCAGCAGGGCATTGAGCCAGAGAAAAATGGAGAGAATTTGGAAAAATCCGCGCTCTTTCAACTGATGGGCGCCTAACCATCGTACGGTTGCGGCGAGCGCGAGGAAGACGTCGATTCCATCAAACAGGCGCGCGATCAGGATGGCGTCGGCAGGATTGGTGCTGCCGCGCACCGTCAGGAGAGAGAAGATGAGCAGATAGAGGACCGCTCCGACGGCGATGGATAAGACGGTGTGAATGACCCGCGTGATGACCAGAATGCGGCGGTCGCTCTGCATGGATACGGCGACCAGCAAGGGAACGCCATAGAGCATCGAAAAGAAGATCTGGAGCCGGGGCACATAGTTGAGTGTGAGAGTGCCCGTCATCTCGGTGACGACGTCGAGGCTCATGGCGATGGAATGGAAAAGGATCGCACAGACGAGGAGCAGCCAGAGGATTCGCACCGGGCCGTCGGTTCGGCGCGTTACACGAATGCAGACGACTATCGCGCCCCACTCGGCCAGGACGATGCAGAATGTCGAAAGCGGGTCCAGCCATTCCGGGAGGCATGTGGCGACAATCCCGTGCAGCAGCAGGAATGCAGGCGCGATCGCCCATAATGAATTCCGTGCTCTTTCCTGGTGAATGGCGGACACTCTATGAGCCCTTTACGCGGGTCGATCGAACTGATGTTATGCATTATTTCACTGGCTGGAAGCGCAATGAGGCGCGGCCGTCGGCTGACGGATGCAAGGCAGGTCTCCAGAGGTGAGATGGAGCCATTCAGCGGGGAAGGCCTTCGCAGCACTGATTGAGATATTCGCGAATGGCCGGATCGCGTTCCAGGCCGATCGCGAGCTGATAGGCGTGCCGCGCTTGCTCATACGAACCGGTTCGCGCCAGCAGATTGGCGCGAGCCGCCCAATAGGGCTGATATTCGTCGAGCCTCCGGTCGGAGCTCACTTCGTTTAAAGCAGCCAATCCGTTAGCGGGTCCCTCGACTTCGGCAAGGGCGAGGGCGCGATTGACGGACGCAACGGGCGAGCCGGTCAGCTGCACCAGTGCGTCATACAAACTGACGATCGCGCTCCAGGGCGGGGCTCCCGTTTGCGCGCCTTCGACGTGAGCCGATTGGATTGCCGCTTCGAGCTGGTAGCGGCCGATCTGTCCCGCCGCGCTCGCTCGATGCAGTGCAGCCTCGGCTTCCTGGATCATTCGCTGGTCCCAGAGAGCCTTGTCCTGCTGCGCGAGGGGGATGAATGCTCCGCTGGCGGTGCGGCGCGCAGGCCGGCGCGCCTCGGTGTACAGCATCAGCGCCAGGAGGCCGCCGGCTTCAGGCTCATCTGGAAGAAGATCGAACAGCAGCCTGCCCAGAAAGATCGCTTCACCGGCCAGTTCACGCCGGGTGCTGTCTGTTCCGGCAGGATCGGTCCAGCCTTCTGAGAAGCAGGCGTAAATGGAGTCCAGCACGCCCTGCACGCGCTCCGGCAGTTCCTGCCGTTCGGGAATACGGAACGGAATGCCCGCATCGCGGATTTTTGCCTTGGCGCGCACCAGCCGCTGCGCCATGGCTGCGGGCGAGACGAGAAAGGCCGAGGCGATCTGCGCAGCATCGAGCCCGAGCACGACCTGAAGCATGAGCGGCGCGCGAACTGCGGGATCGATCGCCGGATGCGTGCAGGCGAAGAGCAGAGCGAGGCGACGGTCGGGAAGATCGTGCGCAGGAGTGTCTGTCAAGCTGACGGCCATTTCCTCCAACTCGTCGCTGCTCGCCGTTTCGTGAGTTCGGCGAATCTGATCGATACTTTTGCGCCGGGCCGCGGTGAGCAGCCATGCCTCAGGATTCGCGGGACAGCCCGTTTCCGGCCAGACCGAGAGCGCAGAAGCGAAGGCTTCCGACAGCGCATCTTCGGCGGCGGCCAGATCGCCTGTGCGCGCCGCGAGAAACGCGAGCAACTTGCCGCGGCTGTTGCGGGCGACCGTTTCGGCAACAGCACGGGCCTGCTCGTGCGCCTGCTCCTTGCTCATTGCTGAGGCTCCATTATGGTGCTGCGGGCCGGCAGTGAGATATGCCGGCCCGGTCGCTGCTTATTGCACCCAGATCGCCCGCACTTCCACGGTGCCATGCTGCACAGCCGGGCACCGGCCCGCCCAGAGCATCGCCGCGTCAAGATCGGGCACATCGATCAGGTAGTATCCGGCCAGCTGCTCCTTGGACTCGACAAACGGCCCATCGAGAACTTGTGTCTTGCCGTTGGAGGTGCGCAGCGTGGTTGCGGTACCCGAGGGGCGCAGCCGGTTGGAGCCCACCCAGACACCGGCGGACTTCAGCGCTTCGGTATAGGCCATGTAGGCCGCGACGCCCTGCTGTTGCTGCTCGGGCGTCATCTTTGCCCAGCCCGACTCGTCCATGTAAAGTGTCAGCAAATATTGCATATTCTTCCTCCGTCCTGGATTGTAGGCGTTGAACCGCCTCACTCCCATGACGGATGAGCGCTGGCTGAATCGACAGTTCGGCCAGAATTTTTTGGCGCTCTTTGGGGCGAGTCGTGCCCTGACAAAACTGCCTGCGAGGAATTCTCGAGGAATCAGGTCATTCCAAGAGGCGATCAAGGTTTTTGCGCTAATCTTGTGCTCCGCCTTACGACCGTGAGAAGCTCATACTTTCGCATCCGGGGGTTACTGGCCCGAAACCTACATCATTTAGGGACCAGAGGGCTGGCGATTGGTTGCGACTGAAAGGATTTGACCGAAGCAATAGATTGATTTGGCTGTACAATGGCGAGCATGGAAAGGCGCATGACCAAGCCTCAGGGCTACAGGCATGAAGCCGCGGAGCAATTGCTCTGCTTGTTTGTATTGTGCCTTCCGTACTGTCAATCGCTTTTCATCGCAGGAATGAGCGGGATGCTCTCATTCCTCCTGCTGGCGTTTCTGCTTATGTTTGTGGTCGCTCGCTCGCCAGCAGTCTACCGAGTCATAGTGGCTTGCGCCAAAGCCCTTCCGTTGCCCTGGGTTCCTCCGAACTGCGACCGAAGAGATCGCAGGGTTCGCACATCCGCGTTCGCAGTACTGCCTTGGCGAAGTCTAGCTCCTTCTTTCCAGCGTCCTCCTCCACTCTTTTCCTGATTCCGATGGCTTAGAAGTGCGTGGCTGCCATTTGGCGGCAATGCATGTATTTCTGTCCCACATTCACCGGGTCGACCCGGAAGGAAAAGGTGTCCCTTGCCCGAAATCCATAATCCAGATTTTGAGTCTCGAAATCCAAGCGGTACCAACGCCGTTCGCTATCTGTTGGCCCTTGTCCTGGTTTTTACCCTCGTCTTCGACCTCCAATATGCCTGGCAGGCCAAATCTCACGCACCGATCCCCGCCAATCAATTACAGCCGCAAGCAGTTCAAGCGGTAACAGCACAAGCGCCTTTCCAGACGGTTGGTAATCAGAGCATCACAACCCGCGGCAAATTTGGGTGGCTTACATTCATAGCGGAGCCGCTCTACTTGGCACTGCGCTTTCTTCACAATCATTGGATTGGCAACTGGGGTTGGTCCATCGTCATTCTCACGGTGATCTTCAATCTGTCGCTCGTCTGGCCGCGGCTCATGTCGATGCAATCCTCTCTGAAGATGATCCGCGTTCAACCCAAGGTTGATACTCTCAAGCAACGCTACGCACATTTGAAAATGAATGATCCCAAGCGGGCGGAAATGAACGCAGAAATGATGGATCTCTACAGGGCTGAGGGGGCGAATATGTTTGGCGGCTGCCTCCCCTCGATCCTGCAAATGCCTCTGCTATTCGCGTACATGAGCGTCCTACGAAATGCGGCTGAGCTACATCAGGCGCACTGGCTTTGGCTTAGAGACCTCTCTTCGCCGGACCCGCTACACATTCTGCCTTTTCTTATTATCGGTAGCATGGTTCTGACGCAATGCGTTACGCCGATGCCAGCGATGAATCCATCGCAGCGATGGCTGTTCGCCATATTGATACCCGCGATCATGGGGTTTTCCCTTTGGCGATACGCTTCGGGACTCTCGCTTTACTGGTTCACCGGCAACATCATCAACTTGCTCATCCAGCTTGCGATCAATCGGAGCAGGCTTGGTAGGGAGATGCGCGCCCTCGTTGCGGCACGAGCCAAATAGTCCCGAAGATCGATGAAGATTGAGGAAAAATTACGACAGACCGAACGATCTGCTCTCATTGGCTGGGTTGCGGCCGTCTTGTCGGCGACTCGGGAGTTACCCTTTAAAGCAACCGCGGATCCTTCCTCGCTCCGCTCGTCAGGATGACAGCGCGACGGATAGGTGGATCGTTTCTAGGCTTCGCCGATGCACTCTTTCCAAAGGTCGGGCCGCTCGCGCTGGAAGCGGCCGATCAGCTCAATGCACTCCGGCGACGCAAGGTCGACGATCTGGATGCCCTGCTGCTTCAGCCACTCCATGCCGCCTTGCGCGTTCACGCTGTCGCCCACAATGACTTTGGCAAACCGGAATTGCGAGATCAGTCCGGAACAATACCAGCATGGCGCCAGCGTCGTTACGAGCACGGTGTCGTGCCAGTGAGGCCTTCGCCCTGCGGCGCGGAAGGCATCGGTTTCTCCATGCAGCGAGCAGTTGCCCTGCTGCACGAGCCGATTGTGGCCTTTGCCCAGTAGCGTACCGTCGAGGTGAAAGATGGCGCCGCCTACCGGCACGCCGCCTTCTTCATAGCCCTTGCGCGCCTCTTCGAGGGCAACAGCAAGCATTGCCTGATCGTCCATACCTGCTCCTCTTTCTTTTTCGCAGCTTACCATCCTGCAGATGATCGTCTTGCTCCGACGTGATATACCAAGATTCATACTCCGCCGGATCCGCGGACGCGCAGCAACCCCGCGACCATCGAATACAACCGCTTTTGGGAAAGGACTGCGATCTTGGCTCATCGCCGCGACAAGGGCGAACCCGCATCTGTAGCCGAGCCGGCGTACGGACTCGAGCGCCATGTGCTGGGCCCGATGGAGACTCTTGCGCAGTCCATTTCGACGATGGGCCCTACCTGCTCGCCAGCGATGACGGTGCCGCTGGTGTTTGCCTCGGCGGGCAACGGCACGTGGATCGCCTATCTGCTGGCGATGGGTTTCACGCTGCTCATGGCGCTGTGCGTCGGCCGCTTTGCGCAGGAGTCCGCTTCGCCCGGTTCGCTCTATGTATATGCTACGCAGTCTTTGCCGCCGGCTGCCGGCAGCGTTGCCGCCTGGGCGCTGCTCATCGCCTACATCGGAACCGGCGCTTCGGTGATAGGCGGCTTCGTGCACTACGCCAACGTGGTGCTCGGCGAGTTCTTTCGATTCCAACTGCCGGGATCGGTCCTGATTTTCTTTGCGACGGGGATCTCGGCGTGGGTGGCTTATCGCGACGTGAAGGTGTCTGCGCGGCTCATGGTGTGGATCGAGCTGGGCTCGGTGCTCATCATCAGCGCTGTCTTTGCGCTTGTCCTGTGGCGGCACGGACTGCATATCGATCCGGCACAGTTCACGCTGCGCGGCGTTCACTTCAAGGGTGTGCGTCTCGGCATGGTACTGGCGATGTTCAGCTTTGTCGGATTTGAAAGCGCCACAACACTCGGCGAAGAGGCGCGCAATCCGCTCCATGTGATTCCCCGCGCGGTGGTGCTCAGCGCGTTGCTCTCCGGGCTTTTCTTCATTACGGCTTCGTACACGGAGGTCCTCGGCTTCCCTGCCTCGGCCGGCACGCTCGACCAGTGCGCTTCTCCGCTGGGCGTGCTGGCCACCGGCGCAGGAGTTCCGCGGCTTGGCCCGCTGATCGATGTCGGCGCCATGGTGAGCATGTTCGCATGCACGCTGGCCTGCATTACGGCCGCGGCTCGCGTGCTGCTGCTGATGGCTGTGAACGGACTGGCTCACCGATCGATGGCGCGCACGCATGACCGCAATTGCACGCCGCACATTGCGGTGATCGTCTCCTCGCTCGTGACCGGGCTGCTTGCTCTGGGACTGGTCATCGCGCATGTCAGCGGCGAGACGATCTATGACTGGATGGGATCGCTGGCTACTTACGGCTTCATCACCGTATATGCCCTCGTTGCAATCGCGTTGCCCATCCACCTGCGCCGTGAACGCAAGCTCACTATGCCGATCGCGCTATTGTCGATTGCCTGTGTGCTGGCGATGGCGATTGTTCTGGAAGGCACGGTCTATCCCGTGCCCGATTATCCAAAGAACTGGCTCCCCTACCTGTTTCTCCTCTACCTCGCTGCAGGCATCTTGTGGAACACGCTGCGCCGCCGCAATTCGGATCCGCTCGCGTCAGAGGTGGAACCGGCCTGAGCCGAAGGTGTAAGGGGCTGAGCGCAGCGCCGCCTCTACGGGGCTGCAGATCAACCTGGCACGTTTCCCAAGAGTTCCCATTCGTTCGCCAGGGCGAACGAAGCGTCCACCCTGGGCTATTGTCCATCGGCCCCTTCGGGGTGAAAGTGCTCTGCTCAGTTTTAGTGAATTGGGCGCTGCGGGGCGGAACGGCATTGCTCTGTTTATCGTGGTCGGAATCGCCGGTGGGAGGGTAAATCTCCGAGGGCCGGTCGCGAGGTCCCCGGAGATTCGTTTGAAGGTTCTCAGGGCAAAGCGGGGAGTGTGCTGAGGTAGTGCACCAGGGTTTGCAGGTCTTCACCCGAGATTGTCTTTTCGTAGGACGGCATCGGGTTGGGAGTGCCGGCGCCGGTCTTTGCGGGGGGATGGACAATCGTCGCTCGTATCTGGTCCTCGGTGCGACGGGTTCCGACTCCATTCAAGGATGGGCCGATGTCACCGCCTTCCTGCCCGATGCGATGGCATGTGAGACAGTTGTTGCTCGCAATGATGCTCTTCGCGTGGTCGGTGCTCGAGACATTCTGCGAAGCGGAACCGCTCGGGGCCGAGGCGGACGCTGCCGCTTGTGCCGCCGGAGCTGAAACAGCCATACCCACAGGCGTCAAGCGGAAGAGACCACCCGGATTTGCGTCCTCGACCATCCACAACGCTCCATCAGGTGCGACCTCAATGTCGCGGACTCTATGACCCATGTCCCAACGATCGACCGCCTGTGCTCCTCCGTTGCCGTCGAAGGTGATGCGGACGAGCGCCTTTGTTGCCAGGCCGCTGACAAAACCCGACCCGTTCCACTGCGGGAACATCGCGCCTTTGTAGAACATCAGATTGCCCGGTGCGATGACGGGCACCCAGTAGATGACGGGTTTGGCCAGGTCGGGACGCGTATCGGGACTGGGGATGGGAACACCGTTGTAGTTGTGTCCGTAAGAAACCAGCGGCCAGCCGTAGTTCTTGCCGGGCTCGATCAGATTCAGTTCATCGCCGCCGCGGGGACCATGTTCGACCTCCCACAGCCGTCCATCGGGCGCAAAGGCCAGGCCATAGGGGGTGCGGAAGCCGCTCGCCCATGTCTCAGAAGGCGTGAGGTTGGGGCCGGGAAATGTGTACGTCCTGACGACGGGAGCTGTCTTTGCGGCTTCCGTGTCCGAAGGGGGATCGATGACCGGGACGGTGGACGCGCCGGTCTTGCCGGCCATGGGATTGCCGGGAGCCGGCTTGCCATCGAGGGTCAGGCGGAGAATCTTGCCGAGCGGCTGGTTGGGATCCTGAGCCGGCGTCATCCGCTGCCTGTCGCCGGAGCTGAGGAAGAGATACTTGCCATCCGGCGAGAAGGCGACCGCTGCGCCGAATTGTCCGCCCTTGCCCCTTTCGCCATCGCGCCAAATGACCCGGAGTCCTTCGAGACTGGCCGCGTCTTTGCCGATCTTCAACTGGGCCCGCGCGAGCGCGAGGCTCGAACCGTCGTCGCCCGGTTCGGAATACGTGAGATAAACAAAGTGGTCTTTGGCGTAGTGCGGCGAGAGATAGACGCCCAGCATGCCGCCCTGCCCCTTCCAGAGAACGGCCGGAATGTTCGCGACTTGTGTCTTCTCTCCCTGCTGCGTGACCAGCCACAGACCACCGACCTTCTCGGTGACGAGCATCCGTCCGTCGGGTAGGAAAGCGATCCTCCAGGGCAGACTGAAGGTTGCAACCTGGGTGACGGTGAAGGGCAGATTGGGATCAGATGGCTGCTCGCCTGCGTTGACCTGAGCCGATGCACCGCTCGAAACCATGGCCAGGAACAGCCCCGCGATCGCTAGGTATTTCATCGAGTTCTCCCAGTCGTTAGATAGAGCGATCCGACAGCAAGACGATATTCCGAGCGCCGCCCCTGTGGCCGCAATCTTGGTCCTAGAGTATCGCGCGGAGGCGGCTTGCGGGATTGCCGGATGAGACGAATTAGCTTCTGCCGGCGCCGGAATCCCTCATTACGAACCTGGCGCGTCTTGCTGGACGCAGGCGTCTTCAAGAGGCCGCGAAAGCGCGTCTGCTGTGACCGATGGACTACCGCCTAGGACAGCGCCATGAGGCCGGCTCGCAGTTCGTCGAGCTTTATGCCGGAGAGCCGGCGCTCCATTTCATCGTGGGTACTCTGCCAGATGGGCATGGCGCGGGCGAGCAGCTCTTTGCCCTTGGCGGTGAGAACCAGAGTGCGGTTACGGCGATCATTTTGATCTTTCTGAACGCGAACGAGGCCGCGGCGCTCGAGCGGCTTGAGGGCCGCGGTGAGCGTGGTGCGGTCCATGGCCAGCAGGTTTGCAACAGGCGCCATGGAGGGCGGCTCGGGCCGGTTCAAGGACATGAGCAGCGAGAACTGCCCGTTTGTGAGGTGCAGCGGGCGAAAGGCCTCGTCGAACCGGCGGGCAAGGGCGCGGGCGGCGCGCTGCACATGAAGGCAGAGGCAATGGTCCCGTACAAGCAGCGTCGTGGCGTACGGAAGCACATTGGGGCTTGACACGGGTTGAGATTAGTTGATATCAACGTATTCGTCAAGTCTGCTCTCGATTTCGCGTAAGTTAGGTTCCCGCTCGATTCCCCGTCCGGAGGTCTCATCGATGTCCTTTTTCCGCGACTTGAAGATTGCCGTGCGCTCGCTGGCGCACGTTCCGGCTCTTTGGATCACGATTGCGCTCACACTAGCGCTGGGAATCGGCGCCAACGCCGCCATCTTCAGTGTTGTGCGCACAGTGCTGCTGCGGCCGCTGGCTAATCGCGATGAGAGCCAGCTGCTGTACCTGCGGCAAAGCGCGCCGGGCATTGGGATCGCCAACGCGGCCTTCTCGGTGCCTGAGATTCACGACATTGGCGGGCGGCTTACGAAGATCAATGAGCTCGGCACGTTTTCTGAGATCGACTTTACGGTTGTCGGCCTCGGTACGCCGCGCGAGATACCGGCCGGCGTGGTGGATGGGAACTATTTCGAAGTGATGGGGCTGAGTCCAGTGCTGGGCCGGCTGCTGACGCCGTCCGACGATGGGCCGAACGCCGCGGGCGCCATTGTTCTGACCTATAAGTTCTGGCGCGACTCGCTGCATTCCGATCCCGGCGTGCTGGGGAAGGTGGTGCGGCTCGAGAGCTACAGCGGCACGCGTACGGCAAGGGTTGTGGGCGTGCTGGAGCCGTCGGTTCCCTACCCTGTTGCGACGGAGATTATCGCCAACGTGGTGACCAGCCCGCATCATCTTTCGGCCACCATGGTGCAGGGACGCGAGCACCGCATGACAGAGGTGTTTGGACGGCTGGCTCCGGGAGCGACGCTCGAACAGGCACGCGCCGAGCTGAACACGGTCTACTCCGCGATGACGCATGCGTATCCCGAGGTTTACAAACCAGAGGATCACTATACGGTGAGCGTGACGCGCATGCACGATCAGATTAATTCACGCGCGAATACAGTTTTATGGGTGCTGTTCGCTGCGTCGGGATTGCTGTTCGTGATTGCGAGCTCGAACGTGGCGAACCTGGTGCTTGCGCGTACGGTGCGACGCGAGCCGGAGTTGGCCATCCGCGCGGCGCTGGGAGCCAGCCCGGCGGTGCTGCGCCGCAGCCTGCTGGCGGAGAGCCTTGTGCTCTGCGGCAGCGGGACGGTTGCCGCAGTGCTGCTGGCGGTTCCGATGGTGAAGGTGCTGGGGCACTACGCGCAGCGCTTCTCAGTGCGCGCGGCCGATCTCAGGCTCGACGCGAGCCTGCTGTGGTTTGGCGCCGCGCTGGCGCTGATTGCCGCGTTTTTTCTTGCGTATATTCCGCGGCTGCCTTCGCCTGATGCACCGACGACGAGCCTGCCGGGGCGCGGCGCGCGCGTTACGGGCTCGAGCAACCGCAATCTGCGCATCTTTGCCATCACGCAGATTGCTGCATCGTTTCTTTTGCTGACCGGCGCCTGTGTGCTGATGAAGACGCTCTACCTGCTGGAGCAGACACGGCCGCCGTATGACTCCGCCAATGTGCTGGCCGTGAATCTGCCGGTGATGAATTACGGCAAGACGGAGGCGCAGGTGAGCGAATTCTATCGCGAGGTGATGGAGCGTGTAAGCACGCTGCCTGGCGTGGAGCACGTGTCCGAGGGATTCAACGTGCCGTGGCGAGGCGACCAGAGTGCGAACATCAGCTTTCAATTCGCTGCGGAGGGAGCCCACCGGCACGGGGACGGCAAAGACGAATTTCGGGCGGAGTTCCGCGCGATTTCGCCGGGATTTTTTGCCACCATGGGCGTGCCGATTCTTGAAGGCCGCGACTTTAACGGCGGCGACCGCGACGGCCATGAGCGCGTCGTGATCATCAGCCAGAGCCTGGCGAACGAGCTCTTCCCTGGACAGGATGCGGTGAATCGCACGATGTGGTGGACCGACGGGGTCATCAAATTCATCGGCATCAGCCCCGAGCCACGGCGCATCGTGGCCGTGGTGCCCGACTTCGATGACGAGAACATTATTCCTCAGCCAGCGATGACGATCTATCAGCCGGTCGATCAGGAGTGGGTGGCGGGAAGACTTTTTGTGCGGGCGCATCAGGATCCCTACGCGCTGGTGCCGGCCATTACGACGTTGATCCACAAGATGTCGGCTGATCAGCCGGTGGAGAGGGCGGCGACCCTGGGTGATGTGCGCGCCGAGGTGCTCACTCCGGACCGGCTGAATGCAATTGTCTTCGGCGGATTCGCGGCGGTGGCGCTGCTCATCTCGATCGTCGGCGTGGCCGGTGTGCTGGCCTTTTCCGTGAGCGGACGGACGCGCGAGTTCGGCATCCGTCTCGCGCTTGGCGCGCAGCCGACGAAGATTCTTTCGGATGTGCTGCTGGAAGGGCTGGTAATGGCGGGGATCGGAGTCGCTTCGGGTGTGGTCCTGGGGATTGCGCTGACTCGCCTGGCTGCAAGCTACATTACAGCCATTGATCAGCCGGGAGCGCTGGCGCTGGGCGCATCGGCGCTTGTGATTCTGGCCGCGGCGCTGATTGCGTCTGCGGTTCCCGCGGCGCGCGCGGCGCGGGTGAACGCGGTGGAGGCGCTGCGAGCGGAGTGAAATGGCGGAGGGAGAGGGATTCGAACCCCCGGTACCCTTTCAGGCACAACGGTTTTCAAGACCGCCGGTATCAACCGCTCACCCATCCCTCCGCGGGAGGGAAAACGTCTCTTGTTTATAAGCTTACCGCATTTTCGGTGAGATTCCATCCTTGCCGGCAGAGGCGGCGCGTTCCGCTTGTGGCGGCCCAACTGAATACGTCGCGAGCGAACCCCTGTTGCGGAGTTTTCGCGATAATGCGGCTGTAACGCAAACTCATTCGCGATGTGAAGCCCACTGTTCAATGCAACTGCATCCGCATGGTTGCTATCGTGTCTTGCGACATCGCGGTGATCGGCAAATAAGGGGTCACTGAGCTTTGGACAACTGCGTGACATGTGTTGGAGGCATGGCACTCGAGTTGCGGGCCGGAACCTGAAGGATGCCGGAGACTTAGCTCTACGCGGCCGGAATGTGACAATCAATTGACAATGAGCAGACGATCGGGAGACACATCGAAGATGGCGTGTCGCTATCGTGACTGCTATGCAACGTCTGAGATTGTGCTTCTCTCCGTGTCGCGTGGCCTGGCTTACGATGGTCATCGTTCTTGTTTCCGCCGCTGTCTGCAGAGGGCAGGAAAGAGGGGAGCAAATACCGTTGCTCTCCGGCGGTGTTGGTTTCTTTACCGGCACGAATGGCGGCAACACAAGCTATCAGCCGCATATCGAGCCGCTGATCGCCGCGCCGATTACGAATCGCCTGCTGGTGGAGTCGCGAGGCATCCTGCTCGAAGATTTCTCACCCGACGGCAACGGCTATAGCCACTCTCACGTCGCGAGCTTCATCTACCTGCAGGGAGACTATGTTGCTACGCCCCATCTCACCGTTGTGGCCGGAGACTTCCTGCTTCCGTTCAACACCTACAATGACCGCCTGTCGCCGATCTGGATTGGCAACTTTCAAGATGCGCCGCTCGTCTCGAGCCTCGGCACGATGTCTTCCGGCTCAGGCGTGGGCGGCATGCTGAGCGGATCGGCGATTTCCACGAGCAAATATTCGATCAACTACAACGGCTGGTTTTCCGCGCGCAGCGGAAACAAGCAGTTCAACTCCAAGCGCTCATCAGGTGGCCGCGTGAGCCTCTACCTGCCCGAGAGCCGGCTCGAGGTCGGCTTATCGTACGATCGCCTGGTGCAGAATACGCGCGAGAATTTCTACGGCGCGCACGTCTGGTGGGAACCGAAGGACACCGCATTCCGCCTGCGCTCAGAGTATGCGCGCGGCCATCATGCGCAGGGCTACTGGATTGAAGCAGACTATCGCACGCAGGCGTTTGGCGGACTGGACAGCTGGATCGGGCGGTTTGAGCCGGTCTTTCGCATGCAGCAGTCGTTTCGCAGAGACACGGTGGTCAGCGACGGGCTGCCTCTTGTGAATACGCAGCGCGCCGATTTCGCACTCGACTATA
>Ga0335073_10001654_pt1 | contig 29932 bp, 27 predicted proteins | sample Lox_Sample_22_FD_207093 | JGI IMG/M metagenome (GOLD analysis project Ga0335073, IMG submission 207093) | Soil microbial communities from Loxahatchee National Wildlife Refuge, Florida, United States - Lox_Sample_2.2 | ecosystem: Environmental > Terrestrial > Soil > Wetlands | place: USA... | reverse complement strand
CTGCAGAATCAACCAACCGGCGCCGAGGATGACCGCGAACGGCAGGGCGTCGATCAGGTAGGCGCCGACCCGAGTGAGCCACGGCGTATACGCCTCGTTCGGCAGACTGCGGATTGCCGGCCCGGGCGGCGGCGGCGCATATCCTCCAGCGGGCGGAGGCGGCGGCGGGTACTCACCACCGAGCGGCGGCGGGGGCGGTTGGTCGGTCATGGACGGCTTTCCCTCTGCGCAGAATTTGCTGGACTGAGCGGCACCAGGTTATCGGAGCACCGGGCACGGCCACGCTGGGGCCGAAAACGGATCGGCGGCGTGTGACGCACGGCCGCCATGGCCGCCGCCGCCCAGGCGCGCCAACACCCAGTGGTTTGCTACCCGAAGTAATTTGCTTGCTGCCCGTCCCGCTACTTGCGTCGCGAGCCATCGGAGAGGAACCCCAGCAAGTCATACCGGGTGATGACCCCCACCGGTTTGCCCTCCTCGACGACCATCACGGCATCCAAATCGCGCAGCGTCTTGGCAAGAGCGCCAACCAGTTCGCCGGCGCCGATGATTGGCAGCGGCGGACTCATATGCATCCCAACGGCATCGGCCAGGTTCGCGCGGCCCTCGAAGACGGCCGAAAGCAGTTCTCGCTCAGAGACACTGCCGGCCACCTCGCCGGCCATCACCGGCGGCTCGGCGCCGACGACGGGCATCTGCGACACCCCGTACTCGCGCAAGATTCCGATCGCGTCGCGGACTGTCTCCGACGGGTGAGTGTGCACCAGGTCGGGCAGCGCACCGGACTTCCGGCGCAGTACCTCGCCCACCGTCGGCTGTTCGATCGAGCCGTCCAGTCGGGTGCGCAGGAAACCGTACGACGACATCCAGGCGTCGTTGAAGATCTTCGACATGTAGCCGCGGCCGCCGTCGGGCAGCAGCACCACGATCAGCGCGTCGGGTCCGGCTCGCTCGGCCACCTTGCATGCGGCCACCACCGCCATCCCGCACGAGCCGCCGACGAGCATGGCCTCCTCGCGGGCCAGTCTTCTGGTCATGTTGAACGAATCGGAGTCAGATACCGCGATGATCTCGTCCGGGACGTCGTGGTCGTAGGCCGCCGGCCAGAAGTCCTCGCCCACCCCCTCGACGAGATAAGGCCGGCCGCTGCCACCGGAGTACACCGAACCTTCCGGATCCGCGCCGATGACCCGGACGGCTCCGCCCGACACGTCCTTGAGGTATCGGCCGGCGCCGGTGATCGTCCCGCCGGTCCCGATACCGGCAACGAAATGGGTTACCTGACCGTCGGTGTCGGCCCAGATCTCCGGGCCGGTGGTTTCGTAGTGGCTCGCCGGGCCCTGTGGATTCGAATACTGGTCGGGCTTCCAGGCACCGTCGATTTCGGTGACCAGCCGGTCGGACACGCTGTAATAGCTATCCGGGTGATCGGGCGGCACCGCTGTCGGGCATACCACCACCTCAGCGCCGTAGGCGCGCAGAACGTTCTGCTTGTCCTCGCTGACCTTGTCCGGGCAGACGAAGACACACCGATAGCCGCGGGGCTGGGCCACCAGCGCCAAGCCGACACCGGTGTTCCCGGAGGTCGGTTCAACGATGGTGCCGCCCGGCTTCAGCTGGCCGCTGGCCTCGGCGGCGTCGATCATCTTCACCGCGATCCGATCCTTGCTGCTCAGGCCCGGGTTGAGGTATTCGACCTTGGCGACAACCCGGCCAGAGCCGGGCGGCACGACCGAGTTCAGCTGAACTAGTGGGGTATTCCCGATGAGTTCACTGATGTGTCGCGCGATCCGCATGCGTACATCGTCTCAGGTACGGCGGCGCCGCGCCCAGGCACTAGCCGGTAGCTTCGCGGATGTACTCGCCGATCTGTCGCAGCGAGCGCGTCGCCTCGGGCACCACCGGCGCGGCGAGCTGGAAGTCGTGGATCTGGCCGGGCCAGACCCGCACCTCGGTCGGCACCCCGGCCGCCGCCAGCCGGTCGGCGGCCAACCGCGCGTCGTGCAACAAGACTTCGGATCCCGACACATGGATCAACGTCCGCGGCAGTCCCGGCTCGAGATGATCGAGCGGCTCGTAGAGCTGCTCAGGCTTTCCGTCGACGACGCGTTTGCCCGCGGCCTTGGCAACCAGCGCGATCAACGCGTCAAATGCCTTGGCGGGGAACATCGCATCGGACTTTATGTTGGGATGGGACTGCTTGGGCTCTTTGGCCAGTTGCAGCAACGGCGAGATCGCCACCAGCGCAGCGGGTTCCTCGTGGACCCGCTGAAGTCGTTGAGCCAGAGCAAGAGCGAGATAACCACCGGCGGAGTCGCCGGCCACCACGATCTGGTCCGGCTGGTATCCACGCAGCCGCAGCCAACGGTAGGCGTCGTGACAGTCATCCAGTGCCATGCCGACCGAATGCTTCGGGATGAGCCGGTAGTTGACCACCAGGACTGGTGAGTCGGCGAATTTCGACAATGCGTTGACGATCCTGCTGTGCGAGTTGACCCCACAGGTCAAGAACGCGCCGCCGTGCAAATAGAGCACCACTCGGCGCTTACCGTCGGCCGGCAACACGCCAGGGGCGCGGACGAGCTGCGCAGTAGCGTGTGGCAATTCGACTGTGGCACGGATGGTTCCGGGGGCGGGAAGCAATACTCGCGATGCGAAGTCGATCAGGCCGAACGGCCATGGCATGTGTGGAATGTAGCTGCCCACAGCCAGAACCGGGCGGATGGTCAGACGGCACGCCAGTGAGGCGATCATGCCGGGAAGGCTTGGGCCGCTTTCGACGACCTCGACCGGTACGCCATCGCTGGCGGGAAATTTGCGGGCCCGCACCGCCTTTAAGGCGTGCACATCCGCTGACGGGAAAACGGGTACCTGCGTCGGTGCGCTCATGCTCAACACTTCCTACGTCGTTGTAGTAAGTCGACGAAGTAGCGGAGCATCAGGTTCAACTGCTACCCGATTCTGTGTACCCTGCCTAGCACTCAGCCAACCTCGCAAACTTAGCTTGACACCTGTAGGAAGTTCAACAATCAAAGAGTCAGATTCGATACCAGAATTGATCCGTCCCGTAATCGTGTCGATCCTCGGCGCCGGAGAGCACCGGCGGGCGGCGACATAAACTGTGCACGTGGTACTACGCCCCCCACGGGGTTCGATAGTTGCGCTGGCCGCCGCAGGCGCGCTGGCGTCGACCGGCACTGCCTATGTGGGCGCCCGCAACCTGCTGGTCGGCCAGGCCGCCAAAGCGCGCAGCGCCATCCCGAAATCGTGGGATGTCCCACCGCGCGCTGACGGTGTCTACACCCCCGATGGCGGTCCCGTGCAGCGTTGGGAACGCGGCATGCCCGTCGACCTGCACCTGATGATCTTCGGCGACTCGACGGCAGTCGGGTACGGCTGCCACGTCGCCGACGAGGTTCCCGGGGTGCTGATCGCCCGCGGTCTTGCCGACCACAGCGGCAAACGCATCCGGTTGAGCACCAAAGCGATCGTCGGCGCCACATCCAAGGGGCTGTCCGGCCAGGTGGACGCCATGTTCGTGGCAGGTCCGCCGCCAGACGCCGCGGTGATCTTGATCGGCGCCAACGACGTCACCGCGCTCAACGGCATCGGCGCCTCCGCGCGGCGGCTCGGCGCAGCGGTGCGACGGCTGTGCGCGAGCGGCGCAGTCGTCGTCGTCGCCACCTGCCCCGATTTCGGCGTCGTCAAAGCGATCCCGCAGCCGCTGCGCTGGACGGTACGCACCCGTGGTCTGCGGCTGGCCCGTGCCCAGGCCGGCGCGGTCAGGTCGGCCGGCGGCGTGCCGGTGCCGCTGGCCTCACTGGTCAAAAACGAGTTTCGGCATGCGCCCGAATTGATGCTGTCCGACGACCAGTTTCATCCGTCGGCGGCCGGATATGCGCTCGCGGCGAGCCAGCTGCTGCCCGCGTTGTGCCAGGCGCTCGGCGTGTGGCCCGGCGAGCCGGCCCTGGCGTCGGCAACCGCCACCGAGGCCGGTCCCGGCTACTCGCGGCTTCGGCTGGTCTCGCGGCTGTGGCGCCGCCCCACCACCGGCGTGCCAGCGCCGTTCGTCGTACCTGCCCCCAGTTAGATCGCCCGGTCCCTCCTCGGGCTAGATTCGAGACCACACCCCACCGAGGAGCCGTCATGCCGGAAGCCGTCATCGTCTCAACCGCCCGTTCACCGATCGGGCGCGCCATGAAGGGATCGCTGGTCAGCATGCGACCCGACGACCTGGCCGCGCAGATGGTGCGCGCCGCGCTGGACAAGGTGCCCGCGCTGAACCCCCACCAGATCGACGACCTGATCCTGGGCTGTGGGCTGCCCGGCGGCGAGTCCGGCTTCAACATGGGTCGCGTCGTCGCCGTTGAGCTCGGGTATGACTTTCTGCCGGGCACCACCGTGAACCGGTATTGCTCGTCGTCGCTGCAGACCACCCGGATGGCGTTCCACGCCATCAAGGCCGGCGAGGGCGATGCCTTCATCTCCGCCGGCGTGGAGACCGTGTCGCGGTTCGGCAAGGGCAACTCCGACTCCTGGCCGGACACCAAAAACCCGCTGTTCGACGCCGCCCAGGAACGCTCCGAAGCTGCGGCGGCCGGCGCCGACGAATGGCATGACCCGCGCGCCGACGGGAACGTGCCCGACGTGTACATCGCGATGGGTCAGACCGCTGAGAACGTCGCGATCATGACCGGCATCAGCCGGGAAGACCAGGACCACTGGGGCGTGCGCAGCCAGAACCGCGCCGAAGATGCGATCAAGAGCGGGTTCTTCGAGCGCGAAATCACCCCGGTGACCCTGCCCGACGGCACCACCGTCAGCACCGACGACGGCCCCCGCGCCGGAACCACCTACGAGAAGGTCAGCGAGCTCAAACCGGTGTTCCGGCCCAACGGCACCGTGACGGCGGGCAACGCCTGCCCGCTGAACGACGGCGCCGCCGCGCTCGTGATAACCAGCGACACCAAGGCCAAGGAGCTTGGCATCACCCCGCTGGCACGCATCGTCTCTACCGGAGTCAGCGGCCTGTCGCCGGAGATCATGGGCCTGGGCCCGATCGAGGCGAGCAAGAAGGCCCTGGCGCAAGCCAAGCTGTCGATCAAGGACATCGACCTGGTCGAGATCAACGAGGCCTTCGCGGTGCAGGTCCTGGGCTCGGCCCGCGAGCTGGGCATCGACGAGGACAAGCTGAACGTGTCGGGTGGCGCGATCGCCCTGGGCCACCCGTTCGGCATGACCGGCGCCCGCATCGCCACCACGCTGCTGAACAACCTGACCACCCACGACAAGACGTTCGGCCTGGAGACCATGTGCGTCGGCGGCGGCCAGGGCATGGCGATGGTGGTCGAGCGGCTCAGCTGACCGCAGCCTTCACAACGTCAAAGCCCGGGCACGGCGTGCCCGGGCTTTGAGTTTCAAGAGCTAGTCGTTCTGTAGATAACTGAGCAGGCGCAGGATCTCGATGTAGAGCCAGACCAGCGTCACGGTCAGGCCCAGCGCGATGCCCCAGGCCGCCTTCTCGGGAGCTCCGGCGCGGATCATCTGGTCGGCGGCGTCGAAGTCGATCAGGAAGCTGAACGCCGCCAGGCCGATGCAGACGAGCGAGAAGATGATGGCCAGCGGTCCGCCGCTGCGCAGCCCCATGCCCTCGCCGTGGCCGACGCCGAACATCCCCAGCACCAGGTTGCCGAGCATCAGGGCAACGACGCCGAACATGCCGGCGACGATCATCCGGGTGAACTTCGGGGTGACCCGGATGGCGCCGGTTTTGTAGACGACGAGCATCCCGATGAAAACCCCGAGGGTGCCCAGGATCGCCTGTCCGATCAGCACACCGGCGTTGGTGGTCGACACCGAGAAGTGGGCCAGCAGGAACGAGATGGCTCCGAGGAACAGCCCCTCCAGCGCCGCGTACGTCAGCACGATCGCCGGGCTGTCCTGCTTGCGTCCGAACGTGGCGATCAGCACCAGGGCCAGGCCGCCCAAGGCACCGATCATGGTGAACGGGCCGGCCAGCGCCACGTTGCCCGCCACCAGGAAGTAGGAAACGACAGCCACGGCCGAAAGCACAGCCAGGGTGATCCCGGTCTTGGTGACGACGTCGTCAATGGTCAGCGGGCGAGAGACGCCTGCCCGCTGGTCGACATACGGAGCATAGGGCTCCGCCTGATGCCCATATTGAGTCGCGGTACCCGCGACGCCGGTCCCGAATTGCGCATATCCGCCGCGCTGCTTGGGCAGCGAGCGAAATACCGGGTTACTAGTCTCCCGCACCGTCGGATCCTCTCGTGAGCTGTGACTTCGAGCTGTGCGAACAATTGATCAACGAACCGTAGTCCAGCCTTGTTCCCGGCGGGGGCTTTACTCGATTTGCAGCCGGACCTACTCGAAATAAACCTTACCCGGGGGCGCTCCCGTGCGGGTAACGATCTAGATTGCTGGTCAAGTCCTGACCAGCAGTCGACGAGGGATTCACGTGGCATTCACCGAGGGGAGACGACGCGCGTGACGGACGAATCCGACGAGATCTTGAGCCGGGTCGAAGACGGTGTCGGTTTTGTGACGCTAAATCGGCCCAAGGCGATCAACTCGCTAAACCAGGGCATGGTCAACGGGCTCAGCGCCGTTCTGGCCGACTGGGAGCAGGACGCCGAGGTCCGCGCGGTGGTGCTCTCGGGCGCTGGGGAGCGCGGCCTGTGCGCTGGCGGCGACGTGGTGGCGATCTATCACAGCGCGCGCGCCGACGGGGTCGCAGCAAGGCGGTTCTGGCGCGACGAGTATCTGCTCAACGGCCAGATCGGTCGCTTCGGCAAGACGTACGTGTCGCTGATGGACGGCATCGTGATGGGCGGTGGTGTGGGTGTGGGCGCACACGCCAACACCCGCGTGGTCACCGATACGTCCAAGATCGCGATGCCCGAGGTCGGCATCGGCTTTGTCCCCGATGTGGGTGGGGCTTATCTGTTGTCGCGGGCTCCCGGGTCGCTGGGTCTGCATGCCGCGCTGACCGGTGCGCCGTTCTCCGGGGCCGATGCCATCGCATTGGGATTCGCCGATCACTTTGTTCCGCACAACAAACTCGATGCGTTGCGCCGGGCGATCGTTGCCGATGGCGTCGAGGCGGCGCTGGCCGCCCATGCTGTCGAACCGCCGCCCAGTGACCTTGTTGCGGGGCGGGATTGGATCGACGAGTGCTATGCGCGCGACACCGTTGCCGACATCGTCGCCGCGCTGCGCGGCCATGACACCGGCCCGGCCAACGAGGCGGCCAGCCTGATCGCCACCCGCTCCCCCATTTCGCTGTCGGTGACACTGGAGGCGGTGCGCCGGGCGGCGAAGCTGGACACGCTGGAAGATGTTCTGACGCAAGACTATCGGGTGTCGTGCGCGTCGCTGCGGTCACATGATCTGGTGGAGGGCATCCGGGCTCAGCTGGTCGACAAGGACCGCAATCCGAAGTGGTCGCCGGCTTCGCTGGCCGAGGTGAGCACCGCTGACATCGAGGCATACTTCGCGCCGGTCGACGACGATCTGACGTTCTAGAAGGAGCAGACATGACTTACGAGACGATCCTGGTCGAGCGCGACGGACGGGTCGGTGTCATCACGTTGAACCGGCCGAAAGCGCTCAACGCGCTCAACAGTGCGGTGATGCATGAAGTCACCACCGCGGCAGCTGAATTCGACAACGATCCCGGCATCGGTGCGATCGTGATCACCGGTTCGGCCAAAGCGTTCGCCGCCGGCGCCGACATCAAAGAGATGTCGCACTTGGCGTTCTCCGAGGTGTTCGACGGCGACTTCTTCGCGCCGTGGGCCAAGTTGGCGGCTGTGCGCACTCCGACGATCGCCGCGGTCGCCGGGCACGCCCTGGGCGGGGGCTGCGAATTGGCGATGATGTGCGATGTGCTGATCGCCGCTGACACAGCGAAATTCGGCCAACCCGAAATCAAACTCGGCGTGCTGCCCGGCATGGGCGGTTCGCAACGGCTGACCCGGGCCATCGGCAAAGCCAAGGCCATGGACCTGATTTTGACCGGCCGCACCATCGACGCCGCCGAGGCCGAGCGCAGCGGCCTGGTGTCACGCGTGGTGCCCGCCGACGACTTGCTCACCGAGGCCAAGGCCGTCGCCACCACCATTTCGCAGATGTCGCGCTCGGCTGCCCGGATGGCCAAGGAGGCGGTCAACCGTGCCTTCGAGTCCACCCTGGCCGAAGGCCTGCTCTACGAACGCCGACTGTTCCATTCGTCTTTCGCGACCGACGACCAGGCCGAAGGCATGGCCGCGTTCATCGAAAAACGGCCGCCCAACTTCACCCACCGCTGACGAGGCTGCGATGGCCGAGCCGGCGATTGCCGAATCCCCTGAAGCGCCCGTCGCGCCGCCGCGCAAGAAACCGTGGTGGGTTCGGCACTACACCTTCACCGGGACCGCGGTGGGGCTGGTGTTCCTGTGGTTTTCGATGACGCCCTCGCTGTTGCCGCGCGGGCCGCTGTTTCAGGGGTTGGTCAGCGGCCTTTCCGGCGCGACCGGTTACGGCATCGGGGTTTTCGCGGTGTGGCTGGTCCGCTATATGCGGTCGAAGGATTCCAGCCCGCCGGCACCGCGCCGGGCGTGGCTGATCCTGATCGCCGCCGGTGCGGTCGGCATGGTCGCGGTGGTGATCTGGTTTCACGTCTGGCAGGACCGGGTGCGCGATCTGATGGGAGTCACGCACCTGAACTGGATCGACTATCCGAAGGCCACCGCGCTGTCGTTAATCGTGCTATTCGCGGTCGTCGAGTTCGGCCAGTCGATCCGCCGATTGGTCCGTTTCCTGGATTTGCGGCTGGATCGCTTTGCGCCGCCTCGGGTTTCGGCCGTCATCGTGGTATTCCTGTTACTGGCCCTGACGATCGCGTTGCTCAACGGCGTGGTTGTGAAATTCGCGATGCGGACCCTGAACAACACGTTCGAGACCGTCAACAACGAAATGAGTCCCGATATCCCCGCGCCGAAGACGCCGCTGCGGTCCGGCGGGCCGCAGTCGCTGGTGTCGTGGGAATCGCTGGGACATCAGGGGCGCATCTTCGTTAACGGCGGGCCCACCGTCGCCCAACTCACCAAGTTCAACGGCGCGCCGGCAACCGAACCGATCCGCGCCTACGCCGGACTGGAATCCGCCGACGGCATCACCGCCACCGCGGAGCTGGCCGCGCGAGAATTGCAGCGCACCGGCGGATTACAGCGTGCGGTCATCGCGGTCGGAACCACCACGGGCACCGGCTGGATCAACGAGGCGGAGGCCGACGCCTTGGAGTATATGTACAACGGCAACACCGCAATCGTGAGCATGCAGTACTCATTCCTGCCCAGCTGGTTGTCGTTTCTGGTGGATAAGAACAACGCCCGGCACGCCAGCCAGGCGCTGTTCGAGGCAGTCGACCGCCTGGTGCGCCAACTGCCCGAGGCACAGCGCGCCAAGCTCGTCGTGTTCGGCGAAAGCCTCGGCTCGTTCGGCGGCGAAGCGCCGTTCATGACCCTCGACAATGTGCTAGCCCGCACCGACGGCGCATTGTTTTCCGGACCGACGTTCCAGAACACCATCTGGACCGATCTCACCGCGACCCGCGATCGCGGCTCACCAGAATGGCTGCCGATCTACGACAACGGACGTAATGCGCGGTTCATGGCCCGCCCGGACGACCTGGATCGCCCGCACACCACGTGGCCGCACCCGCGGGTGGTGTATCTGCAGCACGCATCCGATCCCATCGCCTGGTGGAATCCGGACCTCCTATTCCGCAGACCCGACTGGCTGCGCGAAAAACGCGGCTACGACGTGCTGCCGGAGACGGAATGGATCCCGGTGGTGACGTTTTTGCAGGTGTCGGCCGACATGGCGGTGGCAGTCGACGTGCCCCAGGGGCACGGCCACGTTTACGTCGGCGACGTGGCCAACGGCTGGGCGGCGGTGCTGGAGCCGCCGGGCTGGACGCCGGAAAAGACGGCCAGACTGCGTCCATTGCTGCATGCCAGCGACACCTGACGCTGCGAGTCGCTGAGTGTGCGACAGGTTTCGGTCCCGTAAACGGACGCAACGCCGGGATGAATATCTGCCACACCGACCAATTCCGTGGCAACATTTGCTTACCGGGATCCGATGAAAATTGTGAGCTTCGGCACCCGATCAAGAGGGAGTGATCAATGACTTGGACCAAGTCATCCAGCGCCCGCGGCAGCATCGCGAAGATCGCGGTCGCGGGCGTGCTTGTCGGTATACCCATCGCCGCCGTGAGCGTCCCGGCGTATGCCGCACCCGCGGGAACGCCGACTGTGCTTCCGGCGCCGCTGCCAGCGGACCCGCCCACCACTGCGCCGGCTCCGCCGCCACCGCCACAGGAACCTGCGACTACCAGCTACACCGATGACTGGTGGGGTTATGGCAGCGGCGGCGAGGGCGGCGGCGGTGGCGGCGGCTAAAACAGGCCCGACAAACTAACGCCCCGCCAACACCCCGGCGGCGACTAGCGCATGGTAGCCGCCGACGACGTCGGTGGCCCGGTGTAGGCCAAGGTCTTGCAGTGCGGCCGCCGCGAGGCTCGACGTATAGCCCTCCGAGCACAGGATCACCCACTCCACGTCGTCGCTGACGGCCTGTGGCAGTCGGGCGTCGCTGGTGGGGTCGCAGCGCCACTCCAGCACGTTGCGTTCGATGATCAACGCGTTGAGCGCCTCGGGCACGTTCCCTTCGCGTGTGCGTTGCTCTTGCGGCCGGATATCGACCAACAATGCGCCGCGGTGCAACGCGGCGGGCACCTCGTCGGCAGCCAGCCGACGCAGCCGGGCGCGGGCGCCGTCCAAAACCTGATCGATGCGACTCATAGTTTTTCTAGTTTTTCCGGTTCGTCGGTCAACTCGGTGCGTTGGCGGCGTAGCGTGCGTTGCTGGGTGACCTCGTAGTAGGACATCACCGTCAGCGGCGGCGAATATGCGTGCACGCTCAACGTGGGCCCCTGAATGTCGATAGCCGCGGCGGTCGGCGCCCACAGCACGTCGTGCACCCACCCCAACGGAAACCCGGCCTGGTCGCCGGCCTCGAGACGACGGCGCCGCAAACGCTCGCCGTCCCAGCGGAGTTCGTCGAGCGACCCGGACAGCAACGTCAGCGCGCCCAGCGACCCGCCGTGATCGTGCAACTCGGTGCGATGCCCGGGCGCCCAGCTGATCAGCCAGATGTCCAGTTCGTCGTCACCGTGCAGCCGAGTGAACCAGCGGTCGTCATTAGGCACGCCACCGGGCGGGACGAGGTGGTCGTAGCGACCGCGCAGCACCTCGTCGGTGGTTTGGTCGGTGACGTGCAACAGGTCGGCCAGCCGCAGCCGGGTGGGGCCGGAAACCGACCGGACGGCAGAGGGGCGGGACGCGGCGCGATCAGCAACAAGGTTTGCGGAAACCATGCAAGGACTCCAGAACGAACGACTTGACCAGGGGACGGCGGGAAATCAGCGCCGACAACACTCCCAAAATCCAGTTCGCTCCATCACGGCAGCCAGTGTTGCATAGATTGACGGGGTGCGCTGGCGCCCATGTCGCCCCCGGCTGTGGGGCGCGGTCGCTCTCGCGGCCGTCATTCCGATCGCGGTGGGCTGCTCGGCAGGCTCCAACAAGCCCACGCCCACGGCGGTAACCGTGCCGAGCGCACCGGGCACCAAGGAGGCTGCTGCGACGGTGCCACCCACCGTTGTCGCGCTTTCACCTGCCGGTGTGACGACCAAGATCAACGTGCCGGCGCAGTCCACCGAAGAGGAGTATTTCCAGGCCTGCCATGCCGCGAAGGCGTGGATGCAGGGCCACCCGGGCGACCATCAGGCGCTGATCGAGGCCTACTTGGCGGCGGTGCAGGCGCCCGGTGTCAGCAGTGCCGGCACCTGGAATACCCCGTGGGCCGCACTGCCGTTGGCGCGGCAGGCCGGCGTGATCGTCGCGGCCGCGGCGGCCGCCAACGACGAGTGCGGCTAACGCCGAGCCGGCGCTGATCGCAATTCGGATCACGGCTGACAAAACCCGTCCGCACCGGAAAATGAGCCCATGGCGGACTCGGATGCCCAACGCACCGACGATTCGTCGCGGCCTCGGGTCGCGCTTGCGCTTGGTAGCGGCGGCGCACGCGGATACGCCCATATTGGGGTGATTCACGAGCTGCGCGACCGCGGGTATCAGATTGTCGGTATAGCCGGTTCATCGATGGGCGCGCTGGTCGGCGGATTACAGGCGGCGGGACGGCTCGACGAGTTCGCGGACTGGGCCCGGTCCCTGACGCAACGCGCCATCCTGCGGCTGCTGGATCCGTCGATCAGCGCGGCCGGTGTGCTGCGAGCCGAGAAGATCCTGGACGCGGTCCGCGACATCCTCGGTGCGGAGACCATCGAGCAGCTGTCGATCCCGTATACCGCGGTGGCGACCGACCTGTTGGCCGGCAAGTCGGTATGGCTCCAGCGCGGACCGGTCGACGAGGCCATCCGGGCGTCGATCGCCATCCCGGGGGTGATCGCGCCGCATGCCGTCGACGGGCGCCTGCTCGCCGACGGCGGGATCCTCGATCCGCTGCCGATGGCGCCGATCGCCGCCGTCAACGCCGACCTGACCATCGCGGTCAGCCTGTCCGGCAGCGAGACCGTCGGCGACGCCGAGCCCGAACCCCGGCCCACGACCGAATGGCTGAACCGCATGCTGAGCAGCACCTCTGCGCTCTTCGACAGCGCCTCTGCCCGCGCACTGCTCAACCGCTTCGGCGTTGGCGACCCCGAATCCGACACCGAGGTCGACTCCGGTGAAGAACCCGCGGAGCCCGGCGTACCGAAGCTCGGCGGTTTCGAAGTGATGAACCGAACCATCGACATCGCCCAGGCCGCATTGGCCCGCCACACGCTGGCCGCCTACCCGCCCGACTTGTTGATCGAGGTTCCGCGCTCGGCGTGCCGCGGCTTGGAATTTCACCGTGCGGCTGAGGTGATCGAGGTCGGCCGGGCACTGGCCGCCAACGCACTGGATAGGCTGGACACCGCTCCACCCGACATCGGCGGCACCCTCTGAGGGAGTGGATTAGCCATGGCACGAGCGAGTTCACCCGATGCCCCGGCATCCGATCGACCGTGGCGACGGCCCGGTGCTGCACGCTATGCGTTCGAGCGCCTGCGCGGTTTCGTGCGATCGCCGGCCGACGTTTACCCGGCGCAACCTTCTACACTGGCGATCGACGACAATGTGGCGGTCGCCACGCGCGACGGAACCGTGTTGCGCGTCAACGTGTATCGGCCACCCGACGGCGGCCCCTTCCCGGTCCTGCTGTGCACACATCCGTACGGCAAGGACAACCTGCCCACTAAACGCAAGCGCGGCCGTGGTTATTCGGTGTCCATCCAGTACCAGGTGCTGCGCCAGCCGACGCGACCGCGGTTTTCCGATCTGACCGGCTGGGAGGCACCCGACCCGGTCTGGTGGACGGGGCACGGGTTCGCGGTGGTCAATTGCGATCTGCGCGGTGCCGGTCGATCTGAGGGAGTGTGCTCACTGCTTTCCGATCAGGAAGCCGAGGATGTCTACGACTTAGTGGAATGGGCTGCGGCGCAAGCGTGGAGCACCGAAGCGGTGGGCATGATCGGGGTCTCCTATCTTGCGATCTCGCAGTGGAAGTCCGCGGCGCTGCGCCCGCCGCACCTGGCCGCGATCGTCCCGTGGGAAGGATTCACCGACGCCTACCGCGACTTCGCCCGCACCGGCGGCATCCGCGAAACCGGCTTCCTCACGATGTGGAGCCGCGGCCTGAGGGCCGCGCGGCTGAAGTACAACCTGAAGGACGAAGCCGCCAAAAGACCGTTGCGCGACGAATGGTGGCGGGCGCTCGCGGCTGACTTGCCGAAAATCGAAGTGCCGGCATTGATTTGCGGTAGTTTCTCCGATAACAACTTGCACAGCCGCGGGGCGATGCGCGCCTTCGAGCAGATCAGTTCGCCCGAACGTCATCTCTACACCCACCGCGGCGGCAAGTGGGCGACGTTCTATTCCCCCGTGGCGCTCGACACCCAGTTGGCGTTCCTCGACCAGCATCTCCGCGGTGGGACGGGTCCATCGCAGCCGAGGGTTCGCCTGGAAGTCCGTGAAGACCGCGACCATATCGTCGAGGTACGCGACGAAAGTAGCTGGCCGCTCGAGTCGACCAGTTGGACAGCCCTTTACCTCAGCGACGCCGGACTAAGGCCTTCGGCCCCTGAACGAGCCGGCTCGATCGCCTTCGACACCCGTTCAGGCGGAGCACGATTCGGCTTAACACTGGACGTCAGCACCGAAATCACCGGACCGATGGCGGTGCGGCTATTCGTCGAAGTCGACGGCGGCGATGACGTGGATCTATTCGCTGGTGTCGAAAAGTGGCGTGGCCGAGAGTATGTCCCGTTCGAAGGCTCCTACGGCTTTGGGCGCGATCGGATCACCAGCGGATGGTTGAAGGCATCGATGCGGGCACTCGATGAGGCTCACTCCCGGCCGTTTGAGCCATTACCCGCCCTGGACCGGCGTAACCCTGTGCACGCGGGGCAGATCGTGCAAGTCGACATCCCGCTCGGCCCGTCGGCGACGCTGTTTCGCGCCGGCGAGCAGCTGCGGCTTGTCGTCGCGGGCCGGTGGCTGTGGCCCCGCAACCCGCTCACCGGTCAGTTCCCCTCGGCCTACGAGGCCGGGCCACGCTGCAAGTGCACACTGCACTGGGGCCCGGATCACGCTGCCCGACTTCTTGTTCCGGTGATCGACTAGGTCGCAGACACAGCCTCAAGCCGCGCCGGCACATGCTTGTGCCACGGCGTGCCGGCATAGGTGTCACGCCACTCGGTCGACGTCAACGCATTGGGGGCGACACCGGGGACCTGAATTGCGCCGTCATCGTCGGTGAAGTCCAGGCCGTAGCCGTTGGGCAGCGATGCGTGGCCCGGAAGCATTGCCTCGCTTACCTCGACGCTCGCTTCGGCGCTGCCGGCCGCGGTCGTGATCCGGGCTCGGCCGCCGTCGACCAACCCGAGGTCTTCGGCGTCTTCGACGCTGACGCGTAGCGCTCCCTGCGCGTCACGCTTGCGCCACGACGGATCGCGGAATATGTCGTTGGCGGTGAAGGGTCGTCGCTCACCGGCCGACAGCACGATCGGGAACTCGGGCGTGGTGTATCGCACGGGAACGTCAGGCAGCCGACGGATTTCCTCGAGCAGTTGCTGCATGTCGAGATGGATCTTGTGGTCCGCATGACGGATCAGCGTGAAGTCGTCCTCGTACTCGTGCACGGTGAACGTCACCCCGCTGGGGCTCTGCAGGATCGCGTCGAATAATGCGTCGCCATCGGCATGTCCGGCGCGACGAACCGCATCTGGGTAAGCCAGCGCTACATTTTGGGATAGACCCCACAACGCCGCCGCGCCGGCTAGCCCGTCAGGCAAGGTAGGCCCGAGGGTCTCATACAGAACATATGGCAGCACTTTTCCGAATACCGGATTCGTGCTGACGGCCGTCATCAATGCCTCCGCGTATGCGCTGCGACTCTGTTTGGCGGCGTCCCGCAGCGGTTGCAGGTCGCCATCGTCGACAACACCGAGAGCACGCACCAGCCGAGCCCAGATCTCTGGCTCGGGCAGTGTGCCGGGAAGCGGTCCCAGCAGCGGCCGGCGGAGGTGAAAAGTGTTGCGCGGGAATTCGAGATTAAAGAATGTCGCCTCGGGTTTCTCGAACTGGCTGGCGGCGGGGAGAACATAGTGGGCGAGCCGGGCCGTTTCGGTCATGGCGACGTCGATAACGACCAACAGTTCCAGGGATTCAAACGCCTCCCGGCAACTGGCCGAATTGGCGAGGGAATGGGCCGGGTTGCTGCTCTCCACGATCATCGCGCGGAAACGGTCGGGATGATCGGACAACATCTCTTGCGGCACAACGTTAGAAGGAATCAGTCCGCCGATCACCGGAGCGCCTGTCACCGGAGTGCGCCCCACTTCGGTGGCATGGCGAAAGAGCGGACCAAAGTTGGAATGCAGATGCTGACCACCGCGTTTGGCGAAGTTGCCGGTCAGGATCCATAACAGTTTGTTCAAGTAGGAACACAGCGTGCTGTTGGGCGCCTGCTGGATCCCGAGATCCTCGAACACCGCGACGCTGTCCGCGGCAGCGATGCGCCGCGCTGCAGCGCGCAGCAGTCCCGAATCGACACCGCAGCGCGCCGCGTACTCTTCGACTGGGACGTCCCGCAGCAGGGTCGTCACGGCGTCGGTGCCGCTGACGTGGCGAGCCAGAAACTCCTCGTCGCATAGCCCTTCTTGGACCAATACGGCGGCCATCGAGGCCAGACACCAGACGTCCGTTCCGGGCCGAACGCGCAGGTGGAAATCAGCCATCTTGGCCGTATCGGTCAGCACCGGATCGATAACGATCATCGAGCGATGCGGATCTTTGGCGATCTCGTTGAGGACGGTGCGCGCACGGGGGAAGCTCTGCGACATCCATGGGTTCTTTCCGACGAACACCGACACCTCGGCGTGCTCGAACTCCCCGCGGGTGTGCCCGCCAGTCAGGTGAGCATCGACCCAGGCCTCGCCGGTCTTCTCCTGCGCCAACGCATTCGAGCGGTAGCGGGAACCGACTGCCTTGAGGAATGCGCCACTGTAGGCCCCGCCGAGATGGTTACCCTGCCCGCCGCCGCCGTAGTAGAAGATCTTGTCCCCACCGTAGGTGTCGCGGATCCCGGCGGCAGCGACGGCAATTTCCTTGATCGCCGTATCCCAATCAATTTCCTCATAGCTGCCGTCGGGGCGCCGGCGCACCGGCGAGGTCAACCTGTTGCGGTTGTTCTGATAGTGATCCAGCCGCAGAGCCTTGTTGCAGGTATAGCCCTGAGATGCCGGATGTTCCTTGTCCCCACGGATTTTGGCCAGCCTGCGGTCGTCCAGTTGCACCACGATGCCGCAGTTACATTCGCACAATATGCATGCGGTCTGCTGCCATTCAGCGGTCATGACGGTGGGTCCTTTTCGGCGAGCCGATGCTATGCTATGCACCATAGCATAGTAAGTGCGGAGGTTTGATGGGAGCCCGTTCCACCACCAGGCAGAAGATGCTGCTTAGTTCGATCGAGTTGCTCCGCGAGCGCGGTGCGGGCGGGGTGACGGTCGATGCCGTGCTCTCGAGGAGTCAGTCGCCACGGGGCTCGGTGTACCACCACTTCCCGGGTGGCCGTGGGGAGATCATTTCCGAGGCACTAACACTGGCCGGCGACACCATCAGCGGCATCATCGAACAGGCGACTGCGTTGGGCTCGGTTGGCGCATTGCGCCGCTTCGCAAAGATGTGGAACAAGTTCCTGCTTGACTCCGACTTCAACGCAGGCTGCCCCGTGGTCTCCGTGGCGGTCGGCGGCTCAGCCGACGATCGACACCTGCTGCCAGCTGTCGCGGAGATCTTCCAAGATTGGCAGCAGGCGTTGGCCGAGGCGATGATTGCCGACGGCGTCGACACGCAGCGCGCTGGCCGGTTGGCGACAGTGACCGTAGCTGCCATCGAAGGCGCGATCATCGTGTGTCGTGTCCAACGATCCATGACTCCGCTCGACGACGTGATAGCCGAACTCGAGTCGCTCATCGCGGCAGCAATTACCACCGCGTCGGCGAGGTGAGCTGACGACGCGGGATGCATACCTCACCCGACGCCGAGGAACGCGGCGACGCCGGCCGCCTCGCGTCGGCCCTGCGCCCGCCCGGCCTGCGCCGAGGCGATCCGGCAGCGTGGATCCAGCGCGTTGGGCCCGAACGCTGCCAGCGACTTGTCGTCGGCGAACAGGCCCAACGCCGTACCGCCAAACGCCGCGATCTCGGCGGCGGGTCCAGGACCGAACGGTGACGGCGCCGACACTCCCCCAGGTACCAGCACCACGGCCGCGTCGCAGTCCTTGGCGATGTCCAGATTGATTGTGCTGCCGATCCCGCCGTCCATGTAGCGCCGGTCCCCGATCGTCACCGGCGGCCACGCGCCGGGTACCGCGCAACTAGCGGCCACCGCGTCGACCAGTTCGACACCCGAATCCCGGTCGAACACAACCAGTTCACCCGTCGCGGTGTCGATGGCGGTGACCCGCAACTCCCGGTCGGGCCAGGCGTGCATCGGCAGTCGTTGGGCGATCACAGAGCGCCGGGCCGGCTCGGCCACGGTTTCGGTTGCCAGCGCGACCGCCGCGATCCGTTGCCGCTTCTGCACCACCGTGGCGTCGGGTTGCGACAGGACGGCCAGGAAGAGGTCGGTGACGGCCTGAATCCCGACGCCGGGATCGATTTCGGCCGACGTTTCGCCGACTTGCCGTGCGAACAGGTCCTGCAGTCTCAGGCCGCTACCGATCTGTGCGACGACCGCCGAACCTGCCGAAGTGCCCACCAGCACGTCCGAATCCAGCAGTGCCGTTGCCACCTTCGGCGACTCGTCGGCGATACCGCGCAGAATTCCGTTCTCCCAGGCGATTCCGGCTACACCACCACCGCCGAGCACCAGCGCTCGTCTGGTCGTCACGTGCACCCATTAAGCCGATGGGTGCACCGAGGCAAGAGCCGCGGGACTCAGATCTGCTTCGCGCAGCAGGTGCTTCGGCGGGTTCGGCAGCACCAGGTCGCGACTGATCTGCAATCCGGCATCGACGTGGACCAGCTCTCCGGCATCGATGAGGCGCCATCGCGCGACATCATCCATCGGCTCGGTGGCGAACACCACCGACGGCCGTGAGCGCAGATGGTCAGAGCGGGCGCGAATCCGCTTGGTGCGCAGATGAAATTCGCTGTCTAGTGGGGTTTCGCGGCGGTCCGATACATACAGCTCATGCGACTCGGGGTAGCGCATTGCCCACATGTCGGTGGCCGTGCAGAGCAGTACGTTGACCGCATAAATCGGTACGTTGTCGGCCAGCCAATCCATGGCGTCGACCAGACCGGCCGTGACGTCCCCGCCCCGCGCCCGGGTTGAGGCGGTGATCAACGCGAACACACGCTCGGAGTCGGTCTGCCCCAAAACCAAGTCAGCAGCGCCGACTTCCTGCAACCGCTCGTCGAGCGCCTCGAGGCCCTCCACCACACCGTTGTGCGCGAAGATCCGGTCGTCTTGCAAGAACGGATGGGTGTTGACCACGTCATGGGATCCGGTGGTCGCGTAGCGGACATGCGCGATGAAGGTGGTACCGGTGATGTCGTGGGCTTCGGTGGCGAAGTCGGCGTCCTGCCAGGCAGCGATCGGCTGCTTGCGCACCTGCGGGTGCCCCTGGCCGTCGAAGACGCCGAGCCCGGTGCCGTCCGGGTTTCTTCTGCTCTGCGCGGCAAGGTTGTCCGGAGCGTCCAGCAGCCAAAAGGTAGCGGTGACAACGTTGGTCCCGGCGTGCAATCCGAAAAGTCGGCACATCAGCGGGTCAACTCGGCCGATAGGGTCGCCAGTGACTGGCGTGCGTAGCCCCGCCACAGCATGCCCAGCACCGGCAGCAGCGGCCCTGCAAGTGCCGAGGCAGCGTGAATGTTCCAGCTCCAGCCGACGGCTGCCTCGTCATTAGTCCAGCCGCACGAGTTGAAGGTCCACTGGCCCTCCGCCTTGCTGACAAGCAGACCCAGCGGGCCGGTGATCTTGGTCAGCGCATAGCCGAACGAATGTGGCGGGTCCAGGCTGGTCAGCTCCTCGTGGAAGCTGCCGGTGGGGCTCAGCATCACCGTGCGAGTCTGCCCGACGGTGCCCCACTCTCCGTTTTGGCCGCGGACCTCTTTGACCGGCCCGATGGGTCCGTACCAGCGGCTGAAAACCGTGGTCAGCGGTATCGGCAGGGTGCCGGCGAAGGCGTCTTCGATGCGGACCGGAATGACGAGCGATTCGTGGACAGCCAGAGTCCTTGCCATGCGGGCAGGCTACCGCGACAGCCCGGGTGCGGCGCGAGCGGTAATCAGCGGCAGGTCGAAGAAGCTTTGGAGGCCGGCCGGGGCCGCGCACGTCGCCGGGACGGCGTTGACACAGTGCGCCGCGGTCGCGACGATGCCGGGGTTGCTCTTCAGCCCGGCCTCGACGCTTTCCGGCTGCCAGCCCTTGACCGTGATGAAGGCGTCGGGGTTGCCGCGGACTTCGATCTCGTAGCGTTCCCCGGCCGGCCCGAACGACCAAGGCGGATCGAGGTTTTCCTCGCCCATCAACCAGTTCACCGTGATCCGGACGACCACCGTGGCGCCGACCAACGCCTCCCAGTGGAAGCGGCGCCCGGCAACCTGCCCCGGCTCGATCACCCCGATCGGCGAGTCGATCGGGGCGCTCGCCACCGCGATCTCCTGCGATGTGCGGACCTCGGGTTCGGCCGCGAATCCCAACCGGTCGACGCATAGCCGCACCGATTGGATGAAACCGCCGTCAAGAATCTTCTGCATGGGTCCGGTCAGCGCCTTGTCCGGTGTGCCCCCGAAGCCCATCACGTGGCGCAGCACATCCGGCGCGTCGTACGTCCGGAGGTCGGAGAACTCTTCGGAGCGAACGAAAGTGACGCCGGTAGCCATCACCGAGAGCAGCAACGGAAACAGCTCAGTCGCCGCACCCGGACCGATGCCGGCGCCGTGCAGGGTCGCGTTGCCGGCCTGCGCGGCAACCTCAAGCGGCGCGGCCTCCCGCTCGCCGGGATAGAACCAGCCCACCGGAGTGACGACATTCTTGCCGGAGCGCAGCAGTGCTGCGACTTCGTCGGCGTTGGGCAGCAGCGGCGCGTAAATCACCGCATCGGCGTCCAGGGCGAGGATGTCGTCGAGACTGTTGGTCGCGGTCACGCCCAGCGGCGGCGTTCCGATGATATCGCCGACGTCCTTGCCGCTCTTGGCCTCTGAATGCACCCAGCAACCGGCGAGTTCCAGTTCGGGATGCTCGAGCACACCTTTGATCGCGGCTACCCCGACCGACCCTGTCGCCCATTGAATGACCCGCAGGCTCATGGCGCTACCTCTCAGTCTCGCGCTTCGATGACCTGATAGACGCCGTCGGCGTGCCGGGACCGGATGGTCTTCTTGTCGTACTTGCCGACACTGGTCCGGGGAATTTCGTCGACGAAGGTCCAGCGTTCCGGCAACCACCATCGAACAACTTTGTCGGCCAAGAAGTTTCGCAGAACACCGGCGCTGACATCGGAGCCTTCTCTGACAACGACGACGGCAAGCGGCCGTTCCTGCCACCGTTCGTCGGGCACCCCGACCACAGCGGCCTCGATAACGTCTGGATGCGCGACCAGGCAGTTCTCCAACTCGACCGACGAAATCCATTCGCCGCCAGACTTGATCACGTCTTTGGCGCGGTCGGTCAGCGTGATGAAGCCCCGTTCGTGGATGCGGCCCACATCGCCGGTGCGCAGCCAGCCGGAGTCGAATTTCGACTCGTCGTCTCCGCGGTAGTAGGAACTGGTGATCCACGGACCGCGGACTTCCACCTCGCCGACGGCTTGGTTGTCGTTAGGTAGCACCCGGCCGTGGTCATCGACGATCCGGGCTTCCACGCCGCATACCGGTTGCCCCTGGCTGGCACGGAAAGTCCAGTGCTCCTCTTCGGCGGTGTCCGGCGGTGGCCAGGCCATGGTTGCCATCGGCGACGTTTCGGTCATGCCCCATAGCTGGCGGATCTGGACGCCGTGCCTGTCCTCGAAGGCACGCATCATCGACACCGGCACGGCCGAGCCGCCGCAGGGGACGATTCGCAGCGAAGAGATATCGTGGCCGGGGTTTTTGTCCAGGTAGTGCATGACGTCGTTCCAGATCGTCGGCACCGCGCCGGCGACAGTGGGCCGCAGTTTTTCGACCATGTCGATCAGCGACTTGGCGTCTAGATGGCAATCGGGCAGCACCAGGTCGGCGCCCGCCATCAGGGCCGCATACGGCAGACCCCAGCCGTTGGCGTGGAACATCGGCACGATCGGCAGCACGCAATCGCTGGAACTGACGCCTATGCCGTTGCCGGTACAGTTCGCCATCGTGTGCAGATAGGTCGAACGGTGGCTGTAGACGACGCCTTTCGGATTGCCGGTGGTGCCGCTGGTGTAACACATCGCGGCCGCGGAGTTTTCGTCGATGTCGGGCCAGTCGAATTCGGTCGGCTCGTCGGCGATCACGTCGGCATAGCGCAGGACCGTCTTGCCCGAGTCCTCCAGTGCCGCGGTGTCGCCCTCGCCGACCGCGATCACGGTGTGCACGGTGTCGAGCTCGGCGAGTATCGGCCCGAGCAGTTTGGCCAGCGAGAGATCGACGACCACCACTTGGTCCTCGGCCTCGTTGGCGACGTAGACGATCTGCTCGGGAAAGAGCCGGATGTTGAGCGTGTGCAGTACGGCGCCCATCGCCGGTATTGCCAGATACGCCGTGAGGTGTTCGGTGTTGTTCCACATGAAGGTGCCGACACGCTGGTCGCCGTCGATACCCACGCGGCGCAACGCATGCGCCAGCTGCGCCGTCTGACGCCCCAGTTCGGCGTAGGTGGTTTCGCGGTAACCACTGTCGGCCGCGGTGGTGACCTTGCGTGCGCCGTGGACGCCCACGGCGTGTCGCAGGATGGCGGTAATCGTCAACGGAAAGCTCTGCATGGTACTGCGCATCGATGGACCGCCTTATGGTTCCGCCTGCTCTCCCGGGCCGGCCCGCCGAGCGGGCCGCCCTGATGGCGATCATTGCACGGTCCGACAATCGCCTGGGCGGCGATATGGCCAGAGCAGCCGCTAGGTCGGTGTCGGCTCGAGACCCAGCAGGTCAGCGAATGCCCACCGGTGCGGGGCGGTGGGTACCTCGTCGGCGGTCCGCGGATCGGTCGACGCGGTCGTCAGCACGGTGATCGCGCCGGCGTAGTCGGCGACGTACAGGCGGTTCCCATCCGGGCTCTCCGTCACGCAGGACGGCTGCGCACCGGCGACGATGCTGCCGATCACGTCGTGCGTCGACGTGGACCATACCGTCACGCTGCTGTCGCCGACGAGATATGCCCGCAGGCCGTCGCGACTCAGCGCCAATTGCGTTACACCGCGCGCGATCTCACCGATCTTGTAGGTGTTGGCGACGGTGTGGCTCGCGGTGTTGACCACGTCGAGCACCGCACCGAAGTCGGGACCGCAGCTGGTGACATAGGCGGTGGCACCGTCCGCACTGAGTGCGATATCGCGGATCGGCGAACCGATTTCGATGGTGTTGGCCACGCGATTGGCGTGCGTGTCGACCACCACGAGCTCTGCCGCGCATGGTCCGTTGGCCGCGACATACAACCGGCGACCGTCGGGGCTGACGCGCATGCAGGCCGCGGTGGTGCCGGCGGCGTCCGCGATGCCGACGGAGTCTTCCTTGCCGGTCTCGGTGTCGAGGATCGCGATGTCGGCGCCGTTGACCGCGGTCCGACTGGCGTAGACGTGCATTCCGTCCGGGCTGACGGCCAGATCGGTCACGCTGTGGGCCACCGGATACGCCGCGAAGACCCGGTTCGCATCCATGTCGAAGGCCAAAATCGAGTCATAGGCTGCCGATGCGGTGCTGACGTAGGCACGGGCGCCGTTGTCCGACATGGCGACGGCGAACGGTTCGTCGACGTCGACGATCGTGTGCGCGATCTCGCCATCACGAGTGTCGATCAGCGAGACGCTGTCGTCGCCGTAGTGGGTGACCATCAGCCGCATGCCGTCGGGACTGACAGCGATGCCGCTGACCGCGCCACGCTGCACGGCAATCGCCGCTGCCACCGTGAAGCCTGGGGCGTTACCGATTTCGGGGAGCGCCTCCTCGGCCCGCTCCCGTCCGTTCGCACGGCTCATTCTGCTCACTGTGGGCACCAGCCTCTTCTCGTTGATCCGGTGGGCGGACGTTTGAACACGCAAAGCCAATAACGTCTGCGACGCAAGCCCGGATTCCTCCGATCAGGCGCGTGGGGGCGCCGATTTCCGACGAGTCTACCGGCCGAATTCGGGCCTAAAAAGCTCAGTTTGGGCGATTGTTGCCGACATCACCTCGCCGCCTCAGGGTGCCCTTAAAGAACATTCGCGGCGTGTCGGCTGCGGCTCCAAACAGCATACGAAACACTAGGTCTCGCCTGGTGTTTCGCAACTTTCACGAACCGGCAACTGGTTATGACACCGTGATTTGTAAATAAGAGACTCTTAATCGTTTGGGACGCAGAAGAGGTCCACATCACATTCCTCCGACGGCGCGGCGCCTAACGGTTCCCACGGTCGGGCCGCAGTCTTCATCGCGCCGCCGAGCGGCGACTCCGGGTAAGCTGTGTCGATCAGACGACTCCCCCGACAGGCCGCGACAACGGGGAGCCAACCGCTGCTGGCGTTCCTGGTCGCACTACCCACCCGCCCCGACAGCACTGCGACCACATTGGAGTTAAGCCAGCGATGAACGACACGGGCGTGCCCGGCGGTGGCAGCGTGATGTCGCCTCCGTTACACCACAAGGAGAGTCCGTTCTTCGCCGCAGACCGGGCCGCCTTTTGGCGTCACCTTGGCGAACTGGGCCCGGTAGTGAAAATAGACACCGGCGATCCGCTGTTGCACGGCTACTACCTGACCCGCCGTGACGACGTGCGTGCGGCGTTGCTCGACCCGCAGACGTTTGCGTCGCCGCCGAAAACCTTTGCGATTCAGTTGCTCGGCCAGTCGCTCCCCCAGGTGCCGCTTTCTATCGGGACGCGGGAGGAGCATGCGCGTTTCGGCAAGGTCTTGCATCCCCTGTTCAGCCCAAAAGCGTTGGCCCCCTTCGTTCCGGAATTGCGGGCCCGGGCAGCGAAACTGGTCGACCAAGTCGCTGCCAGAAGGCAGTGTGATGCGGCCGAAATCGCCGACCGGTATGCGTGCCAAGCGCTGTTCATGGTGTGCGGGCTGCCGCCAGAAGACGTGCGGGCACACCAGATGACCCGGGCAGCAGTAATCGGCGACACCACCGGTCAAGCCCAGCTTGAACTGGTCAAGTGGCTGAACAACAGCTTCGATGCCGGACGGGTAGACCCTGAGCGGCCTCCTGGCATTCTGTGGCCGCTACTGGAGCAACTCGCCGGCGATAAAGATTTTCCGCTCACCAGGGTCGAAGTGATGTCGGTCATCCTTTTGTTGTTCTCTGTCGCAGGCATTGAAATGGTCGCGTCGGCAATCACTTTCGCGCTTCTGCATCTCGCGCGCGACCCGCAACTGCGCGCCCAGTTGCGCGAAGACCCGGCACAGATCCCCGCGTTCGCCGAGGAAATCTTCCGGCTGGAACCGCCGGGGCCGGCCATTCCGCGCGTGACCATGAGGGAAATCGAGGTCGGTGGCGTCACGATTCCGGCGTTCAGTTCGGTCTGGCTGGGCCTGGAAGCCGCGGGCAGAACAAACGGCGGCGACGAGATATCGAGGGGCAGCGACGGAGAGGTGCGGCGGCAGCGCCACTGGGCGTTCGGCGGCGGCATGCACAGATGCTTGGGCATGCACCTGGCTCGTCTTGAAATGGATGCGTTTATCGGCGAGTGGTTGAACCGGATCCCGGATTTCGAACTCAAACCGGGCTTCACGCCGACCGTCGTGCACAAGCCGACCAGCGTGACCCATCTGCGTCGCCTGAAGCTGCGCTGGTAGGCATGGCCCGCGCTGGCGACGATGCAGACCTGGAGACCCACATCAACGGGTTCCTGCTGGCGGTGGGCGAACGTCCGGAGGAACTGTTCCCGACGCGCTTGGCAACAATCGCGCAGCCGAACCCGCAGGACACCGAAGACCTCCGGCGCTACGTCAACGAACTGAAAACGCTTTACGGGCAGGGCTTGCTCGACATGTACCGGCGGATCGAGTCACATGGCCGCGCCATCTGTGAGCTGACCGATGAAACCGAGATAACCGAGCGGGTTCAGAAGATCATGGCCTTGGTGGCGCTGGACGGCGCGGACGTACCGAAGATACTGGCGAGCTTTGAAGACGCCGCGAACCAACTGAATCCGCTCGCTATCGCAAGGCTGTTCATGACAATTCAAGGGGCCAGTGCAGGCGGCCTGCCGCGACAAGCTCAGCGTGACGAGTTGATACTTGACTTCACCACCTATTGCCTGACGCGCTTCCCGCCCTCAGAAGATGACTGAGGGCTTGAGATCAATTTCCGTTCCCTTCGTTTAGCTTCAGCCACTGCGGGTCGAAACGGCGCTCGAACAGATATGTTCCGGCGTGAACTAAATTTGCCCATGGCGCGGCATAAACTTTGAACCCGTGGCTCCGTGCGATCCGGCAGAAATGGTAATCTTCAGTGATCAGCTTGCCCGTTCCAGGCTCGATGGTCGTGGCGTAGAATTCCTTGATCATTCTTCCACCCGGTGTGTAGTCGGAGACGTGGTCAGATAAAGCCTCGAACACCCCGCGCTTGATGAGCATGAACCCGGTCCCTCCGGCTTCAATCTCAAATAAATCATCCGAGTCGGCTTCGTCAACGTCGGCCGAGCTGTCCAAAGTTTTAATGGCGAAAGAGCCTGCGTGGTTGCTTAACTCCTCCGGCGGGACGCCGACCTCGACCGCTCGCGCCACACGCTTCCAATCAATTTCTTTCCTGGGATATATGCCACACACGATGTCCCTATCGGCTATCAGCATGGTCAAAATGTCCACGGCGTGAAACCCAATATCCGCATCGATCCACATCAAATGGGTGGCGTTGGTTTCTAGAAATTGATGAGTCAGGACATTCCTGGCATTTGGCACAAGGCTTTCATTCCACTGGAAAGCGTATGATGAATCCACCCCGCTTCTCAGGAAAGTAGCGGATAGTTGCACCATTGAAGCGGTATAAATACCCGTAGCCATGGCCCCATACATGGGCGTAGCGATGAATACGTTCGGCCTGCCCACACCGCTGTCAGGGTTTTGTTCGGCGCCAGCATCAAGTTCGGAAAGCCAATCAACCATCGGCCAACTATAGGCAGTCGCCGGGCGTGCTCGCTGTTTCGGAGCCGCGGGCCATCGACGGTGCCGACGATGGGGCGCCGAGCGAGGCCGCCGGCAAGCCTTCGCCGGGACGGCGCGTGGCAGGCCCGTTCGCCTGATCCGCCGCGGTGAAGTACGTGCTGCAAAAAATTCGTAAAGGTATGAGGCCCCCACGGCCCGACCGCAGCAAGATGCGGGTTGTGGACACAAGTTGTCTGCCAAGAAAAGACTTAGACAAACCTTAGGAGAGCCTGAGACAACGCTGAGCTGGCCGCGCGCCGCAGTCGTGCCCCCAGTCGGACTCGAACCGACACTTGGCGGATTTTAAGTCCGCTGCCTCTGCCGATTGGGCTATGGGGGCGGGCACGAATGTAAGACGAATGTAACGCGAAACCTTAACTGGGCGCCCAAAACGCCCGGTCGGTACAGCCCTGTGTTAAAAGCTCCGCCGTGACGTTAAGAAGCCATTAACGCGGTATGCGGCCTCGCTCAGGTTACGCGACAGTAGACGCGTGGAACCGGTGCCGGAAACCAGCACACGCTGACAGTGACCATCGTGGCCGACCCCGCTGACGGGGTCGGCTTCTTGCCACCCAGGAGAAATAGATGTCATACGTGAACACAGCGCCCGCCGCGATCGCCGCGGCCGCGACCCAGCTAGAAGGCGTCGGCAACTCGTTTGCCACTGAGAGCGCGGGTGCCGCCGCCCCGACGACGGCCATCTCCCCCGCGGCTAGCGACGAGGTGTCGATCCTGCAGAGCGGCGTGTTCTCTACCTATGGGCAGCTTTACCAGACGGTCAGCGCCCAGGCCCAGGCGGTTCATCAGCAGTTCGTGAACACTCTGCAGCAGTCCTCGAGCTCCTACCAGGAGACGGAGGGGGCCAACCAGGCCGGGGCCGCCGCGAACCAGCTTGGCAACAGCGCGTCGTCGGCCGCTTCGCAGTCCGCGCAAAGCCCATTGGACAACCTGGTCAGCTTCATCAATGACCTGACGTCGTTCATCGGCGGCACAGGCTATTCCGGCATCTCGAGTGCCTTCGTGCAGGTGCCGCTGGACGAGATGGGTAACTTCGCCTCCGCCTACTCGGACATGATCGGCATAGGCGGCGGCGGTCTGCTTACGGCGTTGGCCGGTCCCTCGACCGCTTCCGCCGACATCGGGGGCTTGGGCGCAGGGCTGGCCGGAGACGTCGGCCCGGCAACGGCTGTCGGCGGAGCCGGCGGCCTGGGCGCTGCGCCGGTGTTGGCCGGGGTCGGCCAGGGCGCGTCGATCGGCCCGATGTCGGTGCCGCCCAGCTGGGCCGGCGGCGCCGGGATCCCGACGGCCAGTACGCCGGTGACCCTGGCGTCGCAGAGCTGGACCACCCCCGCCCCGACGACCGGGGGGATGGGCCCCATCGCCGGCATGCCTGCGGTGGCCTCGGGCGGTCGCGGCGGCGTCGGCGGCTTCGGCGCCCCGCGCTACGGCGTCAAGCCCAAAGTCATGCCAGCGATTCCCAAGCCGACGCTCACCTAGGAATTCAGGCGGCCGATGGCGGCCGGTTAACCCCCAACCACATTCGATCAAAACAAAGACGGGATTTAGACAAATGGCTCTCGATTTTGCAATACGCCCGCCGGAAATCACCTCCGGACTCATGTACGCCGGCGCCGGCGCGGGACCGATGATGGCGGCCTCCTCCGCATTCAGCGCCCTGAGCTCGGAATTGGGTACGAACGCGGCGTCCTATGAGTCGGTGATCTCGAACCTCAGCTCGGAGTGGCAGGGGCCGTCGGCAACGGCAATGGCCGCCGCGGCCCAGCCCTTTATCGACTGGCTGACCACCACGTCCGGGCAGATGCAACAGGCAGCCACCCAAGCCACCGCATCGGCGGCGGCGTATGAGGCCGCCTTTGCCGCCGTGATCCCGCCACCGGTGATCGCAGCCAACCGGGCCGCACTGGCGGCACTCGTCGCGACGAATTTCCTCGGCATCAACACCCCGGCGATCATGGCCAACGAGGCCATGTACGCAGAGTTTTGGGCTCAGGACGCCGCTGCGATGTACGGCTACTCCGCGGCCGCTGCTACAGCCGCGACGCTGTCACCCTTGACGCCGCCGGCCGAAAACACCAACCCGGCCGGGCAGGGAGCACAATCGGCCGCGGTGAGCAACGCCGTCGGCAGCAACTCGGGCTCGGCGGCGCTAAACCAGTCGCTCGGCACCCTGCAAAACGCAGCGAGTGCGGCCGCCAACCCGGCGGCCAGCTCGGCGCAGGCCACGGGCGGCGACCTGCTGAACGCTCTCAACGGCTTGCTCGGCACACCGATCTCGGAAAACGTCATCTACAACATCGGTGTCACGCTGGCATGGAACATCGCGATGATGAGCGCGACCCTGCCACTGCTGGGCCACTTCATGAGTGCCGCGCCATTCGGCTTCACCATCGGCGACACCGCCCCGCTCGGCGCCGGTCTGGGCTTTGGCACGACGCTGGCGGGCGCGACCGGGGAGGCGGGCGGGGCCGCAACGCTGGCAGGGATGGGCGAGGCATCCGCGGTCGGCGGGCTGTCAGTACCCGCCGGGTGGTCGGCTGCCGCCCCGGCCGCCACTACCGAAGCCACGTTGGCGGGCAGCGGCTGGACCGCGGCCGTCGACGAGGGCGCCGGCATGGGAGGCGCGCCGGGCGGCATCATGCCCGGGATGGCCTCCGCGGGCGGAAAGGGAGGCTACGGTATGGCCGGGCCGCGCTACGGCGTCAAGCCGAAGGTCATGCCTAAACAAGTGTTCGTCTGATGATGAGGGAGACGACGACGCCTACCTGACCAGTCATCAATGTCAACCAGTTCGATCACCTCACATAAGGAGAATGAGATATGCCTACGCGTTTTATGACTGACCCGCACGAGATGCGGTCGATGGCGGGCCGTTTCGACGTGCACGCGCAGACGGTGGAGGACGAGGCCCGCAAGATGTGGGCATCGAGCC
>Ga0335073_10001653_pt1 | contig 29936 bp, 17 predicted proteins | sample Lox_Sample_22_FD_207093 | JGI IMG/M metagenome (GOLD analysis project Ga0335073, IMG submission 207093) | Soil microbial communities from Loxahatchee National Wildlife Refuge, Florida, United States - Lox_Sample_2.2 | ecosystem: Environmental > Terrestrial > Soil > Wetlands | place: USA... | reverse complement strand
GAAGCGACCAACGCGCCGCTGCAAGGCAGCGCGGCCGACTTGATGAAGCTCGCGATGGTCAAGACGGATCGCGCGCTGCGCGAAGCGGGCATCGACGCAACGATGCTGCTCCAGATTCACGACGAGCTGATCTTCGAGGTGCGCCGGGATGCGCTGCAGGCGCTCGCAAACCTGGTGCGGCGCGAGATGGAGCAGGCGCTGGTGCTGAGCGTACCGCTCGAAGTTACCGTGAAGTCCGGCGCGAACTGGTACGACGTCGAAACCATGACGGAGGAGGAAGAAGCGTGATCGGAGCGCTTTTGGCTGTGTTGCTCGCGGTTGCGACGCCGGCGCCGCAGCATCTTCCCACGATCCTCGTGCAGGCGCCCGCCGCAACCTTGACGCTGCAGATCGCAAGGACCGAGCTCGAGCGCGAAACGGGTTTGATGAGCGTGAACGCGTTGCCCGCGCACACCGGTATGGTCTTCGTGTTCGATCGAGACGCGCCGGTCGAATTCTGGATGAAGGACACGCTCGTTCCGCTCGACATGATCTTCGTCGCCCCCGACGGCACGGTGCGCAGCGTCGCAGCCGACGTTCCGGTCGTCCCTGAAGATACGCCCGACGACGCGATTCCGCGCCGCGGCGGCACCGCGAAATACGTGATCGAATTGCCGGCAGGGGAAGCGCGCTTCGACGGTATCGTGACCGGCACTCGACTGAGCGAACTCGAAGAATTACATTAGAATTCCGGCGCAGCGTCACGCTCGTAGGTGCGATCGCGTTATAGAGTGCATGAAACGTTCACTTCTTACGGCAGTAGCGCTCGGAACGATACTTGCAACACTGCCACTCTGTGCGCTAGCTGTGACGGATATTGCACCGTTTAGCGGTCCTACCGGCTCGGTGTGCGGTTATCTGAACGCCCCAGCAACGCAAATTGCAGCCCTTCAGCTCATGCCGAACCCTGAAAACATCATCGTCGCGAGTTCGGGCGGCACCATTGCAACCACAACGGTACAAACGGACGGCAGCTTCTGTTTCGATCATCTGCCTCCGCAGATCTATACGATCACGGCCTTCGGCGATTCACCCGCGCAATATCAGGCCATGGTCAAGGTCGTCGCCGGTAAGACCCGCTTCATCGAGGTCACGCGCAACGGCAACGGGTAACTAGGGCTTCATGCCCGAGTTACCCGAGGTGGAGACGGTCGCCCGCGGCCTGGCTCGTGCGGTCGCGGGCAAGACGATCGAATCCGTCACGGTTTCCCTAGCGAAAATGGTCCAGGCGCCGGGCGGCGTCGCCTTTGCCGCTGCCCTGCGCGGGGAGCGCGTCGAGAGCGTCGGACGGCGCGGCAAGTACGTCGTGATGCGTCTGCGCTCGGGCCGCTCGCTCGTCACGAGCCTGCGCATGACGGGACGTCTGGTGCTCCAGCGGGAGGGCGACCCCGACTTTCCCGGCACCCACGCCGTGCTGCATTATACGGATGGAACGCGGCTCAGTTTCGCCGACGTACGCACCTTCGGGCGGATGCGGCTGGTCGAGCCCGACGAGCCCTGGGACGCCGCCTTGGGTATCGAGCCGCTTTCACCAGGCTTTACACAGCAGGTCTTTATCGGTATGCTGTCCGGGCGGACGACGCCGATCAAGGCACTACTCCTCGATCAACACCGCATCGCAGGCATCGGCAACATCTATGCATGCGAGGCGCTGTGGGCAGCCCGGATCCGTCCGGGACGCCCCTCCAAGGCGTTGACGAAGCCGGCGATTCTCCGGCTCCACCACGCGATCCGCGACGTTCTCACCCGTGCAACCGAAATGCGCGGCTCGAGCGTCGATGACTACGTGGACGCCGATGGGCTCCGAGGCGGATTTCAAAACGTCCTCTCGGTCTACGGCAAACTTGGAGAGCCCTGCCCGCGATGCGGCGCGCCGATCGTTCGAACGGTCCTCGCGCAACGCGGAACGTGGTGGTGCCGAAGCTGTCAGCGTTGATTCGCAAAAGTAAAAAAATATATTGATTGGTAGGAACCACAACATCTCTACGACTGAAATCGCTCCCGCTACTTACGAGGAAGATCAACTCGCGCTCGAACAGCGCCTCTACGAAGAGTCGCTGAAGGTCCTCGACGAGGGACAAGTTCTGAACGGCATGATCGTTCAGAAAGACAAAGACGAATTGCTCGTCGACGTCGGCGGAAAATCCGAAGGCGTGCTTCCCTTCCGCGAACTCTCGCTCGCGGTCGATCCCAAGGCGCTCAAAGTCGGTGACACCCTCGAGGTGATGATTCACCGCATCGACGACATGGATGGGACGCTATTCCTTTCCGAACGTCGCGCGCGCGCGCTGAAGACCTGGGAAAAGGTCATCGAAGCGCATCAGAACGACGAAGTAATCGAAGCCACCGTAACGCAGGTCGTCAAGGGCGGCGTGCTGGTCGATCTCGGCATGCGCGGATTCGTGCCCGCTTCGCAGATCCGCCGTCAACCGGTGGGCAATCTCGACGAGCTCGTCGGTCAGAAACTGCGCCTGAAGGTGATCGATCTCGATCACAAACGCCATCGCGTCGTCCTCTCGCAGCGCCTGGTGCTCGAAGAAGAGCTGCAGGCCAAGAAGCAAGAGCTGCTCGACACGCTCGAAGTCGGCCAAATTCGCGAAGGTGTCATCGTCCGGCTCGCGGACTTCGGCGCGTTCGTCGATCTCGGCGGTATCGATGGCTTGATCCACAACAGCGAGCTCAGCTACGCCCGCATCAAGCACCCGTCGGAAGTCGTGAAGATCGGCGACGTCGTCAACGTCGAGATCATGAAGTTCGACGCGGAAGCGAAGAAGGTCAGCCTCTCGCTCAAGCACGCGCTACCCGATCCGTGGGACGAACACGCGGGCTCGCTCTTCGAAGCGAACAAACTGCCGGCGCAGATCGTCAAGGTTACGCCGAACTATCTGCTGGTCGAAATCTTCCCGGGCATCCTCGCGATGGTTCCCAAGGGCGAGTTCGATCCTACCGCACAGTTCAACGCGGCTTCGGACGTCGAGGTTACGCTCATCACGATCAACACGTCGACGCGGCGTATAACCGCTTCGATCCAACACGTCGCCGACGTGGCGCCCGAAGAGATCGAGCAATACGTGCACGAGGAAGAAGATACGCTCGGCACGGTAGCGGACGAAGTGCGCGCCTAACTCAGGTCATCATCCGGAAATGAGCGGGGTGCGATTCTTTCGCACTCCGCTCTCTTTTTTTACCGGCGCTTTGCGCACGAGCGTCGGCTGCGCTGTGATGCGGTCCGAAAAATATAAACGGACAAAGCAATCTTATGCGCACGAATACGCCTTTGCGATCGATTCTTTTGACGCTCGTGCTCGGCGCCGCCGCCATCGCGGCGGCGTCGGGTCAGCCGCGCATTTTGATTCGCCGCCGCCCGATCGTCCCCACGGCGCCGGTGATCGTAAAACCGTTGAGCCGCAAACCGCCCACGCCCTCGGTGGCGCCCGCTCCGGACTTCGTAAGTCACGTATACCTCTCGCAGCTGCCTGCGTTGCCGCGCGAGAGCGAGGCGAATACGATGCGGCCGAGCAAGAAGAGCCTTCGCCCGATGGCAGCCAACGGCGATTCGATCACGATCGACTCGTTCTACGATTGCGGCAGCGGCCAAGGTCAAGACTATGCAGAAGGCTGCGTCATCCTCTGGCGATTCAACGCGAACGTCGGCACCGGTTCCGACGAACTCGAGGACTGCTACGCGCCCAGCGACGAGCCCAACACCGTCGCAGACTGCTCGTCCGAGCATACCGGGAACCCGTGGGAGATAACCACCCTCAACACCTCGGGAACGTGGGTTTTCGGAACGTACGACACGACGACGGGCAAATGGCTCGCCGTCGTGTATCTGCCCGTCAGTGGAAGCGTGTATCTCGACACCTTCTCCGATCAGTTCGACAAGACGGAAAGCGGCGCGTTCACCGCTTCGAACAGTACCGACGTGTATATCGAAGCCACCGGTCTCACCGCCGGCTCGGAGAAATACGAAGTCTACGTCGAGTACACATCGGTGAGTCCGTACTGTGTGTTCACCGCTCCGGCGGAGTCGCCGGCGGCGCCGCTCACGAACCAGCTGTGCAATCCGCAGACCGACACCGGCAACCTCACGACGTCGAACGGCACGCTGCAAGTAGCATGGCCGCTTTCGACGGGCGATCCCGGCGGAACGTATTCGATCGTGCTCTGGGACGTCACCGCCGGCGAGCGACTCGCGCAGCGCGAGGTCACCGTCTCGGGTTCGAGCGCCGGCACGATGACGGTGACGCCGACCGGCGGCAACGCGTCGCCCAATCCCGCACCCGCCGGAACGCCGGGCTCGTCGTTCGCCTACGACGGTCAAAATGACGCCTCCGATGCGGATCTGACATTCTCCGCGAGCGGCCTCGGCTTCAGCGGGCAAGTCTCCGTCGCAATCAGCGATCCCACCGGTCAAGTCATCTCGACGATCTCGGGCAACAGCAACGCCGGAACTTACGCCGGCCAAAGCTGGAATCTTCAAAATGCGTACGCACCGTCGAACTATCCGCTCGACACCTGGACGGCTACGTTGATTCGTTCGAGCACCGGCGCCGTGCTCGCGACGCATTCGTTCCGGCTCTTGGGTTATCAACTGCAGACCGAGTTCGAGAATCCGACCGGAACGGCCGTGACGCTCTCCACGACACCGGCGACGACGACGCTCGAGTTTACGAACACCGGCGATACGGCGTACGGTACCGGCAACGGCGATCCGCTGCGCGGTATCAACCTGAGCAGCGGAACGAGCGGACTCGTCTTCCTGCTCGAAGACGGTACCAGCGGCACGAGCGGCGCGTGCGCCGGTGCAACCGCTTGCCAAACCGAGACGGCGGTCGACTCGTCCGGTAACTCGTGGTCGGTGATCAACTATTGCAGCTCGACCGGCACGAACGAGACGTGCAATATCACCGCGACGCCGATGACGACGGCGCTCGCGACCAACGCGAGTCTGACGCTTTCGAACGTCGAATACTATGACAACAGCGCCGCGGAGTGCACCGGTGCGCAAGGCTGCACCGCGACGACGACGATCCTCCCCGAAGACGGGCAAACCTGGTCCTCTACGAGCAACGAGACGACGGCAACCAACCCCATCTACTTTACGCAAGGCGCGGGAAGCACGAGCTATGCCGCCAAGGGTCACATCTACCTGTACGGGTACCGTGATGCTGCAAACCGGCTACACGCAAACGAAGAGGCGCACGGGTTCTACGTGAACGCGGCGTCGGCGGGTAAAACCTCGGTGTCGTACACCTCGACGTCGCCCTCTTCGACCGGCAACGCGAATCTCGTGTACGCGATCAACATCGCAAACGAATCGAGTGCGGGCACGACCGGCATCTCGAAGTTCCAGATCTTGCTTCCCTCCGCACTTGCCGGCGGAATCTCCGCTGCGACGATCGACGCCTCGAGTCCGACCGCGTGGCGGATCGTCAACTGCTCGGGCACCGCGACCGACACGATCTGCTTCCAAAAGGGCGGCGGCAACAACCAGGGCATCGTCGCGGGTTCGAACCAGACGATCTACCTCGACATCGCGCCGCCCAGTTCGTCGTTCGTCTACACCGACGCCGCGATCGACGTCACCAGCCCTTCGACGTTCGGCGTCTCGCCTGACGGAACGTGGACCGTCTTTGCGGGAGCGGCGGGCGGCACGACCGTCGACTCGACCGCGCTCGCCGGCTATTCACTCGACAGCACCTACATGACGGTTGCGACCTCGCCGCAATCGATCGGACAAGACGTCACGCAGAGCGTTGCATTTACCGTAACCAATACCGGATACGGCAGCGATACGAACCCGGATTACCTCGACGCCGTAGCGATCGCCGTTCCGTCCGCGAATGCGCTCAGCGGCTTCAGCGTGACGACGCCCGGCTGGTCCGAGCAAGGCAGCTACACGAACGGGGGCAACACCTACTACGTCTTCGGGATGTGCAGCACGCAGGCGAACGCGAGCTACGGGCCTTTGGGCGCCGACGACAACGACATGCCGAGTTGCGGCCAGAGCATCGAACAGGCGAGCGCGATCGCGCCCGGCGGCTCTCTGACGTTTACCGCAAATCTGACCAGCGGCACGGGCGACGTTTCCATGCTGATGTACGGGCACGGTGCCAACGGCAACGGATGGTCGGCGAGCAAGGCGTTCACCGAGACGGTCACCACCACGAGCCTCGACGCCGGCTTCTCGGCTGTCGGCGCGTCGCCGCCGCCCGCAGTCTCCACCGGATCGATTCCAAGCGTCGGCGCAGACTCGAGCACGCTCGGCAACTATTTCGTCTACACGCTCGAGAATACGAGCCGCACGGGAACCGGCAACGACGTCAGTTCGATTACGATCACCGTTCCGGGCAAGGATACGTCGGGTGACAACGGTACCGACGGATCGGGCAAGACGTGGACGATTACGAGCGCTCCCACGCTTTCGGGAACCGGTTTTTCGGGCTGCAGCGTAACCTCATATACGAGTGCAACGACCGGCGGCGCGAACGGTTCCATCGTCATCGGCGGCACGGGCTGTTCGCTGACGCCCGGCGGCGTGATGCACGTGAATTTCACCGCGCAAGCGCCCTACCGCGTCAACGATACCTACGACTTCCCGGCCACGGCGCGCAACGGCGCAACCAGCGTGCCCGTCACCGAAACGTGGACCAACGACAGCGAGATGCAGATTTCACTTTCGGCCGGAATCAGCATCACGATCGATCCCGCGGCCGATGCAAGCGCCGGAACGGATCCCTCCCCGAACTGCAGCACGTGTTCCTTTACCGCGCCGTCGACGATCGACATGGGCGGCGTTGCGAACGACTCCTCCGCCCTCGGTACAGACATTGCGGAGGTCGACGTTACGACCGACGCGTCGTCGCCGGAGGGCTGGAAACTCTATGTATCGACGAGTGCGAACCCGAGCAACACCGGCGGTACCTATACCAACGAGTTCATCAGCGACGTCGACAGCGCACATTCGATCTCGGGCGCCGGCGTCAACTACGATCAAACCAGTCTTAGCGTCACGCCGACGACGAACCCGGGGCTGCTTTTGGTCGATACCGGGAGCGGCACTACGGCGCGCCGCAATCCGTTCGGCTTCATCATGAATTACGAGATCTATATCGACGGCGGCTCGCTGAGTGCGCAAGACTCGACCGTGACGTACACGTTCATTCCAAATTAGCGCGGGGAGCGGGATTGCAATCTTTACAACGATTTAATCCTTCACAAGGACCCAAGATATTTTTTACTAGGCCTTAGCGCTCGGCGGTCGGATTCACAAGGCAACCTGACGTAAGATGGTCGGAGCGAAGCCATGCAGACCATCAAAGCAGCCGGTGTATTCTTTTTTGCGCTCATCATGGGTGTAGCCGTTGCTGCAGCTGCTCCCGGCGTGTCGCGCGTCGGCATCATCACGCGCCCTCTGGCGGCCGTGACTCCGGTCGCAGGGCCCGCGCTGCAGCGTATGCGGGCGCTTCCGACCCTTCCCTCTGCGAACATCGGAGGGTTCCCGAACCATCCGCTGCTCGCGCAGCTTCCGCCGCTTCCCGCAAAGAGCGAAGCGAATACGATGCGGCCGGGCAAAAGCAACCTTCGCCCGATGGCGGCCAACGGCGACTCGATCACGATCACGGCGTACTACGAGTGCGGCGGCGACCTCGGGCAGATCTATGCCGTGGGCTGCGAAATTCAGTGGCGCTTCAACGAAGCGGTACAGACCAACGCGGATCAGCTCGAGGACTGCTACGCACCGAGCACGACTTCGAGCACGACGGCGAACTGCACGACCGCGCACACCGCCAATCCGTGGGAGCAGACCACGATGGGCACCGCGGGAACGTGGGTATTCGGGACCTACGACACGACGACCGGCAAGTGGTTGGCCGTGGTCTATTTGCCGGTCGGCAGCACCGGCGTCTATCTCGACACTTTCTCGGACCAGTTCGACAAAGACGAAAGCGGACAGTTCACGGCGGCGAGCGGCACCGACGTCTACATCGAAGCGACCGGTCTCGACAGCGGAAGCGAAAAGTACGAAGTCTACGTCGAGTACACGTCGGTCAGTCCGTACTGCGTCTACACGGCGCCATCCGAATCCCCGACGCCCGCGCCCAACGGACTCTGCAATCCCGGAAACGACAGCGGCACCTTGACGACCTCGAACGGAACGCTGCAGGTCGCGTGGCCGCTTTTGACGAGCTATCCCGCCGGCACGTACTCGATCGTGCTCTACGACGTCACGGCCGGACAGCGTCTTGCCCAACGCGAGGTCTCGATCAAGGGAGCTAGCAGCGGCACGGGCACCGTTTCGATCACACCGCAAGGCGGAAACTCTTCGCCGAACCCGGTTCCCTCGCAGACGCCCGGCAGCGTCTTCGCCTACGACGGACAGAACGACGACTCGGTCGGAGATCTCTACTTCGCGGGTTCGAATCTCGGGTACAACGGGCAGATCGAAGTCGTGGTCAGCGATCCGACCGGGCAAGTGCAGTACACGATCTCGGGCAACAGCAACAGCGACACCTACAGCGGTCAAAGTCAAAACATTCAGACCCTCATGACGCCGTCGTATTATCCCTTCGATACCTGGACGGCACAGATCGTCAATTCGAGTACGTATGCGGTGCTCGCGACGCAGTCGTTCCGGATGGTCGGCTACTCGGTGCAGACCGAGTTCACCAATCCGATCAGCACCTCGCTGCAGATCTCCACGACGCAGGCGGCGACGACGTTGCAATTCACCAACACCGCGGCGACGAACTACGGATCGGGAAACGGCGATCCGATTCGCGGCATCTATTTCAACACCGGCGCGAACGGTATCGTTCTCACGCTGGGGAACGGTACGAGCAGCACGTCGGGCGTATGCGCGGGCGCCACCGCCTGCCAAACCGAGACCGCCGTCGATTCTGCGGGCGTAAGCTGGTCCGTGTACAACTACTGCTCGAGCACCGGCAACACCGAGACGTGTTCGATCTACGCGACCCCGATGACGACGGGCACGGCGCTTGCGGTCGGCGCCAACCTGACGCTCTCCAACGTCGAATACGTGAAAAACAGCACCGGAACGAACTGCACGACGGGATGCGAAGCGGTTACGTCCATCCTTCCGCAAGACGGTCCTACCTGGTCCTCGACCAGCAGTTCGTCGCCCGCTTGGAATCCGGTGTATTTCACCCAGGGCAGCGGCAGCACGACCTACGCCGCGTCGGGGCACATGTATCTCTACGGCTACCGCAACGCGAGCGGCACGCTCGTCGCGAACGAAGAAGCGCACGGCTACACCGTCAACGCCGCGAGTGCCGGCAAGACCTCGGTGACGTACACATCGACGTCGCCAAGCTCGAGCGGCACCGCAAAGCTCGTCTATGCGATCAACATCGCGAATAATTCGAGCAGCGGCGCCGGCGGTATCTCGAAATTCGACATCACGCTTCCCTCGCAATTCTCGGGCGGTCTCTCGGGCGCGACCATCGATGCGAACAGTCCGACCGCATGGCAGATCGTGAGCTGCCCCGGTGGAACGCCGGCCGATACGCTCTGCTTCCAGCAGGGCAGCGGCAACAACAACGGCATCGTGGTCGGCGGAAATCAAACGCTCTATCTCGACATTGCGCCGCCGTCGTCGTCGCTTACCTATACGGACGCCACGATTCAAGTCGAGAGCCCTTCGGTCTATCCGGTAACGCCCGATGGTTCGTGGACGGTTTTCGCCGGAGCAACCCCGGGACCGGACACGGTCGATTCGACCGCGCTCGTCGGGTATTCGCTGAACAGCACGTTCATGACCGTCGCAACCTCGCCGCAGTCGATCGGGCAAAACTCGACGCAGAATATCGCGTTCACGGTGACCAACACGGGATTCGGAAGCGACACCAATCCGGAGTATCTCGATGCAATCGAGATCGCGGTTCCAACGGCCGATACGTTCAACACCTTCTCGGTTACGAACACGGGCTGGTCCGAGCTCGGCAGCTATGTCAACGGCACCAACACCTTTTACGTCTTCGGTTTGTGTTCGACGCAAGCGTCGTCGGCTTACGGGCCGCTCGGCGGCACTTCGACCGACATGCCGAACTGCGGCCAAAGTACCGAACAGGCCGATGCGATCGGCCCGGGCGGTACGCTGAATTTCACCGCCAATCTCACCAGCGGAACCGGTAACGTGTCGATGCTGATGTACGCGCACGGCGCCAACGGTAACGGCTGGTCCGCGAGCAAGAGCTTCACCGAGACCGTCACGACGACGAGCCTCGATGCCGGTTTTTCGAACATCGGCGCGTCGCCGCCGCCGGCGATTTCGACCGGGTCCATTCCGACCGTCGGCGCCGATACGAGTTCGACGCTCGGAAATTACTACGTCTACACGATTCAAAACACGAGCGCCACGGGCGCCAGCAACAATGTCTCCTCGATGACGATCACGATTCCGGGAGAGGACACCTCGGGCAACAACGGCACCGACGGGTCGGGCAAGACCTGGACCATTACGAGCGCTCCGACGCTGAGCGGCACCGGGTTCTCCGGCTGCAGCGTGACGTCGTACACGAGTGCGACGACCGGCGGCGCAAACGGTTCGATCGTCATCGGCGGATCGGGGTGCTCGCTCACGCCCGGCGGCGTGATGCACGTCGATTTCACCGCGCAGGCGCCCTATCGCGTCAACGATACCTACAATTTCCCGCTGAGCGCGCTAAACGGTGCGACCAGCGTGCCCGTGACGCCGACGTGGAGCGACGATACCGAGGTCGAAATCGTGCTCTCGGCGGCGGTCGGCATCACCATCGATCCCTCCAGCAACGCCACGACGGGAACCAGTCCCTCACCGAACTGTCCGGCCTGCACGTTTACGGCGCCCGCGACGATCAGCATGGGCAGCGTCGCGAACAACTCTTCGGTGCTCGGAACCGACGTTGCCGAAGTCGACGTGACCACCGATGCGTCGTCGCCGGAGGGCTGGACGCTCTACATCTCGACGAACGTGAACCCGAGCAATACGGGAGGCACGTATACGAACGAATTCGTAACGAGCGTCGACAGCTCGCATTCGGTTTCGGGCGCGGGCGTGAATTACGATCAGACCAGCCTCGCCGTCGTCCCGACGTCGGGTACGCTGAAACTGGTCGACACGGGCAGCGGCAGCTCTCCCCGCCGCAACCCCTTCGGCCTCGTGATGAACTACGAGGTCTACATCAGCGGCGGTCCGACCTCACCCGAAGACGCAACGGTAACGTACACCTTCATCGCGAACTAGACCCCGATGGCACTGCGGGTCGGTCTTACCGGTGGGATCGGATCGGGCAAGAGCGAGGTCGCCAGCATTCTGGCCGAACTCGGCGCATACGTCATCGACAGCGACGAGCTTGCGCGTGAAGCGGTAGCCCCCAACTCCGACGGGCTGCTGGCCATCGCGCGCGAATGGCCGCAGGTCGTGCGCGGCGCAAACCTCGACCGTGCGGCGCTCGCCGACGTGGTCTTCACCGATCCGCAGGCACGCGAGCGCTTGAACGAGATCGTGCATCCGTTCGTGCGCCGTCTTGCCGAGGAGCGCGCGGCGCTCGCGCGTCCCGGACAGCTCGTCGTCGATATGGTTCCACTGCTCTTCGAAACGGGATACGGTGATGCAGTCGATCGTACGATTCTCGTCGTCGCGCCGGACGAGCAGCGCATCGCGCGCGTGATCGCGCGCGACCAGACCGACGAAGCGCACGTGCGCGCACGGATGGCGACCCAGATCGAGCCGGAGCTGGCGCGCGCACGCGCCGACTACGTCATCGAAAACGACAGCGATATCGAACATCTTCGCGCCCGGACGAAGGCCGTCTACGATGCACTACGCTAGCATGGGTGCGCACGCGCGCACGCGCGACGGCGAAACGGGCGTTGAGTTCGCGGTATGGGCTCCGAGCGCGAGCGCTGCGTGCGTCGTCGCGGACTTCAACGGCTGGCAGATCGGTGCGCATCCCATGCACGTCGAACACGCGACCGGCGTGTGGCGGACGTTCGTTCCCGGCGCGCACGAGGGTGCGCGCTATAAATTTGCAATCTGTTCGCACGACGGCAGATGGCTGCCGCTCAAAGCCGATCCGTATGCGTTCGCCTGCGAACTGCGTCCGAACACCGCCTCGATCGTCACGAGCCTTCCTTCGTCGCACGCGACCGCGTGGGAGCACGCGCGCGGTGCGATGCAGCATCGCGCCGTACCGATGGCGATCTACGAAATGCACCTCGGCTCGTGGCAGCGCGTGCCCGAGGAAGGGAATCGCTTCCTCACCTATCCCGAGCTCGCCGACCGCCTCCTACCCTACGTGAAAGAGATGGGGTTCACGCACCTCGAGCTGATGCCGGTCTCAGAGCACCCTTTCGACGGCTCGTGGGGGTATCAACCGATCGGACTCTACGCGCCGACCTCGCGTTTCGGGACGCCCCAGCAGTTTCGCGAGTTCGTCGATCGCGCGCACGCGATGGGCATCGGCGTGATTCTCGATTGGGTTGCGGGGCACTTTCCCGCCGACGAGCACGGGCTCGCGCTCTTCGACGGCACGCATCTGTACGAGCACGCCGATCCTCGCCAAGGCTGGCATCCCGATTGGAATACCTGCATCTTCAACTTTGGGCGGACCGAGGTTGCGGATTACCTCATCAACAACGCGCTCTTTTGGCTCGAGGTGTACGGCGTCGACGGCTTGCGCGTCGACGCGGTCGCCTCGATGCTCTATCTCGACTACAGCCGCAACGCCGGCGAGTGGGTGCCCAACGAGTACGGCGGGCGCGAGAATCTCGAAGCGATCGACTTCATCAAACGGACGAACGAAACGGTCTATCGCGACGTGCCCGGCATCGTCACGGTCGCCGAGGAATCGACGGCGTGGCCGAAAGTCTCCGCGCCGACCTATCTGGGCGGTTTGGGCTTTGGTTTCAAATGGAACATGGGCTGGATGCACGATACGCTGCAGTATCTCTCGCACGAGCCGGTACACCGCAAATATCATCACGACGAACTGACCTTCTCGCTGATTTATGCGTTCGACGAGAACTTCGTGCTGCCGCTCTCGCACGACGAAGTGGTCCACGGCAAGGGCTCGATTCTGGAGAAGATGCCCGGCGACCGCTGGCAGCAATTCGCCAACGTACGCTTGCTCTACAGCTACATGTACGCACATCCGGGCAAGAAGCTGCTCTTCATGGGCGACGAGTTCGCGCAGAGCCGCGAGTGGAATCACGATCGCAGCCTCGACTGGGATATCCTCACCGACGATCGAGGCTGGCACGCCGGCGTCAAGCTTCTCGTGCGCGACCTCAATCATCTGTATCGATCGACCGGCGCGCTCTACGAACGCGACAACGAACGCGAAGGCTTCACTTGGATCGATCATCAGGACGTCGAGAACTCGGCGATCGCCTTCGTCCGTCACGGCTTCGATCCGCGCGACGTTTTGGTCGCGGTCTGCAACTTCACGCCCGTCGTTCGTTACGGCTATCGTATCGGCGTGCCGGCCGCCGATGAATACGAAGAAGTGTTCAACAGCGACGCGGAACGTTACGCGGGCACGAACGTCGGCAATCTCGGCCGCGTGCGGGTCGATGCGCGCCGTTCGCACGGGCGCGAGCACTCGATCGAAATCACCCTCCCGCCGCTCGCCGCGGTCTATTTCCGGCCGGTGCGCGGATGAAGCCGGCCGGCCGCGCGGCGGTGCTTCCCGGGCGGCCGTATCCGCTCGGTGCGACCTGGGACGGCAGCGGCGTCAACTTCGCGCTCTTTTCAGAGAACGCCGAACGCGTCGAGCTCTGTCTCTTCGATTCGCGCGGCACCCGCGAGCTGCGTCGCGTCGCATTGCCGGAGTTCACCGATCAGGTATGGCACGCGTACTTGCCCGAGGTCGAGCGCGGGCAGCTCTACGGCTATCGCGTCTACGGTCCCTACGATCCCGATCGAGGCCATCGCTTCAATCATCACAAGCTCTTGATCGACCCGTATGCGAAGCAGCTCTCCGGATTCGTACGCTGGACCGACGCGAATTTCGGCTATCGCCTCGGTTCTGCGCGAGCCGATCTTTCCTTCGACCGGCGCGACAATGCCGCGGCGATGCCGAAGTGCGTCGTCGTCGACACGGCCTATACCTGGGGCGAGGATCGACGGCTCCACACGCGTTGGCACGAGACCATCATCTACGAGATGCACGTGCGCGGCTACACGATCAAACATCCGCACGTCGCTCCGGAGTCGCGCGGAACTTTTGCAGGCCTGGCGTCGCCTGCGATCATCGAATATCTCGCGCGCTTGGGCGTCACCGCGGTCGAGCTGCTGCCGATACACGCCTCGGTCGACGACCGGCACCTCGTCGAGCGGCGGCTGCGCAATTATTGGGGCTACAACTCGATTGCGTTCTTTGCGCCCGACCCGCGCCTGCTTTCGGGCTCGTCGCTCGGTGAGTTCAAGACGATGATCAAACGGCTGCACGAAGCGGGCATCGAAGTGCTGCTCGACGTCGTCTACAATCACACCGCCGAGGGAAACCACCTCGGGCCGACGCTCTCGCTGCGCGGAATCGACAACAAGAGCTACTATCATCTCGACAACGGGCGCTTTTACGCCGACTACACCGGCTGCGGTAACACGCTCAACCTCGAACACCCGCGTACGCTGCAGATGGTTACGGATTCGCTGCGGTACTGGGTAAACGAGATGCACGTCGACGGCTTTCGCTTCGACCTCGCGCCCGCGCTCGGACGTCCCGAGGGCTCCTTCACGCAGTCGAGCGCATTTCTCGCCGCCGTGCAGCAAGATCCGATGCTTTCGCGTGTCAAACTGATCGCGGAGCCGTGGGATCTCTCTCCGGGCGGCTATCAGCTCGGGAACTTCCCGCCGGGCTGGTCGGAGTGGAACGACCGTTACCGCGACACCGTGCGCCGTTTCTGGCAAGGTGCAGACGGCATGATTCCCGAGCTCGCGTCGCGCCTCACGGGTTCGAGCGATATCTTCGATCGCGCCGGCCGCCGGCCGCGTTCGAGCGTCAACTTCGTCACCGCGCATGACGGCTTCACGCTCGAAGACCTCGTTAGTTACGACCGCAAGCACAACGAGGCCAACCTCGAAAACAATCGTGACGGCCACGACGCCAACTTCAGCTGGAACTGCGGGGCCGAAGGACCCTCCGACGACCTCGCGATACGCAACCTGCGCGCGCAGCAAAAGCGCAACATGCTCGCTACGCTGCTGCTTTCGCAGGGTTTGCCGATGCTGCTGGCCGGCGACGAAGTGAACAACACTCAACAAGGCAACAACAACCCGTATTGTCAGGACAACGAAATCGGCTGGCTTTCATGGAGCGACGCGCAGGAAGACCCCGACTTCGTCGAATTCGTGCGGACGATGATCGACATGCGCCGCGCGCATCCGCTCTTTCGACGTCCCCGCTTTTTCCGCGGCAGTGCGGTATCGCCCAGTGGATTGAAAGATATCACCTGGATCGACGTGAGCGGGCGCGAGATGGTCGACGCCGACTGGCACGATCCGCACCGGCGCTATCTGGCGGCGCTCTTCGGCGGCGACACCGGCGACCGTTTCGTGAGTCTGCGCGGCTATCCCGAATACGACGACACGTTCCTCATGTTGATGAACGCGCACGATCGCGAGGTCGCGTTCACGTTGCCGCGCTTGCCGAACTTCGCGGGCTGGCGGCTCGCGATCGAGACCTCCGTGCCGCCTGCGATCGCGCCGGATTCGCATTTCCTCGGCGGGGCTGATTTTTTGATGCGCCCGCGGACGCTTTCACTGCTCGTTGCAGAATGATCGACGATCGCTACGCCGACGCATTCGGCAATCCGGTCGTCGTTTCCGACGCGACGATGGCGGCGATGCGCGACGCGCTGGGCGACGATTCGGTCGCGACTTCGGCGGTGCGCGTCGTGCGAGCGGGCGAACTCGCGGCGCCGATGGAGATCGGCTATCACGGCGATCTGATCGTGGTTCCCGAACGCGCCTACGTGCCCGAGACGCTCGACCGGGCGCCGGCGTGGGGTATTGCCGCGCAGCTCTACGCGCTGCGCTCGGCGAAGAACGACGGCATCGGCGACTTCGGCGATCTCGCGCGCCTTGCGGCGCTCGCCGATCGCGAGGGAGCCTCGGCGGTCGCGCTCAATCCGCTGCACCAGCTCCATCTCACCAACCCCGCGTCGGCGAGTCCGTACGCGCCGTTGAGCCGGCGCTTTCTCAACGCACTCTACATCGACGTACGCGCCGCGGCGAGCGAGTTCGGCGTCTCGCTGGCCGGCGTCAACACGCGTGCGCTGCGCGATGCTCCCTTGGTCGCGTATCCGGAGGTTGCCGCGTTCAAACTCGAAGCGCTGGAACGCTGCTTCGCGGCGGCGGGCGAGCGGCGTCCGTGGAGCGCATTTGCCCACGCGAACCCCGCGCTGGTCGACGTTGCGCGCTACGAGGCGATCATGGAGATGCTGACCGCGCTCGACGACGAGGTGTACGGTTGGCAACAATGGCCCGCCGAGCTGCAGGATGCACGCGGCACGGCGGTCGAGCGCTTCGCGGCGCAGCATGCGAACCGCGTCGATTTCTACATCTTCGTGCAGTGGCTCGCCGATCGTCAGCTCGAGGATGCCGCGCGCGCCGCGAGCGGGATGCCGATCGGCCTGTATCGCGATCTCGCCGTCGGTGTCGATCTCAACAGCGCCGACGTGTGGAGCGATCCCGGCGCCTACGCGCTCGGCCTCTCGGTCGGCGCGCCGCCCGATCCGCTCAACGCGGCGGGACAGAACTGGGGTCTGCCGCCGTTTCATCCGCGCGTGCTGCGCGAGCGCGGCTATCAGCCGTTCATCGATCTTCTGCGCGCGAACATGCGCCATGCGGGCGCGCTGCGCATCGACCACGTGATGGGGTTGAAGCGGCTCTTTTGCATCCCGCGCGCCTGCCCTGGCGACGGCGCATACGTCAATTACGATTTCGATGCGATGCTCGGCATCGTCGCGCTCGAAAGCGTGCGCAACCGCTGCATGGTCGTCGGAGAGGATCTGGGCACGGTGCCCGAAGGCTTCCGGGACCGCACGGCGCAGGCACGCGTGTTCGGCTGCCGCGTGCTCGAGTTCGATTTTTACGACGAGCGCAGCGACGTCGTCGCGAGCACGGGGACGCACGATTTGCCGACTTTTCCCGCGTGGTGGGAGCAGAGCGACGCGAACGAACGCGAGCGCCTCCGCCGGGCTTTCCGCGCGAGCGGCGTCGAGGTGACCGATGACGGATTGACGGCGCTCCTGGTTGCGGCCTATCGTTACCTTGCGCGGTCGCGGTCACGTTTGGCGCTGCTGCAGCTCGAGGACGGGGTGGGCTCGTACGACCAGGTCAACGTCCCCGGCACCGTCGATGAGCAGCCGAACTGGAAGCGCAAACTGGACGTGCCGCTCGAAGCGTTAGAAGAACATTCTATCTTTTCCGCGATCGTTCGCGCGCTGCGCGAGGAAAGGCCGCGAGAGGGAGGGGCAGGATGAAAGCGGTGGTGATGGCCGGCGGAGAGGGATCCCGCCTACGTCCGCTCACGTCGCGGCGCCCCAAACCCCTCGCGCCGATTGCGAACAAGCCGGTCATGCACCACATCGTCGAGCTGCTCGCGCAGCACGGCATCACCGAGATCGTTGCGACGCTGCACTATCTCGCCGACGAGATCGAAGCGTACTTCGGAACCTCGATGCAGTACGTCGTCGAGGATACGCCGCTCGGCACTGCGGGCGCCGTGAAGATGGCCGAAGAGCTGCTGGGCGGTGAGACGTTCGTCATCATCTCTGGCGACGCGATGACCGACGTCGATCTCACCGCGCTGATCGAAGCGCATCGCAGCGCGGGAAACGTGGCGACGATCGCACTCTGGCGCGTACACAATCCGCTCGAATTCGGCGTCGTCATCACCGACGACGAGGGCCGCATCACACGTTTTCTCGAGAAGCCGTCGTGGGGCGAGGTCTTCTCCGACACGATCAACACCGGCATCTACGTGCTCGAGCCCGAGGTGCTCAGCTACATGGAGGCCGGCAAGAATTACGACTTCTCAAAGGACATCTTTCCGCTCTTGCTGCGTGACGGAAAGCGTTTGGGCGGACACGTCATCTCCGACTACTGGGCCGACGTCGGCAATCTCCAGCAGTATCAACAGGCAAACTACGACGCGCTCTCCGGCGCGGTGCGCACGAAACGCCCGCCGCTGCAGTTGCGCGATACGCTCTGGGCGGGCGAGGGCTGCGAGATCGATCCGAGCGCGGCGATCAGCGGCTACGTGCAGCTCGGCGACGGCGTTTCGATCGGTCCGGGCGCGCAGATCGAGGGCCCGGCGTGCATCGGCAGCGGTTCGATCGTCGAAGCGGGTGCGTCCGTACGCCGTTCGGTGCTTTGGGAGAACGTGTACGTCGGTGACGACGCGCAGCTGAGCGACTGTACGATAGCGAGCCGGACGATCGTCAAAGCACGCGCTGCGATCGGCGAGGGCGCCGTGATCGGCGAGCGCTGCATCATCGGCGAGGCGGCGGTGGTGCGTCCGCATCTGCGTTTGTGGCCCGAGAAGAACGTCAGCTCGGGTGCGATCGTTTCGATGTCGCTCATCTACGGCATCAAGTGGCCGGGATCTCTTTTCGGCGGCGTCGGCGTGAGCGGTCTGGCTAATCTCGAGATCACGCCCGAGTTCGCGTTGAAACTAGGGCAGGCGTTCGGCTCTTTCTTGCGGACCGGCGACTCGGTCATGACCAGCCGTGATACGCATCCCGCTAGTCGCATCATGAATCGCTGCGTCATCAGCGGACTGCTCAGCGTCGGCGTCAACGTCGAGGACCTTCGCTCGTATCCGCTCCCGCTGACACGCTTCGCGACGCGGACCGGCGGCAACGGTGCGGTGCACGTTCGCCTCGCGCCCGACGATCAGCACTCGCTGCTCTTCGAATTTCTCGATCGCGAGGGGATCAACGTCGATAAGGCGACCGAACGCAAGATCGAGAATCTGTTTTTTCGCGAAGACTTCCGACGCGTCGCGATGGACGACGTCGGCCTCTTGAATTTCCCGGCGCGCGCGCTCGAGAACTACACTGCCGCGTTTCTGGCGGCACTCGCGCCGCACGGCATGGCGAACCGGCGCTTCCGCGTCGTGATGGACTATTCGAACGGCAACGCGGCACTCGTGCTGCCGCGCATCCTCAGTAATCTCAACATCGAGACCATCGCGCTCAATGCCTACTTCGACGACAATCGCGTGCGCGTCGTCAACGTCGATCGCCCGCAATCGCTCGCGCAGCTGAGCGATATCGTCACGACGCTGCACGCCGACCTCGGCATTCTGCTCGACCACGACGGCGAGACCTTCGCGCTCGTCGATGACAGCGGGCGCATCGTCGACGGCAACGAGCTGATCGCGCTTTTGACGCTGATGGTCGTGCGTGCCGGAGCAAAGACGATCGCGGTGCCGGTCATGGCGCCGGGAGCGATCGAGCGTATCGCGCAGAGCTATGGCGCCGAGGTGATTCGCGCGCGCAGCGACCGGCGGTCGCTGATGGCGCTTGCCGAGACGCACGGCAAAGAGCTTGCTTTCGCGGGCGGAGCGAACTACGAGGTGATCTTTCCCGAGCTCCATCCCGCCTTCGATGCGCTCTACGGCACCGCGAAGGTGCTGGAATTGCTCGCGCGCGAGGGTTTGCGCATGAGCGAGCTGGTCGACATGTTGCCCGAGTGGCACGTCGCCACGGTGCGCGTGCCGTGTCCGTGGGAGCACAAGGGGCGCGTGATGCGCTCGCTGATCGCAGAGCAGCAGCGCGATCAGATCGAGCTCTTCGAGGGATTGCGCGTGCGGCACGACGACGGTTGGGTGCTCGTGCTGCCCGACGCGTCGGACCCGACGTTCAGCGTCTACGCCGAGGCGGGGAGCGACGGCGAAGCGTACGCGTACGCGGAACGCATGGGCACACGCATCGAGCAGCTTGCAAGCGTATGAGCGGCTCGCCGTTTAGCGACTGGGGAAATTTCTATGCGATTACGGGAGGCGCGTCGGCAGCGCTGACCGGGCTCGTCTTCGTCGTCGTCACGCTCGTTGCCGGCCGGCGCGACGACGGCATTACCGGCGAAGGCACGCCGATCTTCAGCTCGCCGACGGTCGTGCACTTCACGGCGGCGTTCTTCATCTCGTGCGTCGCCGCCGTACCGTGGCACCGGCCGAGCGTTCCGGCTGTCGTCATCGGATGCGCCGGCCTCTTCGGCATCGTCATATCGCTGCAAGTCGTCTACCGCGCGCGCCGCCTCACGCAATACCAGCCCGACCGGGGCGACTGGATGTGGTTCACGGTCTTTCCGCTGCTCGCGTATGTCGTTCAATCGGTCGCGGGATTCGCGCTGCCGATGGTGCCCGTGGAAGCCGCCTTTACGCTTGCCGCCGCAACCGTCGCGCTCATTTTCATCGGCATCCACAACGCGTGGGACGTCATCACCTACTTGGCGATCGACCGGGCCGACTCGTAACCGGTCGCGAGTGCTCCGGCGACCGTGCCCGCATCATCGGTCGAAGCCGCTTCACCCGCGAAAAACAGCACGTCGTCGAGCGGCTCGGCGAGGCCCGCGCGCGCGTCGCCGCCGCCGACGCGCAGATAGCTGTAGGCGCCGCGTGCAAACGGATCGGCCTGCCAGTCGTGAAAATAGGCGTTGCGTAGCTGCGCGCGCACGTCGATCGACGGGAAGAGCGCGGCGGCGGTATCGAGCGCGGCATGCACGGGATCGGTGTAGCGCTCGTGGACGCGCTGCACCGCGCCGCCGCCGCTCCACGCGCCGAGCAGCGGTACGCGCTGCGGTAAGCGCGTCCAGACCGCGCGCATCGGCGCCTCCGGCGCGCGAAGAAACGAGGTCTGCGGTTCCCAAAACTCGGATCGAAACTCGAGCATCACCTTGAGGACCGGACCCATGGCGAGCGCGTCGATCGCCTTACGCTTGCGCTCCGGAAGTGCGGGAGAGAAGAGCGCGGGCTCGGCGCGCAGCACGCCGACCGGAAGCGTGACGATCGCGCGCCGGGCTTCGATGCGCAGCGGTTCGCCGCTGCTCACCGCTCCGACGGCGACGCCCTGCGACGACCACTCGACGTGGGTGACGCGTGTATCGAGCAGCAGTGCGTCGCCCGCGAGCTGCGCGAGGTGCGCCACGATCGGCGCATAACCGTTTGCGGGACGATGCGAGCTATCGTTGACGCCGCTGCGCCACTCCTTCGCGATGCCGATCACGCTCGCGTCGTCGAGAAGCGCCGCATCGAAGCCCTCGACGATCCAGCTGGTGAGGTTTCGTTCTTCGGCCGAAAATTGCGTTGCGGGCGAATCGAGAAACGAGGCGACGCTTTGATCGCGGCCGCCGATGTCGACGCGGCCGAGCACGCGGTCCGCAACCTCCCACATGTCGTCGCTTCGCGAAACCGTCGGTATCATCTCTTCGCCGATCTCGCGCATGATCGCCCGCGTGGGGCGGGCGAGGCCGTGAATGAACTCGGCTCCGAGTTCGATCGGAAAGCTGCCGTCCCAGGATGGCAGCGTGTGCGCGCGCCCTCCGGCGCGGTCGCGCGCCTCGAGCAGCAGAAAATCGATGTGCCGTTCGTGCAGCGAGCGCGCGGCGGCGAGCCCCGCGGCGCCCGCCCCGATCACCGCGACCCGGGTTCTACGAACGTTCATCGATGAAGCGTTCGATTTCGTGCTCGACGAGCGTGAGCGGCATGCCGCCGTTCATGACGATCCGGTCGTGGAACGCGCGCACGTCGAAGCCGCTTCCAAGTTTTGCGCGCGCCTTTTCGCGCAATCCGGCAAACGTCAGCGAGCCGAGTTTGTATCCCAGCCCCTGCGCGGGCAGGTCGGTCGCGTAACGTGTGAGTTCGGAGTTGATCTCGAGGTCGGAGAGAAGGGTGTTCTCCCGCATGAACTCCTCGGCTCGCTCGAAGCTCCACTGCAGACTGTTCATGCCGGTGTCGACGACGAGCCGTGAGGAGATGAAGATGTCGAGCGCATAACGCCCGTAGAGATCGTAGGGGTCTTCATACGCGCCGAACTCCTTGCCGAGATCGGCTGCGTACTCGGCCCAGCCTTCATGGTATGCCGGAATATAGGTCGAGATCGCTTGAAAGGCGCGGAAGCGAGGCAGTGCCGGGTTTTCACGCGCTACGTTGATTTCGTAGTGATGCCCCGGAACCAGCTCGTGCAGCGCCAGTGAAGCCAGACTGATCAGCGAGCGCTCCGAAAGCTTCGATCCGTTATAAAAATAAACGCCCTCCTCGCCCGCTTTTGCTCCGGGATGGTAGTAGCCGAAGGTCATGCCGCCTTCGAGCGTTTCCGAAAGGCGTTTGGCGGCAAACGGCGCAGAGGGCTTGCGTACGAAGTAAGTGTCGAGAGCACGATTCGCAAGATTGGCGAAGTGTTCGAGCCGTTCACCGATCTGCTCGGGCGAACGTGGGACGAAACGCGGATCGTGCCGCAGCATCTCGTGAAACTCGCGTGCCGTCCCCTGGGCGCCCAGGCGCGCACGAACGGAGGCCATCGCCTCGCGCAGCTCGCCGACCGCCGCGAGGCCGCGCTCGTGAATTTCTTCCGGCGAAAAGCCAAGCGTGGTATTGCTGCGGACGAGATAGCGATAGTATGCGTCGCCGCCGGGCAGTGCCGATTGTCCCCAGCCCGAAGCGGCTGCATCCGTATAGGGACCCGCGAGATACTCGGCAAGCTCGCCGATGGCGGGAACGACGTCGCGCCGCAACGTGTCGTGCGCCGCCGCGATGAAGGCGGTACGCGTCGTCTCGTCGAGTGCGGCGAGCTTCTCGGATCCCGGCAGGAGCGGGTTGGACTCGACGTTCGCGGCCGCGCGATGCACGGCGATGATTGGTGCGAGCGCGCGCTGCGGCAGCGTAATCCCGCGCTGCACTTGACCTGCGAGTTTGTCCTGCAGCGACCGGACGTATGCACCCACGTCGCGCAACGCCGCGAGATAATTCGCGCGGTGTTCGGCATTCTCGAGATCGAGACTGTTGAAGATCATGCGGAATCCAAAAACGAACGATCGATAGGGCGTGACCGGAATGACGTGCCAATAGTAGCGCGTGCTCTCGATGCGGCGCTCCACAGCCGAGCGCAAAATCGCCAGAGAGAGCCGCTCCTGCTCCTCGAGTGCCGAGGCGTCGATGACGGCGAGGCTCGCAAGGGTGCGTTCGCACCACGCCGCGGCCTCGGCGTTCAACGCTTCCGTGTCGGGCGCGATACCGTGGACCGGAAGTCCCTGCGCCGCGCGATAGGTTGCTGCGAATGCGGCGCCGCGAAGCGGCCCGTGCTCGTCGAGATTCGCGGCTTCGTAGGCTTGGAGCGCCTCGCGCAATTGCTGGTTTGCCATGTTGCTCCCTTACGCCCCCGCTCGCACAAATACCACTCAGCGGGCAGGGTTTATTCGCGTCGCGTACACTACAGGACCGGATGACCGTGAAAAGCGCGGGCGCGACCTCATGGCAGCTGGTTGCGTACTCGCTGCCCATCATCGCTATCGAGTTCGTGATCTATCCGGTTCTTGCGATTCTCCCCGCCTTTTACATCCATTTGAGCGGGGGAGGTTTGGCGGCGTATGCGACGGCCTTGGTTGCCTCACGCCTGGTCTATTCTTGCAGCGGTCCGCTGGTCGGCTATCTGAGCGATCGTATCGAGACACCGTGGGGGCGCCGCATACCGTGGATCGTCGCCGGGCTCGCGGTCGAGATCGTCAGCGTCGCCCTTCTCTTCACGCCGCCGGGCGATGCCGGCTCGCTCTACTTCGCGTGGACCTCCGCACTCGTGCTCTTCGGGTTCAGTATGATCGACGTCCCGTACATCGCGTGGGGCAGCGAGATCACACGCGATTATCAGATGCGCTCGCGCATCACGTCGTATCGTGCCGTCTTCGCGATCATCGGCCAGCTCGTATTCCTGTTGTTACCGTTCCTTCCCGCGTTTGGCGGACACAGCTTCCTGCAGCGCGTCGTCGTGGCGCACTTGGGCGTCGCGGCCATCGTATTGCTCGTCGTGACGATCGCGCTCGCGCTGCTCTTTACTCCGCGAACGAGCGAAGCCATGTCGGCGCAGCCCACGCGAACGCCCGCTCTGCGCGTGCTGCTGCACATGGCGCGTAATAGGCCGATGTGGTATCTCACCGGCGCCACGATCTTCACGTTTCTCCCTTACGTCATACAGACGACGCTCGCGCTTCCGCTCTTGGCTTCCCTCGGCTTAGCGAGCGACTTCAGTCCGATCACGATCGCAGGCATGGTCTCGGCGATCGCGACCATGCCGCTCTGGGTTTGGGTGACGAAACGTATTGGAAAGCACCGGACGTGGACGCTTGGACTCGTCATCATGATGCTCGCCCCGGCGGTGTTCTTCGTTGTGGCGCATTTCTTCGGCGTTCTCGCCGGCATGTACGCGTCGACGATCGTCGGCGTCTTCCCGCTGGCGCAGATATCGGCGTCGCTTCCCTACGCGATCATGGGCGACGTCATCGACTATGACGAGCTGAGGACCAGGGCAAATCACTCGGCGACGTACTCGGCGATCATCTTGCTCGTGATTCGCTTGCAGGTTGCAATCGGCGGAAGCATAGCGCTCTATATCTTGGCCGCGCTCCGCTTCGACGCGCGCGCCGTGAACCCGGCGGTGATTCAACCCGCGATGCTGGCCGGATTTTTCTTCGTGCCGGTCGTCCTCTTGGCGGCGGCCGTACTCTTCATCGCGCCTTTTCCGATCGACGCGCGGCGCGCGGAGGTCGTGCGTAAGCGTTTGGTCACGCGCGAGCGGTCATGAACGCGAGTTTTGCGTCGAGCACGTCGAGCACCGCGGGCCATGTGAACTGCCGTGCGGTTTCGCGCCCGCTTTCGATCATGCGTTCGCGCAAGCCCGGGTCGCTCCACAAACGTTCGAGGTAGCTCGCGAGCTCGGCGGGATCGGCAGTGTCGCAGACGATTGCGTTATCGAACGCGCGCGCGTAATCTTCGCCGGTCGAACCGCAGACGGCGATGCCGCCCGAGGCCATCACTTCCAAGCCGACCAGACCGAAGGGCTCTTTGCCGCTGTTCGCGAGCACGACGTCGGCCGCCGCGTAGAGCGTGTAGAGCAGATCGTCGGGGAGGAAGCTGCGGATGTTGACGACGTCGCCATGCGTCGTGGTGACCAGGTCGGCGAGTTTCTCGGCGGTCGGCGACTCGATATTGACGTCGTCGATCTCCAAACCGCGGTCGCGCGCACGCGCGAACACCTCGCCCGCGTAGGCCTCCTTGCCGCCGCGCATGAGCAGCATCACCGGTACGCCTTGCGCCCGCAGATCGGCGATCGCGTCGATTGCTTGTAGCCAGCGTTTATCGGGGTCGAAGCGGCCGACTTTGAGCAGCAGATGCTTGTTTGCCACCATACGGCGCAGGTAGGCGGCGCCTGCGGGGCTGGCTTCGCTGAAGACGCGTTCGGGAATGCCGTTGGGAACGACCAGCGCCTGCACGCCGTGCTGCGCGATCTCGAACTTCATGTAGCGGCTCACGCACGTAACGTGCGCCGCGCGCGCGAGCGCGTAAAAATCGATCGTGTGGAAACCATAGGTGTTGTTGGCGTTCCACGTCATCGTGAATGCATCGCGCAAGCCTGCATCGCGCGCGAGGCGGTCGAGCGCGAGCGCGGCAGGCGCCGTCTGCCAATCCTCGGCCATGACCAGCACGCGTTCGCCGTTCGCCGCAGCCGGGCGCACGATCTCGTCGAGAACGAACGGTGGAAGGCTCTCGCTCCAGTCTTGCATCTTGCCCCACTCGCCGTCGTACACGCCGTGGGGATGGTGCTGCGAGATCCACTGCGACCAGCGTCGCAGCGTCAGCGTCTTGCCGCGCGACTCGACCGCGTCGAGATGCGGATCGCCCGCGAAGATGAGATCGGTGCGAATGCCCGCGTCGTCGAGCGCGATCGCAAGCTCGCTGACGCGCACGCCCAGTCCGCCGACCATCGCGTAGCGGTCCGGCCCTTCGAACGAAAGGATGACGACGCGCTGCGGAACGTGCGGATAGCGCGTCATATCAGCCGCCGTACTCGCTGCGCTGCTCGATCAACTTCGATACGAGCGCGGTCCAGCCGGTCTGATGACTCGCGCCGATGCCGGCGCCATTGTCGCCGTGGAAGTATTCGTAGAACGGCACGCAGTCGCGCCAGTACGGATCCATGCTGAATTTCTCGACGCCGCCGTTCACGGGACGGTGGCCCTGCGCGTTCGGCAGGAAGATGTTGATGAGGCGGTTCGAGAGCAGCGAGCTCACCTCCCAAAGGTCGAGCATGTTGCCGCTGCCGGTCGGCGCTTCTACCCGCAACGTGCTGCCGTAGTAGTAGTGAAAGCGCTGCAGCGCTTCTATCAAGAGGAAATTCATCGGATACCATATTGGCCCGCGCCAGTTCGAATTTCCACCGAAGAGCCCGCTTCGCGACTCCGCCGGTTCGTAGTCGACGCTATACTCTTGGCCGTCGAGGCGAAGCACGAACGGATGCTCTTCGTGGTAGCGTGAGAGCGCACGCAGACCGTAGTCGCTCAAGAACTCGCTCTCGTCGAGCATCGTCTGCAGAATGCGTACCAGGCGATCGCGCCCGACGATCGAGAGTAAACGCCGTTCGCCGACGCCCTGTTCCTCGATCGACGCGACGCCGCGCGCAAGATCGGGCCGGTGCGCGATGAACCATTCGACGCGGCGTTTGAACTCGGGAAGCGAGTTGAACTCCTCGGGCTCGATGATCTCGATGGCGAGCAGCGGCAAGAGCCCGACCATGGAGTGTATGCGCATCGGAATCGCCTCACCCGTATCGAGCATCAGCATGTCGTAGTAGAAGCCGTCCTCTTCATTCCACAGCCCCGAGCCGCCCAGGTGATTGATTGCATCGGCGATGTAGAGGAAGTGCTCGAAGAACTTGATCGCGATGTCTTCGTAAACGTTGTTGTGCATGGCGAGTTCGATCGCGATCGCGAGCATGTTGAGCGTATAGACGCCCATCCAGCTCGTGCCGTCGGATTGATTCAAAAAACCCCCGGTCGGCAGCGGCTTGCTGCGGTCGAAAACGCCGATGTTGTCGAGGCCCAGGAAGCCGCCCTGGAAGACGTTGTTGCCTTGAGCGTCTTTGCGGTTGACCCACCAGGTGAAGTTGAGCAGCAGCTTTTGAAAGACGCGCTCGAGGAAAGCGGTGTCGCCGCGGCCGTGCTCCTTTTGCTCGATTTGATAGATACGCAGCGCGGCCCACGCGTGCACCGGCGGGTTCACGTCATCGAATGCCCACTCGTAGGCCGGAAGCTGCCCGTTGGGGTGCATGAACCACTCGCGCGCGAGCAGGATGAGCTGCCCTTTTGCAAACGACGGATCGATCAGCGCGAACGCGACCGCGTGAAAGGCGAGATCCCAGGCCGCAAACCACGGATACTCCCACTTGTCCGGCATCGAAATGACCTCGGCCGAATCGAAGTGGATCCAGTCGTGATTGCGCCCGTGCAAACGTTCGGGCGGCGGCTTTGGCTGGAGCGGGTCGCCGCTCAACCAACGCGGCAGGTTGTAGTGATAGAATTGCTTGGTCCACAGCAGTCCCGCAAATGCTTGCCGCTGCACGCGCCGCGCTTCCACGTCGGCGTGGAATGGGTTTATCTCTTCGTAGTAGAGATCGGCTTCCTCGATGCGCTGCGCAAACATTTCGTCGAAGGCCTGCCCGAAGGGCGGGTCGTGCGGCGCGGCGCTCAGGCGCAGTTCGATCGTGTGCGTCTGACCGGGCGCGATGCTGAGCGCGTAGTGCGCGCTGACCTTGGTGCCTTGCATGTCGTCGACGGCGTCTTTCTCGCCGTTGATGAGAAAGCGGCCGATGCCGTCTTTCACCCGTTGCGCGCGATTTGGTACGCCGTAGAGGGCTTCGAAATCCGTTTCGTTTTCGGTGAAGAGGAGCGCGTTTGCGTCCTTCGTGTAAAACCAATAGTCGCCGAGGTTGTGCTGATGCGCGACGCAGGCGTGAATGCCGCGCACGTTGTGACGCAGCTCGATCGATGAGCGTTCTATGCCCTCGCGCCACGACCACTCGTTGCGATAGAAGAGCGTCGGAAGCAGGTGAAGGTCATGCGCGCTCGAGCCGCGATTGGTCGCATGCACGCGGATGAGTATGTCGTCGGGCGCCGCCTTGGCGTACTCGATCTCGACGTCGAAATATGCGTTTTCTTCGAAGATGCCGGTATCGATCAGCTCGTACTCGGGGTCGTTGCGCGTCCGGCGGTGGTTCGTCTCGAGTAGATCCGCGTAGGGGAAGGCTGCATGCGGATATTTGTAGAGGGCGCGCATGTACGCGTGCGACGGCAGGTTGTCGAGGTAGAAATAATACTCCTTGACGTCCTCCCCGTGATTGCCTTGCGAGCCCGAGAGGCCGAAGAGCCGTTCCTTGATGCGGTCGTCGTTGCCGTTCCACATCGCGAGCGCGAAGCACAGATGCTGGTTGATATCCGAAATGCCGAAGATCCCGTCTTCGCCCCAGCGGTAGACGCGCTTGTGCGCGATATCGAACGGAAAATAGTCCCATGCTTCACCGGTCGCGCTGTAGTCCTCGCGCACCGTGCCCCACTGGCGATCGCTGACGTACGGACCCCATTTGCGCCACTGCGTGCGCTCTTTGTGGTCGTGCATCCGTCCGTGCTCGGCGGTCGGCGGCTCGATCATGCCTCGCTCTCCTGTAATGCATGCCACGTGCGCAAGATCTCTCCGACGCTCCAGGCCTGTGCGATGCAGCCGCGCGCCTCGTGCGGCGGGTCGCCATCGGCGATCTCGGCGAGCGTTCCCATCCCGTAGCAGTCCAGGCGCAAGGCAAACGCCTCGATGAAACGCAGGGCTCGGATCCGGTCGCCGTATGCATTTGCGTAGGCGCGCGCAAAGGCTCCTGCGAGATAGGGCCAAACGGTCCCGCGATGGTACGCGGCGTCGCGATCGTGCGGCGAACCGCCGTAGCGTCCCACGTATGCCGGATCGGAAGGTGCGAGCGAACGCAGCCCCATCGGCGTCCAGAGTTCGTGCGCGATGCGATCGACGATCGCGTGCTCGCGGCGCGCCTCGAATGCGCGGAACGGCAAGGCCACCGCGTAAATGGCGTTGGGACGAATCGACGCGTCGTGCCCGTCGGGTCCGTCGAGAACGTCGTAGGGAAATTGCTGCTCCGCGTTCCAAAAACGCTCGAACGAGGCGCGGCACTGCGTGCCGAGCACGCGATAGCGTGATGGCTCGGTGCCCAGGAGCTGTGCGAAGCCGTCCATCGTGCACAGCGCGTTGTACCAGAGCGCGTTGATCTCGACCGGCTTACCGATGCGCGGCGTCACGACCCAATCACCGATCTTCGCGTCCATCCAGGTCAACTGCACGCCCGGTTCGCCCGCGCGCAGCAAGCCGTCGGCGCGGTCGACGGCAATGCCGTAGCGCGTTCCGTTCGCATAACTCTCGACGATCTCGTCGAGCTTGGCGTAGATGGCTTCGAGCAGCGTGCGGTCGCGCGTCGCGGCATAGTAGAGGCGAACGGTTTCGATGAACCAGAGCGCCGCGTCGACGGTGTTGTATTCGGGCGCTTCGCCGCCGTCGGGAAAGCGATTGGGCAGCATCCCGCCGTCGATGTAGCGCGCGAAGGTTTCCAGGATCGTGCGTGCGAGCTCTGCCCGCCCCGTCGCGAGCGCTAACCCGGGCAACGCAATCATGGTGTCGCGCCCCCAGTCACCGAACCAATGATAGCCTGCGATGACCGTCGACCCCGAACCACGGGCGACGAGAAAAGCGTCGGCAGCGAGCACGAGCGCATCGATCCAGGCCGGCGCGCCGGCGAGTTTGGGATGCGCGCTGCGCCGGCGTGCGAGCAGCTCGCGTTCGCGC
>Ga0335073_10001652_pt1 | contig 29941 bp, 15 predicted proteins | sample Lox_Sample_22_FD_207093 | JGI IMG/M metagenome (GOLD analysis project Ga0335073, IMG submission 207093) | Soil microbial communities from Loxahatchee National Wildlife Refuge, Florida, United States - Lox_Sample_2.2 | ecosystem: Environmental > Terrestrial > Soil > Wetlands | place: USA... | reverse complement strand
CTGACGAAGCTGGTCATCGAGGTCTTCGGCGCTACGCTCATTCAGGCGGTCACGTCATTCTCGAATACGCAACTGCTTTCCAAGGCGGCGCAGCGGATGATCGCCGATCTGCGCCAGCAGGTGCAGCAACATGTGGGGCGTCTGTCGGTGAGCTTCTACGACGCGAACCGGACGGGGCTGCTGGTCTCGCGCATCATGAACGACGTCGAAGGCGTGCGGAATCTGGTGGGCACGGGGCTGGTGGAGTTTGTCGGCGGCCTGCTCACGTCGTTCATGGCCTTCTTCTTCCTGCTGCATCGCGCGCCGCGCATGACGCTGATTGTGTTCTCAGTGATCGGCGCTTTCGTGCTGGTGCTGCAGAACGCATTCAAGACGATCCGGCCCATCTTTCGCGAGCGCGCGAAGATCACGGGCGAAGTCACGGGACGGCTGACGGAAAGCCTGGGCGGAGTGCGGGTGGTGAAGGGCTACCACGCGGAGAGGCGTGAGGCCGGCGTCTTCCGCGAGGGGGTGCTGCGGCTGCTGGAGAACGTGATGCGGTCGCTCACAGCAACAAGCCTTCTCTCGATGGCAGCCACCACGGTGCTGGGCGTGGTGGGCGGACTGGTGATGCTGATGGGCGGCCACAGTGCGCTGGGCGGTCACATGACGGCGGGCGATTACACGCAGTATCTGGCGTTTCTGGCCTTCATGATCGCGCCGGTGTTCCAGATCGTCAACATCGGCACGCAGCTTACGGAGGCCGTTGCTGGCCTCGACCGCACGATGGAGATCCTGAGCGAGAGCGACGAGTTCGCCGATCCGGCGCGGGTGCGCTCTCTCAAAGAGATTGTGGGCGACCTGCGCTTTGAGGATGTGCGCTTCTCCTACGAGAAGGACAAACCGGTGCTGCACGGCATCTCGTTTGAGTCGCAGCCGGGCACAGTGACGGCGCTGGTCGGCTCTTCGGGATCGGGCAAGTCGACGATCATCAGCCTGGTGTGCGCATTTCACAAGCCCGACTCGGGGCAGGTGCTGGTGGACGGGATCGATTTGTCGACTGTGCGGCTGGACAGCTATCGCAGCCAGCTTGGCGTGGTGCTGCAGGAGTCGTTTTTATTCGACGGCACGATCCGCGAGAACGTGATGTTCTCGCATCCGGATGCGACGGAAGAGGATTTTCTCTCCGCCTGCCGCATCGCGCGCGTCGATGAGTTCGCCGAGCGCTTCCCGGATGGATACGACACGATTGTGGGCGAGCGCGGCGTGAAGCTTTCCGGCGGCCAGCGGCAGCGGCTCTCGATTGCGCGCGCGATTCTGGCCAGCCCGCGCATCCTGATCCTCGACGAGGCGACTTCATCGCTTGATTCTGAGTCGGAGGCGATGATCCAGCAGGGGCTCAGCTTCCTGATGCAGGGGCGCACGACGTTTGTGATCGCGCACCGGCTGTCGACGATTCGCCGCGCTGATCAGATTCTCGTGGTCGAGGGCGGCCTGATCATCGAGCGCGGCACCCACGCCGGTTTGTATGCGCTGGGCGGCCGCTACTACGATCTCTACACGCGCCAGCACGGGCTCGAGGATAATCTGTTCCTCGCGCCGGGCGAGGGCGATACGGTCGAAGAGCCTGCGAAATGAGGACTGCGCGTCCGGCGGATAGCCCGAGCCCGAGCTGGTAGCCTGAGCTGGCAGGGTTCGCGGGCTCCATTTCTGGTTCATTGCAGGAGAGACTCTTGAGCCGAGCTGTCATTCTGATCCGGATTCTCGTTGGGTGGGTTTTTGTCTCCGAAGGCATCCAGAAATTTCTCTTGCCGGCGGCGCTGGGAGTTGGGCGATTTGCGAAGATTGGTTTCCCACATCCAGGGGTTCTGGCTCCCATCGTTGGCGCGGTTGAGATTGCGTGCGGACTGGCGGTGATTCTCGGGCTGTGGACGCGGCTGGCAGCGATTCCGCTGCTGGTCGTGATTGGAACGGCGATTGTCACGACCAAGATTCCCGAGCTCCATCATGCGGGACAGGGTTTCTGGTTCATGTTGCACGATGCAAGGACGGACTTCAGCATGGTGCTGGGGCTGGTGTTTCTGCTGATCGTGGGTGGCGGATCGTACGCGATGACGCGGTCGCGGTAGCAAGATGATTGGCTCGAAATCGACTCAGTGACTCATCGCGGCGGAGCCTGACCCTGGCCGGGGAGCAGCGCCGGAGTCGGCGACTGGGCCCAGTCCCGGGCGCGGTCAAAGTAACTGCGATCCTCCCATACGCTGACGTTCCAGTCATCTCCGATCAAGGCGAACTGCTGGCGCGCGACGGTGGCGTCCTGAAATTTCCAGGCCATGAAAGCCAGGTCGTTGACGATGGCTCGGGTTGACCCATACTGCGAGAGAAGCGCCTGATATCCGCGCTGCAGTCGTGGCCAGTCCATTTCATGCACGGGAAAGTCGTCGTTGCCGCGCCGGATGAGGACCGACGCAATCTGGAAATAGAGGATGTCGCCGGCATTGCCGCCCACGGCGTCAGCAGAGGTGCGTGCAAATTTCGATGCATCGCCCTCCTGGCCATACCAGCGCGGAAGCAGGTAATTCGCGTACTGAATGTAGAGGTAGAAATAGCCGGGCTCGAAGCGGATGCCGTCTTCGAACAGTTTGTGCATGCGCTCCGGGTCGCCGCCCTGCGCCAGGATCACCTCGATCATGGTCGAATACCACTGCGGGCACATGACGGACATCTTCTGTGAGCCCTCGAGGATGGTTTGCGCTTCTTTTATGCGCTCCTCATAGAGGCGCCAACCTTCGGGTGTGACTGTATCTGCAAAATCGTGGCCGCGAGCGACCCACGCCCAGCGCACGAGGCCCGCGGCCAGCGCAACGCGCGCGGTAATGGAGTTGGGGCGCTGGGCCATCCAGTGCTCCAGATGTGCAATGTGTTCGGCGCTGTCCTTCTCGTTCTGCCCGGGGGCATAGAGCGCGCTGTAGAAGCGGCGCAGCTGCCACCCGCCGCCAGCAAGGCGGGTCTTGCTGGAGCGCAACTGGTCGGCAATCTGATCGAGGCTATCGAACTTTTCAGCGATGAGATCGACCTGCAGGTCGTGCTCCCATTGGGCAAGGTCCTGCGCGGAGAGGGCACCCACGGAAGATGCCTGGGCGTGTACCGAGCGTGGAGCGACAGGAACGAAGGTCAGCAGAGCAACAACAAAGACGAGGCGAACCGAGTACCGGATGGGCATGAGAGCACTCCGAGTCTTGAAAACGGCGAGTGGCGATAAGCGTAGCGCCCCCCGGATGCGGTGGCAATCGGGTTGTCGATGTTGGTGGTTCCGGGTCAGGCCTTGGCGGGAGCCGGCGCGGCGGGGACAGCTTCCTGGGGTGCGATCAGGGGCAGCTGCTCGACGACGGCGAGGCCGGTGCCGCGGAGCAACTGAAGGACGGTTGGGGCGGCGAGGCGGGTGGCGTCGTACTCGACACGGATGGTCTTCCACTCCTCGTCGAGCTTGATGTGGCGGACACCGTAGACCTCGCGCAGGCGGCCCAGGGCGAACATGATGGTTTCGGTGGGATGGCCTTCGTAGCGGTAGAGGGCTTCGAGCTGGGTCATGGATACAGGGTACAGGGTGGAGGGTGCAGGGTACAGGGGACGGAAGCGGGAAGGTACGAAGGTGGTTGCGAGCCGGTGAAAAAGGAATCCGTGACGCGTTCCGGGGAGCCTGGGGCACCGTGGGCTTTGTGATTGGTGCCGGCAAAGCGGAAATGACGCCTGCCGGCGCGTTCAGAGTCGAACGCCGGGCTGGAGGAAGGGGTTGGACTGGCGCTCTTCGCCGATGGTGGTGCCTGGGCCGTGGCCTGGGATGACGTGGGTCTCTTCGGGGAGCGTCAGCAGGCGGTCGTGAATCGAGTGGAGGATTCGCTTTGGGTCGCCGCCGGGCAGGTCGGTGCGGCCGATCGATCCGGCGAAGAGCGTGTCGCCGGCGAGGAGCAGGTTCTCGGGCATGAAGTGGAGGCAGATGCTGCCCTGCGTGTGACCGGGAGTGGAGAGTACCTGAGCGCTGTGGCCGGCGATGCCGATGATCATGCCGTCGTCGGCACTGAAGTCGGGCGGCGCGACCTCCGGGGTCTCAACGCCGATCCAGCCGGCCTGCTCGTCCATGATCTCGAGCTGTTCGAGGTCGTGCTGGTTCATCAGAACGGGCGCGCCGGTGGCTTTTTTCAGGCGGGCCGCGCCGCCGACGTGGTCGATGTGGCCGTGGGTGACGATGATCTGCTTCAGGGTGAGTTTGTGCTGCGCGAGGAAGGCGAGGATTTGGGGGATGTTGTCGCCGGGATCGACGACCATGGCCTCGCCCGTGGTCTCGTCGCCGAGGATGGTGCAGTTGCACTGGAGGGGACCAACGGGAAAGGTCTCGAGGATCATGGTTCTATTGTCGGCGATGAACGACGGGTTGGGAGCCTGAGTCGACACTAGACCGAATGTCGAGGGAGCGAGTTGCCAGATTTTCTTGAGATTTCAGAGCGTCTGGCCGGCGGTCTCCTGGAATTCCAGGTGGAGGGATGGGATGGACGACTTGTCGCGTTCGGTGAGCTGCTGGATCTCGACGCGGTCGCGGCCCATGAGTTTGGCGCGGTAGAGAGCCTCGTCGGCGTGGGAGACGAGGGCTTCAAGCGGCAGATCGCGAGCAGTGCGGAGGGAGGCGACGCCGATGCTGAGGCTGACGCGGCGGCCTTCTCCAAAACTGTGAGCGCTCATCGAGGCGCGGAGTTCTTCGGCGATGGCTGATGCGTGTTCGGGGGAAACATCGGGGAGGAGGAGTGCGAACTCATCGCCGCCGAGGCGCGCGGAATGGCTGCCCTCGACGCGGGCTACAAGACGGTCGAGCTTCTTCGACAGGGTGACGAGGACGCGGTCGCCGTAGTTGTGGCCGTGACAGTCGTTGGCGCGCTTGAAAGAGTCGATGTCCATGAGGAGCAGGGAGAGGCTGGCGGTGCCGTCTGCCTCCTGGAGATTGGCGTAGACACCGGCAAGGGAGCGGCGGTTGCCGATGCCGGTGAGGGGGTCGCGGACGGCGAGTCCTTCGAGATGCTCGTTGCGGGTTTCCAGGGCAGCGCGCTCTTCGGCGGCCTGAGCGTGGAGGAGCGCGGTGCGGACCACGTAGGAGACGACGGTGACGGAGATGGCGGCCGCGGCGAGTCGTATGGAGATGCGCAGGAGGAAGAGTCCGAGCATCAGGTTGACGAGTGCGAGAAAGGAGGGCATGAGGCTGCGGACGGCGAGGCTGGGACGGCGGAGCTGCATCGCATCGGGCTGTTCGGCCGGGAGGTGTTGGCTTGTATAGAGCAGGTAAAGAGCGAAACCGGCCATGAGCGCGTCGCCCACGACGTCCCACTGGCTGCAGTTGCGATGATGGAGCCAGATGTAGGAAACCTGGTCGGCGGTGAAGAAGGCGATCAGGCGAAGGCCGAAGAAACCGGCGAGAGTGCGGAGGAACCTGAGCTCGGCGCGGGAGGCGGCGCCGAGGCAGGCGACCGTGGCGACGAGAAAGAGGAGCAGCGCCATAAGCTGGCCCACCAGCAGATGGATGTTGGTGAAGTGGTCGCGAGTGGCGGGCGAGTAAATGAGGTTGAAGCGCAGCACCACAAGTACGAGGGCCTGGAGCAGGTCGAGGAAGACGACCGAGCGTGCGACTCCGGCAAAGAAGAGCACGGAGGCGAGCATGAACAGAGCTTCGGCGGCATTGAAGCTGGCGGTCTGCAGCAGCCGGGCGGCGCCGGTGCGGAGGAAGCATTCGGTGAAGGAGGGAACAAAGCCGATGGCGTCGGCAAGAGTGGCGGCGGCGAAGAGGCACCAGCGGATGCGGAGGACACCGTGGGTGGAACGCTCGCGGGTCCAGAGGGCGGCGGCACAGCCGAAGAGGACCAGGGCGTAACAGAGGTAGCCGATGCCGGAGGCGGGGACGGTGTCGGAACCGGCTACAGCTGCGTGAACCGAACACAGGATCACGGCGGCGATGGTGGCGATGAGGAGAAGGGTTCGGTGCGCCGGCTGGGCCGGGGCCGGGTGGGTCTTGTGGCCGGTGTTCGGTCCGGACGAATCTCTCATTAGCGAGCTCCTCAGATGGAGAGGTTCATTGGGAACGAAGGGCTGGGGACGTTCAGGAGCAGCAGTAGAGCAGAGCAGCAAGGGGTACTTTACCGTAATCGGCGGGTTGAGAAAGTAGCACAAAGGGGGCAGGTGAGAGTCTGGGGCCTGGTGCCCCGGCCTGAAGGCCCTTCCAGTCCGGGGCCTGATTCCCCCGGCCTGAAGGCCGGGGCTTTTACCGGGGCGCTGCTTCGCAGCACCCCAGGTGCAGGGAAAGCCGAACGAATTGCGGTCGTGTCATCGGCATATCGAATTGAACGAAAATCGACCCTTCGGGCTGAAGCCAGTGCTTTTGAGAACTCCGGCACGGCTGGAAGCAGCTTGCTGAAAAAGTACCGGCGGAGACGAAACGAGCCTCAGCGGCTGAAGCGGGTTTCGCTTTTACGCCAGCTATGGCACAGCTGAAGCTGTGCCCTACCGAACCGGCGAGTTTTTCCGGAGGCTGTGGAAGGCCGGGGCATTTACCTTCGTGCTGCTGGCGCAGCACGGAAGTTGAGTTTTGAGAACTCGTTGCCAGGAAGAGGTTAGCGGCAAAAAAGGGGCCGCGCAAGGCGGCCCTGAAGTGGATCAGGTGTGGTTCAGAATTCGAAGCGGAGCGCGCCCTGGAGAACGCGGGCGTTTCCGGTCATTTTGGTGATTCGGCCGAAGGACGAGGAAGTGAGATTGGCGCCGCTCGAAGTTGCGATCTCGCTGGAGGCAAGGTCGGCGAAGTTGGGATGGTTGAAGGCGTTGAAGGCATCGGCGCGGAAGACGATGTGGTAACTCTCGCTCCAGAGAGGGAAGGTCTTGCCGAGGCCGAGGTCGAAGTTAGCGTAGTGGGGACCGCGGAGTTCATTGCGCTGACCCAGGGTGAGGCCAATCGGCCCAACGAAAGAATTGAGAGCTGCCGTGGTGTCTTTGAAGTTCAGCAGGCGCCCGCTGAGTGGGTCCTTGTGGGGGTGGGTGCTGACAGCGCTGGTATGGCCGTTGAGGAGGATCGCAGGAGCCAGAGTTGCGTAGCCGGCGCCGTAAGCGGTGGTGTTGGCGTAGTAGGGGAGGCCGGTCTGCCAGGTGGGCAGGCCGCTGATCTGCCAGCCGCCGATGATTTCGTCAGCCCAGGTGGGCGTGGTGCTCGCGAAGGAGCGGCCACGTCCAAAGGGCAGGTCGTAGATGAAGTTGCCGTTGAAGACCTGGGTGATGTCGAAGTCGGAGTTGCCGCGGCACTCGCGAGGCATGGTGGCGTCGCAGACGAACTCGCCGTTGTAGTTGGACTGGCCGTTGGCGACGAGGGAGAAGTTATCGACGGAGTGGGACCAGGTGTAGTTGAAGTCGAACTGCAGGCCGTGGCCGGCGTTCTTGTGCAGGGTGGCGAGCAGGCCGTGATAAGTGGAGAAGCCCTTGTTGGTGTAGTAGTCGTTGGAGGAGAACTGCGAGGCCATGACGACGTTGGGGCTGAAGAAGCCCGCACCGGCGGCGGCGTCGGAGAAGTCGCCGATGTCTCCGACGAGGAAGAGGTTGGAGGCGATGCCGGCGAGGAACTGGGTGGCACCGGCGCCTACCTGGTTTTCAAACCAGGGCTCGGCAGGAATGGTGGAGGGATCGTCGCCGGCGCGGAGTTCCTGGACGATGTTGCCGAAGGCGTTGGCGTAGTGCTGACCGGAGGTGGGATCGACGAAGTCCACGACCTGGCTGGCGTCGACCTGGGCAAGGAGCCTGCGTCCGAGGCGGCCGGCATAGGAGAGGTTCAGCAGGAAGCCGCCGGGAAAGCTGTGTTGAATGCCGGCGTTGAGCATGATGGAGTACGGAGTGGTGAGGCTGGGATCGATGGCCGTGCTGAAGGTATTGATTCCGACGCCGTAGGGGGTGCCGGTGCTGTCCACGTAGGGGACGGTTTTTGACGAGAAGGGGGGTGCCGGCGGAGCCCCGGCCGCTGGGAGGGCGTTGATCGAGGTAAAGCGGGGATCGTTGGCGAGAGAGCCTTCAGGATCGCTCGAGTCACCGTAGATGACGTTGTTGTCGGCCTGGAAGAGGTAGGAGCTGTGGTCCTGGAAGTTCTGGACCGCGCTGACGATGGTGTGATCGAAGACGAGGCCGGCACTGGCGTTAATGACGGTGGCGCGGTCGAAGGAGGGGTTCCAGGCAAAGGCTACGTGAGGTGCGAAGTCCTTATAGCTGGGGCTGTAGTAGCCGGGGGCGTGGTTCTGCTTGCCGGCAAGAACGTATTCGAGGAACGGGAGCGAACTGGGGCCGGAGACACCAGCGGCGCTCTGCGGGACGCGATCCTTGAAGAAATACTCGTTGAAGCCGAGGGGCTTGCCGGTAGCGGCGTTGACCTGGATAGCTTCGATGCCGTGGGTCTCGTAGGGCACGCTGTAGAGCTGGTAGCGGACGCCATAGGTGAAGGTGAGAGAGGGCTTGATCTTCCAGGAATCGCCGAAGTAGAGCTCGGATTCGTAGTAACGGTATTTGCGAGCGGTGCCGGTTCCTTCCTGCACGAGGCTGCCGTCGGCGTTGTAGTTATAAGTAGCGTCGATCTGGTTGAAGCTGCCGAGATCGAAGACCAGGGCGCTGTCCCAGTTGTTGGTAGGGAAGCTGCTGGAACTCTGGTTGATGTCGGCGGGACGGAGAGTTGGATCGAGTTCGGTGAGCCCGCTCGAACCGGCGAGACCGAGGCTGGGGGTGAAGTCGTTCAGGACGAGGTTGTTGGAAGGGTTGATGAATTTAAAGGTGCCGCCGAACTGGAGAGTGTGGGCACCCTTGACCCAGCTGAAGTCGTCGCGCAGCTGAGGAACGGGAACGACGCGTCCCTGGGCATTGTAGTTACCGATGTAGGGATTGCTGAGGGGGCCGAAGGACCACTGCAGGGCGCCGGTGGGGTTATAGAGCGCGGGGAAATTGAGCCTGGAGATGGTTTCGCCGTAGCTGACCTGGTTGGTCTTGTTGGCGCCGATGACCCAGTTGTGGCCAACGACCCAGGCCCAGCTGGAGTCGTCGATGGAGCGGGTGACGGGATCACCGGGAAACTGGATAGGAGAGGCGAAGTTGGTGGCATCGGCCCTGCGCTGGCTGAGGGCATTGGCGCGGACGAAGAGTTTCTGATTCTGGGTGAGGTTGAAGTCGAGGCGGGCGACGTAGTCGTTTTCGTTACGGGTGACGGGGGCATTGAAGCGGAAGCCTGTTGTGTTGATTCCGTCACCGCCGGTGGAATCGTTGCCGGCCGGATAGCGCTTGGCGATGAAGGCGGCAAGGGCGGCATCCTGGCCGATTTTGGAGGGGTCGTAGTTGGTGGCCACCGAGGCGGCACTCGCGGTGCTGATGCAGCCGGGGGCGGACTGGATGGTGCTGAAGGGGCTGCAGCCTGGGTTGTTGTTGACGTAAGAGATGTTGCCTGCGAGATAGGAGGCAGTGGGAACGGTCTGAAGGACAGAGACACCCTGGTTGTCGCGGCGGCCGTTGTATTCGAAGAAGAAGAAGGCCTTCTCGTGTTTGATGGGACCGCCGACGTTGCCGCCGAACTGATTGCGGATGAGGGCAGGACGGTCGACGCCGGCGTTGTTGTTGAACCAGTCGTTGGCTTCGAGGTCGGTGTCGCGATGGTATTCAAACAGGGCGCCATGAAACTGGTTGGTGCCGCTTTTGGTGACGAGCTGGAACTGGCCGCCCCCGGCAGCGTCATAACCTGAAGTTTGGCCTGCGATGACGCCGCGGAATTCCTGTACGGAATCGACGGGAGCGTTGCCGTTGACGGCGCCGAAGTCACCGGTTCCGCGGTCATCGACGTCGAGGCCGTCGAGGGTGACGTGGGTCTGATCGGTGCGCGCGCCGGTGACCGAGGCCTCCGCGGAACGGGAGTCGGGGTTGTAAGTGACGCCGGGCTGCATGGTGAAGAGAGCGAACGGAGTGTCACGGATCTGGATGGGGAGCTGGTTGACCATCTGGACTTCGAAGTTGTTGCCGAGGGTGGCGTCGGTCGTGTCGAGAGTAACGTTTTGGTTACTGCCGGACACGGAAACGGTAGTCACGACGTTGCCAACCGTGAGGGTGACATTCTGCGTTCGGGCGGCGGAGACATTGAGATAAAGGCCGGTGACGGAGAAGGAAGAGAAGCCCTCGCGAGAAAAGGTGGCGGTGTAGCCGGGGCCGGGCTTGACTTCATTAATGGTGTAGGAGCCTTCGGCGTTGGTGACTCCCTGATAGGAGACGCCTGTAGCGGGGTTGGACAGGATGACTTTGACGCCGGGGATGACGGCGCCTGAGGCATCGGTTGCGATGCCGGTGATGGATGCGGTGTCCTGCGCCAGGAGTGCGTGGGAACCAGCGAGAGCGAATAGCAGAGTCAACGCAATCAGGGCAAATTTTCTGAACTTGATGAACAAGGGAAACCTCCGGTTTGGCGTCGTCATGCAATGGCGAGAACTTCCCCTGGACGCCGAGAGAAGGACTCAGCCTTTTGGGTTCGGGCGGTAAGGGGGAGCATCTGACAACGCTCTGATTCTTTGCCTGCAGTAAGGCACTTGAGGGGCCATTTGCGGTGGGGGTGATGCGGATGATTTTTGATTCCACCAGCCTGGCTCTCTGCGAATTTCCGTGAGATGAACCGGTGTTCATACGTGACGAAAGTACTGGAATCTGTGATGAGCGGGACAATAATGACTCTGTAGTAACCATGAGGCGTCCTCGAGGACGTGGGACAGGTGGAAGACGTGCTTCGATTAACCATAGAAAACGGGCGATGAATCTATGGAAAACGGGGAGAGTTGCTGCGAGATACCCAGGGATGACTGGGTTGTTCGTCGTGGAGAGTGGCGGTCGAGACGAGGTCAGTGGCGAAGTGTGCGAGCGATGGATGGAGGCGTCCTCGCGGCTGTCATTCGTGACGGAGAGCGATGACCGGGACGATGCGAGTGGCGCGGCGCGCGGGCAGGTAGCTGGCGAGCAGGGCGACAACGGCGAGGGCCAGGATGACGGCGGTGAGGGTGGGCCAGTCGGTGACGGTGACGCCGTAGAGGAGGGTGCGCAGGAATCGGGTGAGGAAGAGTGAGGCGCCCAGACCGATGAGGAGGCCGACGAGGGTGAGGCGGAGTCCCTGAGAGAGGACCTGGCGGAAGATGGTGGACTTTTCTGCGCCGAGGGCGATGCGGATGCCGATTTCATGGGTGCGCTGGCGGGTGGTCCACGCGACGACTCCGTAGAGGCCGACGGTGGCGAGCAAGAGGGCGAGAATGCCGAAGGACCCGGCGAAATCGACAACGATGCGCTCGAAGACATTGCCCAGTTTCATGCTGGCCTGCAGGGTGGAGATGTTGTAGAGGGGCAGGTCGGGGTTGAGGTCGGCGACGGCCTGTTGCACGGCGGTGGTGTAGCTGAGTGGATCGCCGGCGACACGCATGTGAACAATGATTTGGCCGCGGTAGTCCTGCCAGAGCGGGACGAGTACGAGCGGAGTGGGATCGTAGACGAGGCGGCGGTATTTCGCGTTGGCGACGACGCCGACGACGCGGCGCCAGGTGCCCTTGAATCGGACCTGCCTGCCGAGAGCCTGTTGATTGGGGACGCGCCAGTAGCGATCAACGAAGTCCTGGTTGACGATGATGATCGGCTGGGAGGAATCGCGGTCGTCGTCGTTGAAGTCGCGGCCGGCGATCAGGGGCGTGCGCAGAGTGGCGAGGTAGTCGGGACCAACGACGCCGCGATCGGCCTCGACGTTTTCGTGGGGCTGAGGGACGTAGCCTTCGGGCTGGACGCCGTCGGAGTGGATGGTGAAGGAGAGTGGGGAGAAGTCGGCGAGGGTGACGGACTCGACGCCAGGGATGGCGCGCAGTTTGGTGAGGAGCTGGCGCTGGAACTCGATGCCGGTGGTTGAGGAGTAGCCCATGGGATCGAGATCGAGGGTGGCAAGGAAGACGTGGCTCGGGTTGAAGCCGGGATCGGCATACTGGGCGATGCTGAGGCTGCGAACCAGCAGGCCGGCGCAGGTGAGGAGCACGGTGGAGAGGGCGATCTGGGCGATGACCAGCAGGGCAGAGAGATGCGAGCGGGAGTGGCCGGGCGAAGTGGAGAGGCCTTCTTCCTTGAGGACGGTCATGGGAGAGAGGCGTGAGGCGCGGAGGGCGGGGATGAGCCCGGCCACGATGGAAGTAAACAGGGAGACGATGCCGGTGACGATGAGGACGGATGCATTGACGCTGCCGTCGAGTTCGAGAGGCAGTGTGGTGGGTGGCAGAAAGGCGGGAAGGGTGCGTGCTGTGAAGAGGGTGAGGATGACGGCGAGCGCGCCACCGGCGAGGGAGAGAATCGTTGTTTCGATCATGAGCTGATGCACGAGGCGGAGACGCGTGCAGCCCATGGAGAGGCGGATGGCGAATTCGCGGCGGCGGCCTGCGGCGCGGACGAGGAGCAGATTGGCGACGTTGGCGGAGGCGAGGACGAGGAGGACGACGGCGAGGGCGAGGAGGAGAGGGAGGGTTCCGGCGAAGTAGACGTTGGCGCCGAAGGGCGAGCGCCAGAGGGGATCGGTGTAGAGATGGTTGTCGCCTCGATGCGAATTGGGGAATTCGGCGGCGATGTGCTGCATGGCGACGTTGAGGGCGATGTCGGCCTGGTGGCTGTCGACGCCTGGGGCGAGGGCGCCGAGGACGTTGAGCCAGGAGACGCTGCGGTCGTGGAGGAAAGAGAAGCCCCAGACCTGCTGCGCTTCGGCGATGGGGATCCAGACATCGGCGCGGAGGCCGGTCTTGCAGCCGTGAAAGCCTTTGGGTGCGACGCCAACGACGGTGTAGGGATACAGATTGATCTGAACGGTGCGGCCGATGACGCGGGGGTCGGCGCCGAACTGATTGCGCCAGAGGTCGTAGTTGAGAACGACCTCGGCCTGGCCGGTGGACTCGGCTGCGGGGTTGGTGAGGAGGAAGCGGCCGAGGCGAGGGCGGAGGCCGAGAACGTCGAAGTAGTTGGCGGTGACGAGGGCGCCGTAGATGCGCTGGGGTTTGCCGACGCCGGTGATCGACATGTAGTCGTCGTGGTAGCCGATGAGGCCGGAGAAGGCCTGGGTGTGGTCGCGAAGGTCCGCGTAGTCGGGGTAAGAGAAGGGCGGCGCGGGATGCTCGTTGCGGGGGCCGCGAGCGATGGTGACCATGCGGCTGGTGTCGGGCGCGCCGGGGATGGGATTGAGGAGGGTGGCGCTGATCCAGCTGAAGATGGTGGTGTTGGCTCCGATGGCGAGGGCGAGGGTGAAGATGGCGAGGAGCGAAAAGCCGAGATTGTGGATGAGCTGGCGGCAGGCGTAGCGGATTTCGTGCAGAAGATTGCGCAGGGGCATCGGTCCAACCAAAGGAGAAAGTCGCCGCAACCGCATCTGTCGACACAAGGCACAGAAAGGAATTTCAGCGGCAAAACTCCAGTTTAACTGTATGGGGCCGACGGGGTAGAAGCGGTGAGCGAGGTCACAGGGTTGAGGGCAGAACAGGCTCCGCTAGGCGTAGTTACCGACGAGCTGGACGGGAACAAAGGGAACGTAGACCTGCTGGAAGCAGCCGATGAAGACGACCTTTTCCTGCGGGTCATAATTCCTGGATTTGACCGATTCGATGGGTTGGTGTCTCCCCTGGCCGGTCAGGACCGGAATGCCCGCGCCTCCTGGAATCATGGTCACCAGCCGCAGAAGTTCGTTCCAGTCTCTGCAGATAGCCAGCATCGGGCGGATGGCCTCCATCATCTTGTCGTGACGCTTCGTGGGGATCTCCGTCGCATAGACACGTTCCCATCGCTTTACCAGATCGGCATCAAACCACCACGCGCCGTCCACCCTGCCGTGCCCCACGGCACCGAGTCCGCGACAAAGTTGCTTACTCCAAAGCTCGGCCTTAACCGGCTGTCGTGAGCCGAACTCCTTTACGCCGCTGGAATTCGTCAGCTCCTTCACCACGATCGCTGCCAGCTGTTTGCAGCGAGCCGGATCCGGTTTTCCGCCCACTAACAGAGATCTGTAGGTGATGGCGTGTTGACCACCGTCTCCCCAGGTAAATTTTGAATCGCTCAACTGCGGATAAATCTGACGGCTCAGCAGTTCCGCCAGGTCCCTTTCTGCAATTGCGTACACGGTTCCTCCCGGAGTGCCACTTTTTGGTCTGCCAGTCTACGCCGAAGCGGTGTGAAGGGTGCAGTAGCCCTGCCTGGTGACATTGCTGAAATTGGCCAGAATCATACACGACTTTACTCGGCCAAGGATAAGGCTCAGGAGGATGGGTCCTGATAAGTTGCATAGGGCAGCCGTGTAACGATTGCGAGTTTTCGTCACTATACGGATAAGTCGGGTCGCAGGGGGGTCGGACATGTACCGAACGATGTTGGTGGTGGCATCCGTTACTGCGGTCGTGTTATCGGCACGACCGGCGGCAGCGCTCCAGCCTTTTGTACTTTATAACTCGCACACGAACATGTGTCTGCAGCCGGTGAATAACTCGACGGCCCAGGGTGTGGCGATCGTGCAGCTGCCGTGCAACCATACATCCGCACAGGAATGGATCTACATCAATGTTGGCGGCGGAGGCTTCCACTTAGAGAATGCGATGAGCCAGCTGTGTCTGGACGCACGGGGCGGAGCAGCGAACAGGACGCCGGTGCAGCAGTGGACCTGCAACGGGATCAGCAACGAGAACTGGGAGCCTGAGGTGAACACGAAAGGCGGCGGGGCGCCGCTGATCTCGCGGGTGTCGGGGACGAACGGCTACTGCCTGGATATACCGGGAGGACAGCAGATGGCGGGGCTGGCTATGCAGATTTACCGATGCAATGGGACGGTGTCGCAGAGCTGGATGCTGACTCCGGATGGCAGCCTGGTGGTGCCGAATGTGATCAACCAGCCTGAGTCGGCGGCGATCGCGAAGATAACTTTGTACGGACTGACTCCTGTAGCGAAGAACACGGATAACAAGAATCTGTGTACTGCAGGAAAAAATGGGTTAGTTGTTGAGGAATTTCCGGGTGGTTATCAGGGGCCGAATGCGAGGATTTGTCTGCGAGTGTGTGCTGAGCCGGCGGACCCGAGTAATCTTTGCCCGTGAGGTGCGGGTGAGCCGGGACCGGAAGGCGCACGGGATGGAACACAGCCACCCCGGCTTTCACCCCATTCGCGCAAGCGCGATGGGGACCCCGGCTGCCCGCCCTCTTGCCCTGACACCTCCTCGCTTGGGAGGAGACGTTACCATCCTGAAAAGGCCAGTTGCCGGATCGTCGGGAGGGCTGACAAGGTGAGCCGCACGCCAGCGCTCACCTTCATTGTTGTTCCGTCTGAAGGCTCCCATCGGGGACGAGGACGACGTCGCATTTTTTGTCGCTGGCTTCCGAACAGCTAACGACGGCGCTGCGGAGCAGGTGAGCTTTGGAGCCGGGGGGGAGCAGCTCGGGGAATTTCATGGCGAGAAGGGAGGGCTTGAGGCCGGCGACGGTCTGCTGACCTGACATGAGCTGCGCGTCGGTGACGCCGGTGGTGGTGATCTCGAGGCGGAAGGTGCCCCAGCCGCTGACGCCGGCCGGGAGTGGGACGCGATAGGTACGGAGGTCCTGGGTGTTGGCGGCACCGGCCGGGAGACTGGGTTTGGCTCCGGCGGCTTTGAGGCGCGCGATGCTGTCGTGGATGTGGCCTCGGGTGTCGGGCGTGTCGCTGGAGGTGAGGGCCTGATCGGCAAAGGTGTAGGCGGTGAGGGCCTCGTTGTTCAGGCTGAGGGCTTCTTCGATCTGGCCGAGATGGTCGGCGATTTCGGCGCGGAGCGAGTCACGCCAGGCTGCGTCGATGTATGGTTTGGCGTCGCTGGCTTTGCCTTCGCGGAAGAGAATCCAGCCGTAGGTGTCCCAGGCAGCGATGAGGAGCTGAGCTTCGGCAAAGGTGCGGCTGTTGGCTTCCTGGGCGGAGATGGTGGCGCTTTTTTGCTCGAGGAGATCGACGCTGCGGTGGGCTGCGGCTTCGGCGGTGGCGTAGTCGACGCCGGACTCGGAGAGCATGTAGGCGGCGTTGTTGAGCACGGCGGGATCGTCGCTGCCCTCGAGGGCACTGCGGGCGGCGGCGGCTGCTTCTTCTTTGCGGTGGAGATTGAGAAGGGTTTGGCTGATCTGGACGCGGAGGTTGCGGTCATCCGGACTCTGATCGGCCGCGGCTTGAAGAGTTTTGAGCGCGCCGTTGTAGTCGTGGGCAGAGTTCTGGAGAGAAGCGAGGTAGAGGGTGAGTTGCGGATTCTGGTGCTGGTCGAGGAATTGGCGGAGCGTTTGGCGCGCGCCGAGAGAGTCGCCGGAGCGGTTCTGGAGGTTCGCTAGGTATCCGACGACGCTGGCGTTGTCCGGATGGGCGTCCAGTTCCTTGTGGAAGTCGGTGATCGCCTCATCGTCGTTGCGTTCCACCGAGGCGATAACGCCGTAGGCACTCCACAGACCCTCCTGGCTGGAGTTCTTCGCTTTCACCTTGTTGAGAATTTCTTTGGCGCCTCCCGTATCACCGGCGCGCATGCGATCGCCCGCCATCTGCATCAGGTCGGCGGCCGTGGCGTTGTCGGGGATGGCGAGATCGGAAGAACTGGGCGCGACTGTCACTTTGTCAGTGGCGAGAGGCACTTTCTCAATGTGAACCGTCGACGGCAGCGAGCCGGACATTGACGATGTTGCCGTCGAAGGTGGTTTCGGCAAATCAGCGGGCGGACCTTTGACGGTGACGGTGAGCTTTTTTTGCGGCTGGATGAGCTGGATCCAGTTTTCGCCCTCGAGGCTGGCATCTTTGGTGAAGGCCTGGTAGCGCTTCCAGTCGGATTTGGGCAGCTTGCTTTTGAGGATGACAACGGTGCGGTCGACGGTGAGCTGTTTGCCGTCGAAGCGATAGGTTTTGTCGAAGGTGGCGAAGTCGGTTTTGACGTGGATGGGGTCGGGTGGATCGACACGATAGCCGTCGGGCAGGGTGATGACAGAGGTGGCGACGAGAGTGCGGGGGGCGCCGAGCTGGATGTCTTCCGCGGGCTCGGTGGCATCACTGCCGAGTGCGGTGAGCTCGAGGACGGGAAAGAGCGGGACGATGCGGCGGTTGTCCCAGTCGCCGTAGGGATGCTTTGCGTAGTCGTAAGTGACGGTGATGGGTGAAGAGAAGTTATCGACGTTGGTGAAGTGGGTGACGCTGGTGGTGCCGCCGAAGCCAGACATCGAGGAGATATATTGCGAGGCCTTGTCCCACTCGGCGGGGGCGATAGCGCGGACGACGATTTCCTCATCGTCGCGATAGCTGGCCGTCATGTGGCCGGTGAGCTTGCCGTCGGCTTCGAGAGTGGCGTTGGCGGCGAAGTTTGCTGTGAAGGGATAAGGGGCCGCGGCCGGCGTGGTGGCGAGTTCGGCGGGAGCGGTGGCGGGAACGACGAGGGCCTTCTGGTCGCGAATCCGGGAGACGAGATAACGGTAGGGCGAGACGGCAGGCGTGCTGTCGAGCCAGATGCGGCCGGCAGGGAGGTCGACGGTGGTGATGACGTGGTTGAAGACGGCAGGTGAAGGCACGTCGGGAACGGGCGCGATGCCGGCGCCGATGAGGGCGGGGGCTGTGGTGAATCCCTGGGCGTGGAGGAGCGCTTCGAGGAGAGTGTCTTTATCTTTGCAGTCGCCGTACTGATTGGCGAGGATGTCGGCGGCGGAGTGCGGCTGATAGCGGCCGATGCCGAAGTCGATGCCGACGTAACGGGTTTTGGTGGAGACGAACTCGTAGAGGGCGCGGATCTGGTCTTCGGGAGTTTTGGCGTCTTTGGTGAGTTCGGCGGCGCGGGCGCGGATGGCGTCGCTGGGCTGGGCCTGGGTGAGGGCGAGAGAGCGGTACCAGTCGCCGACTTCGGCCCAGGAGTGGAAGGTGGTCCAGGCGACGGAGGGGAGCTTGCGGCCATCGGCGTCTTCGTCGGGATCTTTGGGAGAGGTGGATTTAGCGTCGTCGTCGTTGGATTTGGGTGGGGGAATGAGTTGCGGGACAGTCCAGGTCCAGGTGCGGAGGCCGTCATGATCGGAGATGGCGGGCTTGTGGTTGGGACTCCAGACCTGGAGATATTTGTTGGCAGGCGCTTCGAGGGTGAGGGTCTCGCTGAGGACGATGACGGAGCCGGGAAGGGTGAAGTGATGTGCGCCCCAGAACTGGCCGGGAGCTTCGGCCTTACCGATGGTGAAGCGTGCCTGGTACTCGAGTGTGTCGCCGGCGGAGAGGGAGCGGACGGGGAGGTGTTTCTCCCGGAGGTCGCTGTAGAGGGGAGCTTCGCGCGTGACGGCGGCGGCCATCTCCATGGCGTCGGTGGGTGGGGTGTCGACGGTGGTGCCGTCAGGCTTGTGGACGCGAACGAGCTGGATGACTGGGGTCTCGTTGGCGGATGCGTAGCTGAGGGTAAGAACGCCGAATTGCTGGGCGGCTCCCTGGGACTGAAGACGGACGACGACACGAATGTCGCGCTCGCCGGTGCCGTCGGCGTGCATGCGGTAGGTGGTGTCGTAATGTTCGAAGACCATGGCCTGGTCGGAGAAGGAGGGAGCGGCAGAGGTGGAGGCTGGTTTGGGGGCGGGCAGATTTTGCGCGGGACAGGCTAAAGCGAAGAGGGCTATCAGGGCCGGGAGCAGGCGAGAGCGCGACATACGCGGCTCAAGTTAGCACGGATGCAGGAAATTACCAGTCCCTTTTAGAGGCAGGGAGAAGGTGGAAGGGAGAAGGGAGAAGTTGGAAGGGAGAAGGTGGAGGCTGGATGCGATTCGACTCACTCATCTCGCTCAGGCCAGGTTGCTGGGACCTGGCGCAGGGAGGAGGATTCGTTTCTGACGGCGTTGTAAGGCGCGCCGCCTATGATAGCGCTGACGCCCGAGAGTGTGGGCCGCATCGACTTAGCTGGATGAGAACTTTGCCGGAGCGGTGAGCAGTGCGCTTCGCGTGTGCGACGTGAGGACCCATTCTCGATGTGGATGTGTGGTCCGGTTTCGAACCCTCTTCAAGCAACGATGAACTGGATAAGGCGAAGACCCCCACGATGGCCGGGACCCATTGCGCGCGGGGCGGTCGTTGTGGTGCTGGCGTGTGCGGGGACGCTGAGCGGACAGAGGCTGAAGTACGCGAAGCCGCCGGATCCGGTGCATGGCGGGGTTGTCTATCGGTCGGGGTGCATCGCTTGCCATGGAGACGGGGGGAGGGGCGCAGCGCCGACGAGCACGGAGTTCGTGCGGCCGGGCACGTTTCCGGATTTCACGCGCTGCGATCAGACGACGCCGGAGCCGGACAGCACGTGGAAGGCGATTATCGTGCATGGCGGGCCGGGGTTTGGGTTCTCGACGATCATGCCGGCGTTTGGCGATCTGCTGTCGGATGACGATATCAACGATGTGATCGCGTATCTGCGGACGTTCTGCGGGAATCCGCACTGGCCGCGGGGCGAGCTGAATCTGCCGCGCGCGATGGTGACGGAGAAAGCGTTTCCGGAAGATGAATTTGTGCTGACGACTGCTGCAAATGCAAGCGGCGCGCCGGGGTTCGAGACGCATTACATCCATGAGCAGAGCTTTGGCGCAAAGACGCAGCTTGAGGTGGATGTGCCGCAGCACGATCAGGACCAGAATCACGAGTGGCAGAACGGCATTGGCGATATCACGTTTGGATTGAAGCGGGTGTTGTGGTCGAGTCTGCACACCGGCTCGATTGTGGCTGTGCAGGGCGGCGTTTTGCCTCCGACGGGGGACAGCAAGAAGGGATTTGGTGCCGGCACGACGACATTTGAGCCGTTTGTTTCGGCTGATCAGTTGTTCAGAACGAATACGTGGGTGCAGTTCCAGATGGGGGCGGAGCTGCCGGTGGATGCGAAGAAATCGCCACAGTCGCTGTTCTATTCCACGGCGCTGGGGCAGACGCTGGCCGGGGATCACAGGCTGGGGCGGCAGTGGAGCCCAATGCTGGAGTTCCTGGCGAATCGCGATCTGGTGGATGGCGCGAAGACGGACTGGGATGTGATGCCGGAGATGCAGGTGACGTTGAGCAAGCGGCAGCATATTCGCGTGGATCTGGGATATCGCGCGCCCTTCACGAATACATCGGGTCGGCAGGGGCAGGTGGATTTCTACATTCTGTGGGACTGGGCGGACGGGAAATTCTGGGAGGGATGGTGATGCGGCGGGCGTTTTGGGGACCGGCTGGTGGATGCCTGTTGCTGTTAGGGCGGGATCTGAGCTGTTCCTTGTTGCTGTTGGCTACGCCGGTGTTGGTGGGGGTCGCGTTGCCGATGGCGGCGCAGGTGAAGGCGACGGATAAGACGTTTAAGGATGAGTTCAGGACGTCGGACCGCTGCGTGGCGTGCCATAACGGGCTGAAGACGAAGTCGGGCGAGGACATTTCGATCGGCTTCGAGTGGCGGGCGAGCATCATGGCGAACGCATCGCGCGATCCGTACTGGCAGGGCAGTGTTCGGAGGGAGTCAATCGATCATCCGGAGTCGAAGGGGGCGATCGAGAACGAGTGCTCGACGTGCCACATGCCGCTTTCGCACTTCACGGCGCAGGCGGAGGGAAAGCAGGCCGAGGTCTTCAGTCATCTGCCGCTGAGCGCTGTGACGAGCAAAGACGGGCCGGCGGCGGATGGGGTGTCGTGCTCAGTGTGCCATCAGGTGGAGAAGGATCGCCTGGGGACACCGGAGTCGTTCAACGGGAACGTGGTGTTTGCGAGCGCCGCGGACGCGCACAATCGGCCGGAGTATGGACCGTTCGACGTGGACAAGGGACATCAGCGGGTGATGCAGTCGTCGACGAACGGGATGGTGCCGACGCTGGCGGCGCATATTCGCGACGCGGCGTTGTGCGGGAGTTGCCACACACTGAAGACGACGGCGCTGGGACCGGGCGGGAAGGAGATTGGATCGCTGCCGGAGCAGATGCCCTATGTGGAGTGGCAGCACAGCGGCTTCAACAAAGTCGAGACTTGCCAGGACTGCCACATGCCGGAGGTGCATGAGGCGGTGGCGGTGACGGCGGTGTTTGGTCCGATGCGGGAGGGGATGCACCAGCATGTGTTTATTGGCGGCAATTTCATGCTGGAACAGATGCTGCACGACTATCACGACGAGCTGAAGGTCGCGGCGCTGCCGGAGGAGCTGGTGGCGGCGCGGGCGCGGACGCGGGAGTTTCTGCGGACCCAGGCGGCGCGGGTGACGCTGGACGATGTCTCGCTGCATGAGGGACGGCTCACGGCGATGGTGCGGGTGGAGAATCTGACCGGGCACAAGCTGCCGACTGCGTATCCTTCGCGGCGTGCGTGGCTGCATGTGGTGGTGACGGATGGGAGCGGGCGCAAGGTGTTTGAGTCGGGCGCGCTCGACGCGGATGGGTCGATTGAGGGCAACGTGAACGACGCGGATCCACACCGGTACGAGCCGCACTTTCGCGAGATCACGAATCCGGAGCAGGTGGAGATCTTTGAGCCGATTCTGAAGGATGCGCAGGGGCAGGTGACGACGGGGCTGCTGTCGGCGGTGGGTTATCTGAAGGACAATCGGCTGCTGCCGGTGGGGTTCGACAAGACGACGGCGGCGCCGGATATCGCAGTGGTGGGTGAGGCGATGGACGATCCGGATTTTTCGGGCGGCGGTGCTGTAGTGCGCTATGTGGTGGACACGCACGGGGCGGCGGGGCCGTTCCATGTGAAGGCGGAGTTGTGGTATCAGCCGGTAGGGTATCGTTGGGCGCACAATCTGACGCCGTATGAGGCATCGGAGCCGCAGCGGTTTGTGCACGAGTATGAGGCGGAGTCGGGAAAGTCGGCGTTGGTGCTGGCGAGCAGCGGGAAAGACAGCCGGTAGCTGGGAGCTCGGAGCTCGGAACTCGGAGCTGGGTCAGGGCTTCTTCTTTTTCTTTGCCTGGCGGGGCCAGTACTGGAATTCGTCGGCGAAGAGTTCGCCATCGAGGTCGGCGACGCGGGCGGTGAGTCTCGCCTGGGCGTCGGCGATGGCGCGGTTGTAGATGGCGGGGGCGATTTCTTCGAGGAAGAAGTCGAGCAGGAGGCCGGCGCGCAGGTCGCCGATGGGCTCGCGGACTTCGTCCTCGAAATATCTCTTCAGGGAGGCGATGGCCTCGGTGCGCTTTTCTTTGGGGAGTTCGATGGGGATCATAGCGGGTCTCAGGTTACATCCTGGGGATGCCGCACCACAGAGGGCACAGAGGTCGGAGAGTGGTCGTCTGGAAAACGTTTCCTGGACTAGAATGGGCCGTTGCAGGGTGCAGTTCACGGGTCTGAGGTCGCACTGAGTAACAGGAGGGGTTCATGGCACGGCATACCGTTTCGAGACGCACGTTTCTTTCACTGGCTGGGGCTACGGCCGCGGCTCGGCCGCTGATGGCGGCGACGCGTTCATGGGGGTTCGATGATACAGCGGCGAGTGCAGCGAATCCGGGATGGCATGATCAGGGCGTGCTGAATCTGGCGAAGTCGCCGTATGCGAAGCTGCGCAACGTGCCGGTGCGGGCAGTGACGATCGAGGAGGGGTTCTGGTCGAAGCGGCGGACAACGAATGTGGAGTCGAGCATTCCGTCGATGCACCAGGAGCTGCTCGATCACGGAAGGATGGATAACTTCCTGCGGCTCGTCGGGCAGTCGAAGGAGCCGCAGAAGGGGCCGGTGTATTCGGACTCCGATATGTACAAGTGGCTGGAGGGGGTAGCGTTCGCGCTGCAGAGCGAAGACAACGCGCAACTGCATGATGTGGCGCAGACGACCATCAAGCAGATCGTCGCGACGCAGGAGCCGGATGGATATATCGACACTTACTACCAGGACGATCGCAAGGCGATGCGGATGACGATTCCGGAGCAGGTGCGCGGGCATGAACTGTATTGCCTGGGACACATGCTGCAGGGGGCGATTGCGTACTATCGCGCGACGGGCGATCCAACGCTGATGAACGCGGGGCAGAAGATGGTGGACGGCTACATTCTGCCGAACTTTGGGCCGGAGCCGGACAAGAAGCCGATCGTGTCGGGGCATCCTGAGATCGAGATGGCGCTGATCGAGCTGTACCGGACGACGGGGGAGCGGAAATATGTCGATCTGGCGGGATACATTCTCACGGGCGATCCGCGGGCGAATCTGCGACCCCAGCAGATTGTCTATATGAACTGCGGTGTGCCGTTTACGACGAAGACGAAGCTGCGGGGACACGCGGTGCGGGCGATGTACGCCAACTGCGGTGCGACGGACTACTATCTCGAGACCGGCGATCAGGCGTATATGAAGACGCTCGAGGTGCTGTGGAGCGATCTGACCCGGGCGCAGATGTATGTGAACGGCGGCGTGGGTGCGCGGGCGGCGGGCGAAGCCTTCGGCGAGGACTACGAGCTGCCGAATGCGCAGGCGTATGGCGAGAGCTGCGCGGCCATCGGGAACGCGATGTGGCAGTGGCGGATGCTGGCGGCGACGGGCGAGGCGCGGTTCACGGACGTGATGGAGCGGGCGCTGTACAACGGGATCAACTCCGGCATGTCGCTGAGCGGGACGCTGTACTGCTATCGGAACCCGCTGGCGTTCGATCCGACGAGTGGAGAGAAGATTCGCAACCCGTGGTACGACACGACGTGCTGCCCGCCGAATCTGGAACGGACGTTTGCAAGCTTGCCGGGGTACTTCTACTCGACGTCGAAGGACGGCCTGTATGTGCATCTTTACGACAACTCGAAGATGCAGTGGAAGCTCGAGAGCGGGAACGGCATTGTTGTGACGCAGAAGACGCAGTATCCGTGGGAGGGGAATGTGCGGATGACGGTGGCGGTGGAGCATCCGGAGGAGTTCACGCTGTATGTGCGGGTTCCGGGATGGTCGCGTTCATCGGAGGTGAAGGTGGCCGGGACGCCGGTGACGGGCGTTCGGGCGGGTGAGTACGTTCCCGTGCGGCGGCAGTGGAGCGGCGAGACGGCGGTGGAGCTGAGCTTCGACATGACGCCGCGGATGGTGGTGGCGAATCCGGCGGTGGAGCAGGACACGGGCAAGGTGGCGATGGAGCGGGGGCCGGTGGTGTTCTGCATGGAAGGTCTGGACCAGACGAAGGGGACGGATGCGAAGACATTCCCGCTGTATTTAGCGAAGCGGGATGGAGCGATGCAGGCGTCGTATGAGCCGGGGCTTCTGGGCGGGGTGATGGTGATGACGCACGCGGGGGCACGGCGGGCTTCGGATGGGGACGAGCTCTACAAAGCGGTGGGGAGCGGGGCAGCAGCTCCGGTGGAGGCGGCGGAGCTGAAGCTGATTCCGTATTACTCGTGGGACAACCGCGATGAGAGCTCGATGCAGGTTTGGGTACCGGTGGCGGGGTAGTGCTTCCGGATAGAGAGAGCCTGACGGGGTGGGCTTCTATTGCCCGCCGTATTTGGCGCGGATGCGGACGGTGCGCTGTAACTCGTCCATCGCTTCGAGGACTTTCAGGCGGAGGTCGGGGTCGGGGTTAGCGGTTTGCAGGTATTGGTTGACGGTGTCGAGGGAGGCCTGGGATTGCTGGCCGTCTAAGAACGCGTCGAGCCACGCGACTAAGAAGAAAATTTTGCGCTCGCGTTTGACTTGCGGCAGGGCTTCGAGGGCGGGCTGGAGGAAGGGCGCGGTGAGTTCGGACTGGTTCCAGTAATTAAAAGTGCTGAGGGAGGACTGGATCCAGTCTTCACTGATTCTTTCGGAGCTGGGAGCAGGCGGGGAGCCGGCGGGGGCGTCGTCGGAGGGCCAGCGGGTGTAGTCGGCGAAATACTTCTGCTTGGTGGCGGCGTCGGGGCGGGCGGCCTGGGCGATCCACGCGTACTTGAGGCCGTCGCCGGAGGGGTCGCGTTTCTGCTCGGCGGCGAGGTATGCATCGGCTTCGGGGTCTCCGTACGCGATGAGGGCGGTGACAAGGGACCAGCGGTCCTGCTGGCGGAGGTCAACCCCGGGGATGGTCATCGCGGCCTGGAGCAGCTGCTTTATCGCAGCGCGGCCTGCGCCGGGAAGGGCGAACCCATCGAGAGAACGGAACCAGACGATGCGGAGGTCGTGGTCCTGGTCGTGGATCATGCGATCGATGGCGAGCGCAGTGCCCTGCGTGAGCAGGTCGGGCTGCGCGGATGCAGAAACATAGCGGTGAATGGCGGTTTGCGTGCGGCCGAGGAGCGAGGAGGCGAGAGCTTCGTCGCGTTCGTGGGGAAGAACGGCGAGCGCGGTGCGGACGTAGTCGGCGGGATCGAGTTCGGCGAGGCGGACCGAGTCCCAGAGCGATCCCCACAGCAAGGTGCGACGGAAGACGTCGCTGGTGGCCGGTGCGGAGGCTTTGAGTTCGCGCATGACGGCTTCACGGGATTTGGGATCGAGAGGGAAGAGGCCGTAGGCGTGGTCGTCGTTGTTGGCGAAGATCCAGGCGGGACAGGGCAGAGGTGGATTGAACTTTGCAGGGTCGAGCGAAACGGAGCGGTCACCGAGATCAGCGCGGAGCGTGCTGGTGGTTCCATCCGGGTAGGCGAGGAGGATATCTGTGGAAAGGGGCCAGAGGTCGTTCTTCGAATCCGGGCTGGTGAGGACAGGCGTTTGCGTGAGCGTGAGTTTCGCAAGATGGGAGCCGGAGCAGGACCAGTCGACGTCGACGCGAGGCATACCGCGGTGACGGATCCAAATGTCAGCCCAGGCCGGGAGGTTTTGAGCTTTCGGTAAGTCCGAGGTTGCTTGTTGAAATGAGCCGATCAGATCGCTCCATGTCGCGTTGCTGTAGGGGTGCGCGGCGAGATAGAGCTGAAGGCCGCGGCGGAAGGCGTCGTCACCGATGACGTAGTTGAGTTGGCGGAGGACGCCGGGGGCCCTGGAGTAAACGATGGCGCCGTAGGCGGATTTGGCGGAGTCGAGATTCGCGATGTCCTGGTAAATCGGAGTGGTCCCCTGGGTTTCATCGATGGCGTAGGCCGCGGGCTTGATGGACTGGTAGAAGCGCTGCCAGACGGGCAACTCGGGGTGGAGGGCGGCGAGGGCCTTGTAGGCCATGTACTGCGCGAAGCCTTCTTTGAGCCAGAGGTCGTCGAACCAGCGCATGGTCGTGAAGTCGCCGAACCACTGGTGGGTGAGCTCGTGGAGGACGAGGACCTGGCGCTGGAAGCGGGTGAGGTCGGTGGGGGCGGTGCGGAAGATGACGGATTCTTCGCGGAGGAAGGTGCAGCCGGCGTGCTCCATGCCACCGTAGGCAAAGCCGGGGATGAGCACCATTTCGTATTTTGGAAAAGGAAACGGCTGCGCGAACCAGGTGGAGAGGAATTTGATGCCGTCGGCGGCGGTGGTTTGGACTGCGGGGACTTCACCGAGTGCGGCGGGTGCTTTGGATTTGCGGACCCAGACATTGGGCAGGCCGGTGGTCGAGTGGACGCTGACGAAGGGTCCGGCGGCGAAGGCGAAGAGGTAGGTGGGGATGGGCTGGGTCTCGGTGAAGTTGAAAGTGGCGAAGGTGGCGAAGCCAACATCGACTGCTGCTCGACCGTTCGAGAGGACCGTCCAGTCCTTCGGTGCCTGAACCTGCAGCTTGAAGCGTGCTTTGAGGTCGGGCTGGTCGAAGCAGGGGAAGGCCATGCTCGCGTCCATGGGGACGAAGAGGGTGTAGAGGTATTCGCTGCCGTCGTCCTTGTCGTCGAAGCGCGTGATGGCCTTGCCGGCAGCGGCGATGTTGGCGGTGAAGTGGGCTTCGACGGTGTTGGGACCAGGGTGGAGGCGCGCGGCGGGGAGGACGAGGTGGCCGTGGTCGATGGTGGCTGGGATCGAGGCGCCGTTGAGGGTGAGGGAGGCGACCTGCCCGTCGCGGAAATCGAGGAGCAGGGGCTGGGCGGGGTTCGCATCGCTCAGGGTGAATCGGATTTGTTCCCTCGCCTCCGTGGTGGGGGCGTGGGGGACGAGGGTGAAGGTGAGAGCGTAGTGGAGATCGGAGACGCGGGCGGCGCGGGACTCGGCAAGGGCGCGGGGGATGCCGTCGGGATTGCTGTCGGCGCGGGCGTAGGTAGTGAGGAGCACGAGGGCGGCGAGTGACAACAATATAGATATCGAGCGCGGGGCGGAGGGAATCTTCAAGGGTTCGGCCTCAGAAGCAGGATAACTGGCGGCTCAGCGGGGAGTGGAACGCCAGTTGCTGTGAGGCATTTTTCGTGCAGCGACGAGACCTGAGCGCTGTTCAGCGAATCGAAAGAAGTCGGGTCGTGGCGGGCCGGGTGTTTGAGCAGTCGGGCAACGCTGCGGGGCTGGGGAACATCCCGCCTAGGTTGCACTTCTTTCAGGAGAGCCAGTATGCGTGTTTTTTCAGCGGACAGGCTTCGCGCTGTGCGGAGTACGGAATCATTTTCTGAGACAGTGAGATTGAGCGGCGCCAGCAGGAAGCTGGCGTTTTTTCTTTTGCTTGCGGCGATGGCGTGGTGCGCGACACCGGCGCTGCAGGCGCAGTATCGGACGTCGATTCAGGGTGTGGTGACCGATCCCACCGGCGCCGTGATACCCGGCGCGACACTGACGCTGACGGATAATGGGACCGGCGCAAAGCAGGTTCGCACCAGCGACAGCAGCGGTGTTTACAACTTCAACGCGCTGCCGCCGGACTCATTCAATCTCGTCGTGACGAAGGACGGATTCCAGGAGAAGGATTTCGTCAATTTGCAGCTGAACCCGGAGCAGGCGAACTCGGTCACGGTGGAGATGACGCCGGGAGCGGCGACACAGACGGTGACGGTGAATGCGTCAACTGAGTCGGCGATCGACACGGAAACAGCAAACACGGGCGCGGCGATCTCGGAGAGGGACGTCCAGCACATGCCGGTGTACGAGCGCGACCCGCTGAGTCTGCTGCGGCTGACGCCTGGAGTTTTGGCCGATGGAGCGCAGGCGGCGGGCGGTGGCGGGTATCAGAACCCGGGGACACAGTCGGGAGCTTCATCGGGGGGCGGCGGAAACCTGGGGCACTCGAGCAGCATTTTTGCAACCGAGAACGGGGCTTCGGCTAACAGCAACGGGCAACAATTTGAAAACAACGGGTACAGTATCGACGGAATCAGCACGGAGAGCGCGGTGTGGGGCGGCTCGACGGTGATCACGCCGAGCGAGGATTCGATCAGCAATATCAAGGTGCTGAGCAACAACTACGATGCGGAGAATGGGCGGTTCTCAGGAGCGATCACGCAGATCACATCGAAGAGCGGGACCAACGACCTGCATGGCAGCATTCTGTTGCAGCTTGTGCGGCCGGGACTGAATGCCTATCAGCGCTGGAACGGTCCGGCATCGGTGCAGGCGTTCGACCCGACGACGGGGGCAAAGAAGACGCCAGCGCAGCGCGGACTTCTGCGTGACGAGGACCGGTACAACCAGTGGGCGGGGAGCATCGGGGGCCCGATCTGGAAAAATCGCCTCTTTGCGTTTTTCGCTTACGAGGGGCAGAGCCAGACCATTCCGGCAACGAGCGTGGGGTGGTACACAACGTCGGCCCTGGCGAGTCAGGCGCCGGCCAACAGCATCTCGTCGAAGTATCTGGGTTTCAAAGGGTCGACTGTAGCGGGCACGGTAATTGGCTCGGCGTCTTGCGCGACGGCTGGACTGACTGAGGGGGTGAACTGCAGGACGATTGCGGGTCAGGGTCTGAACCTTGGCTCTCCGCTGACGAGCGGTCTGGGCAAGCAGGACCTGAGCTACGTGAGCACCAGTAATCCGGGAGTGGGCAACGGGCTTTCGAACGTACCGGATATTGCTCAGTACACAATCATCAATCCGACCAGCAGCGACTTTAAGCAATACAACGGGCGACTGGATGCGCAGGCTACGCAGAACGATCGCGTCAGCTTCACGATTTACTGGGTGCCTGACACGCTGACCCGATATAACGGGGGATATGCCTATCAGCTGTTCAATCACAACCAGGTGAACGATGCTTTCTCCGTGATCTGGAACCACATCTTTTCGCCGAGTTTCCTGAACGAGGCCCGGGCGAACGCGGCGGGGTGGCGATATAACGAGCTGGCGAGCAATCCGCAGGCGCCATTTGGATTGCCTCAGGATCAGCTGTTAGGGCCCCCGCAGATTGGCAGCATCAGCATCGGATACCTGGGAGTGCCAGCTCCTGCGCACCTTGACCAGTGGACTTACGGATATAAAGATGTAGCGACCAAAGTGCTAACTACACACACCATGAAGTTTGGATTCGATTTGACTCGTTTGTACTATCTCAACGATCCAATTGGGGCTCCTAACTATACCTTTTATAACCTGTGGGATTTTATCAATGACGCGCCGGAGGCCGAGGGTGGCCCGTTCCAGGCGACGACCGGTATTCCAGGAGGATTCCGCAACGACAACCGCCAGAACATCTGGGGCGCCTTCTTTCAGGATGACTGGAAGGCTCGGCCAAACCTGACGCTGAGCGCAGGGCTGCGTTATTCCTACTTCGGGCCGCTCAGCGATAAGGACAATAACATGGGGGTGCTGACCTTCGGCACCGGAAGTTCGCTGCTGACGGGTATCAACATCCGCACACGCATTAATGAGTGGCAGGCGCAGACGCTGAATTTCGGACCGCAGGTAGGTTTTAACTGGAGCCCGATGGCGCAAGACGGCAAGTTAGTGCTGCGCGGTGGTTACGGGCTGAACTACAACGGAGAGCAGATAGCGAACGCGAATAATGATGACTTCAATCCTCCGGGAACCAGCTCGGTTCCTGGATCGAGCACAAGCCCGACGAATATTAATCCGAACATTCTCTACGCAACGTCGTCCAACTTGTCCAGCATCACGGGATATCCGGCAAACCCACACGCGATTACCACGTTTAACAGTGCCGGCCTGCCGACAGCAGGGGGGGCGAACCTGGGTGCCCTTCCG
>Ga0335073_10001651_pt1 | contig 29957 bp, 31 predicted proteins | sample Lox_Sample_22_FD_207093 | JGI IMG/M metagenome (GOLD analysis project Ga0335073, IMG submission 207093) | Soil microbial communities from Loxahatchee National Wildlife Refuge, Florida, United States - Lox_Sample_2.2 | ecosystem: Environmental > Terrestrial > Soil > Wetlands | place: USA... | reverse complement strand
GGTACTCGGCTTGGCGGATGGCGAGGGCGACGATCGTGAGCGTGGGATTTCCGGCGGCGCTTGAGGTGAACTGGCTGCCGTCGGAGACGAAGAGATTTGGAACGTCGTGGGCCTGGCCGAAACGGTTGACGACGCCATCGCGCGGATTTTCGGACATGCGGTTGGTCCCCATATTGTGCGAGGCGGGAAACGGCGGGACGCGCACCGTGCGTTTCGCGCCGACCAATTTGTAGAGCGCCTCGGCCTGCGCGTAGGCGTGATCGCGCAGCATGAGATCGTTTGGGTGATCGTCCGAGTGGACGTTCGGGATCGGCATGCCGAACTTGTCCTTTTTGTCCGCGTGCAGCGTGATGCGGTTCGTCGCGCGCGCCAGGTCTTCTCCCAAGATCCAGAGGCCGGCGATATTCGCGTAATTGTCGATCGTGGAGGCGCGCTCGCGGCCCCAGGCGCCGGGCGCGAGATTCAGCGCGAAACTCGGCAGGCCCTGCGCGAGCAATTCCAAATTGTAGCCGCCGACGAAGCCGCGCTTGGAATCGAGGCGCGCTTCGTCCATCACGATCGAGGACTGCGGCGTGCCGCGACAGAAATGCACGGGCTTGTCGAAGATCGCGAAGACGGCGCCGCTGGTATGCCGCATGTAATTGCAGCCGACGTGGCCTGAGGAGTTCGCGAGTCCCTGCGGGAATTGGCTCGACGAGGAATTGAGCAGCAGGCGCGGGCTTTCGATCGAGTTGGCGGCCAGCGCGACGGCGCGCGCCTTCTGCCGCTGCATCGCGCCGGTCCGATCGGCGTAGACGACGCCGGTCACTTTGCCGGAGGCGTCGTGCTCGATGCGAAGCACCTGCGATTCCGGGCGGACTTCACACTTGCCCGTGGCCTCGGCGGCGGGAATTTCCGTGTACAGCGTGGACCACTTCGCCCCAAACGTGCAGCCCTGGCAGCAGAATCCGGCCTGCTGGCAGCCGGCGCGGCCCGCGTGCGGCACAGAGTTGATCGCCATTTTCGTCGCTTGATATTTCGTGTAGCCGAGCTTCTTGGCGCCGGCGACCAGCACCTTGCCGTTGTTATTGACCGGCAGCGGGGGCATGCCGTGCGTGCCGCTGACGCCCATTTTGAGTTCGGCGCGATCGTAGTACGGCGCGAGATCCTCGAGACTCACCGGCCAATCCATCAGATTTGCGCCCGCGACATTGCCGTAGCGGGTGCGCGTCTTGAATTCGTGCTCCTGAAAGCGGAGGGCGCAGGCGGCCCAGTGGATGGTCGTGCCGCCGACCAGCTTGCAAGTCCAAACCGGCAGCGTGGGCGAAGTCTTCGCGACGGACCACGTGCCGGAGGTGGTGCGCGGATCGAACCAGGAGAAGAGGCTGAACATGGCGATTTCGTCGTTACGGAAATCGGTGATTTCGACGCGCTTGCCCGCTTCGAGGACGACGACGGGAATTCCCTTTTGCGCGAGCTCGTTGGCGAGCGTGCCGCCGCCCGCGCCGGAGCCGATGATCACGACGACGCTGGAATCGTTGAGAGCGAAGCTGGCGGGCATGTCAGAGCCAGTCGAGATCGTTGAAGCCGCGATGGATGTATCCGCCGAGCGCGGAAGAGGGGCCCTCGTAACCGAATTTCGCCCAGGTTTCGGGCTGATTGTAGAGCGGCGTGATCGTGTCGCCGTAGACCTTGGCGAAGAACGCCGTGCCTTCGATCTGCTTGATGGCGGCGACGCGAGTGCTTTCGTCGGAGACGTCGGCGTATGCCTTGCCGCCGCTCGCCGTGGTCGAGGCGTTGAGCTGCGCGATGCCATCTGCGAGGAGCTTTTTCGTGGATGGCTCGACGGCGGTCTCGGCGAGCAACGGCGCGATCGCTTTCTCGTAGGCTGAATCCGGAAGGCGATCGTGCGGAAACAGGTCACGCGTGAGCGCCAGCAGCGTGCGAGTTTGCGCGGCGTCGAACGCGGCAGCGTCGGCAGCAGCGTTTGCCGGCGGCGGCTCGGCGAGCAGTGGTCTTGCTGCGATGGCAGCGACGGTTGCGGCGCCGCCGGCAAGAAAAACGCGGCGCGAAAGTTTGTGGGCCCAGTCGAATAGATTCAACGTTCGCCTCTTTGGCCACTCACACAAAGGCGCTACGGCAAACTGAAGACGACGATGGAATTGCCCGGCGCCGCTTCCACGTATTGCTTGCCATCCACGGAGTACGTGATCGGGTTGGCACGAACGGAATTGCCGAGCTGAATATGCCAGAGCGGCTCCCCGGTTTCCGCGTTGAGCGCGAAGAAATTTCCACCCGCATCCGCGCAGAAAACGAGATTGCCCGCAGTGACGAGCGTGCCGGTCCAGCTATCGCCGACCATTCTAAATTGCCATTTCAGTTTTCCGGTGGTGCCTTGGAGCGCGCGGATGGCGCTGTAGGCGGCGTCGCCGAGAACGACCTTCTGGCCGCCGCCACCGCCGATGTCGCGCGGGTTGGCCGGCTCCATCTCGGGATGGCCCTTGAAATAGTAAGCGCCCTGCTCGCGCGTATCGACGTAGAAAAGGCCGGTGAGCGGGCTGTAGGACGAGCTCGTCCAGTTCACCGATCCGGTGATGCTCGGATAGACGAGGTTGCCCTTGCTCGTCGGCTGGTTATTCGGCAGCTCAATCGGACGGCCGTCAGCGTCGAGGCCCTTGGCCCAGGTCTGCTTGGCGTAAGCCATTCCGGTGATGAATTTCCCGGTGTCGCGATCGAGCACGTAGTAAAAGGCGTTGCGATTGGCCTGCGCGACGATCTTGCGTATTTTGCCGTCGATCATCGCGTCAAAAAGAATCGGAGGCTCCGCCGCGTCCCAATCGTGTGTTTCGTGGGGCGAGAACTGGAAATACCATTTCATCTTGCCGGTATCGGCGTCGATCGCGAGCAGCGCGCAGGAGTAGAGATTGTCCCCCTTCCGCGCGTCGCCATTCCAATCGGGAGCGGGATTACCGGTGCCCCAGAAGAGAGTATTCGTCTCGGGATCGTAGGCGCCGGTGTTCCACGTGGTCGCGCCGCCATACTTCCAGCTCTCGCCTTCCCAGGTTTCGACGCCCGGCTCGCCGGCGCTAGGAACCGTGTAGAGGCGCCAGAGGCGATGGCCGTCCTTCGCGTCGTAGGCGTCGATATAGCCGCGGAGGCCGCCTTCGCCGCCGCCCATGCCGACGATGATCTTGCCATCGATGGCGAGCGGAGCCTGCGTGATGGCGACAGACTCCTTGTTGTTGCCGATCACGACATCCCATTTGAGCGCGCCGGTTTTCGCGTCGAGCGCCACGAGATGCGCGTCGATCGTGGCGACGTAAACGGTGTCGCCGAGGATCGCCACGCCGCGGTTCGTCGGGAAGAGGCCGATGGTGAGCAGGTCGGGCGGCAGCTTTGCGGTCCATCGCCAAATCGGCTTGCCGGTGCGAACGTCGAGCGCGGTGACGGTGGTAGGAGGTTCGGTGACGTACATGATGCCGTCGGCGACGATCGGCGACGATTCGAAAATGCCGGTGTGGCGAAGCTGGTACATCCACTGGACCTTGAGATCCTTCACATTGGCGGTGTCGATTTGTTTCAGTCCGGAGAAGCGTTGCGAGGCATAGTTGCCGCCATAGGTGAGCCAATCCTGCGGATGGCTTGCGGAGTGGAGAATGTCTTCGTACGTGACGCCCTGCGCCCACGTCCCAAAGGCGAGGGCCAGGACGAGCAAAGCAAAACCTAAAAGAGCGTATCGATTGGTTTTCATTGCACGGCTCCCAGACCCGCGAGGTAGGCGACGAGATCGTTCAACTGCGCTTCGGTAAGCTTGTCTTTGTAGCTCGGCATGAAGCTCTTGCCGGGCACAACCTCGATCTTCGTCGCGTTCATTTTCTCGACCGATCGGATTTGGCCCTTGGCGTCGCGAAGCTGTAGCGTGAAGGAGTCTTCATTCACGCGCGTGCCTTCGATGACTTTGCCGTCTTTCATGACGACGCGGTACATCGTATAGGAGGGGTAGTTCGCGCGCTCCTGAAGGTTTGCGTCGCTCTGCGGGAGATTCGCACCGGGATCGGCCAGTACATCCTGGAGGAAACCGGCGCTGCGGACACCACCGACGTTGCTCAGATCGGGGCCTGAATCGCCACCGTGGCCGTCGATCGTGTGGCAGCCCGAGCAACCGTTGGCTTCGTAGACTTCTTTGCCCTTGGCGGGATCACCGGAGACCACGCCGCCGCCCGTTTCGCTGAACGAGGTGACGTAGTTCACGAGCTGCCAGATTTTCTGGTCGCCGAGGCCCGAAAAGTTCGGCATTCCGGAACCGATCGCGCCGCCCGTGGCGATGATGGTAAAAATGCCCTCGGGACCGAGCTGCTTGCCGACGTTGCGAATGTTGGGCCCGTTGGCGCCGCTGCCGTCGATGCCGTGGCAGCCGGCGCAGGTGCCTTCGAATAAGGTCTTCCCCTCCGCGATGCTCTGGGCGGTCGGCTGCGGATGCGGCGAGTGCGGCGGGGCGACCGGCTGGCCGACCTGCGCAAGGGCCGTCGAACCGCCCGCGAGAAATCCGAGCGCGAGCAGAAGAATCCACGAGCGTCGATGTACGCGCATTTCCCCTCCCCAAAATCAAACCGTGTAGGTAATACGAGCGAGCCATGGCTGTCAAGCTGCGGATGGACGTTGACTTCGTCATTTCTTGACGGTGCGAATAGGGCGAGGAGAGCGCGCAAGGGCGTGCGTCCCGCGCTTCGCGCGGAGCGCGCCGGTTATGCGATACTGCGGGCGAAATTCCCAAAGGATTCGAACAGCGAGGGTTCATGAGCTCCAGGTCAATCCGATTTGCGGTCATTTCGTCGATGTTAACTCTGTTGTGTGCGGGGGCGCCGGTTCGCGCGGCCGAACCGCTGGGTCCGATCCGCCTGCAGGTCGACGTGCGGCGCGCGCCGCAGAAAATCATTCACACCCACATCGAGATGCCCGTCAAGGCCGGGCCGCTTACGCTCTATTACCCGGAATGGATTCCCGGCGAACACATGCCGGATGGCCCCGTCATCGAAATGGCGGGGCTGAAGTTCGCGGGAAACGGGAAAGCGATCGCGTGGCGGCGCGACCTGCTCGACATGTACGCCTTTTATCTCCAAATTCCCGAGGACGTGAAAACGCTCGACATCGACTTCGACTTTCTGCTTTCGGCGCCGGCAAACGGGTACTCCGCGGGCGCGTCGGCGACGGCGTTCCTGAATTTGGTCAGCTGGAACCAGGTCCTGCTGTATCCGGCGGGCTATGCCGTGGCCGATCTGACGTACGTCCCGAGCCTGCTGCTGCCCCCAGGATGGAAGTTCGGCACGGCGCTGCCGGGCGCGAAACAGGATGGCGACGCGATCGATTTTTCTCCGGTTTCGCTCGATACGCTCGTCGATTCGCCCGTGCTGGCGGGGCAGAATTTTCGCGTGATTCCACTGACGCCGGGTGAGCAACCTTCGCATGAGATCGATATCGCGGCCGACAGCGCGCCCGAGCTGGCCATGGAGCCGGAAACGGAGATGCATTTCCGGCGTCTGGTGGCGGAGACCGGCGCTCTTTTCGGCGTGCGGCACTATCGCGACTATCATTTCCTCCTCACGCTGAGCGACGACGTAGCGCACTTCGGGCTCGAGCACCACGAGTCGAGCGACGATCGCGACGACGCGCACAGCCTGATCGATGACGACGAGCTCGTCTATTTCTCGACCTTGCTGCCGCACGAATTCGTCCATTCCTGGAACGGCAAATACCGGCGCCCGGCGGATTTGACGACGCCCGACTATCACCAGCCGATGAAGGATGACCTGCTGTGGGTCTACGAGGGACTCACCGAGTATCTCGGACAGGTGCTGACGGCGCGCAGCGGATTGTGGAACATCCAGCAGTCCCGTGAAGATTTGGCGCGGATCGCGACCGAATACGGGGCGGAGCCGGGGCGCGAGTGGCGTCCACTGCAGGACACGGCCGACTTTGCGCCGATCCTCTACGAAGCGGATGCGAATTGGCAGAACTGGCGGCGCGGGACGGATTTTTACGAGGAGGGCGAGCTTCTCTGGCTGGACGTCGATGCGACGATTCGGCGGCTGACGAACGACAAGAAGTCGATGAACGATTTCTGCCGCGCGTTTTACGCGGGCCCCGAGAACGAGCCGGCGCTGAAGACGTACACGTTCGACGATATCGTGGCGGCGCTCAACGATCTTGCGCCATACGATTGGGCGGGATTCCTGCGGACGCGGCTGGATTCCGTCGCGGCCGATACGCCCACAGAGGCGCTCGCGGACAGCGGATGGAAGGTCGTCTACAGCGGCGAGCCGAACGAGATCGAGGAGGCGCGGGACGACGTGAAGCGCCAGCTCACTCTGACCTTTTCGATTGGGATGACTCTTGGGGAAGACGGATTGGTGCAGGACGTTCTTTACGGCGGTCCGGCCTACAAGGCGGGGATCGGGCCCGGCATGAAGATTACGGCGGTAAATGCACAGCAGTACTCGACGGACATTTTGAAGGACGCGATCGACGAAGCAGCGTCAAGCGAAGGGCCGATTCGGCTGATCGTAGCGAACGGGGCGCAGGTCGAAACGCACGTGGTCGACTATCACGGCGGGCTGCGCTATCCGCATCTGGCGCGCGATTCGAGCCACCCCGACTATCTCGGCGAAATCTTCCACCGGCTAGCCCCCTGACCGGAGGCAACGGCGCCTCCGTAGTTTCCCTATATTGACAAACGCGCCGGGGCGGTGCCAAGGTGCCCGTCAAATCTGATTCCCTCGGAGGGCTCCGGTGCAGCCATCGAGGAGACACTGTCTCTACTATGCATCGCTCGCGCTTCTGGTGTGTCTGTGTGCGCCTCGGGCGCGGGCCGAAAATCTCACGATTACCAGCTCGCCCCCGGGCGCGACCGTCGAAATCGACGGGTTGGTGGCGGGCACGACGCCCTACGAAACGGATTTTCCCGGCGGGTACTTCCACAAGACTCATACGGCTTTCGGCACGCGCCTCGAGCATTCGATCGTGCTGCGAATCTCGAAAGAAGGGTACCTCTCGCAGCAGATCACCCTGACCAACGGGCCGTTCGAGTGGGTTGCCCTCACGGGACGGCATCGCGGCAATTATTTCCTGCTGAAGGCGAACCACTTTGAAGTGAAGCTCGATCCGGTTTCCGAGGGGTCGAGAGCGCGCGCGGAAACGGCCGGGGACGAAGGGCCAATGCGACCGGCGTACGCCGCGCCGCGAGCGGAAAAGCCCTCGGACCCGCGCGAGACGCACGGCGCATTCGGCGGCGTGACGGTTTCGTCCGATCCGGCGGGCGCGGACATCTACGTGGATGGCCATTTCGTGGGACAAACGCCCTCCACAATTCCGCTGTCAGCAGGTTCGCACCACGTGGAGGTAAAGGCGCGCGGGAAACAGGATTGGGCGCGCGATCTCGAAGTGATGAAGGATAGCCAGCTCACCTTGCATCCGGTGCTCGAACCCTCCCCCTAGTCCGCAGAACGCCGGCCCCGCGTTTCGATTCCGGCCGGAAGCTATCATCACCGCACAGCCGCCAGAATCGACGTTGACATCTCCTCGCGTCCCTCTTGTAATTGAGTTTCTCCCATACATGCACATCTCCGCCCGATTCCGCTCGCGACACTCCCAGGGATGAGCGACGCCCGCACGGCTGAATCGAAGCGCTACGCCTTTCTGGTCGCGGCGGGAATTTTCCTCAGCCGCATCGCGGGGCTGATTCGCGATCGCGTCTTCGCGCACTATTTCGGCCTTTCCAACGTGGCAGACGCATTTCGGGCGGCGCTGCGGATTCCGAATTTCCTGCAAAACCTTTTCGGGGAAGGCGTGCTCTCGGCATCGTTCATTCCGGTGTACGCGAATCTGCTCGCGCGAGGCGACAAGGAAGAGGCGCGCCGAACGGCGGGGGCTGTGGGAGCGCTGCTGGCGCTGACGGCCTCGGTGCTCGTGCTGATCGGCGTATTGGCCACCCCCTACCTGATCGACCTGGTTGCGCCCGGATTTCATGGTGAGACGCGCGTGCTTGCGATCCGCATCGTGCGAATCCTTTTCCCCGGAGTCGGCTTGCTGGTCCTTTCGGCGTGGTGCCTGGGAATCCTGAACAGCCACGGGAGGTTTTTCCTTTCGTACAGCGCGCCTGTGATCTGGAACGCGGCGATGATTGCGACGATGTGGGGCTGGGGAAAAAACACGCAGGATAGGCTGGCGATCATTCTCGCGTGGGGATCGGTTGCGGGAAGCGCCCTGCAAGTCGCCGTGCAGCTCCCGGCGGTGTTGCGCGTGCTGGGAGGACTGCGCCTCTCGCTGGCGTACCAGGCGAAGAATGTGCGCACCGTGATCCACAACTTCGGGCCGGTGTTCGTCAGCCGCGGCGTGGTGCAGATCAGCGCGTATATCGACACGTGGCTGGCTAGCTGGCTGCCGACGAGCGCCGTCTCGGCGCTGGCGAACGCACAGACGCTGTATCTGCTGCCGGTGAGTCTCTTCGGGATGTCGGTCTCGGCGGCGGAACTGCCGCAGATGTCCGGCGCGGTCGGCAGCGAGAGTGACGTGGCGGAAACGCTGCGCCGCCGGCTCAATTCCGGGCTGCGGCAGATCGCGTTTCTCGTGGTGCCGTCCGCGGTGGCGTTTCTCGCGCTGGGCGACGTGATCGTCGCGGCCATCTACCGTTCGGGGCGGTTCACGCAGGCGGACGTGATCTATGTCTGGGGAATTCTGGCGGGAGCAGCGGTGGGACTGCTGGCATCGACGCTCGGCCGGCTGTATTCGTCGACCTACTACGCCCTGCTCGACACGCGCACGCCGCTGCGGTGCGCGGTTGTGCGCGTGATTCTCACAGCCCTGCTTGGCTATTTGTGCTCGATCCCGCTGCCGCGCGCGATCGGAATCGATCCGCGGTGGGGTGTGGCGGGACTGACGATTTCGGCGGGCATGGCGTCGTGGGTCGAGTTCACGCTGCTCCGGCGAGCGCTCAACCGGCGCATTGGGTTGACCGGGCTGCGCGCGGATTTCCTCGCCAAGGTTTGGGTGGCGGCGGCCGGGGCAGCAGGCGTGGCATGGGCAATTCACCACGCGCTCGGTCCTCACCATAAACCGATTCCAGTTGCCATTCTCGTGCTGTTGCCGTACGGAGGATTGTATTTCTCGGCGACCTGGCTGATGGGAATCAGTGAGGCTCGCCTGTTTTTCGAGCGGGCGGTAAGCAGAATGCGCCGCGTGTGACAGCGTGGCCGAGCACCGCGCCGCCTAATCGACCGGCTCGGCGGCGCGCTCCCTATCCAGCGGATCGTTCACCGGCTCGCGCGCAGGGCTGCCGTCCGGTGCCGAGCGAAGGTACTGCGGAACCCACGACATCGGCTGCTTCGCATCCTGCGCCGCCGCGAGCGGCCAATAAGGATGCCGCAGGAATTCTCGCGCGAGCAGCACCGCGTCCGCTTTGCCTTCACTCACAATTCTTTCGGCCTGCCCGCGCGACGTGATCAAACCGACGGCGCCGGTGAGAACGCCGGTTCTTTCGCGAATCGCCGCAGCGAAAGGAACCTGGTAACCCGGTTCGACGGGAATTTTCGCCCACGGCACCATGCCGCCCGAGGATGCATCGATGAAGTCCACGCCGAGCGGCGCGATCTGCTTCACGAGCTCCACGGATTGATCGAGGTCCCATCCTCCTTCGACCCAATCCGTCGCCGAAATGCGCACGAAGAGCGGCAGCTTCTCCGGCCACACCCGGCGGACCGCCGATACCACTTCGCGGAGAAGCCTCGTGCGATTGTCGAACGACCCGCCGTAGAGGTCGGTCCGGTTATTCGCTAGCGGGGAGAGAAATTCGTGCAGCAGATATCCGTGCGCCGAGTGGATTTCGATCACCTGAAAGCCGGCTTCGAGTGCACGGCCTGCGGCGCCGGCAAACGACTGCACGACAGCGCGGATTCCCCTCTCGTCCAGGGCCTCGGGAACTGCGTAGCTAGGATCGAAGGCGATCGCGCTCGGAGCAACGGGCGTCCAACCGCCCTCGGCGGCCGGCACCGCGCCCTGGGGTTTCTCCCAAGGACGCCGCGTGCTCCCTTTGCGCCCCGAATGCGCCAGCTGCATGCCCGGAACCGATCCCTGAGTGCGGACGAAGCGCGTGATGCGCGCGAGCATCTCGAGGTGATCGTCCTTCCAGATTCCGAGGTCCTGCGGGCTTATGCGACCCTCGGCCGTTACGGCCGTCGCCTCGGTGAAGACGAGCGCGGCCCCGCCCACGGCGCGGCTGCCGAGGTGCACGAGATGCCAATCGTTGGCGAAGCCGTCTTCGCTCGAGTACTGGCACATGGGAGAAACGAAAATGCGGTGGCGCAGAGTGACGTCGCGAATTTTCAGCTCATTGAAAAGGTGCATCGGGGGCTCCCGGAATCTTCACAGCGAAATGATTGCCGCGCGAGAAAAGTCAGTCGGCGCGGCGATGTTTGGCCAGGTGCTTGCTCTCCGCAACCGGATCGACAAGCCTGAGGACCTGAACGCCCGCCTTCGAGTCAAAACTATACAGCAAGACAGCGGCGGCGCGGTCGTCGCTGGCGAGCTCGAACTCCGGATTGTCGGTGACGATGTCGCCGTTGTCCTTGATGCGAAGCTCGCTGCCGACTTGCAGGACGATTCTCGTGGGTATTGGTGCGGCTGTCGCGGCCCCGAACCTTCGATGCCGACAGCAACAAAGAGGTCGCAGGAAATGCTGGCCAGGGTGGCCTCGTTGGAAGCCGGCGACAACGCTGTCAGCCGAACCTAGAACTTGAGAACCACGCCGGCGGATACCTTCGGGCTGTACTGGTGGGTGTTGAAGTAGCTCGATCCGATCACGTCTCCGGCAAGCCGTAGCGCCCAGCGCGCCCCGTGAACGTTGAGGTCAACCCCAGCTCCTGCTTCAAAGGTAAAAGCTGACTGGCTTCCGTAGGCCGTTTGCGGCAGGTAGTGCGAATACCCCACGAGGCCGTGGCCCCAGACTTCGATATTGTGCGGCGCCAACCAACGCACGCGCGGCCCACCCATTCCCAATACGAACTTCGACGTACAGGTTTGTACGGCCCCGAATGTGCCGACGAACTCGCCATCCGCGCCGATCCACTTCCCACCGGGATAGAAAGTCAGCGCGAGATTGAGCCCGTTCATGTCGTTCGTGAAATGCGGTGTTACATAAAAGCGATAAAACGTATAGCCGAAATAAGCTTGCCAGTTATAACTCTGGAAGACGCTCTGGACGCCGGGCACCTGCGGCGCCGGATCGGGTCGGGCGGGCTGAAGCAAGGGCGACGGACCCGGCGTGGACGCGACGGCAGCCGCGTACAGATTGTCTGCGATTGGCTGGTCGGCCACGGAGGTGGAGGCGGCGGAGGTTGAAAGAGCGATCGAATTTGCCTGATTGGATTGCGCGTTTGCGCTCGCCGCGAAAAGGACCAAGGCCCCCAAGACGTACCCGAAGTGTCTCATCGCCTATTCTCCCCTAAGACATTCCGCCTGCTTCTGCGACCTTCTCTAATTTGAATGAGAACCGGGCGGTGTGTCTACTCAAAATTCCCACAGAAGAAGAGAATCAACAACAGGGATGCACCCGCGGATCTTGCGCTCGAAGCCAGTGCACCGGGGCAGCCGCACTCGACAGACGCATAAAATCTGACTCTCCGGCCCAGGCAGTGTATGCTAAAATTGTCGTTTGGATACAAGGCCCAAGGCAGGCCCTGGGCCGGATGTCGCTGATTCATACGAAGTTAGAGGACCACCGCATGGGCAATCCAAAACCTTGGGACGCCGATCGAGCCACCCTTCTCATCCGGGAGCTGCAACAGATGCCCGGCGCCCTTCTACCCATCCTTCACGCACTGCAAGATGAGTTCGGTTACGTTGACAAGGCTGCCATTCCGCTGATTGCCGACGCGCTCAATCTTTCTCACGCCGAAGTGCACGGCACCATCAGCTTCTATCACGATTTTCGCCACGCCCCGCACGGGAAGCATGTCCTAAAGATGTGTCGCGCCGAAGCGTGTCAGTCCATGGGCTGCGACAGCACGATCCGGCACGTCGAAAGGCGGCTGGGAGCGCGGCTTGGGGAAACCACTGGAGATGGCAATTTCACCTTGGACGCTGTCTATTGCCTCGGCAATTGCGCCCTCTCGCCCGCTGTGATGCTCGACGGCAAGCTGTACGGCCGTGTGTCCCGCGAGGTGGCGGACTTCCTGATCGATAGCGCCCAGAGGCACGCATGAGCGTCAAGGTCTACGTTCCGTGCGATGCGGCGGCCGTCTCCGTCGGAGCGGATGCTGTCGCCAAGGCGGTTGCCGAGCAGATTGCGTCCCGCCGGCTGAACGCTTCGCTCGTGCGCAACGGCTCGCGCGGAATGTTCTGGCTTGAACCGCTGGTGGAAATCGAGACGCCGCAGGGCCGCATTGCGTACGGGCCCGTGACGGCGGATTCGGTGACGGGTTTGTTCGACGCCGGATTTCTTGAGGGCAAGCCGCACGCGCTGCGTCTGGGTCCTACAGAAGATATCCCCTTTCTCAAAGAGCAGGAGCGCCTGACCTTCGCGCGCTGCGGAATCACCGACCCCTTGTCGCTTTCGGATTACATGAGCCACGGCGGCTATCGCGGCCTCGAGCGGGCGCTGAAGCTTACGCAGGACGCAATCATCGAGGAAGTGACGAATTCCGGTCTTCGCGGGCGCGGCGGCGCCGGATTCCCTACCGGAATCAAGTGGCGCACGGTGCTGAACGCGCCGGGCGATCAAAAGTACATTGTGTGCAATGCGGACGAAGGCGACAGCGGCACGTACGCCGACCGCATGGTCATGGAAGGCGATCCTTTCGTCCTGATCGAAGGCATGACGATCGCAGCCATCGCGGTGGGGGCCACCAGCGGATATATCTACGTGCGATCCGAGTATCCGCATGCGTTTCGTACGCTGCGGCGCGCGATCGCGATTGCGTACGACAAGGGCTACCTCGGCTCAAACGTCGCCGGGAGCGGCAAGCGATTCGATCTCGACGTGCGGCTGGGCGCAGGGGCGTATATCTGCGGCGAGGAAACGTCGCTGCTCGAAAGCCTCGAGGGTAAGCGCGGCCAGATTCGGTTCAAGCCCCCGCTGCCCGCGATTAGCGGGCTCTTCGGCAGGCCCACAGTGATCAACAACGTGATCTCGCTTTCGACGGTGCCGATCATCCTCGACAAGGGCGGCGAGTATTACAAGAATTTCGGAATGGGTAGGTCGCGCGGCACACTCACGATCCAGCTCGCGGGAAACATCAAGCACGGCGGGCTCGTCGAGAAGGCTTTCGGCCTCACTCTGCGCGAAGCGATCTACGATTTCGGCGGCGGCACGGCTTCCGGGCGCCCGCTGCGGGCCGTGCAGGTGGGCGGGCCGCTCGGCGCGTACTTCCCCGAGTCGCTGCTCGATACGCCGCTCGATTATGAGGCGTTTGCCGAGCGCAAGGGCATGCTCGGGCATGGCGGCATCGTGGTCTTCGATGATACTGTTGACCTCGCGCGGCAGGCCCGTTTTGCGATGGAGTTCTGTGCGGTCGAAAGCTGCGGGAAATGCACGCCGTGCCGTGTCGGCTCGACGCGCGGCGTCGAGGTGATCGACAAGATCAACGCCGACCAGAAAAGGTCGCAGAACCTGGAGCTGCTTGGCGACCAGTGCGAGGTGCTGACCGACGGCTCGCTTTGCGCGCTGGGAGGGTTGATTCCCTACCCCGTGCAGAGCGCGATTCGCCATTTCCCTGAGGATTTTCATAAGCCGGCTCCTCCGCCGGCAAGCGGACCCGCGCAGTCTTCGGGCAAGGTTCCGGGAAAAGTTGAGGAGACACGACCATGGCACTGATTCGAGAAATCGATTATGGGACGCCGAAGCGGGTTTCCCAGACAGCGGTGACGCTGGAGGTCGATGGCAAGCCGGTGACCGTGCCGGCGGGGACGTCGGTGATGCGCGCTGCGGCCGAAGCGGGCGTGCAGATACCGAAACTGTGCGCCAGCGACAACCTCGAACCGTTCGGATCGTGCCGGCTGTGCCTCGTCGAGATCGATGGCCGCCGCGGCACGCCTGCCTCCTGCACGACGCCCGTGGAAGCGGGCATGAAGGTCCGCACGCAATCGCCCAGGCTGGCGAAGCTGCGCCGCGGCGTGATGGAACTGTACGCCTCCGATTTTCCGTCCGAAGCGCTCAACAGCACGGCTGGCGTCACTTCGGAATTTCAGGAAATGGCGATTGCGGTCGGCTTGAACGAAGTGCGTTACGGGCTTTCCGGACGCAATCATCAGGATTCCGAGAAAGACGATTCGAATCCGTATTTCGCCTTCGATCCGGCGAAGTGCATCGTGTGTTCGCGCTGCGTGCGCGCCTGCGACGAGGTGCAGGGCACTCTCGCGCTGACGATCGACGGGCGCGGCTTCGCTTCTCACGTCTCGGCGGGCGATAAGCCGTTCGTCGAGTCGGAATGCGTGTCGTGCGGCGCGTGCGTGCAGGCTTGCCCCACGGGCAGCTTGCTCGAGAAGACGGTGGTCGCCGGCGGCACGCCGGATCGCAGCGTCGTCACGACGTGCGCCTATTGCGGCGTGGGCTGCTCGTTCAAGGCCGAGCTCGAAGGCGATGTTGTCGTCCGCATGATGCCGTTCAAGGACGGTAAAGCGAATCACGGACACTCGTGCGTGAAGGGCCGTTTCGCGTGGGGTTACACGACGCACAAGGATCGCATCACCAAGCCGATGATCCGCGCCAAGATCACCGACCCCTGGCGCGAAGTGAGCTGGGAAGAAGCGATCGGGCACGCGGCGAGCGAGTTCAAGCGCATCCAGGGGAAATACGGGCGCGACTCGATCGGCGGGATTACCTCTTCGCGCTGCACCAACGAAGAAACCTACCTCGTGCAGAAGATGATCCGCGCGGCCTTTGGCAACAACAACACCGATACCTGCGCGCGCGTCTGCCATTCGCCGACGGGCTACGGGCTGAAGACGACGCTCGGGACCTCGGCCGGGACTCAGGATTTCGACTCGGTGGCCGCGGCCGATGTCGTCATGATCATCGGCGCGAACCCAACCGACGCGCATCCGGTGTTTGCTTCACAGATGAAGCGCCGGCTGCGGCAGGGCGCGAGACTGATCATCGTCGATCCACGGCGCATTGATCTCGTGAAGTCGCCGCACATCCAGGCGGATTACCACTTGCCGCTGCTGCCCGGCACGAACGTGGCCGTGATCAATGCGATCGCGCACGTCGTCGTCACCGAGGGCCTGGTGGACGAGGCGTACGTGAAGGAGCGCTGCGACACGGAAGCTTTCGAGCAGTGGCGCAAGTTCATCGCCGAACCGAAAAATTCGCCCGAAGCGCTGGAGCCAATCACCGGCGTGCCAGCCGCGGACATTCGCGGCGCCGCGCGGCTCTACGCGACGGGCGGAAACGGTGCGATCTACTACGGTTTGGGCGTCACCGAGCACAGCCAGGGATCGACCATGGTGATGGGCATGGCGAATCTGGCGATGGCAACCGGTAATTTCGGCAAGAACGGCGTCGGCGTGAATCCGCTGCGCGGCCAGAACAACGTGCAGGGGTCCTGCGACATGGGATCTTTCCCGCACGAGCTGCCGGGCTACCGGCACGTCTCGGACAATCTGGTGCGGCAATCATTCGAGGCGGCGTGGAACGTGCCCCTGCAATCCGAGCCCGGGCTGCGCATCCCGAACATGATCGATGCGGCGCTGGACGGCACATTCAAGGGCCTCTACGTGCAAGGCGAGGACATCGTGCAGTCCGATCCGGGCACCCAGCATATTTCGGCTGGGCTCAAGGCGATGGAGTGTGTCGTCGTCCAGGATTTGTTCCTCAACGAGACGGCAAGTTTCGCGCACGTGTTTTTGCCGGGCTCGTCGTTCCTTGAAAAGGACGGGACGTTCACGAACGCCGAGCGGCGCATCAGCCTCGTGCGGCAGGCGATTCCGCCGGTGCCGGGCAAGGCGGATTGGGAAGCCACGGCAGCGCTTTCCGAAGCGATGGGCTACCCGATGCGCTACAACCATCCGTCGGAAATCATGGACGAGATCGCTCGGCTGACTCCGACTTTCGCCGGAGTGACGTACGAGAAGATCGAGCGGCTTGGCAGCATCCAGTGGCCTTGCAACGAGAAGGCGCCGGAAGGCACGCCGGTGATGCACATCGGCGGTTTCGTACGCGGCAAGGGCAAGTTCATGATCACCGAGTTCGTGCCGACCGACGAGCGTACTACGGGACGCTTCCCGCTGATCCTGACGACGGGACGCATCCTTTCGCAGTACAACGTGGGCGCGCAGACGCGGCGAACTTCGAACAACGTGTGGCACGACATGGATGTCCTCGAGATTCACCCGTCGGACGCGGAGAATCGCGGGATCAAGGACGGCGACCTGGTTTCGCTGGCGAGCCGCGCGGGCGAGATTACGCTGCCGGCGCAGATCTCGGAGCGCATGCAGCCCGGCGTGGTCTACACCACGTTCCATCATGCGATGACGGGCGCGAACGTCGTCACGACGGACTACTCCGACTGGGCGACCAACTGCCCCGAATACAAGGTGACCGCCGTTCAGGTCCAGCTCGCGCGGCACATCTCCGAGTGGCAGCAGCACTACCGCCAGACGCGCCGCATGACCACCCAGATCGAAAAAGAGAGCGCCGCGAACGACTGAGCCATGGAAACCGAGCACATGATTCACATGGCGAATCAGATTGGCAGCTTTTTCGCCGCCTATCCCAAGAACGAAGCCGTCGCCGGCATCAAGGACCACCTCGAGAAATTCTGGGAGCCGCGCATGCGGCGGCAGATCATCGAGTACGCGGCGCAGGGCGCCGGCGGCTTGCATGAATATGTGCTCGAAGCCGTGAAGCAGCTAGCCCCGGCTCCCGCCTCGAAGTAGCCGCGATCGCTCCCCGCAGAACTCCACGATCTGCGTTTCCGCCCAGAACCTTTTTTCTCCGCCTTCCCTCGAAATAAACGCGCAGTGGCCGCCGCGGCGGGTCACGACGAGCGAAATATTCGGATTCTCCGCAAGCGTCGGATTCTCGAAGATCGCAAAAGGCACCACGGGATCGTCTTTTGCCGCGAGGATGAGCGTCGGCCGGGCGATCGCGCCGGCCACGCGCAGCGCGCTCGATTGCGCGTAGTAATCCGCGGCGTCGCGGAAGCCACAGAACGGCGCCGTGATCCAGTCGTCAAACTCGCGCACGCTACTCACGCGAGTCAGATTGGAGAGAACTCCGTTGCCGTAGCGCTCCGGGAAAAGCCCCGCCTTGTGGCGCATCCGCCGCTTCAGCCTCATCACAAAATGGCGCTCGTAGAGAAAGTTCTGCGCCGACTCGAGAACCGCGGCGCAAGCGGCGAGATCGGCCGAGGGCGCGACGGCTGCGAATCCGGCCACTTCGGCCGGGGTGGCGTCCGCGAATTCCCCCGCCATCTTCAGCACGAGATTGCCGCCCATCGAGAATCCTGCGGCGAAGATTTCGGGCAGGCCGTCGCGCGCGATCAGCTCCAGAATCACGGCTCGAATGTCGCCGCTCAGGCCGGAGTGATACAGCGATTCCGTGAGGGTCTCGGTGCCGCCGCAATTCCGCTGGTTGAGCCGCACCACGTTGAAGCCCGCGAGCCACGCCTTTTCGGCGGCGCCGAGCATGTAGCTCGAGTCGCTCGATCCTTCGAGGCCGTGGAGCAGCACGAGCGTGGGATGCTCGCGCGGCTTTTCCTGGAAGTGGCAGTCGCCGCGGACCTGCGTTCCCGGCTCGGTCTGAAAGAGCCTCGGGATGGCGGCGGGCAGCCTGGGATGTCTGCGCCCCCAGAAGTTGGCGGCGATCGTCATCAGGTGGCCGTTGCGCAGGGCCGGATGGGGGATGAACTCGGTCACGGAGTTCCATCGTAGGGATTCCCCGGATTTCTCGCAACCGCGGCTTTGCGTTAGAATCCCGGACTCGAACGCGTCGTTCTCCGGTTCGCCTTCGAACATGCCGACACGCGAAATGCGGGCGCGAACGCAAAGCAAGTCGATGTGGAAGCTCGGCGGCCTCTCGCCCTGGCAGCTCGCGCGAGCCGTGTTCCGCGATATCTCCGTCCACAATTTCTTCGGTCGCGCGTCCGAGCTTGCCTTCGATTTTCTGTTCGCGCTCTTCCCGCTGCTGCTCGTCCTGCTGACGCTGATCGGGCTCTTCACGTCCGGAAGATTGGACCTGCAAGCCGATCTGCTCGCTTACTTCGCCGATTTCCTTCCGTCCACGGCCTACGCGCTCGTAAACGCCACAACGAATGAACTCGCCGCGCACGCCAGCAACGGCAAACTGACGTTGGGGATACTTCTGGCGCTGTGGTTCGCATCGGGAGGCGTGGCCTCGATGATTTCGGCGCTGAACCTCGCCCACGGCACCCGGGAGGCGCGTTCGTGGCTCAAGTTGCGAGCGATTTCCCTCGTGCTGACGCTCTTCATCTCGATTTTTCTGCTTGCGGCGCTGCTGCTGGTGCTGGTGAGCGGCCACGTGGTGGACTGGATCGGCGCCGAGTTCAGCCTTGCCCCCGAGGCCGTCGCGCTGTGGAAGGCGCTGCAGTGGCCCGCCGCCATTCTCTTCATGATTCTCTCGTATTCGCTCATCTACTACTTTGGCCCTAACGTGGAGAGCCGGCGCTGGCGATGGATCACGCCCGGATCGGCATTTGGCGTGCTCCTATGGCTTGCGGCCTCGACCGGGCTGCGAATCTACCTGCACCTCTTCAACAACTACAGCGCGACATACGGGTCGCTCGGAGCCGTGATGATCCTGCTCGTGTGGCTGTACGTGACCGGATTCGCGTTTCTTGTCGGCGGCGAGATCAACGCGGAAATCGAACGCGCGGCATCGCGAGCGGCGGCTTAGAACCTGAAGCTGCGCCGAGGTCGCTCTTTGCGGTACGATTCTGGGCGGGACACGGCCGCGTTCGATCCGCCGCGAAGAGGGACTCGCATGACTCGATCATTCCGTATTCTTTCGCTTTGTTTTGCGGCCTCGATTGCCGCGCTGGCGATTTCCGCCGCGGCTTCCATCGCCGCGCGCGCCGCGCAGCAGCCTCCGGCTCTGCCGCCGGGCTACGTCTTGCCGGGGCCGGTGACGGCCCGCGGCCTTGCGCCGAGGATGCGCGTGCAGCAGCTTCCGGCGGCGGGCTCGCGCACGTTTGAGGTCACGTTTGGAATGGGAGACGAAATCATGTCCGGGCTCAGCGAATTTGCGGAAAGGAATCACGTCTCATCCGCTTACATTTCCGGCATCGGCGGCCTCTCGACGGCGACGCTCGGCTGGGGCGATCCGCAAAAGGGCGGCGTGAAGACGATTCCCGTCGATCAGAAATGCGAGCTCGCCTCGCTGCTCGGCAGCATCTCCATGCAGAGAGGGCAGGTGTTCGTCCACGCGCACGCCGTCGTCAGCTTTTCCGACGGCAGCACCAAGGGTGGCCACTTGGTCGACGCGCATGCGAGCCCCTTCGTCGAGGTCTTCGTTGTCACAACGGATTCCCCGGCGGCTGCGAGTACAGGGAAGTAGGCAATGGGAAAACGTTATCTGCGCCCGTTCTAATCGGTACTGTTTGTCGGGCGATCTCGAGCGCCGATGGAAGGCGCTGCTGGCGGGAATGGTCGCCTTGCTTTCGATTCGCGATGCGCCTAAAATGGGGGTTCACCTTTGATGACGGTCGTTTTCGACAAAACGAATTCTTCCCAGCCCAGCGCGCCTCGCTGGGCTTCGGTGTTTATGGGGCGATCCAAAACCTCCAGGAGACGGAATGATTGACGGAACTGTACCCGAGGGACTAACCTTCGACGACGTGCTGCTGCTGCCGGGCAAATCATCCGTGCTGCCGGCGCAAACCGACACGCGCACCTGCCTTTCGCGAAAGATCGCGATCAATATCCCGATCGTCGCCGCGGCGATGGACACCGTGACGGATGCGCGGCTCGCGATCGCCATCGCGCGCCAGGGCGGCATCGGATTCATCCACCGCAACATGAGCATCGACCGCCAGGCCGAGGAAGTAGACCGCGTGAAGCGCTCGGAGAGCGGCATGATTGTCGACCCGGTGACGATTTCGCCCGAGCTCACCGTCCGGCAGGCGCTCGATATCATGAACAAGTACAAGGTCTCCGGCCTTCCGGTCACTCGCGGCCAGCGGCTCGTCGGCATTCTCACGAACCGCGACTTGCGCTTCGAGCGCAACCTCGATCAGCCGGTCGGCAATATCATGACGAAGGAACATCTCGTCACCGTGCCGGTCGGCACCACGCTCGACGAGGCCGAGCGTATCCTGCAGCAGCATCGCATCGAAAAGCTGCTCGTGGTCGACAAGGACTATCACCTCAAAGGCCTCATCACCGTAAAGGACATTCAGAAGAAGATCGAGTTCCCCAGTGCCGCCAAGGACGAGCAGGGCCGGCTCCGCGTAGGCGCGGCCATCGGCGCGACGGGCGATTTCCTCGAGCGCGCCGAAGAGATGGCGCGCGAAAAGGTGGACGTCGTCGCCATCGACACCGCGCACGGCCATACGACGCGCGTGATGGAAGCGATCAAGGCCGTGAAGCACCGGCTGCCGGATATGCAGCTGATCGCCGGCAACGTCGCCACAGCCGAGGCCACGCGGGATCTGATCGCGCTCGGTGTCGATGCGCTCAAGGTGGGCATCGGGCCCGGATCGATCTGTACGACGCGCGTCGTGACGGGCGCGGGCGTGCCGCAGATCACCGCGATCTCGGAGGCGTCGCGCGCCGCCGAAGGCAGCGGCGTACCGATCATCGCCGACGGCGGCATCAAGTTCTCCGGGGACATTACCAAAGCTCTCGCGGCCGGCGCGAACTCCGTGATGATCGGCAGCCTCTTCGCGGGAACGGAGGAGTCACCTGGCGAGACGATTCTCTACCAGGGCCGCACGTTCAAGTCGTACCGCGGCATGGGATCGCTCGGCGCGATGGAGGCGGGATCGGCCGACCGCTATGCTCAGGAAGGCGCCGAACGCGGCAAGTCCGTGCCGGAAGGAATCGAGGGCCAGGTGCCTTACAAAGGCCCGCTTTCGGCGCTGGTCGACCAGCTCGTCGGCGGCTTGCGCAGCGGCATGGGATACTGCGGCGTCGCCAACCTCCAGGAACTCCGCGAGCGCGGCCGCTTTATCCGCATCTCGCAGGCGGGCCTGCGCGAAAGCCACGTTCACGACGTGATCATCACGCGCGAGGCGCCGAACTACCGGCTCGAGTAAGCGGCGGGCCGTCCCAGAACAACACCTCTATGACGCAATCCGCCCGAGACGCACTGCCGGGATGGTTCGCACGATGGTGGCCCGCGCTTGCATGGGCCGTGGTGATTTCGCTTTTCTCCACCGGTGCCTTCACGTCTGAAAACACCGGCCGGATCATCATTCCGTTTCTTCACTGGCTTTTCCCGAGCCTCTCGCCGCAGACGCTCGCCTTCACGCACCACATCATTCGCAAGTGCGCGCACTTCACCGAGTATTTCATTTTGAGCTTGCTGATCTTGCGCGGGATTCGCGCCGGGCGGCACGGCACGCGGCTTGCGTGGGCGTTGTTGGCGATCGTCCTGGTGGCGGGCTATGCCTCGCTCGACGAGTTCCACCAGAGATTCGTGCCCGGACGCACGCCGGCGGTCAGGGACGTCCTGATCGATACCACCGGCGGCGCGGCGGCACAGGCCATCGCCGCGCTCTTCGCGCTGTGGTTCCACGTGCGCGAGACCGAGCCGCACGGCAACGGGAAGCAGACAGCTTAGGGCTGCTCGCAAATCGCAGCACGGGCAAAAGAAAAGGCCCGCCTCGCAGCGCGAAGCGGGCCGAAAGTGCTAATTCGAGGTTCGGCTACTTCTCCGCCCCGGCCGTCTCCTTCTCTTCTTCCGGAGTTTCCGCAGCGGCTTTCTTGGCCTTCTTTTCTTTCTTCTTCAGCTCCGAACCGAGAAACTCGAGGATCGCGAGCTCGGCGCCATCGCCGATGCGCCAGCCCGTGCGAACGATCCGCGTGTAGCCGCCGGCGCGGTCTGCGAAGCGCGGTGCGAGATCGGCGAAAAGCTTCTTCGTCGCATCCGGCGTCATCAGGAATGCCGCCGCCTGCCGCCGCGAATGGAGCGAGTCACGCTTGCCGAGAGTGATCATGCGTTCGGCGATCGGACGCGCCGCCTTCGCGCGAAGCAGCGTCGTCTGGATGCGCTCCTTCTCGATGAGGTTCGTCACCAGATTGCGCAGCGTCGCGCGGCGGTGTGCCGGCTGACGTCCGAGTTTCGAGCCTGACTTGAGGTGTCTCATGTTCCGATTCGCCGCCTAGACCGAGGAGGCGTCCCCTTCCGAGAGCGGCGGCGCCGTCTGGCTCGGCAGCGGCGGCCAGATGATGCGGCCGTGCTCATCGAATTTCATGCCGAGGCTGAGCCCCATTTTGTTCAGGATGTCCTTGATCTCGTTGAGCGACTTGCGGCCGAAATTTTTGGTCTTCAGCATTTCGGACTCGGTCTTCTGGACGAGTTCGCGGAGATTCTGGATGTTGGCGTTCTTCAGGCAGTTGTAGGAGCGCACCGAAAGCTCAAGCTCCTCGACCGAGCGGTCGAGGTACTCGAGGCGCGGATCGGCGTAGTTTTCGATCGCCTCTTCGGGCAGCTCGGGCTGCTCCTCGAAGTTGATGAAGATGCTCATGTGGTCCTTGATGAGCTTCGCCGCGAGGCCGATCGAATCCTGCGGCGTGATCGCGGCGTTGGTCCAGACCTCGAGCGTGAGTTTTTCGTAGTCCGTCATCTGACCCAGCCGGGCCGCTTCGACCGCGTAGTTCACCTTGCGCACCGGCGAGTGGACCGAATCGATCGGGATGTAGCCGATCGGCAGGTCTTCGTCGAAGTTGCGGTCGGCGGCGACGTAGCCGCGGCCGTTCTTCACCCGAAGCTCCAGTTCCAGCTTGCCGCCTTCGCTCACCGTCGCGATGTAGATGTTCTTGTCGAGGACGGCGATGTCCGCGTCCTCTTCGATCTTCGCGGAGGTCACCGGGCCGGGCGTATCGACGACGAGAGTGATCGTCTTCGGCTGGTCGTTGTTCAGCTTCAGCGGCACCTGTTTCAGGTTGAGGATGATGTCGGTCGCGTCCTCGACCACGCCGGGGATCGGCGAGAATTCGTGCAGCACCCCTTCGATTTTCACGGCTGTGATCGCCGCGCCTTCAATCGAGCTCAGCAGGGCGCGCCGCAGCGCGTTGCCCACCGTGGTTCCCCAGCCCCGCTCGAACGGCTGCGCCGAAAACTTCCCGTACTTGTCGGTGAGCGACTCGGGTTCGGCCGCCAACCGCTTCGGTTTCTGAAAGCCCTTCCACATATCCGTACCTTCCTTCCGGCCCGCTTACAGCGGACCACGCAAAGCCCACTTTTCGTAGAAACTTAAACGCGCGTTATTTCGAGTAAAGCTCGACGATAAGCTGCTCGTTCATCGGCGGCGTCTGCACGTCTTCGCGGCGAGGCAGCGAGACGACGCGCGCCTTGAAATTCTCGCGGTCGATATCGAGCCACGGCGCGAGGCCCTGGCTTTGCGAGAGGTTGCGCGCTTCGAGCACCATCGCGTTCTGGTGCATCTTTTCCTTCAGCGCGATTTCGTCGCCCACCTGCACGAGGTAGCTCGGGATGTTGACCTTCTGGCCCTTCACGCGGACGTGCCCGTGCAGCACCAGCTGGCGCGCCTGCGCGCGCGATCCCGCGAGCCCAATGCGGTAGACCACGTTGTCGAGCCGCCGCTCGAGCATGATCACCAGGTTCGAGCCGGTCGGGCCCTTGATCCGCACCGCCTTCTCAAAGTACGCGCGGAACTGCCGCTCGAGCAGGCCATAGGTGCGCTTCACCTTCTGCTTTTCGCGCAGCTGCACGCCGTAGCCGACCATCTTGGGCCGGCGCGCCTGCCCGTGTTGCCCCGGAACGAAATTCCGCTTTTCGATCGCGCACTTTTCCGTAAAACACCGGAGGCCCTTCAAGAAGAGCTTTTGCCCTTCCCTGCGGCACAGCCGGCAAACCGCTTCACGATGTCTTGCCAAGTGCTTCTCCTTCTTTCGAACCTTACTTCAGGGGCTAGAGCCCGCTGTCTCTTCGTTGCCAACGCCGGGGCTGAAGCCCCGCCCTACAAAGAATCCTAGACTCGGCGGCGCTTCGGCGGACGGCAGCCGTTGTGCGGCACCGGCGTCACGTCTTTGATCGCGTTGATATGCAGCCCCGATGAGGCGAGCGCGCGCACCGCCGACTCGCGCCCCGCGCCTGGACCCTTGACGCGGACTTCCACCGATTTCATTCCGTACTGGTCGCGCGCGACCCCCGCGGCCGTCATGGCTGCCTGCTGCGCGGCGTATGGCGTGCCCTTGCGCGAGCCCTTGAACCCGACCGAACCGGCTGAGGCCCAGCTCACCGCGCGGCCATCGGGATCGGTGAGCGTCACGATCGTGTTGTTGAACGTCGCCTGAATGCAGACGACGCCGTGCGGCACGACCCGTTTTTCCTTCTTCTTGCGAAATTCCTTTTTGCGCTTGGACGGTTTCGCTGCTGCTGGAGCGGCAGCTGCGTCCTGAGGTTCCTTCGCCACGTTTTTCCCTCTCGCCTTTCCGTGGGGCGCGGCAAACGGGCGCCCCGACTGCACGATCCGGTCTTACTTTCGCGCCATGGTCTTCTTCTTCGCGGCGACGGCGCCCTTGCGCGGTCCCTTCCGCGTGCGCGCGTTCGTATGCGTCCGCTGGCCGTGTACCGGAAGATTCCGCCGGTGACGCAAGCCGCGATAGCACTGAATCTCGATCAGCCGCCGGACGTTCATCTGCATTTCTTTGCGGAGATCGCCTTCGACGCGCCCCTCGGCCTCGATGGCTGCCCGCAGGCGCGTCACTTCCTCTTCCGTCAGGTCCTTGATCTTCTTCGTCGGATCGACGTTCGCCTTCTCGGCGAGCGCACGCGCACGATGCTGCCCGATCCCGTAAATCGCGGTGAGCCCGATCCAGAGCCGCTTGTTCGGCGGCAGATCCACACCTGCAATGCGAGCCATACGTTTTCTCCCTCTACCCCTGGCGCTGGCGGTGCTTGGGGTTGACGCAAATCACACGCACCACGCCGCGCCGGTGAACGATCTTGCACTTCATGCAGATTTTCTTGACCGATGCTCGAACCTTCATCTTGGCTCCTACTTGTACCGGTAGACGATCCGCCCGCGAGTCAGGTCGTAGGGTGAAAGTTCGACCGCCACGCGATCCCCCGGAAGGATGCGGATGAAATTCTTCCTCATCTTCCCCGAAATGTGAGCGAGCACCTGATGCTTGTTCTCCAGCTCGACGCGAAACATCGCGTTCGGCAGGGGCTCGATCACGGTGGCCATCACCTCGATGGCGTCTTCTTTTCCACTCTCGCCCGGCTTCTTCTTGTCCTGCTCTGGCCTTCTCGCCATGCGCTCCTAGCACTCTGGGACGCAGCAAGCGTCCCCATTCGATGCTCTTGCACGTCCCCTCGATCTTGAAGGCCCTCCGGCCGCGGATTCCAAAGCTACCAAACCGGCCCGGTTGCCTCGCGCGGTCGCGTCAAAATCCACGGCCCGTCGTTCGTCACGGCCACGGTATGCTCGAAATGCGCCGAATCGCTGCCGTCGGCCGTAACCGCCGTCCACTCATCGTCCAGCAGCCGAACATCGGGCTTGCCCGAGTTCACCATCGGCTCGATGGCGATCACCATGCCCTCCTGCAAACGCGCGCCATGCCCCGGGCTGCCGTAGTTGGGCACCTGAGGATCCTCGTGCATGCGCGTCCCGATGCCGTGGCCGACGAATTCCCGAACGACCGAATAGCCATTCTGTTCGACCCAGTCCTGCACGGCCGACGAGACGTCGCCAAGCCGGTTGCCGGGCCGCACTTTTTCGATCGCCCGCTCGAGCGATTCCCGCGTCACCCGCAGCAGCTTTTCACGCTCCGGCGCGATCTTTCCGACCGGCACCGTCAGCGCGGCATCGGCGTAGTACCCCTCGACCTCAACGCCGAAATCCATCGAGATGATGTCGCCCTCGCGCAGCTTCCGGCTCGGCGAGGGGATCCCGTGCACCACCTCTTTATTGATGGAGGTGCACACCGAACCCGGATACCCGCGATAGCCCTTGAACGCAGGCCGCGCGTGACGCTCGGCGCAATACTTCTCGGCGAACTCGTCCAGGTCCTTCGTCGTCAGACCCGGCCGCACCATCTCCCTCATCTCTTCGAGCGCGCCCCACACGATCAAGCCGGCACGATGCATCTTTTCCAGTTCCGCCGTCGACTTGCAGATCACCATTTCGTTCCACTTCCGCGGCCGCTACGAGCACCGCACCAATTTTTCGAGGTCGCGGCTCACTTCTTCCACCGGTCGGGCCCCATCCACCACATCCAGCACGCCCTTGCGCCGGTAATAATCGGTCAGCGGCTTCGTCTGCCGCTCGTAGACCGCCAGCCGCTCTCCCACCGCTTCTGGCCGGTCGTCGGCGCGCTGCACCAGCTTGCCGCCATCGCGATCGCAGACGCCGGGTACTTTCGGCGGCGCGACGTTGACGTTGTAAATCTCGCCGCCCACGCTGCACATCCAGCGGCCCGAAATCCGCTTCACGAGTTCGCCCGCGTCGACCTGAATGTCGATCACCTGGGGCTTGCCGAAGCCGTTCGACTCGAGAATCTTGTCGAGCTGCTCGGCCTGCGCCAGCGTCCGCGGGAACCCGTCGAAAACGAACCCGCCCTGGCAATCCGTCCGCTTCAGCCGCTCAGCGACCATCTTCATCACCAGGTCGTCCGGCACTAGGTCGCCGCGCTCCATGATCGGGCGCGCGATCCGGCCGAGCTCCGTATTACGGCTGATCGCCTCGCGCAGCATGTCTCCGGTCGAGAGATGCGGCGCGCCGCAATGCTGTGCGATCTTCTTCGCCTGGGTGCCTTTGCCTGCTCCCGGAGGCCCCAGGAAAATCAACGCCCGATTGAGAGCCATGCTCCCCGCCGAACCTGATTTAACCGCGACGACCCCGTACCCGGCCCTTTTTCACGAACCCTTCGTAATTCCGCATCACGAGCTGAGCTTCGAGTTGCTGCACCGTGTCCATCGCCACACCGACCACGATCAGCAGCGACGTGCCGCCGAAATAGAACTGCACGTTGAGGCCGTACAACACGAAATTCCACATGTGCTGGTCGAACCACCCGCCCAGCGCGCCCGGCAGGTGCTGCAGGTGAATGCCCGCAATCATCCATTCGGGCAGCAGGCAAACAACCGCGAGGTACACCCCGCCGACCAGCGTGAGCCGCGAAAGAATCCGGTTGATGTATTCCGAGGTGTTCCGCCCCGGCCGAATCCCCGGAATGAACCCGCCGTACTTCCGCATGTTGTCCGCGAGCTCCGTCGGGTTGAAGATGATCCCCACGTAGAAGAACGCGAAAAAGATGATCAAAGCGACGTACAGCACCGTGTAAATCGGCTCGCCCCAGCTGATCGCCGACGCAAACTTCTGGAAGAAACCCGTCTTATTCTGCCCGGTCTGAAAGATCAGCGCCGCAGTCTGCGGAAACGTCAAAAGCGAGCTCGCGAAAATCGGCGGAATCACGCCGCCGGAGTTCACCCGCAGCGGCAGGTACGTCATCTGCCCGCCCATTACCTTGCGTCCCATTACGCGCTTCGCGTACTGCACGGGTATGCGCCGCTGGCCGTTTTCGACGAACACGATGAACGCGATCACCGCAAGCATCAGCGCGAGCAGGCCGATCAGCGCCACCGGCGTGAGCGACCCCCACTGCTGCGTCTTGGCCTTGTCCCACAGGTCGCCGACGGCGCGCGGCAGCCCGACCACGATGCCTGCGAAAATGATCAGCGACATGCCGTTGCCGATTCCGCGATCGCTGATCTGCTCGCCGAGCCACATGATGAAGGCCGACCCGGTCGTCAGGGTCAGCATCGTCATCAGGATGAACTTCAGGCCCGGGTGAAACACCAGCGACTCACCCGACATCGATTGGCGCTGCAGCGTGAGCGCGATCGTAAACGACTGAAACGCGCTCAGGATAATCGTCAGGTAGCGCGTGTACTGCGTGATCTTGCGCCGCCCGAGCTCGCCTTCCTTCTGCAATTTCTCGAGGTACGGCCAGACCACCACCAGCAACTGCAAAATGATCGACGCCGTGATGTACGGCATGATCCCGAGCGCGAAAATCGTCAGCCGCCGGAGATTGCCGCCGCTGAAGAGGTCAATCAGGCCCAGCACCGAGCCCTTGCTCTCGTCGAAAAGCTGCCCGAGAAGCTGCGTATTGATTCCCGGAGTTGGGATGAACGCGCCGAGGCGATACACGCCCAGCAACGCTAGCGTGAACAACACGCGGTTACGCAGATCTGGCGTGCTGAATATGTTGCGGAACGCTTCGACCAGCTTCTTCATTGCAAAACTTCGACCTTCCCTCCGGCGCGCGCGATCTTTTCCTGCGCCGACTTGCTGAAGGCATGGGCGCGCACCGTCAATGCCACTTTCAACTCGCCGTCGCCGAGCACTTTGACGCCGTCGCGCATGGCCCGAACGATGCCGTGGCCCTTCAGCGCTTCCGGCGTCACCGTCTCGCCCGCCGCGAATGCGTTGAGGCTTTCGACGTTTACCACCGCGAAGGTCTTCGGAAACGGGCTCGAAAAGCCGCGCTTCGGCAGACGCCGGTGGAGCGGCATCTGGCCGCCTTCAAAGCCCGCGCGCCGCGAATAGCCTCGCCGCGACTGCTGCCCTTTGTTTCCCGCGCCCGCGGTCTTGGGCATCTTCGATCCCATGCCGCGCCCCACGCGCACCTTGCGGTGGCGCGAGCCTCGCGGAGGTTTCAGATTCGAGAGTGTCGGTTCGTTCGCCATGTTTCCTTCAATCCTGTTCCGCTAGCTTTGGACTTCCACGAGGTGGTGAACCTTCGCGATCATGCCGCGCGTTTCGGGCGTGTCGGCCCGCTCGACCACCTGCTGCATCCGGCGGAAGCCCAGGCCGCGAATCGTCTGGCGCATGCCGCGCGGGCAGCCGATGAAGCTGCGTACCCACTTGATCTTCAACGTTCCCGATGATTTCTTTTTCGTCGTCATTTCGATTTCGATCGCGCCGCGCGGCTAGGACGAACTTGTCGTCGCCGCCGCCGCTTCCTCTCCGCTCTTGCCGCGCCCCTCGGCCACGCGCGCCGCATCCTTCAGGTGCAGCAGCGCGTCGAAGGTCGCCTTGATCACGTTATGCGGGTTCGACGTGCCGAGCGACTTCGTCAGCACGTTCTGAATCCCGGCCACCTCCATTACCGCGCGCACCGGGCCGCCCGCGATCACGCCGGTGCCTTCGGGCGCGGGCTTCAGCAGCACTTGCCCCGAACCGTAGTAGCCGACCACCTGGTGCGGAATCGTGGTGCCTTTCAGGTTGAGCTTCACCATGTTCTTCTTGGCTTGCTCGATCGCCTTGCGGATGGCCATGGGAACTTCACGAGCCTTGCCCATGCCGAACCCGGCATGGCCGCCCTGGTCCCCCACAACGACCAGCGCCGAAAAGCTGAGGTTCTTGCCGCCCTTCACCACTTTGGTAACGCGGTTGATCGACACCACCTGATCCTTCAGGTTTGCCTGATTGGTTTCGATCGGCCGGCGAACCGCCAACGTATCTTTGAGCTCTTGTTTCGGCATAGGTTTTAGAACTTCAGGCCCGCCTCCCGGGCCGCTTCGGCAAGCGCCTGCACGCGGCCGTGATACTGATAGCCGCCGCGGTCAAACACCACGTTCTCGACGCCTTTGGCGCGAGCGCGTTCCGCAATCACCTTGCCGACCACTTTCGAAGCCGCGATATTGCCGCCGCCCTTGATCTGCGCGCGCACTTCCTTGTCGAGCGAGCTGGCGAACGCCAGCGTGGTGCCCGAAGCGTCGTCGACCACCTGCGCGCGGATGTGCTTGGTCGAGCGGTGCACGCACAATCGCGGAC
>Ga0335073_10001650_pt1 | contig 29973 bp, 32 predicted proteins | sample Lox_Sample_22_FD_207093 | JGI IMG/M metagenome (GOLD analysis project Ga0335073, IMG submission 207093) | Soil microbial communities from Loxahatchee National Wildlife Refuge, Florida, United States - Lox_Sample_2.2 | ecosystem: Environmental > Terrestrial > Soil > Wetlands | place: USA... | reverse complement strand
GCCAAGGTCGCGACCGAGTTCCGGCAGAAATTCCAGAAGCCCGTCGTCATCGACATGTTCTGCTATCGCCGCCACGGCCATAACGAGGGCGACGAGCCGGGCTTCACCCAGCCCTTGATGTACAAGGCGATCGCCAATCACCCGACCACGCTGCAGATCTACGGCGACAAGCTCGTCGCCGAAGGCGTGGTCAGCGCCGCCGAAGTCGACAAGATGAAGGCGGACTGGCGCGATCATCTCGACGCCGAGCTCGAATCCGCGCAGGGCTATCGCGCCAACAAGGCCGATTGGCTCGACGGCCGCTGGTCGGGCTTTAAGACCTCCGGCGACGCCGACGATCCGCGCCGCGGCAAGACCGGCGTCGATCTCGCGAAACTCAAGGAGATCGGCGACAAGATCACGGCGGTGCCGCCGGGCTTCCACCTGCACAAGACGCTTAACCGTTTCCTCGACAGCCGAAGGAAGTCGATCGAGACCGGCCAGGGCGTCGATTGGGCGACCGCCGAGGCGCTCGCGTTCTGCTCGCTGCTTCTCGAAGGCCATCGCGTGCGGCTCTCCGGCCAGGACAGTGAGCGCGGCACCTTCTCGCAGCGCCATTCGGTGCTGATCGATCAGGAGACCGAGCGGCGCTATACGCCGTTCAACGAACTCGCCCCCAACCAGGCGCGCTACGAAGTCATCAATTCGATGCTGTCGGAAGAGGCCGTGCTCGGCTTCGAATACGGCTATTCGCTGGCCGAGCCGAATGCGCTGACCTTGTGGGAAGCGCAGTTCGGCGATTTCGCCAACGGCGCGCAGGTCGTGTTCGACCAGTTCATCTCGTCGGGCGAGCGCAAGTGGCTGCGCATGTCCGGCCTGGTCTGCCTGTTGCCCCATGGCTATGAAGGGCAGGGGCCGGAACATTCCTCCGCGCGGCTCGAGCGCTATCTGCAAATGTGTGCCGAAGACAATATGCAGGTCGCCAATTGCACGACGCCGGCGAACTACTTCCATATCCTGCGCCGCCAGATTCAACGCGACTTCCGCAAGCCGCTGATTCTGATGACGCCGAAGTCGCTGCTGCGCCACAAGCGCGCGGTGTCGAAGCTCGATGAGATGGGGCCGGGATCGTCGTTCCATCGCCTGCTGTGGGACGATGCGCAGACGCTCTCCGGCGAGAAGATCAAGCTCGTTTCCGACGCCAAGATCCGCCGCGTCGTGATCTGTTCGGGCAAGGTCTATTACGATCTCTACGAGGAGCGCGAGAAGCGCGGCATCGACGACATCTATCTCCTGCGCATCGAGCAGCTCTATCCGTTCCCGACCAAGGCGCTGATGACCGAGCTGTTGCGCTTCAAGGAAGCCGAGATCGTCTGGTGCCAGGAAGAGCCGCGCAATATGGGCGGCTGGGTGTTTGTCGACATCTTCCTGGAATGGGTGCTCAACCAGATCGGCGCCAAGCATCGCCGTGCCCGCTATGCCGGCCGGCCGGCTTCCGCTTCGACCGCGGTCGGGCAGATGTCCCTGCATCTGGCGCAGCTCAAGCAATTCTTGGAAGACGCACTGGGCTGATTTCTCATGCCGTCATGCCCGATCTGTTCCGGGCATCCACGTCTTGACGGCGCGAGACAAACAAAGACGTGGATGGCCGTGACAAAGGCGAGCGACGCGACGCCGTCCTTTGGCCGGCTATGCGCGGCCGTGACGAAGAGGACATGATGGCTGAGATACGCGTGCCGACGCTCGGTGAATCGGTCACCGAGGCGACGATCGGCAAATGGTTCAAGAAAGCCGGCGACGCGGTCGCCGTCGACGAGCCGCTGGTCGAGCTCGAGACCGACAAGGTGACGATCGAAGTGCCGGCGCCGGCTGCCGGGGTGTTGAGCGAGATCAGCGTCAAGGACGGCGAGACCGTGGCCGTCGGCGCCATCCTCGGCCAGATCAAGGAGGGCGCGGGCGCCGCTGCCGCCGCAAAGGCCGCGCCGGCTCCCGCCGCCAAACCGGCCGCGCCGGCTGCCGCCGCGGCGCCTCCTGCGGCCGCAGCCGCCAAAGCGGTCGATGCGCCGCTGGCGCCCTCGGTCCGGAAACTCTCCGCCGAAACCGGCATCGACGCCGCGACCGTGCCGGGTTCCGGCAAGGACGGCCGCGTCACCAAGGGCGACATGCTCGCGGCCATCGAGCGCGCCGCGGCGCAGCCGGTGCCGGTGGCCGCGCCGGCGGCCGCCGTGCAGGTGCGCGCGCCGTCGCCGGCCGACGATGCCGCGCGCGAAGAGCGCGTGCGCATGACGCGGCTGCGCGCCACCATCGCCAAGCGGCTGAAAGACGCGCAGAACACCGCGGCCATGCTCACGACCTTCAACGAGGTCGACATGAGCCATGTCATGGCGCTGCGCAGCCAATATCGCGACCTGTTCGAGAAGAAGCACGGCGTCAAGCTCGGCTTCATGGGCTTCTTCGTGCGCGCCTGCGTCCAGGCGCTCAAGGAAATCCCCGCCGTCAACGCCGAGATCGACGGTCCCGACATCATCTACAAGAATTACTATCACCTCGGCATCGCGGTCGGCACCGAGAAGGGCCTGGTCGTGCCGGTGGTGCGCGATTGCGATCAGAAATCGCTGGCCGAGATCGAGAAGGGCATCACCGATTTCGGCCGCCGCGCCCGCGACGGCTCGCTCAAGATCGACGAGATGCAGGGCGGCACCTTCACCATCACCAATGGCGGCATCTACGGCTCGCTGATGTCGACGCCGATCCTCAACGCGCCGCAGTCCGGCATTCTCGGCATGCACAAGATTCAGGAGCGGCCGATGGTGATCGGCGGCAAGGTCGAGGTTCGGCCGATGATGTATCTGGCTTTGTCCTACGACCACCGCATCGTCGACGGCCGCGAGGCGGTGACCTTCCTGGTGCGGGTCAAGGAATGTCTGGAAGAGCCGGCGCGGCTGGTGCTGGATCTGTGACGTCCGAGCGTACGGAGTTTTCTTAATGGCTTACGATCTCGTCGTCATCGGTTCCGGTCCCGGCGGCTATGTCTGCGCCATTCGCGCGGCGCAGCTCGGCATGAAGACCGCCGTCATCGAGAAGATGCCGACCTTCGGCGGCACTTGTCTCAATATCGGCTGCATTCCTTCCAAGGCGATGCTCAACGCGTCCGAACTCTATGAAGAGGCCGGGCATAAATTTTCCGAGATGGGCATCAAGGTCGGCAAGCCTGCGGTCGATCTCGCCGCGATGCTGAAATACAAGCAGCAGGGCGTCGATGGCAATGTCAAAGGCGTCGACTATCTGTTCAAGAAGAACAAGATCGACACCTTCGCCGGCACCGGCAGGATTACGGCGCCCGGCAAGGTCGAGGTGAAGGCGGCCGACGGCAAGACGCAGATTGTCGAGACCAGGAACATCGTCGTCGCCACCGGCTCCGACGTGACGCGCCTGAACGGCATCGACATCGACGAGAAGCGCGTCGTGTCGTCGACCGGCGCGCTGGAATTGCCCAAAGTGCCGGGCAAACTTCTCATCGTCGGCGCCGGCATCATCGGGCTCGAGCTCGGCTCGGTGTGGCGCCGCCTGGGCGCCGACGTCACCATCGTCGAGTTTCTCGATCACATCCTGCCCGGCATCGACGGCGAGGTCGGCAAGCAGATGCACCGGCTGCTGCAGAAGCAGGGGCTCGCGTTCAAACTGTCCTCGAAAGTCACCGGCGTCGACACGTCAGGCAAGGCGCTCAAGGTCAAGGTCGAGCCGGCGGCGGGGGGCGCGGCAGAGACGCTCGACGCCGATGTGGTGCTGGTCGCCATCGGCCGCGTGCCCTACACCGAGGGGCTCGGCCTCGAAGCGGCCGGCGTGAAAAAAGACAATCGCGGGCGTATTGTCGTCGACGGCCATTACCAGACCAATGTGCCCGGCATCTATGCCATCGGTGACGTCATCGCCGGCCCGATGCTGGCACACAAGGCGGAAGAAGAGGGCGTCGCGGTTGCCGAAATCCTCGCCGGCCAGGCCGGCCACGTGAACTACGATGTCATTCCGAACGTCGTCTACACCTATCCGGAAATCGCTTCCGTCGGCAAAACCGAGGAAGAGCTGAAAGCCGCCGGCGTCGCCTACAATGTCGGCAAGTTTCCATTCACCGCCAACGGCCGCGCCAAGGTCAATCTCACCACCGAAGGCTTCGTCAAAATCCTCGCCGACGCCAAGACCGACCGCGTGCTTGGCATTCACATCCTCGGCGCCGACGCCGGCAACATGATCGGCGAAGCCGCGATCGCCATGGAGTTCGGCGCTTCTTCCGAAGACATCGCACGCACCTGCCACGCGCATCCGACCCTGACCGAGGCGGTCAAGGAAGCCGCGCTGGCGGTCAACAAGCGCGCGATCAATTTTTAAGACTTCCTGCCCCGCGATAGCGGGGAAGGGGATCACCCGAAGGGTGGTGGAAGGGGCGCGGGATGTTACGCGCCGCAGACGTTTCAGGATTTTTCTTGGCGGCGCCGCTTATCTTCACTTGCCGCAGCAACGAAGCGACCAGTCAGACGCCCCTCCACCACGCTACGCGTGGTCCTCCTCCCCCGTTTTCACGGGAGAGGATGAATTACAGCGCCGCGATGAACGGCACGGCATGCGGCGCCCACAGGCCGAGCGCCATCAGCACCAGCCCGACAGCGCCGAACAGACTTGCGAGCCAGACCAGCGCCGCCATGGCTGTGATGACCGCGGCGGACGCGAGCACGATGCCGACCTGAAACGCCGCCGACGACAATTCATAGTGGTGGTATTTCGCCGTCGCCAGGTCGCGTTCCTCCTCGGCGGCTTTGGCCTGTTCCTCGATCTCCTTGCGGCCGGTCTTGGCTTCGGTGTCGATGCGCTCGACGTTCTTCTTCCAGGCGTCGATCTGCTTTTGCATCGCCGCTTTCGCGGCGGGATCGGTGGTGCCAGCCGCCATCACGGCCATTGCCTCGGCCGCGGTCGTGATCTGTGTCATGCGGATGTTCTTGGCCTGGAAGAAGCCCCACAGGTCGGAGGCTTCGATGTTCTTGGTCGTGACCTCCGTCTGCGCGCCCTTGCCCAGCGTTTCCGCAAGAGCCAGGAAAAGCGCCAGAATGGCGATCACCAGCGCGACTTTCCGGTTGAAGCCTTCGCCGCCTTCGATGAGCCCGCCTTCCTTCGCTTTTTCGATGGCTTCGCTGATTTCCGACATGATTTGCCCCTCCGCATCCAACGGCGCATTGTGCGCGTCATTGCGAGGAGCGCAAGCGACGACGCGTTCCGCACAGCCGTGAGGTATCCGATTGCTTCGCGGAATTCGTCCTATGCGCGCGGATGCGCCGAGCGGTAGGCCGCGATCAGGCGGTCGGCATCCACTTCGGTATAGATCTGCGTGGTCGACAGCGAGGCATGGCCGAGAAGCTCCTGGATCGAGCGCAGGTCGCCGCCGCGCGCCAACAGATGCGTGGCGAAGGAATGGCGCAGCGCATGCGGCGTCGCCGTCTCGGCGAGGCCCAAAGCGCCGCGCAGCCGCGCCATGGCGAGCTGCACCAGGCGCGGCGACAGCGGCCCGCCTTTGGCGCCGATGAACAGCGGACCGTCCGCTGGCTGATCGTAGGGGCAGAGCGCGACATAATCGGCGATCAGCTTTGCCACCGGCACGATCAGCGGCACCATGCGCTGCTTTCTGCCCTTGCCGATCACGGTGAGCACGTCGCGCGCGCCGAACTCGCCGCGCTTCAATCCCAGCGCTTCGGAAATGCGCAAACCGCAGCCATAGAGCAGGCCGAGCACCGCGGCATCGCGGGCATGGATCCAGGGCTCGCGGCCGTCGCCCGCTGCGATGTCGGGATCCGCCACCGCGCGCGCGCCGGACACCGCGAGCGGCCGCGGCAAAGTCTTGCCGATCTTCGGCGCCCGCACCGCCGACAGCGCGCCGACTTTGCCCTTGCCGTTGCGCTCCAGAAAGCGCGCGAAGGCACGGGTGCCGGCCAGCGTGCGCATCAGCGATCTGCTGCCGATGCCGTCGGCGCGCCGCGCCGCCAAAAAGGCGCGCACATCGGCCGGCGTCAGCGCGGCGAGCTCTTTGAGCGACGGCGCGCCGCCGAGATGCGCGGCGAGAAAGGAAAGGAACTGCAGCACGTCGCGCTGATAGGCTTCAAGCGTCTTCGGCGACATGCGCCGCTCGGCACCGAGATGTTTGAGCCAGTTGGCCATCTCGGCCGCGACTTTGGGATCGATGGAGGTGAGCTCGGTTTCCGCCATTTTCCGCTCGTCCCCGCGCAAGCCGGGACCCAGGCCTTTTTTGCTGCAATCTCAACACTAGATTCCTGCTTTCGCAGGAACGCGCGGCAAATGTAGGCCGTCCGCCTTTACCCTTCCTAAACCGCCGGGAATCGGCCCAAACTTCGCAAATGGCCAAACGCGTCGTCGATGTCCTGGTCCCGGTCGCGCTCGACCGGGCCTATTCGTACCGGGTGCCGGACGGGCTTGCCGTCGCGCCCGGCGACATCGTCAGCGTGCCGCTCGGCGCGCGCGAGGCGACCGGCGTGGTCTGGGCGGAAAATCCCAAGCCGGACATCCGGCTCGACAACCGGCTCAAGGACATCGAGAGCAAGCTCGATTATCCGCCGCTCCTTCCGGAGCTGCGCAGCTTCGTCGAATGGCTGGCGAGTTACACCGTGTCGTCGCGTGGCATGGTGCTGCGCATGTGCCTGCGCATGGGCGAGCATCTCGGCGAAGAGCGCGAGCGCATCGGCGTGCGACTGGCGGGAGCCGCGCCCGCGCGCATGACGCCGGCGCGCCGCCGCGTGCTGGCGCTGCTCGCAGACGGCATGGTGCGCGGCAAAAGCGACGCCGCGCGTGAGGCCGGCGTCTCCACGGGCGTCATCGATGGCCTGATCGACGAAGGCACATTGGCGACGGTGGTGCTGCCGCCGGAGCCGGTCGCCGAGCCGCCCGATCCGGATTTTGCGCTGCCTGAATTTTCCGCCGATCAGCGCGCCGCCGCCGACGCGCTCAAGGCCACCGTCAAAAAGGGCGGCTATTCCGTCACGCTGCTCGACGGCGTCACCGGCTCGGGCAAGACCGAAGTCTATTTCGAGGCGGTGGCGGACGCGATCCGCGCCGGCCGGCAGAGCCTGATCCTGATGCCGGAAATCGCGCTCACCGCGCAATTCCTCGACCGCTTCGCCGCGCGCTTCGGCATCCGGCCGGCGGAATGGCATTCCGAGCTGACGCCGCGCAAGCGCGCGCGCACCTGGGGCGCCGTCGCCAAGGGCGAAGTGCCGGTGATCGTCGGCGCGCGTTCGGCGCTGTTCCTGCCCTATGCCGATCTCGGGCTTGTTGTTGTGGATGAAGAGCACGACCCGGCCTACAAGCAGGAAGACGGCGTGCACTATCACGCCCGCGACATGGCGGTGGTGCGCGGGCATATCGGCAAATTCCCCGTCGTGCTGTCGTCGGCGACGCCGTCGGTCGAGAGCGAGGTCAATGCGCGGCGCGGCCGTTATGCACGGATCGCGCTGCCGGAGCGCTTCGGCGGTCAGCGCCTGCCTTCGGTCGAGCCGATCGATCTGCGTGCCGCGCCGCCGCCGCGCGGGCGCTTCATCTCGCCGGTGCTGGCCGGCGAAGTGAAAACCGCGCTCGAGCGCCGCGAACAGGCGCTGCTGTTTCTCAATCGCCGCGGCTATGCGCCGCTGACCCTGTGCCGCGCCTGCGGCTTCCGCTTCGCCTGCCCGAATTGCGACGCCTGGCTGGTCGATCACCGTTTCAAGAAGCAGCTCGTCTGCCATCATTGCGGCTTCGGGATGCCGCATCCGCATCAATGTCCAAAATGCGCCGCGGTCGATTCCTTCGTCGCCTGCGGCCCGGGCGTCGAGCGGCTCGAAGAGGAAGTGCACGCGCTGTTTCCCGAGGCGCGCGTGCTCGTCCTCTCCAGCGATCTGGTTACCACGGTCGAGCGCATGCGCGAGGAATTCGCCGAGATTGCCGAAGGCCGCTTCGACATCGTCATCGGCACGCAGCTGGTCGCCAAGGGTCACAATTTCCCGATGCTCAATCTGGTCGGCGTCGTCGATGCCGATCTCGGCCTGTCCAACGGCGATCCGCGCGCCGCCGAGCGCACGTTTCAATTGCTGCATCAGGTGGTCGGCCGCGCCGGCCGCGATGCCGGCATCGGCCGCGGCTTCTTGCAGACGCACCAGCCCGACCATCCGGTGATGCGCGCGCTGATCGCGCAGGATCGCGAGGCCTTCTATGACGCCGAAATCGAGCTGCGCGAAAAAACCCATTACCCGCCGTTCGGAAGGCTCGCTTCGATCGTCGTCTCCGGCGCCGACAAGCACGAGACCGCGGCCTATGCCCGCGAACTGGCGCGCTGGGCGCCGCTCAACGAGAACATGAAGGAAGGCGTGCGCGTGCTCGGCCCCGCCGAAGCGCCGCTCGCGCTCATTCGCGGCCGCCACCGCATGCGGCTCCTGCTCAAGGCGGCGCGCAATTACGATCTCTCGGCTTACCTGCGCCGCTGGCTCGCCAAAGCCCCCAAGCGCCACGGCTCGATCAAGCTCGACATCGACATCGATCCGCAAAGTTTTTTGTAGGGGATAGCGGCATGGCGGAAACCATCGCAACAATGCTGCTGCTGCTCGGCGTGCTGGTGATCGTCGCCGTTGCCGCGCGCCGGCTCAACACGGCGCCGTCGATTCTTCTCGTTGTCGCCGGCATCGTGCTGGCGATCGTTCCGGACCTTCCCCGCATCGAATTGGCGCCGGAACTGGTGCTGCTCGGCATCCTGCCGCCGCTGATCTATTCGGCCGGCGTCGCCATGAGCTGGCGCGAGTTCAAGTTCAATCTGCGCCCGATCACGCTGTTCGCCTTCGGCGGCGTCGTGTTCACCACCTGTGCAGTCGCGGCCGCCGCACATTGGCTGCTCGGCATGCCATTGGCTCTAGGGTTCGTGCTCGGCGCCATCGTGTCGCCGCCGGACGCGGTGGCGCCGCTCGCGATCGTCAAGCGGCTCGGCCTGCCGCGCCGCCTTGTCGTCGTGCTCGAGGGCGAGGGCCTCGCCAACGACGCCACCGCCCTGATCCTCTACCGCTTTGCCGTCGCCGCGGTCAGCACCGGGCTGTTCTCCTTCGAGCAAGCGGGCGGCACCTTTGCCTCGATCGTCGTCGGCGAGATCGCTTATGGCGTCGGCGTCGGCTGGGTGAGCCTTCATCTGCGGCACTGGGCGCACGATCCGCGCGTCGAGATCACGCTGTCGCTGATGACACCTTACGTCGCCTTTCTCGTCCCCCAGCAATTGGGCGGATCGGGCGTTCTGGCGACGGTCGCGTGCGGCCTCTATGTGAGCTGGAACGGGCCGTTGCTCATCCCGGCGGCGACCCGGCTGCAAGGCATCTTCTTCTGGGACTTGCTGATTTATCTGCTCGAGGGCCTCGTCTTTCTTGTCACCGGCATGCAGGTGCGCACCGTGTTCCTGCGCATGCATGAAGTGCCGTGGCAGCATCTCGCGCTCGCCATCGCGCTGACCGTCGCGGTGGTGATCGCCGCGCGCTTCATCTGGGTCTTTCCCGCCGTCTATGTGCCGCGCTGGCTGAGCGCGGCGTTGCGCCGGCGCGATCCGTCGCCGCCCTGGCAATGGAGCTTTCTGCTCGGCTTTGTCGGCGTGCGCGGTGTCGTCTCGCTCGCCGCCGCTTTGGCGCTGCCGCTGACGACGGCCGCCGGCGCGCCGTTTCCCGAGCGCGATGTCGTTCTCTTCGTCACCTTCGGCATCATTGTCGTCACGTTGATCGGCCAGGGCCTGGCGCTGCCGGCGGTCGTACGCTGGCTCGGGCTCGACGCGCATGCTGCCGACGAACGCGAGCGCGAGCACAAGGCCGAAGTTGCGGCCCGGACCGAAGCGCTGAACGTGTCGCAGGCCCGGCTGCAGCGTTTCGTCGACGAAGGCCGCATCTCGCCGGAGGCGCTGGCGATCCTGCGCGCGCGCCACGAATCCCGCGCCGGCAGGCTGCCGCTGACCACGGCCGACGGCATGGATGCGGCGATGAGTGCAATGGAGCTGCGGATCGACCTGATCGCGGCCGAGCGCGAGTTCATCTATCAGCTCCTGCAGCGCGGCGAGATCACCGACGAAGGCCGCCGCCGCCTCGAGCGCGAGCTCGATCTCGAAGAGGCGAGCATCGCCTGCAAGCGCGAAGGCGGCGAGGAGCCGCCGCTGTAGCGAGCCGAGTTACGCGTGCCGTTTCAGCGCCCTTCGTGTCGTTGCTTTCGCTTCGTGGTTTTCCGCGTCGGTTTCTTCCGTGTTGCCAGTTTCTTCCGCTGCGCGACGTCAAGCGCCTTGCGCGCCCAGTCGGCGAGTTCGTCCGGATCGTCGTAGAGCCGCTCCGGCAGCCGCCAGAACGGCAGCGCATGTTGTTTCGGCCGGCCCGAATTCTTGCCGCGGATGTAAGTGAACGGCCCGCAGCCTTCGCGTTCGAAATCGCCCGTGCTGGTCTCGTCGGCTTTCAGATAAATCACCTCGCGCACGATCAGGCCGAACATCAGGCCGTCGCGGAAAATGCCGGCGCCGGAGAACATGCGGCGGATGGTCACTTGGCCGAACGGCGCGAACAAGTCGTGGATGAAATCGGGATCCATCGGGGGTCTATCGGCCTGCGCTCCGTCTGCGGTATCGCGTCACCTCTCCCCGAGCCTGATCCGGAAGAGCGACATATCGCGTGGTTCGTATAATATCGCTCTGACGAAACAAGGCGATTCGCGATGCGTCTACGCCGCATCATCCTCGGCGTGCTGCTCCTGGCGGGCTCCTTCGCCGGCGTGCTGGTCCTGCTGAGCCTGCTGTGGCCGCAAACGCCGCAGCAGGCGGCGCGGCCGGCGCTGGCCGCCATGCCGCCGCTGCAGCCGCTCACCGGCAGTTCGGTGGTGCTGGCGCCGGCGGCGGTGGCGCTGTCGGCGATCAGCGAAGCGCTCGATGCGCAGGCGCCGCGCAATCTTTCGGGCACCCCGCAAAATCCGCTGTCGAAGCTTCTCGCCAATGCGAAGCTCACCTTCACCGTCGGCCGCGGGCCGTTCGCGGTGAGCGGGCAGCCCGGCGTGCTCACCATCGGCACGCCGCTCAGCGGCCAATTCCAGGCCGTCGGCACCATCACCGGCGACGTCGGCTCGGGCGTCGCCGCGGTGGGCGGCGCGCTCGGCAATCTGATCGGCGGCAGTCTCGGCCAGCAGGTGCAGAATCTCGCCGGCAAGGCGTTCGATCAGCACGCCGACATTCGAGGCAGCGTGACGACGACAGCGCGGCCGGCCATCGCGCCGAACTGGCGGCTCGCGCCCAATCTCGCCGCGCAGGTGAATATCGCCGACGTGGCGCTGCCGGTCGCGGGCCTCAAGCTCAGCGTCGCCAATGCGGTGGATCCGGTGCTCGATGGCATGGTGCGCCAGCAGACCGGCGCGCTGGAAGCGCAACTGCGCAACAATCCGTTCATCGAGACCGCGGCGCGCAGCGAATGGGCCAAGCTCTGTCGCGCGGTGTCGCTCGGCGCCGCCGGCCACGGCATGCCCAATCTCTGGCTCGAAATCCGTCCGCGCCGCGCCATCGCCGCGCAGCCGCAGATCGACAACAAGGCGGTGACCCTGCTGGTCGGCGTGCAGGCCGACACCCGCATCGTGCCGAACGAGACCAAGCCGGATTGTCCGTTCCCGAGCGAGCTCGACCTGGTGCCGCAGAGCAGTCAAGGCCAAGCCAATCAGGGCCAAGCCAATCGAGGCCGTGTCGATATCGCGGTGCCGATCGATATTCCGTTCACCGAGGTGAGCCGGCTTCTCGAAACGCAATTCGCCGGCAAGACGTTTCCCGAGGACGGCTCCGGCTCGTTCGCGGTCACCGTCAAGCAGGCGAGCGTCGCCGCCTCCGGCGATCGCCTGTTGATCTCGCTTCTGGTGCGGGTGAAGAAGAGCGGCTTCTTCGCGCTCGGCGCCGACGCCACGGTCTATGTCTGGGGCCGGCCGGTGCTCGATCAGGCCAATCAGATCTTGCGCTTCACCGATGTGACGCTCGACGTGCAGTCGCGGGCCGCCTTCGGCCTGCTCGGCGCGGCGGCGCAGGCCGCGACGCCTTATATGCAGACCTTGCTTGCGGACAAGGCGGTCATCGATCTGAAGCCGTTCGCCGCCGACGCCAAGGCGCGCATCGCCGCTGCCGTCGGCAATCTGGCGGCGCAGGCGCCGGGCGTGAGCGCCAAGGCGACGGTCGACGACCTGCGGCTGACCGGCATCGCCTATGACGGCAAGACGCTGCGGATCATCGCCAACGCATCGGGCAACGTGAACGTCGCGATCTCGTCGCTGGCGGGGCTGTGAGCGAAGCGAAAGACGTGGACGGCCGGGACATAGGCGAGCGAAGCGACGCCGTGCTTCGAACCGCTATGTCCGGCCCTGACCGCTCCGACAAGCGTCCCATCACGTCAGCTTCAGCGGGATCTGCCCGATGAAATCCTGCTTGCCGATCTCGACGCCGCAATGGCGCAGGATGTCGTAGGCCGTGGTGCAGTGAAAATAGAAATTCGGCAGCACGAAATGGTTGAGATAATCGTCGCCCTTCATGTGGCCCTTCTTTTCCGGGCCGAGCGGGAAGACGATCTCGCGCTCTGCGGAGGCGTCGACGGCCTTGCGGTCGAGACCCTTGACGAAAGCCACCGTCTTGGTGATGCGGTCCTGCAGTTCGGCGATGGTGGTTTCGGTATCCGGCACGCTCGGCGGGTCGATGCCGGCAAGCCGCGCCGCCCCGCGCCGGGCCTGGTCGGTCGCGACCTGCACCTGGCGGGTGAGATCGAACATGTCGGGCGCGAGCCGCGTCCGCAGCAGCACCGCGGGATCGATCTTTTTCGCCTTGGCGAAGGCTTCGGCCTTGTCGAGAACGGCGGACAGGGCGTTCAGCGTGATCTCGAAGGTCGGCAGCGAGCTTTGCGACATGGTCTGCGGCATGACGATTCCGTGGCTGTGACTGAAAATTACGGGTGAAGGAGCGGCCGGAAAGGAGCGGGGAGGATGGCCGCCACGCCGATATGGTTGCGCGACTGCCGCCGCGCAAGGCTCGCAAGCGGTCCGCCGGCCGATCAAGATTTTGTTTGGCGCATGTCCTTGCCGGAAAGCCGGTGGCCGCTGTTCCGGTAGATATGCTATGCGCCCGCCTTGGATTCGCGGATCGAATGGCGCAACAACGCGTAGAGCGAGCCGCCGGTAATGGCGCCGAGCGCGTAAACAACGGCCACGAGCACCGCCAGCGGCGCACGGATGCGCAGGCCGAGGAACGCCATTGTGACCAGGTCGAAATTCTGCAGCACAAAGATCAGTGTCGCGGCGACGAAGACAATGACGATCGCGAGATAAAACCAGCGCATGCAGCGTCCTCCCTAAAACCCGGTTTGACTCTGTTTGACTCTGTTTGACTCTTGGGGATCATGCTCCAGCTACGGCCTCTGCGGCAGCATCCGGTCTTCGACCTTGAAATACTTGCGCGCATGCGCAACCAGCTCGCCGTCGCTTGGATGATCGACCGTCTCGATGCCGTCGATATGTTTCATCACTTGCGGCTCATGCGCGCTGATATGCTTGACCAGTTCGGTCTTGGCATTGGCCGGACCGGTGATGAGGATGGCGCCGGCATCCGCAATCGACTTGGCGACCGCGTCGAGGAATTTGTGATCCTCCGCCGCATGTCCGGCGCCGATCGAATTGGCCTTGTGGTGGATATGGACGTGCGGATTGTCGGGATGCAGCGTGAGCTTGTCGACGTCGTCCGGACTGAAGCGGAAGATGCGCGCCTCGTGGTGGTCGATCCAGACGACGGCGTGGAAATGATGATGGTTCATCGGACGCTCCCTGACGGCAAAACCTGCTGACGGCAAAAATCTCAGATGGCATGACTGCGACAACACGACTTCGCCGCAGCATTGCTGCCCTGACGATTGATCGCTTCGCCGAGAACCAGCAGCATACTATAACGCATCGGTGCGGACGCCGTCCCGCGGCAAAGCCGGGCGTGTGTTTTTGCGATTTTATTGTGCAAATTTTAGCGTCATCGGAGGCCTGCATGCCGGCTGCGTCCAAAAAACCCTTCTCCTTTCCGCCGTCGGTCAAGGCCCGCAACATCAAGACGTCGGGCGCGACGATTCATGTCCGTGCCGGCGGCACCGGGCCCGCGGTCACCTTGCTGCACGGTTTCGGCGATACCGGCGACATGTGGGCTCCGGCCGCCCGGGCGCTGGTGGACCGTCACACCGTTGTCGTGCCCGATCTGCGCGGCATGGGCCTCTCCTCGCAGCCGAAAGGCGGCTACGACAAGAAGACCCAGGCGCAAGATGTCGCGCAGGTGCTCGACCGGCTGAAGATCGGGAGCACCGCGCTCGTCACCCATGATATCGGCAATATGGTCGGCTACGCCTTTGCCGTGCAATTTCCGGAGCGTGTTTCGCGCTGGGTGGTTATCGACGCGCCGCTGCCGGGGATCGGGCCGTGGGACGATCAGTTGCGCAATCCGAAAGTCTGGCATTTCAACTTTCGCGGGCCCGATGTCGAGCGTCTGGTCAAGGGCCGCGAGCGCATTTATCTCGACCGCTTCTGGAACGAACTGTCGGCCGATCCGAAGAAGATCGACGAGGCGATACGGCGGCATTATGCGCGGCTCTATGCCCGCCCCGGTGCCATGCATTGCGCCTTCGAGCAATTCGCCGCGTTCAAGCAGGACGCCGAGGATAATCAGGCCTTCGCCGCAAAGGGCAAGCTGATCATGCCGATCCTGGCGCTTGGCGCCGACCATTCCTACAAGACGCTGATGGCCGACATCATGCGGTTCGTCGCCACCGACGTGACCGCCGGCGTCATCACGGATTCAGGTCATTGGGTCATGGAAGAGCAGCCGCGGCAGACCACCGCGGCGATCGTCGATTTCATCGCCAAGTGAATCCGATGAAGGCTGTCCCGCACGGGACGTTGCGATCCGAAATGTCATGAGGAGGCTGCGATGTCGTTGCTCGCTATTCACGTTGCTCTGAGCCTGATCGGCATCGCGTCCGGCCTGATCGTGCTTTACGGCCTGTTGACCGCAAATGCGCTCGGCGGCTGGACCGCGCTGTTTCTTGTCACCACGATCTTGACCAGCGCCACCGGCTTTCCGCTGCCGCCGTTCGGCTTCGACCCGCCGCGCGCCATCGGCATTCTGTCGCTGATCCTCTTGGCCATCGCCGTCGGCGCCTATTACCTGTTTCATCTCGCCGGCTTGTGGCGCTGGGTCTATGTCGTCACCGCCATGACCGCGCTCTATTTGAATTGCTTCGTTCTGGTCTTCCAGTGTTTCCTGAAGGTCGAGGTGCTGCACGATCTGGCGCCGACCCAGTCCGAACCGCCATTCCTGGCGGCCCAAGGCGCCGTGCTTATCCTCTTCGTCGTGCTCGGCTTTTTTGCTGTGCGCAAATTCCACCCCGAAGCCGCTGAGACCTAATCAGGGGGTCGTGCGTTATGCCCCCGGCACCCGCCTCGTTTTTGCCGGCCACGAAAGGATAAGCCCATGGATAAAGCCACGGATAAGCTCAAGGATAAGCCCATGAACGCCAAGGTTACGCCCGCGCTCGGCACCCCGACCGATCTGAAGAGCAATGCCGTCGGCGATATCGCCGGCGCGCTGCGCATCCTGCTTGCCGACGTGTTTGCGCTCTATATCAAGACCAAGAATTTTCACTGGCACATGTCGGGCCCGCATTTCCGCGACTATCATCTGCTGCTCGACGAGCAGTCCGAGCAGATTTTCGCGATGACCGACGATATCGCCGAACGCGCCCGCAAGATCGGCGGCACCACGCTCCGCTCAATCGGGCAGATCAACAAGCTCAAGCGCGTGCTCGACAACGACGCCGATTTCGTCACGCCGCTCGACATGCTGGCCGAGCTGCGCGACGACAACAAGCAGCTCGCCGCCCATATGCGCGAGCTTCACGACCTGACCGACGAGCACGGCGATGTCGCGACCACGAGCCTGCTCGAGAACTGGATCGACGAAACCGAGCGGCGCACCTGGTTCCTGTTCGAGTCGTGCCGGACCGAGCAGGAATAGGCGAAGCCGCGGTCTGCCGCGGGCCATCCACGTCTTCGTCCCGCCTCGGACCAAAGACGCGGATGGCCGGAACACGGGCGGGCGAAGCGACGCCGTTCTTCGAACGGCCATGTCGGGTACGGCCATGTCGGGTACGGCCATGCCGGGTCATGTCCCGGGTTATGTCCGGCCATGACGGCCGTCGAATCGTCGGCGTTAATCGGCTTCCGTCTCCGGCACCGGAACGTTGAAGCCGTTCAGCGTTACCGAAACCAGACAATAAAGCCCGACCAGATAGATCAGTTCGGCGGCGCCATGTCCGCCGAAGGCTTTCACAGCCGCACGGTAGCTCAATTCGGGCAACGTCCCGTGATGCAGGAGCGACGAAGCGACGTCGTAAGCCACCCCTTCGTCGTGCGTCAGGTCGGTCGGCCGTTGCCCGGAGACGATGGTGGCAAGCTTGTCGTCGGACAGGCCGCGACGCTCGCCGGCGATGACATGGGCATAAAGCTCATAGGATGAATGAAACACCGCTCCGGTCACGAGGATCGCCACCTCGCGGACCGGGCGCGGCAGCGACGGCGATACCGACAGCGCCAAGGTCAGATCCCAGATCGGCTTGCCGAATTTCGGCTCGTGCAGCCACGGGTTCCACGGCCCCATCAGCGCGCCGTTCCTGGCGATGGTGGCAAAGCCCTGAAAGTTCTTCTCGATGCCGGCTTTCATGTCCTCATAGATCGGACGCTGCTCGGCGGTGAGACTGGCGGGGTCGATCAGCGGCAGGCGCATAGGCTTCTCCTCCTTGGAGCAAGGGGTTCCAGCGCTGAACATATTGCAACGAAATTGCAGCTCCGGCGCGACGGTCTCCCGGCCGACCTGTCAGGCGAGCACCTTGACGGATGCGGCGATGGCGCGCAGTTCCGCGGCGACACCGGGATATTGCGCCGCCAGCGCGTCGAGATTGCCGATCTCGACATCGGCCGGGATGACGCCCGGCCATTCGGTGCTGGCGCCGAGAAACCAGCGCCCATTTCCGAGAAGCCGCGCGGTGTGGAAGGTGCCGCCGGGAAGCAGAAACTGCACATGCTGGCCGGCGGCGATATCCGGCCCGACGACGATGCGCTCGCTGCTGCCGCCCGGATGGAGCAGGAACAGTTCGATCGGATCGCCGAGATAATAATGATAGAGCTGGTCGTTGCGGATGCGATGCAGCCGCACCGGCGCTTCCGGCGTCACCATGAAATAGAGCGCCGAGCCGACCGGCCGCGCGTCGCTGAACGGCGCCGGCAGCGCGCCAGCCGCCAGCGCCTGCGGACTGAGGAAGGTGAGCTTCACGAAGCCGCACGTGGCATTCGGCTCAAGCGCGAGGAGCTTGCGGACGTCGTCGGCGGTGAGATTGTTGCTCATGCCGAAACCCTTTGCGAGCGGGCCTGTGTCGGCATCCCGCGTTCAGGCGAAGCGCGCCCGCGACCGTTCGCGCGCCTTGGCCGCCTCGACGCCGCGATCCTTCGCCGGGCTTGATGTCTCGAGCGCGCCAAGGAGCCGGCGCGCGGCATCCGCGACCTCGTCGACGGCGCGGTCGAACGCCGCCGCATTGGCCTGCGACGGCTTGGCGAAGCCGGAAAGCTTGCGCACGAATTGCAGCGCCGAAGCGCGGATTTCGTCTTCGGTCGCCGGCGGCTCGAAATTGAACAGCGTGCGGATGTTACGGCACATGACGCAGCTCCCGCTTGCTACATGAACGCCTGGATGCCGGTCTGCGCACGGCCGAGGATCAGCGCGTGAATGTCGTGCGTGCCCTCATAGGTGTTCACCGTTTCGAGGTTACAGAGCACGCGCATCACGTGATATTCCTCGGAAATGCCGTTGCCGCCGTGCATGTCGCGCGCCATCCGCGCGACATCGAGCGCCTTGCCGCAATTGTTGCGCTTCATCAGCGAGATCGACGGCGGCGCCGCGTTGCCCTGGTCGATCAGCCGGCACAGCCGCAGCGCGCCATGCAGGCCGAGCGTGATCTCGGTCTGCATGTCGGCGAGCTTCTTCTGAATGAGCTGGTTGGCGGCGAGCGGCCGGCCGAATTGCTTGCGGTTGAGCGCATAGTCGCGCGCGCGGTGCCAGCAGAATTCCGCCGCGCCCATCGCGCCCCAGGCGATGCCGGTGCGGGCCATGTTGAGGCAGCCGAACGGGCCGGCCAGGCCGGAAATATTCGGCAGCAGATTCTCTTCCGGCACCACGGCGCCTTCGAGCACGATCTCGCCGGTGATCGAGGCGCGCAACGACAGCTTGCCTTCGATCTTCGGCGTGGAAAATCCCTTGGTGCCGCGCTCGACGATGAAGCCGCGGATCTTGCCCTCGAGCTTGGCCCAGACCACCGCGATGTCGGCGACCGGCGCATTGGTGATCCAGGTCTTGGCGCCGGTGAGGCGAAAGCCGCCCGGCACTTTCTCGGCGCGCGTGATCATCGAGCCGGGGTCGGAGCCGTGATCCGGTTCGGTGAGGCCGAAGCAGCCGACGATCTCGCCCTTCGCGAGCTTCGGCAGATATTTCTTGCGCTGCGCCTCGCTTCCATAGGCATAGATCGGATGCATCACCAGCGAGGAGATCACCGACATCAGCGAGCGATAGCCGGAATCGGCGCGCTCGACTTCGCGCGCGATCAGCCCGTAGCAGACATAGTTGAGGCCGGCGCCGCCGTATTCCTCCGGGATGGTCGCGCCGAGAAGGCCGAGCTCGCCCATCTCCTTGACGATGGCGGGGTCGTAGGTCTCGTCGCGATAGGCGGCGATCACCCGCGGGAACAATTTCTCCTGCGCATAGTCGCGCGCGGTGTCGCGCACCATGCGCTCTTCCTCGGACAATTCGCTTTCGAGGTCGAGCGGATCGTCCCATTTGAAGGCGGCATCCCTGATCTGGGTCGCCTTTCCTTCGCGTTTTTCTGCCGGCTGGCCGGTCTTCTCTGCCAATTGCGACATGGGGGCTCCTGTGGGATGTCCTGACGATGCCTTGTGCGTTTTCTGCGTTGGCGAATTATTTCAATCTTAAAGCATTTTTTCAAGCGGGGTCTTTGCACCGAGCCTATCGTACTCCAGATACGCGTGGCGATCCGCAACGCAGCCGCGCCGCCTGTTTCGTCTCCGGCCTGCCCCCTTGGCGGTTGCCGCCCCATCGCGATTTGGCTATCTAGACCCGCATCGAACCGTTTGCACGCGCCCGTAGCTCAGCTGGATAGAGCGTTGCCCTCCGAAGGCAAAGGTCAGAGGTTCGAATCCTCTCGGGCGCGCCACTTTCTTGCGCAAAATCAAAACAATCTATCGATGGCCGAGGGTTCTCATGGATCTTCGCCATTCGCCCGGCATAGTTTTTGGCGCAGCCGAGGAGGAAAGACTTGGCGACCGCTCCAACGGTGATGCATGGGGAGCCGGGCGCAGCCTTTTTACCGCACACATTTACCGCACACATTACAAGGCGCCAGATACAAGGCGCTTGATGAGCGTCCGGCCCGGTTGGCCGCCAATACGATGCCGCGTCACGGCTTCACGTAAATGCTCGCATACAATCCGGTATATGCCTCCTTCCAACCTCTTTTCTTCACAAGGAATTGCCTTAACTGCTCATGCGCTCTGACCCAAAGCACCGTATCGATGTGGTATTTTTCAAGCACGGCGTCCCACGCGCTCTCATCGACGTCTAATTGGCCCAGCTTGAAATAATCGCGGAGGAGATCATCCGGGTAAGCGGTCGATGCCCGACCATCGACGAAGACCGGTATGGCTCCTCGGTCGCGAAAGATGAGAATTCCGCCGAAGTTCCAGTGGTTCAACAGCCGGGCATGCGGAAAATGTGTTTCGAGATAACGAACGTCCTGCTCTGAAAGCATTTGCGGAAGCCCGAGAGCCGGATCTATTCGCGTATAAGCCAATGGCACCGCGAATGCAGCAATAATGCCCGCGATCAATAACGGTCTTTCGATTCTGAAATCACTCGGTTGTTTGGGAAGCAGCCCATCGAGATGAAGCGCCAATGGGACCGTCGAGAACATGAAAAAGAAAGCCAAATATCTGAATTGATAGAATCCCAAAAACAAAAAGAACCAGGAGAACAGGCGTGCCTCGAGAGGACAGGCTGTTCTGTAGCGCAATTCCAGCGCAACAAACAGCAGGATGTACATGATGCCGGGAATGCTGCCCGGCAGGGTTATATTGCGATAATAAGGCCACCACTCGGTGATGTATTGTTGCGAAAAGTGGCCCAATACGGTCATCAAGCCTTCGTAGATGTGCCAGCCGAGCGGATTGACGAACGTCACAGCGAAACAGGCGGCTCCGACGAAACTGTAGATTTTGAAATTTGCCCAATCGCGCCTGAGCAAAGCGATGCCGCCAAAGACGCCGACAATAAAAAGACCCAGCACAAAGCCGCCATGCAGGTTGGCCCACAGGAGCATAAGGGCCGGCAGAACGAAAATCAGCTTCGTTCGCTTCAGGCATTCGCCGTAGAAGATGACGGAGAACAGCATCGTGGCCATGTTCGGCGATGCAGTGAGATAGATGTTGGGAAACGCCGCATAAGCGGGGTAAAGCACGCTCGCCGACAAAACGGCAATGCAAACGGCAAAGGCCGAAGCGCCGCCGCGCAGGCAGAGATGCGTGAGATATCCGACGATGACCGCGCCACATACAACGACAAGCAATATGAGGCCGCGAAAGTTCGTATGTTGAAGAAGTGCGCTGGCGAATACGTCCCAGAGCCACGACAGATTGAACCATTGTCTGCCCGCCGCAGTGAACGACCAGGGATCCTGGAAAGGAATGCGGCCTTGGTCTCTGATCAGGTCTCCGGCAGCGAGGTGCCAGCCGAGATCAAAATGGCCGAGCAGAAGCGGCGCGTTCAGAAGGTAGTACACGCACGCGGATGAAATGAGGAAGACGTAAATCCCGGACTTCTGGAAGCGGGAGCTTATCACCCCGTGCTTACCGGCTGCGGTGAAGGAGCCGTGCCGCGGAGCGGGGTAATCAATCGACGATGGTGCAACCGGGCGCAAGCTCTCGTCGTGGCTGTCAAACAACTTGCCCATGTGGCTTCTTCAGTCCGCCGACGCACTCAACAAGGTGGCGGTCTGCTGGCGCTCCCGCTCCTCGAATCCCAGTCTTTGTGAAACGACATACAGCGGCCGCCGCTTCACCTCGGCGTGGATGCGGCCGATATAGAGACCCATGATGCCGGTCATGAGCATGTTGATTCCGCAGAGGAGCGAAATGACGATGATGGTCGACGACCAGCCTTTGACGAGAAGGCTGCCCGTGAACCAAAGCCCGACCACATAGAGCCCGTACAAGACCGCGCAGGCTGAAACGGCCAAACCCAGCCAGATCGCCAGCCGCAACGGGGCGTCGGAAAAGCTGAGCGCCCCGTTGATCGCCAGCCGGGCCATCTTCCAGAGCGGGTATTTGGTCTTGCCGGCGAACCGGGGCAGGCGATGAAACGTCACTTCGGTTTGCCGGAAGCCGAGCCAGGCGATCATGCCTCTTATAAAACGATCCTGCTCCGGCATGCGGCGCAATGCATCCAAGACCTTGCGGTCGATCAGCCGAAAGTCTCCGACATCGGCCGGAATCGCGATCGAGGATATTCGCCCGAGGAGCTTGTAGAACAAATTCGCGCTGGCGCGCTTGAATGTGCTCTCGCCCGCGCGCGACAAGCGCCGGGCATAGACCACCTCGAATCCTTCCTTCCATTTCGCGATCATCTCCGCGACGACCTCCGGAGGATCTTGCAAATCGGCGTCCATGACGACGATGGCTTCTCCGGCGGCTGCATCCATTCCGGCCGTGATCGCGACCTGATGGCCGAAATTCCGGGACAGACCGATATACCGGTAGCGCGGATCGTCCCGAACGATGGATTGCAAGACGATGGGGCCGCAATCAGAACTGCCGTCATCGACAAAGATGGTTTCCGCCGTTCCGTCGAGTTGCTGCATCAGCGCCGCGATGCGCCGCAACAGCATCGGAAGGACCGGCGCCTCGTTGAAGATCGGCACGATGATGCTGTAGCGAATGCCTAAAGGACTGTCCGCCATGGAAATTTCCGCTCGTGTCGTGACGAGCTCGCATTAGGAACTTAGGCGCACCACCTTAGGACGCGGCCGGTTAATACATTGCCAAGCGTTATTTGCGTCGGCGCCGCGGCGAATCCCCGGTCTGTTCGGCGCAAACGTCGCGCTCGCGCGACATCCGCTGGCCCTTCGCGATCCAGGCCGGAATAGGGCGGCGACCGCCGCCGGATCGTCATCGGCACGCTCTTGCTTTTGCTTTGCGCTGAGGTATGCTTTGCATTGCAAAGTGATTTCGGGGGGTGAGAACGGGGATGCCCGATCTCGACAAGGCGCTGGCCGATATCCTGGCGATCCGCAATCAGATTGCGGCCGGCACGGCGTTTCAGGGCTATGGCCCGAGCGCGGTTGCGGCAACCGCCGTCGTGGCGCTGATCACCACGCTTCTGCAATTTTTGCTGCTTCACGATCCCACCGCGCAGCCTTTGAGCTTCCTGTTCGGCTGGACGGCGGCCGCCGCCATATCCGCCGTGATGATCGGGACCGAAATGCGGGCGCGCTCGCAACGGCATCATTCCGGTCTTGCCGACGCCATGGTGCAGCAGGCGGTCGAACAATTCCTGCCGGCGGCCATCGCCGGCGTGCTCCTGGCCGTGATGCTGTGGAAGTTCGCGCCGGAAACGCTCTGGCTGTTGCCGGGCCTGTGGCAGATCCTGGTCAGCCTCGGCATTTTCGCCTCGGTGCGCTCGCTGCCGCGCAGCGTCGCGCTGGTCGGCGCCTGGTATTTCATCGCCGGATTCGTCGTGCTGCTGATCGGCAGCCTGCATCACACGCTGTCGCCATGGACCATGGGCCTGCCGTTCGTGGTCGGCCAATTGCTGATGGCGGCGCTGCTCTACATCGCTTCCGAGGACACCGATGCCGAACACTGAAAACAATGCGCCGTTTTCCTACGACGGCCTCGATCGCGTCATTCACGAGAAGGCGCGGCTTGGCCTGCTCACCTCGCTGATGACGCATCCCAAGGGATTGTCGTTTGCCGATCTCAAGCAATTGTGCGCGCTGACCGACGGCAATCTCAGCCGCCATCTGCAGGTGCTGCAGGAGGCCGGGCTGGTCGAAGTCATCAAGGGCTATGAGGGCAACCGGCCGCATACGACATGCCGGCTGACCAAGAGCGGCAGGAAGCGCTTTCTCGACTATCTCGCCGTGCTCGAACAGCTGGTGCGCGATGCGGCCAAAGCCGCGGGAGCGGACGCCAGCAAGGACGCCAGGCAAGACGCCAAACCGGACTCGCCGTCGTCGCGTCTGCGCATCCTCCCCGCGTGATCCGTCGCGGTTTTTTTTTGAAAGGGGACTTTGCAATGCAAAGCAGTCTCGCTGCCAAATCGGCCGCCAAGCTCCATGTCGGCATCATCATGGACGGCAACGGCCGCTGGGCGAAGCGCCGGCATCTGCCGCGCCTGCGCGGTCACGAAGCCGGCGTCGAGGCGATCCGGCGCGTGGTCGAAGCCGCACCCGATCAAGGCATCGGCACGCTGACGCTTTATGCGTTCTCGAGCGATAATTGGCGGCGGCCGCCGGCGGAAGTGTCGGCGCTGATGGGGCTGTTGCGGTTTTATCTGGCCAACGAAATTGAAAGTCTCGTGCGCAACGGCGTTCGCCTCCGCGTGATCGGCCGCCGCGACCGGCTTCCCGACGGCATTGCCGACGCCATCGGCGATGCCGAGGCGGCGACGGCCGATGGCGACGCGCTCAATCTGCGCATCGCCATCGACTATTCGGCACGCGACGCCATTCTCAATGCCGCGATTGCAGTGGCGAATATGGCGGCCGCGAACATGGGCGCGGCCGGCTCGCTCACACGCGACATCTTCTCGCAACTGGTCACCGGCGAAGCCGCCTGCCGCGACGTCGATCTGATCATCCGCACCAGCGGCGAAAAGCGGCTTTCCGATTTTCTGCTCTGGGAAAGCGCTTATGCCGAATTCTACTTCACCGAGACGATGTGGCCGGATTTCTCCGGCGACCAGCTCGCCGAGGCCTTGAACGCCTTTCATCGCCGCGAGCGCCGCTTCGGCGGTTTACAAACACAAGAGACCGAGCCCGCAATCCCCGCGCTGATCCTGTCCTGAGGCGAGGGGAAGCGAGGTGAGGTCACGCTGCCGCGCCGCAATGCGCTTCGATCCGATAGCCATCGGGATCGATGACGAAGGCGGCGTAGTAATTCGGACCGTAATCGGCGCGCAGGCCCGGCTTGCCGTTGTCGCGACCGCCGGCTTTCAGCGCCGCGTCATGGAATGCGGCGACACTTTGCCGGCTCGGCGCGGTGAAGCAAAAGTGCAGGCCGGATTTCGGGTCGGGCGGCACCGGGTTTTCCACGGCGCTGACCCAAAGCCCGGCCGCTTCGCCGCCATAGCCGAGCGAGCCGTCGAACTCGTGCAGGCAGGTGTAGCCGAGCGGCTTGAGTGCGGCGTCGTAGAAGCGCTTGGAGGCCCTGAGATCGCGAACGCCAATCGAAACATGGTCGAGCATTGTGGTTCTCCCGCAGTTTGCGCGATTGTCATGACGTGGTCCGCCGCGCGAAAAATTCGGCCTGAACAGCAAAACTCTTGCCGTCGTCGGGCGAACGCTCGCCGATCCAGTGGAAAGAGCCCGGCGTAATGGCCGTAAAGCTCCAGCGCAGCGCTTCGCCGGCATCGTTCTTGCCGATTTGTACGATGTCGCGGCCCTGCGCGCGGCCGATCTGGCGCGCATAGAACTGCCGCCGCGGGTCGCTCCACAAGATATGCCAGGCGTCGATGGCCGGGTCATAGACGCGCAGCGTTGTGCCATAGAACATGCCGTTGAAAATCCAGACATCCTGAATGGCGCGGCCCTCGAGCACCCAGGCGAAATGGATTTCGCCACTATTGCGATGCTGCGTGCCGTCATCCATGTGGATCACGCCCTCCATGGTCCAGTTCCCGATCAGCCAGTCGTAAAGCTTCATCTTGCCGGCACGGTCGGCTGCCGGACCCGCGGCAACGAGCGCCTCGGTGAAACTGCGTGCGGTCATATTTGCAACTCTCTTGCGTGCGATCTGTTGCGCGTTTCTAAATCGCCGCGCCTCGCCCGCGCTTGGGAAAAATTGCTAAAGTCACGGCATGTCGCTCGATATCCGCGAATTGGCTTGCGGCCCCGGCTGGCGCGTCGTCGACGTCGTCTGCACGGCGGGGCGTGCCGATCGTCCGTTCGAAGAACATCACGCCGCCGTCAGTATCTCCGCGGTGACGCAAGGCATGTTCGGCTATCGCGGCACTCAGGGCGCCGCGCTGCTCGCGCCGGGCGCGCTGCTTCTGGGCAATCCGCATCACTGCTTCACCTGCGGCCACGAGCACGGCACCGGAGATCGCTGCCTGTCGTTTCATTTCACGCCGCAATTCATGGAAGGCGTCGCCTCCGCGGTGCCCGGCGCCCGGCGTTATGACTTCACCGCGCCGAGCTTGCCGCCGTTGCCCGGGCTTCTGCCGTTGCTCGCGGCGGTGGAAGCCGCGCGCGACGCTGCCGATGTTTCTGAACTCGAGGAACTGGCGCTGCGCTTGGCCGGCGCCGTAACGGCGACGCTTGGCGGCGCCACGCGGCGCGGCCGTGCGCCGAATGCAAGCGACGAGCGGCGGATCGCTGCGGCGCTTAAGCGAATCGAGTCAAAGGTCGGCGCGCATGCCGGCGAGAAATCGTCGCTTGCCGAACTTGCGTTATCCGCAGCGATGAGCCCCTATCATTTCCTGCGCACCTTCCGTGCCGTCGTCGGCATGACGCCGCATCAATATATTCTGCATCGGCGCATGCATCGCGCCGCGGTGCGCCTGCGCCGGAGCAAAGACAATATTTCGGTCATCGCCTTCGCGTGCGGCTTCAGCGATCTGTCGACCTTCAACCGCCGCTTCCGCCGCATCATGGGCGCGACCCCAGGCGCCTATCGATCCGCTTAGCCATTTGTGGATCGCCGGCGCCCGCGCGGGTCGTTGGAGCATGATCCGGAAAAGGGAATACCGGTTTTCGGAAAAGATCATGCTCCAAGGCAAGGTCTCTCCAAGGCAAAATCTAGAGCCTGATCCGCTTCAATTTGAGTGGATCAGGCTCTAGCATCAGGCTTGCGCAACGCTCGCGAAAAAGGGCAGGCGTCATGCAACAGTCCGTCATGCAACAGTCCGTCATGCAACAGTCGAAGAATCTCGTGCTTCTGGTCGCGCGCATCTTGATGTGCGGCCTGTTCATCTGGGACGGCACGCTGCAGCTCCGCAATCCAGCCGCCGCAGCCGCGTATTTCGCCAGCGTTCACGTGCCGCTCTACCAAATCGCGGTCTGGCCGTCGGTGGCGCTGCATTTACTCGCCGGCGCGGCGATCCTGATCGGCTTCAAGACACGCTGGGCGGCGGCATTGCTGGCGCTGTTCTGCCTCGCAACCGCCTTCGGCGTGCACCTGCCGGCCGGCGATCTCGACAATATGACCCACTTCTACAAGAACCTGGTGATGGCCGGCGGCTTCCTCTACGTGGTGATGTTCGGCGCCGGCGCGTTCAGCCTGGACAGAGAGACGGCATAGCGCCGATACGAGGAAGTTCAGAACTCCTCCACGGCCTGGATCAGGCGCGCGATGTCTTCGGGCCGCGACAGCCGGTGATCGCCGTCCTTGATCAGCGTCAGCACCACGTCGTCGCAGGCGAGCCGCGCCACCAAAGCCTTCGCATGCCGCCACGGCACGTCGGGATCCTCGACGCCCTGGAGGATGCGCACCGGACAGCCGGTCTCGATCATGCCGCCGAGCAGGAGATGATTGCGCCCGTCCTCGATCAATTGCCGGGTGACGAGATAAGGCTCGTCCGAATATCGCGACGGCCGCTGCCACACGCCGGTCTCCGCCAGCTCGCGCTTGATCTCCGGCGTGAAGCGTTTCCACATCAGCTCTTCGGTGAAATCCACCGCCGGGGCGATCAGCACGGCGCCGGCGACGCTGGCCGCGCCCGCCGTTCCGCGCCGGCGCAATTCGCGAACGAGCAGCAGCGCCAGCCAGCCGCCCATCGATGAGCCGATCAGGATTTGCGGGCCGCGGCAGCAGGCGTCGAATACCATCAGGCTTTCGGCGAGCCAGCGCGAAATGGTGCCGTCGGTGAAGGCGCCGCCCGATTCGCCATGGCCTGAATAGTCGAAACGCAGGCAGGCGCGGCCGCGGCCTGCCGCCCAATCGGCAAGCGCCTGGGCCTTGGTGCCCTTCATGTCGGACTTGTAGCCGCCGAGCCAGACCAGCCCCGGCGTCGCCCCTTCGGTGGCGCGAACGGCAATGGCGCGGCGGTCGGCGGCGTCACCAATGTGCAGGAATTTCAGGCTTTTATCGTCCATTTGGGGTCGCGCCGGCGGGCCGAAGAGAGCTGAGGAAGCGCCAAGATAAAGTCGAGGTGGCGGGTTACGGTGAGGGAACATAAATCATGTTGCGACGATTATCTCACCCGTCGGCCCCATACGTGTTTTTGCATTGGCGTTGACTTGAGGGCAAAAACGCTCGATTCTCGGTCTTACCGTCCGCATCGCCGATCATGGTCCATCGTATCGCGCGATGCGGATTTGTAATGCGTGTTGCGGTATTCATGGAATGCCGTGCCGGCAGGAACGTCCACAGACAGTCGTAACAACTAAAGGAGAGACTACCCATTCGCCGCCCCATCAAGCTGCCGCAGCCCGCCGCCAAGGAAGGGCCGCGCATCAACGAGGAGATCCGCGTTCGCGAGGTTCAACTCATCGACAAAGACGGCGCCAACAAAGGCGTCACCCCCATCAGCGACGCCATCGCTATGGCGCAGGAAGCCGGACTCGATCTGGTCGAGATCGCGCCCAATTCGGTGCCGCCGGTCTGCAAGATTCTCGATTTCGGCAAATACAAATATCAGGCGCAGAAGAAAGCCGCCGAGGCGCGCAAGAAACAGAAGGTTGTCGAGATCAAGGAGATCAAGCTCCGGCCGATGATCGACGATCACGATTACGACGTGAAGATGCGCTCGATGCAGCGGTTCTTCGAGGAAGGCGACAAGGTCAAGGTGACATTGCGCTTCCGCGGCCGCGAAATGGCGCACCAGGAGCTCGGCTACAAGCTGCTCGACCGCGTCAAAGGCGATGTCATCAAGATCGCCAAGATCGAGCAGGAGCCCCGTTTCGAGGGCCGTCAGGTCGTCATGGTCCTGGCGCCGCGGTAGCGGCGCCAAAAGGCGATCAAAGGCACGGATCAAAAGGCACGATCGGAAAAGCATGCCCTCGGACCTGGTCCGAGGGTGGGAACCGGTGCTCCGAAAAGATCATGCTCAACCAAATCCCGCCGCGCTGAACCGGCTCCCCGGCGAACGGGCCCGGCTGAAATCGCCGGGCCGGCCCTGCTGAAAATGACATTTTTCTCCGGTAGATTTGTCGCCGTCCAAATTGGCGGCGTTTCATCACCTGTCCGGAGGAAGCGGTCATGGCGACGTTCATACTCACATTGAATTGGACTGATCAGGGCATTCGCGCGGTGAAGGATGCGCCCAGGCGCGTCGCTTTCGCCCGCGATCTCGGCAAGCGATTGGATGTTGAAATCAAACAGATTTTCCTCACCTCGGGGGAGTCCGATCTGCTCGTCATCGTCGAGACGCCCAATGGCGACAATGTCGCCAAGTACTGCATGGCGCTCGGCTCCCACGGCAATGTCCGCACCCGGACGGCGCGGGCGTGGCCGGAGGCCGAATACCTGAAGCTGATCGCCGAATTGCCGTAGCGGCATGGGTTCCGGGGAAAAGACCCGGCGTCCGCGGGCCCCCGCGGGCGGAAAACCGGCTTTTTGCCAATCCATTTGCCAATTCGGCCGCGCTCTGCCATAACGCCGCCCTTCCTGCCGCCCGGCCGATTAACGGGCTGCCGTGGCGGCGGTGAAGTGCTCATCAGCACGCGATCGTTGACGATCGCCGGCGTCCGGGCCGGGGCTCGGGCGCGTATTTCTCAGGAGAGCCAAATGCCCAAGATCAAGACCAAGTCGGGCGCCAGGAAGCGCTTCAAGGTGACGGGGTCCGGAAAGGTCCTCTACGCGCAGTCGGGCAAGCGCCACGGCATGATCAAGCGCACCAAGAAGCAGATCCGCCAATTGCGCGGCACCAATGTGCTGTTCAAGACCGACGGCGACAACATCAAAAAGTATTTTCTGCCGAACGGCTGAGGCGCGAGCCGAAGCTTTCCGTTCCGGCACTGCCCATCTTCTAAAGGAGATCGACCATGGCACGCGTCAAACGCGGCGTCACCGCTCATGCCAAGCACAAGAAAGTGCTCAAAGCCGCCAAGGGCTATTTCGGCCGGCGCAAGAATACCATCCGCATTGCCAAGCAGGCGGTGGAGAAGGCCAACCAATATGCCTTCCGCGACAGGAAGCGCCGGAAGCGCACCTTCCGCGCGCTGTGGATCCAGCGCCTCAACGCCGCGGTGCGTCCCTTCGGCCTCAATTACAGCCGCTTCATCGCGGGTCTCGACAAGGCCGGCATCACCGTCGACCGCAAGGTGCTCTCCGATCTCGCGATTCACGAGCCCGCGGCCTTCGAGGCGATTGTCGGCCAGGTCAAGACCGCTCTCGCAGCATAAGCGCATCATGAGCGGGCGCGCCCCCGGAGAGGATCGCGCACATGATTGACCATGCCTATGTGCGGCGCATGGCGCGTTACAATCGCTGGCAGAATGAAAATCTGTACGGCGCGGCCGATGCGCTGTCCGACGACGAGCGGCGCCGCGAGCGCGGCGCTTTCTTCGGCTCGATCCACAAGACGCTGAACCATCTGTTGTGGGGCGACCGCACCTGGATGGCGCGTTTCACCGACCTGCCGAA
>Ga0335073_10001649_pt1 | contig 29981 bp, 24 predicted proteins | sample Lox_Sample_22_FD_207093 | JGI IMG/M metagenome (GOLD analysis project Ga0335073, IMG submission 207093) | Soil microbial communities from Loxahatchee National Wildlife Refuge, Florida, United States - Lox_Sample_2.2 | ecosystem: Environmental > Terrestrial > Soil > Wetlands | place: USA... | reverse complement strand
ACCGCATCGAGGCGCTGCGGTCGATCGCCGCGAGCGTGCCGCGCCGCCCGGCCCGCGCCGCCGTACCGAGCCGCCTGGACCGGGGGATCACGCTCGAGGACGTCAGCTTCAGCTACCCGGGTTCGGCCGGGCCCGTGCTGTCCGGCATCTGCCTGGACATCCCGGCCGGCCAGACGCTCGCGCTTGTCGGCGAGAACGGCGCGGGGAAGTCCACGCTGGTCAAGCTGCTCTGCGGGCTGTACCTGCCGACCAGCGGGCGGGATCCTGGCCGATGGCGTGGACCTGGCCGACATGGACCAGGAGCAGTGGCGGGCCCGCACCGCCACGCTCTTCCAGGACTTCACCCGGATCGAACTGACCCTGGGCGAGAGCATCGGGCACGGCGACGTCGCCAGGATCGCGGACCCGGCGGCCGTGGGCGCGGCCGTGTCGCAGGCACGCGCCGGGCGGGTACTCCGGTCCGTCGCCGGCGGCCTGTCCCGCGGCTAGCGCGGTAACTCTCGGCGTGAGCGATGGGTCTCGGCAGGCACCTCGTCTGCGACCTTGGCCACATCCCGGCGGTCGCCCGAGCTTCCTGCACCGGCCGCCGGGTGACGCCGGGCGGCGTCGGAGGCGGCCTGGTCGGCCGCGCGGTCGCCGAAGCCGACGCCGATCGCCTCGTCGTCGCGGCGCTGTTCAGCGTGCACGAGGGAGGCGAGCACTTGCCGGTCGGCGTCAGTCGGCTCGCCGCCGAGCGGGAGGGCTCGCGGGTACAGCCGCCGGGCGAGCACCGGGTTGAGTTCCGCGGCGTACATGGTGAGCTTGGCCAGCAGCAGCAGGAACGTGACGATCCCGATGACCGTGCCGAACGCTCCGTAGGTCGCCGAGGCGTTCTTCAGCTGGTGGGTTATCAGCCCGGTGCCGAGGGTGATCAGCGCGGTGAACGCGACCGCGCCGGCGATCGCCCCGGGGAGATGGCCGCGCGGGCCGATCGCCTTGGCCGTCAGCAAGGTGAAGCTGGCAAAGTACAGTGCGGCGTTGATGACAAGCAGGCCTGCCAGAACCGGAATCCTGATCGCGTAACTGGTCGTGCCGCCGGTGGCGTAGCTGGTGACGAATGCATTGATGACGAACGCGGCGCCGATAGTGACCAGCCCGGCCAGGCTGCGCCCGAGCCGCGGGAGGAAGCCGCTGCGCTCGATCTGCGGGATGTTCCACACCGTGGCCATTGCCGTCTGCGCCGTCTGCGTGACGCCCTGAGCGCCGTACACCAGCCCGATGAGGCCGATGACAAGCCCGAGCACGCTGCCGTGCAGAGAACTCTTGCTCGAGGGATTGAAGCTGGAGCCGACGACGGGAAACTCGTGCAGCGTCCGGATGATCCCCGTTCCGATCGACTGCTCGCCGATGAATCCGAATAGTGTCACCACGACCAGTAGCAGCGGGAAGATCGCGGTAAACCCGTACCAGGCCAGCGCGACGACCACCAGGTTGGCGTTGTCGTCGCCGAACTTCTTCACGACCGCGTAGGGCACGCCCGCCCACCGGGAACGGCGCTGCCAGCGGTCTACCGCGCCCGTCACCGTGCGTACGGGACCGAGCGGGTTCACCGGGCCGTCCATGTGTCACTGCCGCATCCTGGCACCGCGATGGTCGCGGCCCCTGATCCGCTGAGGGGATCGCCGCCAGCGAGTGCGGCGCAGGTGACGTGCCATCCCCGCAGGGCTGGCGCTGCGGTTTTCCCAAGCCTCATGTCCACCGGCTGCTGCTACCCCCAGTCACGCAGACCTAACCCGCCAACATCAATCGAACGCAGGAACCCATGAGGCCCTGATCAGGCAACGCGCCGCCAGGAGTCCCCGAAGTCCGTTGTCTAACAATTGTTGTACACTATTGCTATGAGCGTCGGATTCCGTCCCACCGAAGAAGACCTCCGCGTCATCGAGGCTAACCGCCGCGAGCACGAGAAGACCAGCGACGTCATCCGCCGCGCGCTGCGACTGCTGGACCGTGAGGCGTGGGAGGAGCGTGCCCGTGCCGACATGCACCGGTTGCGGAGCGAAGACCTCTCCGCCGAAGCCGACGCCTGGGAGTACGACGGCGACGGCAACATCCGGATTACCGGCACCAGCCTTACCGTACCGGCGAGGTCGCAGGACCGCGCATGATCCGGGGCGCGGTCTACCCGGTAGACCTCGGCGATGCCAAGCGCGGGCACGAACAGCGCGGCCGGCGCCTCGGGCTCGTCATCAGCATCGAGCAGAACGCCTGGTCCACGGTAACGATCATCCCGACCTCGACCAGCGCCCAGCCATCCGTCTTCCGGCCGGAGGCCGTCATCGCGGGCCGGGATACCAAAATCTTGGTCGATCAGCTCCGCACCATTGACATCTCCTACGTTGCAGGCGAACTCGTCGACTATCTTTCGCGGGATGACATGGCGCAGGTCGAGCACAGCCTGTCGCGGTACTTCGGGCTTCTGCGCTGACCTGAACGCGTGCGGAGAGAGTCAGGCTGAGGCCTGCGAGAGTTCGGCTGTACCTGGAGGCGTCGCGATGATCGAGCGGTACGTGCTGGGTCTCGAAGAGATCGGCGAGTCGCAGGTCGCGCTGGCTGGTGGCAAAGGCGCGCACCTGGGGGAGCTTTCCCGGATCGAAGGCGTTCGGGTGCCGGACGGCTTCTGCGTGACGACGGGCGCCTTCCGGCGGATCCTGACAGCAGTGCCTCGGATCGACTACCAGCTCGACCGGCTGTGGCGCCTACACCCCGACGACCAGGAGGCGATCCGCACGCTCAGCGCGGAGATCCGCCGGGCGATCGAAGAGACCCCCGTCCCTGAGGACCTGGCGGCGGCGATCACCCGTTCGGTTGCCCGGCTCGGCGAGCAAGCTGCCTGCGCCGTCCGGTCCAGCGCGACGGCGGAGGACCTGCCGACGGCCTCGTTCGCGGGCCAGCAGGACACGTACCTCAACGTGGTGGGGCCGGCGGCGGTCCTCAAGCACGTCAGCCGGTGCTGGGCCTCCCTGTTCACCGAGCGGGCCGTGACGTACCGCCTGCGCAACGCGTTCGGCCACCGCAAGGCCGACATGGCCGTGGTCGTCCAGCGGATGGTCTTCCCGGAGGCGGCCGGCGTCCTGTTCACCGCCGACCCGGTCACCTGCAACCGGAAGATCGCTTACGCGGAGGCCAGCTTCGGCCTCGGCGAGGCCCTGGTCGCCGGCCTGGTGAACCCGGACGTCTACAAGGTGGTGGACGGTGAAGTTGTCGCCAGGACGGTCGCCGCGAAGAAGCTCGCCATCCACGCCGCGCCGGGCGGCGGCACGCGGGAACTGGCGATCGAGGCGGCGCGCCAGGCGCAGCCAGCGCTCACCGATGCGCAGGTCGTGCGGCTCGCACAGCTGGGCCGGCGGATCGAAGCGCACTTCGGCCACCCCCAGGACATCGAGTGGTGCCTGGCCGGCGACGGGTTCCAGATCGTTCAGAGCCGGCCGATCACCACGCTGTTCCCCGTCCCCGCGGCCGGCGATCAAGGGAATCACGTCTACGTCTCCGTCGGGCATCAGCAGATGATGACCGACCCGATGAAGCCCCTGGGGCTGTCGTTCTGGAAGCTGACGGCCGCGCGGCCCATGACCGAGGCAGGCGGGAGACTGTTCGTCGACGTTACCCAGATACTGGGTTCACCGGCGAGTCGCGCAGCTCTCCTGAAGGCCCTGGGGACGTCCGATCCGCTGATCGGGGACGCGCTGCAGGCCGTACTCGAACGGGGCGACTTCATCCCGGTCCTCCCGGACGACGACCATGGCGACATGCCGGCTGGCCTCGAACCCGCCACCATCGAGACCGATCCGGCCATCGTCGACGAACTGATCGAACGCAGCCAGGCATCCCTCGCCACCTTGAACCGGGACATCGCGACGAAGTCCCGGTCGGCGCTGCTCGACTTCATTCTTGCGGACTTGCAGGAGCTGAAGCGGGTCCTGTTCGATCCGCGAAGCAGCCAGGTGATCAGGGCGGGAATGCAGGCCAGCGGGTGGCTCAACGATCAGCTGCAGGCGTGGCTGGGCGAGAAGAACGCGGTCGACACGCTCACCCAGTCCGCCCCGCATAACGTCACGTCAGAGATGGGGCTGGCGCTGCTGGACGTCGCGGACGTGATCCGGCCGCATCCGGAGGTGGTCGCGTTCCTGCGGCAGGTCCAGGACGAGAACTTCCTGGACGAGCTGCCCGCGCTCACGGGCGGGAGCGAAGCCCGGGACGCCATCCGGGCTTATCTCGTCAAGTACGGCATGCGGTGCGTCGGCGAGATCGACATCACCAGGCCGCGGTGGGAGGAGCGCCCCACCCTGCTCGTGCCCATGATCCTCGGCAACATCAAGAACTTCGAGCCGGGCGCCGGCGAGCGGCGCTTCGAGCAAGGCCGGCGAAAGGCACGGGACAAGGAACGGGAGCTGCTGGCGCGCTTGCGGGCACTGCCGGACGGGGAGCGCAAGGCCGAAGAGACCAAGCGGATCATCGACCGGGTCAGGACCTTCATCGGCTACCGGGAGTACCCGAAGTACCACATGGTCAGCCGCTACGACATCTACAAGCAGGCATTGCTGAAAGAGGCCGAGCACCTCGCGCAAGCCCGCGTACTTCGTGAAAAGGAAGACATCTTCTACCTCACGTTCGAGGAACTCCAGGACGTCGTGCGCACGAACCAGGTGGATGACCACCTGATCGGCCAGCGCAAGGACGCGTTCCTGTCGTATCAGGCGCTCACGCCGCCCCGGGTACTGACGTCGGACGGCGAGGTCGTCGCGGGCAGGTACCTGCGCACCGATGTCCCGGCCGGCGCGCTTACCGGCCTGCCCGTCTCCGCCGGGACGATCGAGGGCCGCGCTCGCGTCATCCTCGACGTGGCCGAGGCCGATCTCGACGCGGACGACATCCTGGTCACCGCCTACACGGATCCCAGCTGGACGCCCGTGTTCGTCACGGTCAAGGGTCTGGTGACGGAGGTGGGGGGCCTGATGACCCATGGCGCGGTGATCGCACGGGAATACGGCTTGCCGGCCGTCGTGGGGGTAGAGCATGCGACCGGGCTGATCCCGGACGGGCAGCGGATCCGCGTCAACGGCACGGACGGGTATATCGAACTCCTGCCCTGATCCGGGAGGACCTGATCCAGGGCGGCTTATGCGAACCGGAAACCGATGCCGAGGCTGCGCGTCACGGACCGCAGCCGCAGCGTGGAGACCCCGATTCCGAGCCCGATAAGCGTGATCGTGGTTACCGCCCAGACCGGGATGTAGGTGGTAACCGGTACCGTCGCGAGCAGCACACCCAGGACGACGGCGAGCACCAGGAACACGCCGCCCCAGAGCAGGGTCACGTGCTGGAAGAAGCTGTGCATTCGCTGCCGGTGGACGGGCGGGGTCCGCAATCCGATAACCTCGGCCGCCAGCCGCGCGGCGATCGGGCTGTGGGTACGAGCCGTCCGGGTAAACAGCAGGCACAGGCCGAGGTTCGCCAGCGGGAAGTGCAGCAGGAAAATCCACAGGTTTCCGGTGATGATCGCGGCCAGCGTCTGCACGGTGAGCACGATCAGCGAGATGGTAACGAGGCCGGGAACGGACCCGGTGACGAGCTTGCGGACGATCGCGGTGAACCAGATAGCGCCAAGCATGGCCCACAAGCCTGCGTCACGGCCCGCGAGCGCCGCGGCAACGGCATAGCCGGCGGTCGGCAGTCCGAAGGACTCGGCGATGTTCCAGCCGATCGTCCGCAGCAGCGCCCGTGGCCGCGGCAGTTCAAGGCACTCGGGCGAGTCGGCGCATTCGGCTGACGCGGCACCGTCAAGTTGGCTGGGGTCTGGGGCGACCTGGTCCGTAGCGAACAGCTCCTTCGGTCCTGCGGGGCCTGAGACTTCCCCGCGGAAACGGCAGCGGCCGGTAGCTAGCCGGTCCGCCCAGGGTACTGTCCCCAGGCGACGAGATCATGCCGTTACCCAACATCCATGCGAAACGCAGTCATCCCGGGCGGGAGCACTAGCGTGTGCCGCGGCCGGGTCCCAGGGGATGCGGCGGATACGGACGGGTAGACCCTCCTGGGAGGATGACGATGCCGGTATGGATCTGCGCCACGTGCGCCAACCACTACCCCGACCAGGATTCGCCGCCACGAGAATGCGCGATCTGCTCCGACGAGCGCCAGTGGGTGCCGTCCTCGGGTCAGCGGTGGACGACGGCGGCGGAACTGGCCGGTGCCGGGTACCGCAGCGACGTCCGTGAAGTGGAGCCGGGGCTGCTGGGCATCGGCACCGCCCCGCAGCTGGCGATCGGCCAGCGGGCGCTGGTGGTCCAGACTGCCGGGGGCAATCTGCTGTGGGACCCGCCCGGACTCGCCGACGAGCAAGCCGTTGCCAGAGTCAGGGACATCGGCGGGCTGCGGACGGTCACCGCCAGCCATCCGCACTTCTACGGTTCGATTGTTGAGTGGAGCAAAGCGTTCGGTGCCGAGATCCTCCTTCCCGAGGCCGACGCGCACTGGCTGACCCGCCCGGACCCGGCCGTGCGCACCTGGTCCGGGACGCATGAGGTCCTGCCCGGCGTCACCCTGGTACAGTGCGGCGGCCACTTCCCTGGAAGCGCGGTCGCCCACTGGGCGGACGGCGCCGACGGCGCTGGCGTCCTGCTCACCGGGGACACTATCTTCGTGACGCCGGGGGAGGACCGGGTGACGTTCGTGTGGAGCGCGCCGAACCGGCTGCCGCTGCCGGAGCGGGCGGTCCGCGGGGTGGTGGAGGCCGTGCGCCCGTACCGCTTCGACCGCATCTACGGCGGCTGGTGGCAGCCGGTCGTGCGCGCTGGCGCCCGGGACGTCCTGGAGAGTTCGGCCAGCCGGTACATCGAGTTCCTGCGCGGCGACGCGGCCGTCGAGTAAGCGGTTACGGCCGGCTGGCACTGGCCCTGAGCGCGCCGGGTCGCAGGCTCGAGCGACCCCAGCCGGGCAGAAGCCGGGCGAGCTCCGAGACATTCCGTCTCGGAGCTTGACCCGCCCGGGTTGCCGGGCACGGCCGCTAGCTGGCGGGTTCCTTGACGGCCGGCGACGGTCCCGCGGCCCCGGCCGACGCTCCGCGGCGGGGGGCCCGCCAGATCAGCCGGTGCACCGGGATCCAGCGCGGGACGTCACGCAGGCCCGGGATGAACGGCACCAGCAGCAGGAGCAGCGTGGCCGCGCCGGTCATGTAGATCGCGATCAGGTCGGCGTTGGCGGAGTTCCGCCAGCCGGGCACGTGGTACCACAGCTGGTACAGCCACAGCCACGGCTGCCCGGGATACGAGCCCGTCTCGTTCATGACTCCCCACTGGTCGCCGGTGAGGTTCATCGACGTCGCCTGGTTGGCGTAGTACTGGCCGTCTTCAAGGAACAGCAGCGGCTTGGTGAAGTCGGTGCCGTAGAACGGCTGGGCTCCGCTCAGGTCCGCGTCGATCGCGCCGCTGCGCGCCAGGGTCAGCTCGGTGGCCAGCATGACCGGCACCGGACCGTCGCTGGCCGCCGGGACGACGGGTGTCCCGTTGACGAACGTGACCTTGGTGACCGCGTTGCCGTAGTTGGTGGCCCACGCGGCCTGCTGTGCGGCCGGCGCGGAGGTGTACCTGGTCAGCGCCGCGGCCAGCGCGGGATCGGTAGGCGCGGCTTTGGCCAGGGGCTGGAGGACGAACGTCTGGGCCGCGTCGATCGGCTGCCGTACACCCGCGATCGACGCGGGTGCGAACCACTCGCTCTGCGGGGTGCCGTTGCTGTTGTACGGCGGCCCGTAGGTCGCGGTGAGGCTGGTGCCGTCGAGTTCGCTGGCCGCCGTGGCCAGGAAGTCGGCCGGCGCGACCTGCACCCAGGACCGCACGGTCACCGGCGGGACGTCCGGCGAGGACAGGAAGGAGGCGAGCCCGACGGTCAGGGCAAGTGCGACCAGGCCGGCGATCGCGCCTTCCTTGAGGATGTCGTACCGCCGGGTTGGTCCCCGCCAGGGCGCCGCGTCCGCGGCCCGCTCGGCCAGCCGCTCGGCGCGCGGCCGCGGCCGGAGCCGGAACGACGGGCGCGAAGCCGGAAGGGGGTGGCTGACACCGCGGACCCGGACCAGGAGGACATGGGCACCGACGAGGGCGATCAGGATGAGCGGGATGAGCACGATGTGCCACATCAGCATCTGGCCGAAGTTCATCAGGTTGAAGAAGGCGCCGATTCCGACCGCGTTGAACGCGTCCTTGCCGTTGGTCGCGATCCACTGCGAGTCGAAGTTCTGCTGCGACAGGTACCCGGTGAAGCACTCCACGATGGAAGCCAGGAACGCCACCACGCCGGTCACCCAGGTAAGGGCCCGGCGCCCGCGCCAGGCGGCCATCCAGAACTTGCCCCACAGGTGAATGACCATGAACGCCATGAACAGCTCCACCGACCACAGGTGCACGCTGTTGAAGAAGTGGCCGACCGGGTTGGTGTGCCACCAGTCCGGGCCACCGAGTGCGAGGGCGAGGCCGCTCACGATCGCCATGCCCAGCGCGGCGAGTGTCGCCACGCCGAAGACGTAGACCCACGACGCCACGTACGCCGGCTGCCGGTCGGGAAGCAGCTTGCCCGGCGGGAGCAGCCTGAGCGCGTGCCGCCGCACCCGCGCGGTCCACATCTTGGCGTCCGGGTCGTCGTCTGCCGCCTCGGTGCGGACGGGCTCCGGAACCGTTTCTGGTGCTGGCACCGGCTCGGATTCCGGCGCGTGCGCGCGGCCGGGGAAGGGGAGCACAAGCGCGAGCCCGAAGATCGCCACCATGACCGCGATGAGCACCAGGTTCGCTTCGGAGATCGTGAAGATCGACCAGGTCAGATACGTACCAGGAGAGTTCATGATTGTCTCCGCAGTGCCGGGCCAGGAGCCGGTGGTTGAAGGCTGACCGTTGCAGGATGCGACCGCTTGCCGCACGGAGTTCAGGGCGGACGGTCACCTCGGTCTGGGACCTTCGTCCCGCTTGCTCCCGCGCCCATCCCGGCGGCTGCAAGCGACTCCAGCGGCGGGCTCAGGGCCGCTGGCGCCAATGAGCTCCCGCGTGGCGAGGGGGCAGTCAGGATCCGGGGGTGCTACGAGGCGCAGCGCTCGATGAACACCTGCTGGGCACAGCGCCGGGCCTCGCCCGGGGCCGGGTGCCTGCGGAGGTAGGTGCCGTCGGGCTGCATGTCCCACGCCGAGCAGTTGTCCTCCTCGTACGTGCGCAGGACAGTCTCCAGCTCGTTCTTGATGACCGGATCGCACACGGGGGCGACAACCTCCATGCGCCGGGAGAGGTTACGTGTCATCAAGTCGGCCGAGCCGATGAAGAACTCGGGGGCGCCGCCGTTCTCGAACCGGTAGATCCGGCTGTGCTCGAGGAACCTGCCGAGGGTGCTGTAGACCTGGATCGTCGGTGACAGCCCCGGGACTCCTGCCCGCAGGCAGCACAGGCCGCGGACATTAAGGACGATGGGGACGCCGGCCAGGCCGGCCTGGTAGAGCTCCCAGATCATCTGAGGGTCCTGGAGCTGGTTCATCTTCGCCCGGATGCCGCAGGGGCGTCCCGCCCGGGCGTGCTCGGCCTCGCGCCGGATCAGCGCGGTGATCCGCTCGCGCAGGTCGTGCGGCGCGACCAGAAGCTTGCCCGGGGTCGAGGCCGGGATACCGGCGGTCAGCTCGTTGAATACCGCTGCCGCGTGCGCGGCCAGCTCGGGATCGGCGGTGAGCAGCCCGAGGTCCTCGTACAGCCGGGCCGTCCCCTCGTGGTAGTTTCCCGTGCCGACGTGGACGTACCGTCGGAGGCCGTCCGGCTCCTCACGCACCACAAGCGCCAGCTTGACGTGCGTCTTGACCCGTTCGACGCCGTAGGCGACATGAGCTCCCGCCTGCTGGAGCTCCTTGCCCCAGCTGATGTTGGGCTCCTCATCGAAGCGCGCGGTGATCTCGACCAGAACCGCCACCTGCTTGCCGTGGCGGGCCGCCTCCTTGAGCGCCTGGATGATCGGCGCGCGGTGGCCAGTGCGGTAGATCGTGAGCTTGATCGCCAGAACGGCGGGATCCGCGGCGGCGCTCTGGATGAACCGCAGGATCGAGGTGTCAAAGCTGTGGTAAGGCAGGTGCACCAGGATGTCACCGCGGCGGATTTCGTCGAAGATCGCGGCCGGGTCGGTTCCGTCCAGGTTCCGCAGCCGCGGATGCGTCACCGGCTGGTGCGGAGGGTCACGCTGCTCGGCATGGCCCTCCACCGGCAGCCCCATGAGGTCCCCGAGGCTCAGCAGCCCCGGAGTCGCGATGACATCGGCGGGCCTGACGCCGAGCTGGGTCGCGAGCCAGCCCCGCACGCCCTCGGGCATGCCGGCGCTGACCTCCAGGCGGACCGCGCCCGCGTACTTCCTGGCGGTCAGCTCGGCCGCGACCATCCCGATGATCGCGCCGGGCGAGAGGTCCGCGTCCTCATCCCCTGCCTGGTCGGTCCACGGGTCATCCTTCGCCCCCCTGGTGACACGGAAGAAGAAGCAGGCCAGCTCCAGCGCCTCCGGGAAGAGCGCGCTGAGGTTGTCCGCGATCACCTGCTCGAGGGGCACCCAGCCCGCATGGTCTGGCAGCGGCACCCATCGCGGCCGGTTGGCCGGCACCTTGATCCGCACGAAACGGGGGTTCCGGCGACCCGGCTCGGTTACCAGTACCGCCAGGCTGAGGCCGAGGTTGCTGATGAACGGGAACGGGTGCGCGGCGTCGGCGGCAAGCGGGATGAGGATCGGCTCCACCGAGTCCGCGAAGTACCGGGCGAGGAAGTCCCGCTGAGACGGCTCGACATCCTCGACATCCAAGATCGGCGTCCCCAGGTCGCGCAGCGCCGGGCGCAACTGTTCCTCGACTAGCCTGGCCACCAGTTCCTGCTGGGACCGGAGCTCCGCACGGCACGCCTCGAGCTCCTCGGCCACGGTCAGGCCTTCAGCTCCGCGTCTGCCCTGCTCTTTCTGGGCCTTCCGGCAAAGCCCGCCGATCCGCTTCATCGCGAACTCGTCGTAGATCATGCCCATGATCCCGGCGAACTTGACTCGCTCAAGAAGCGGCTGCTCCGGGTCCTCGGCCAGGGCAAGCACGCGGCGGGCGAAGCTGAGCCAGCTCAGCTCCCGGTCGATAAGGGCCGCCGGAGACTCTGGCGTGACCAGCACAGGCTGTGACATGCATACGCACCCCCACACGTACTTCCAGCTTAACCAGCATGCCGGCCGGCAACCGGGGACCAAAGGCCTGGTGCCAATGGGACGTCAGCCGGTCTCGGCAGCACGCAGGGCTGATGAAATCCGTAGCGCCGGACCGGCACGAGCCCGTGATGTCACCGTTCTAGCGGTACGAGCGCGCCTGCAGCTCGAACAGCTCGGCGTAGCGCCCGCCGAGCTCGACCAGTTCGTCGTGGGTGCCGACCTCGGTGACCCGGCCCTCATGGAGCACCACGATGAGATCCGCGACGCGCACCGTCGAGAACCGGTGAGACACGAACAGGGTCACCGCACCGCTGCGCTCCGCGCCGCGCCGGGACGCCCCGGCGTACCGCTCGAACAGCGCCGCCTCGGTGGGCGCGTCGAGGCTGGCCGTCGGCTCGTCGAGGACCAGCATGAGCGGGCGCTCGCGCATCATCGCCCGGCCGAGCGCCACCTTCTGCCACTGGCCGCCCGACAGGTCCCGGCCGTTCGGCAGCGACCGGCCGAGCGGCGTGCGCAGCCCGTCCGGCAGCCCGTCCACGAGGTCGGCGCCATGTGCCCGTTCCAGGGCGGCGACCACCGCGGCGTCGTCCGCCATCCGGGGAAGGTCGCCGATGCCGACCGCTTCGCCCGCCTCCAGCTCGAACCGGAAGAAGTCCTGGAACGCCGCCGTGGTGCGGTGGCGCCAGGTGCCGACGTCGAACTCGCCCAGAGGCACGTCGTCGACGCAGATGGACCCGGCGGTCGGCTGGTACATGCCGGTAAGCAGCTTGATGAGCGTCGTCTTGCCGGCGCCGTTCTCGCCGACCAGCGCCACCGACATCCCCGCGGGCAGCAGCAGCGACACGTCCTCGAGCACGGTCCGCTCGGTTCCCGGGTAGGCAAAGGCCACGCCGGAAAGGCGGATGCCACGGGTCAGCACCTCCGGGACAGGACGCGGCGAGGGAACTGACCGCATGGCGCTCCGGGCATGGTCCTCGAGCCAGAAGAAGTACTGCGCCGCTCGTGAGGCGGTGGCCATCTGGCTGATCGAGTTGGAGACCTGGGACATCTGCTGCTGGGTCCGGCGGATGACCGCGAACACCATGACGACGTCGCCGTAGGACGCCTGGCCGTGAACGGCCCGCAGAATAAGGAGCACGACCGCGCCAGCGAAGCCCGCCCCGTAGATAAGCCAGCCCGCCGCACTCTGCAGCGCGCCGATCTCGGCGCTGCGCACCACCTCGCGCCTGATCTCCTCATCGAGCGACCGGTGGCGGGCGGCGATCTCCTCACCCAGGCCGAAGCTGCGCAGCTCGCTTGCCTGGGCCGGCGTCGAGGCGAGGTCGAACAGCGCGTTCGCCAGCCGCCGCCGCTCGACCACCAGCTTGTCGGTCCGCTCCCGTCGCCGTGCCGCCAGGTCGTCACCGACGACGGGAAATACCGCCAGCAACGGCATGAGGGCGAGGACCGGGTCGACGGTCGCCAGCAGCACCACCACGGTGACCATGCGGACGAGCACCTGAAGGTTCCGCACGCTCTGGCTCGGCGCGTTCGACAACGTGTAGACATTGCGCCGGAGGAGGTCGAGCTGCTCAAGGAAGTCGGGCCGCTCATGGTGTTCCAGGCCGGGGATCGCCGTCGTCAGCCTCGCGACGTGCGATGACAGGTAGCCGGTGCAGAGGTTGCCGATGTAGAAGCCGACGAGGGCGGACACCCCGCCGAGCGTCCACGAGGCGCTGAACAGCACCGCGACGAGTAGCGTCCCGAGGATTACCCCGGCTGCGTGCCCGGCGACGATGGCGTCGATGACGACCTTGAACCCGAGCGTGTAGCTCACCCCGAGTACCGCCGACACGACGGCAAGCACGATCCCGAGGGTCATCGCCGCGGGGCCGGCCGAGAACCCGTAGAAGAAGAGGAGCCACAGGCGCCTGGCCGCCCGGACGTGCCACGGTTGCCTCATGGCGCCGCCCCGGCCGCCGCTTCTGGCCCGGCGAAGCGGGCGGCCTGGACGAGGAACATCTCGGCGTAGCGGCCGCCGCTCGCCAGGAGCGCCTCATGGGTCCCCTGCTCGGCTATCCGCCCGCCGTCGAGGACGCAGATGTGGTCCGCGCGGCGAACGGTCGAGAAGCGGTGCGAGATGACGATCGCCGTGGTCCCGGCGGTGATTTCAAGGAAGCGGTCGAAGAACTCGGCCTCGGCCCTCACATCGAGGTAGGCCGTCGGCTCGTCAAGCACGAGGACGCGGGCGCCGTGCCGGATGGCGAACAGTGCCCGGGCGAGGGCCACCCGCTGCCACTGGCCGCCCGACAGGTCCGCGCCGCCCTCGTACTGGCGAGACAGCACGGTGTCCCAGCCCTGCGGCAGGGTCTCGACGAGGCCGAGCGCCCCGGCCTGACCCGCTGCGGCGATGATCCCGGCCTCGTCGTCAAGATGGGCCGGCGAGCCGAAGCCCACGTTCTCGCGCGCGGACAGCGGATAGCGGGTGAAGTCCTGGTTGACGACGCTCACCTGGCGCTGCCACGAGCCGGGCTCAAGGCCGGTGACCGGCACCCCGTCGACGAGGATCGCGCCGTGGGTCGGGTCGTGGAGCCGGGAGAGGAGCTTCACCAGGGTCGTCTTGCCCGCGCCGTTCAGCCCGACGATGGCCGTGGAACGTCCGGCAGGCACGACCAGGGAGAGGCTAGAGAGCACATCTGTTTCGGCGCCGGGGTAGCGGAACGCAACCTGCTCGAAGCGGATCTCGCGCTCGGGCAGGCCGGCCGCAGGGCGGTTCCCGGCCAGCGGGGCGGACCGGCCCGCCAGCTCGGCTTCGAGTTCGTCGATGTCAGGAAGGGCTGTCACCATCTGCTGGAGCGCCAGGTCATTGACGCCCAGGGCACCCGCCTGCGACGTGGCCACGAGCATCATGAGCACGACGGTCACTTCGCTGAGGCCGATCTCACGGTGCAGCCCTGCCCAGGCGACGACCGAGCAGCTCCCGAGGTAGGCGAGCAGCACCGGGGCGAACAACATGAGCAAGCGGCGGATGTACCGCTTCCGGCCCCCGTGGAAGATCTCGATCGCCTTCGCCCACTGCTCGCGGTACTCACCGACGATCCAGTCGCTCAGCCCGAAGACCCGCAGCTCCTTAGCGGCCCATGCCCCAAGGGCGCTGTCCAGCAGGTAGTACGACCGCCGGAACACGTCCCTGCCGCCACGGTAATGGGCGACCTGGCCGCGCATCGCCGCCCGGATGGGGGCGCCGACGAGCAGCCACACGGCGAGCATGCCAAGGCCGAGCCACCAGTGGAACCAGCCGACCACGGCACAGGCGAGGACGCCGCTCAGCCGGGTGCCGATGACGAGCGCCAGCGTGACCGGGGCGTCCGACGGCTGGGCGCCGAGCAGCTGGCCCCGCGCTGAGGCGAGCTTGTCCAGGAGCGCGGGGTCCTCGAGGTGGGCGATCCCGATGGGCCCGGACACCGCCGCCATGAGGCGGGCCTGGAGGTTGTCGCGCAGGCGGCCGCGGACGGCGAGCCTGATCACGTCCTGGAACGGGTCGAGCAGCAAGTTGACCAGGTAGGCGGCGCCTGCCAGCAGGAGCGACAGCTCCAGCCGGTGCCCCGCGGCGGAGCCCATGCCCTGCCGGATCGCCGCCGGAAGATCACCGATGGCCGCGCCGAGGGCGATGAGCACGAAGTTCGGCAGCACCGCGTTCGCCACGACGAGCAACGCGACGGCCATCGTCCAGCCCTTGCTCGTCTCGAAAAGGAGGCGAATGGCTCTCAACCGGCCGGATGCCGCGACCTTTGCGAGGGCGCTCTTCGCCAAGGGTCGCGGTGAAAAACGGATGGCGTCCCAGACCATGACAGCGGCATCGTATGCACCGCTGCCCCTGGTGTCATCTGAATATTCGCCGTTCTCCTCGGTGTGGTCCGATGCCGGTAGAGGGAACGGGTATCCGGGTCGTTCTGGAATCGGAAGGCCCGGCCGATCCCGTAATGAGGGGGCTCATGAATTCGTGCGAGATCGACCGGGCCGGTCACGGCGCTTGGTAACCGCCGCTGACTGCTAAGTTCCCGGGCATCCGTCGGCAGCCCACGGCGTGCCGCCGTACTGCTGGTAAAGCTCCGCGAAAACCTGCTTCTGGTAGGCAAGCGACGCGCCCTGCACGTTGTACCCGCTGGCCGGGATGATGCCGTAGGCGTTGCCATCCGCGGCGGGGTTTTCCAGGTCCGTGGATTCCCGGTAGGCCACGCATGCGGCGAACGACTGGGGCACTCCGGGAATGTCCGAGAGAGAGCTGGACGAGTAGCCGGACGACCCGGCGGAGGCGGACTGAGACACGGTGCTCGCGATGCTCGACGGCGAGCTGTAGGACGGCGCGCTCTGCTGCACGGAGGCGCTCTGGCTGGCAGTGCTCGCGGTGACGGAGCTCTGTGCGGCAGACGATCCCTCGGGGATCTTGACCGTCTGGCCGGCGTAGATCAGGTTGTAGTTGGAGATCTGCGTGTTCGCGGCCTCAACGGCGGCGAGGCTGACGCCATGGCTGGCGGCAATTCCTGAAAGGGTGTCGCCGGGCTGAACGAGATAGGCGACGAGTGCTGCTGCTGCGATCAATTCCTTTTGGCCTTCTTGCTTACGGCGGGTCCTGATGACTACCGCCTTGGGACTACTGGCTGGGTCTCCCGGCATCACCCCCTCGGTTTCCGGCAAAAAGAATGCCCGGCACGGCTGCCTGTTCGAGCAATAGACGCGGAACGCGTGTCAGGCAAGGATGGAGGTTACCCCGGCTACCGGGCGAGCGCCCAGCTCAGCGGCCCATTGGCGGCCGATCTTGAGGCCGCGTGCATTCGCGATTCCCCGCGCGTGCGGGCTAATCGGTGAGGTCCAATCTTGGTGACTGTGCGTTACCTCACATTTCCCGGAGAGGGTGTCCTTGTGCACTTTCCGCAACTGTCCCGTCGCTGACAGTAACGAAATTCGCAAGCCCGCCCGAGCCGATTGAAAAGCACCAGTCATGCAGCGCTGCAGCCCATTCTTTTCGGCGCTTTCCCTCCGGGCGGAACGCCGACGTGATTTTCGATAAAGCGATTCGTCGCGCGTTTAACTCAGCGATGACCCACGCGGCCCGGTTTAGACCCGCTCTTTATCTGCGTCGAACACCGTGAGCACGGCGGCGCTGCGCCAGATCCGACTGGTGCCGGCCGGCACGGTCACCTCACGAGTCCTCAGGAATCCACCGGGCGCCGGGTCACCAGGGGACGGTACGGCCGAAGCGGTCCAGGAACTGCAGTCCGGGAGTCCCTCTCTGCGCGAGCATGACGTTCACCAGGCTGGGGATGCTTTCCCCGATGCTGAAGGGCGCGTCCGGTCCGCCCAGGTCCGTGCGGACCCAACCGGGCGCCATGACCAGCATCGTGCGTGACGGTTCGGGCTGCCGGGCGGCGAAGCTTCGCATGAACATGTTCAGCGCCGCCTTGCTGCCGCGGTAGACCTCCCGCATTCCGGTCTCGTTGTTGCTGATGCTGCCTTGCCCGGACGACATCGCGCCGATGAGGCCGGCGGCCGGAACCAGGTCCTGCAGCGACTCGATGACGCGCATCGGGCTCAGCGCGTTCGTGATCATGACGCTGGTGAATTCCTCGGTCGACACATCCCCGATCTTGATGTGCTCGTCCCTTGTGGTGATCCCGGCGTTGACGAACAGGATATCGATAGTCCTGCCAGTCAGGCGGTTGCGCAGGGCCGTGATCTGCGCCGGCTCGTTGATGTCCAGGGTGTCGATCTCCACCCGGCCATTGGCGGTCTCCGCCAGTTCATGGAGCTTGGTTCGCGCCGTGCCGGGCCGGACCGTGCCGATGACGCTCCAGCCCCTCTTCAGGAATTCCTCGGCCATGGCGTGCCCCAGTCCGCGCCCCGCCCCCACGATCAAGACGGTGGGCGCGGTCTCGGATAGGGGCTTGCGGCGCGGGCTCGGCCCTTCGGGCGCGGCAGGGGAAAGCGGTGATGAACTCATGGCGGCCACGTTAGGATTTAGAGCGTGCTCGAAGTCAAGCAGCAGCCGGCATCCGGCGTCACCCGGCTGAAGGCGCGCCCCGCTGCCGTGCCCGCCGAGGGCGTGACGATCGGCGAGGCCGCCCGTCGCACCGGGGTGAGCGTGCACACGCTCCGCTACTACGAGCGCGCTGGCCTGGTGGTAAGCCCCGTCGACCGGACGAGCGGCGGGCGTCGCCGGTACCGGGAGCTCGACCTCAGGTGGATCGTGGTCTGTACCAAGCTGCGTGCCACCGGCATGCCGATCAGGGGCATCCGCCAGTACGCCGAACTGGTCGCGGCCGGACCGGGCAACGAGAAGCAACGGCTGGCCCTTTTGGAGGCCCATCGCGCCGCCGTGCTCGCCAAGCTCGCGGAGGTCCAGGAGAACCTGAAGGTCATCGACGACAAGATCGACGTCTACCGGGGAAGCCTCGCCGCGGGTGACGCCGATCGCCTCTGGGCACAGGTCGGCGTGGCAGCATCGGAAGCCTCGGCCGCGCAGCGGAAATAGCCGGTCAGCCTAACCGTTTCCGCGCTACGCCGCCGTGGCCGACCGTCCGCGAGTGCTCGAGGCCAGGGCTGACGCCGGGGCGATGGTTGCGGTAGCCATACGCCTATAGCCGTATCGTTGTCACAACCATCGGGTCTGTCCGCCCTGATGCAGAACTCGTTGCCTTCCGGGGCGTGCATGACCACGTAGTAGATCGGGTCGTGCCGGGTTCGGCGCTCCACGCTGGCGCCCGGCCGCATCAGTTCGGCGACCAGTGGGGTAGAGGTCGAGATGGAGCCGGTTCCTGCCCGCCTTCGCCTCCGGCACCTCCTGGAACCAGATCGGCGGGCGCAGCCCGGCCGGGTCGAAGAGCCGGTCGGCGAAGGCCGCGTCTTCCCCGAGCCGTGCGCGGTAGTGCGCGTGCCAGGTCGTCTGTGGCTCCGCCTGAGGCGTTGCCTGATAGCCCGCCGCTTGCGCCCAGAATCGCGCCAGCACATTTCAAGAACGCCCGGCATCGAGCCGGCCCCGTTCGGCTGACCGTAGCCGCCGGCAACCCTGTCGTTGCCGCCGACAGTGCGGAACAAACCTTCCGGCTCACGGCGATACGGTCCCGGCGGCCAGGGCGATGACGATGCCGACGGCGGCGCCTGACAGCAGGGTGAGCACGACGCCGCGCCGCAGCGGCAAAAGCAGCAGCAGTGCTCCCGCGAGGACCAGGTACTGCCAGGGATGGCTCAGTTCCCTGGTGAGGATGACCACCGAGCCCAGGATGGCGCCGATGGCGGCAGGCCCGGCGCCGTCGAGGAACGCGCGGGCGCGGGCGTTGCCGCGGATCTGCTCGAAGCGAGGCCCGCCGAACAGCACGAACAGGAAGGACGGGGTGAAGGCGACGAACGCCGCGAGCAGCCCGCCGGCGATCCCGGCGGCGGCGTAGCCGACGACGGCCACCGTCTGCACCACGGGCCCGGGCGTGATCTGGCCCAGTGCGACCGCGTTGAGGAACTGAGCGCCGGTCATCCAGTGGTAGTGGCTGACCGCGTCGGTCTGCATGAGCGGGATGATCACGAACCCGCCGCCGAACGACAGGCCGCCGACCTTGAACGCCTCCCACGCCACCGAGGCAAGCACCCCGCCGCCGACGGCGAGGACAAGGGCGGGCGCGGCGAGGAATCCGCGCAGCTTCCCCCCGTCCCCGGATCCCCTCCTATCCGCCGAACGTTTCGCGGTTCCACGCTCAGCTGCCCCGCCGACCCGGAGGCCGTGCCTGGCCGCAAGCTCGACGGTGCCGCAGCCGAGCAGCACGAGCACCAGCCACTCGCCGATCGTCGCCGCAGCCGCGAGCCCGGCGGCCAGGTAGACCAGCCAGCGGACGGCGGCCTTCTTGTTCCGCCAGCTGGGGCCGAGCAGGGACCAGCCGGCCTGCACCGCGACGGCGGGCACGGCGGCGCCCGCGCCGGCGCCGGCGCCGAGGACCCACAGAGGCGGGGAACCGGCCAGGAACAGGACAGAAAGGGCGAGGATGGCGACGAGCCCGGGAAGGATGAACGCGGCCCCGCCGGCCAGCGCGCCGGCCCGCCCGCGCAGCCGCCAGGCGCAGAAGATGGCAAGCTGCGTGGAGGCCGGCCCCGGCAGCAGGTTGCATACCGCGATGGCGTCCTCGAACGCACGCGCGTCCAGCCAGCCGCGGCGCTCCACGACCAGCTGCCGCAGCAGCCGGATGTGCGCGGGCGGCCCGCCGAACCCGGTGCAGCCGATCCGGCCCCACTCCCGCACCACCGTCGCGAGCGGCACCTCCGGCACCGCCAGGGCACGGCCGGGCCCGTCCGCCGTGGCCGGGCCCTGGTCTTCAGGGTGGCTCATCGCGGCCCGGTCACCGGTGATTGACGCACCACCCGACGATACATCAATCCGTCTTGATGCATCAGTCCCGAGGCTGGAATTTATCAAGCCGAATTGATTTATCCCCGAGCGGCTATCCCGCCGCGAGCATGGTCTCTGCCAGGGCCGGGAGCAGGAACCGGATCCGCGTGTCCAGCTCGGCGGCGGTGCGCTCGAATGCGGGGTACCCGGTCAGGCCGCCCTCGCCGGCGGCCGGGTCGGGCAGGCTCCAGTGGATCAGGCCGGGACGGCTGGGGAACTCCGGGCAGGCTTCACGGGCCTTGTCGCACAGGCTGATCACGTAGTCGAACCGCTCATCGGCGACCGTCTCGACGTGCACGGGCCGGTGGCCGCCGATGTCGATGCGGTAACGGTCCCGCATCACTGCCACCGCGTCCGGGTGCATCGGCCTGGGCCGGATGCCGGCGCTTGCGGCCTCGACGCGGGCCCCCGCCCGGTGACTCAGCAGGGCCTCGGCCATCGGCGAGCGGCCGCTGTTTCCTGTGCACACGAACAGCACCCGCCGCCGCCCGGCCTCTGGCGCGGCTGCGCTCTCCGTGGCGGCGGCGGGGAACAGGGCGAGGCCGGGGTGCAGGGCGGACGCGGCGCCGGCCAGCGCCTGCGCGCACCCCTCGAGGTCGAGGCTGTAGTAGGTGTCGCGCCCGTCGAAGCTGCTGCGCCTGGCAGTCACCAGGCCGCCGAGGCGGAGCTGGCGCAGGTGGTAGGAGACCAGGTTCTGCGGCTGGCCAGCCGCTGCCGTCAGCTCGCGGACCCGCTGATCGCCGGAGGCCAGCTCGCGCATCAGCCGCCACCGGACCGGGTCGGACAGCAGCCGCACCACCGGGGGGACGGAAGTACGCGATACGGTCACGGCCTCATGGTACTTCAACCGGGCTTGATGGATTCTGGGCGACGACGCCGGCCACCTGGAACGGCGCCCGCGCCTGATCCACCGGACCGTGACTCAGACGAGCGCGGTCTCCCTGCCGGGCAGCTGCGGGAACGACCGCTCGGCGCGCGCGGGGACGACGTAGTTGCCACGGCGCAGCACGAAGATGAACTCGTTGATGCCGTTGTTCACGGTGTCGGTGATCGACGGGTTCTGGAGCTGCGCACTGGTGGCGTTCATCGCGGTGCGGGTGGTGACAAAATCCGCGGTCGCGCGCTGCAGGGAGACGAAGTGCAGGCCCGCCAGGCCGCCGTCGGTGGTGTCGAAGTCACGGCGAAGGATGACCGGCCTGCCGTCGCGGCGGGCGCAGGCCGAGGTCTGGGCGTGCCCGATGACGCCGTAGCGGGTGATCGCCTGCCCGAGCAGGTTGGGGTCGCTTTCCGCGTCGGTGGTGAACCTGCTCACCTGCTCAGGGGTGACCTGCGGGGCGTACATCCGGGCCACCCGCTCTCGCGCCGACAGCTGCGCATACCAGGTGTCAAGCCGCAGCCGCATGTAGCTGACCTGCATCGTCGTGCCGCCCGTGAACGGGCCGTCGGTGATGGTCACAGCGTCCTCGCTGGCCTGGTTGCGCACCAGGGCCGACTTGAACCCCATGAACAGCGGGGCGCTGCTCGGCACCGGGTCTCCGGCCGGGATGCCGTTGACGTCCTGGCGCTCGGTGGGCAGCCCGTCCCCGACGAACCCGGTCCGGGTCTGCCGCCAGCGAAGCACGCTGGAAAGATCGAGGTGGCCGTGCGGTACAGCACGGGGGAGGGGCGCCCCCCGAGTGAGCGCGGCCTCGACGGCGGCCAGCCGTGACTCGTCGTCAGAGGCGAGGTGCAGGCACAGGTGGTAGTCGTCGATCACCGGCTGCTCGAAGTCGGACAGTGCCGTCGCGAGCGGGACGGGCGACGCGACCTTGAGCACGTCCGTGAAGTAGCCCGGACCCCAGGCCGCGGTGAACAGCAGACCGGACGGCCGCCACCGGTAGGCGCGTTCCAGTGTGCGCAGCGCGGCCTCGAGCAGTCGTGCGTACCCCGGCCCGGGATCGCCGGCGATGTCGAAGAACAGTAGCCGGTCAAACCGCGGGGGGACCGGGTTGCCGTCGGTGTCGACCGCGAGGTACGCCTCCCATGCGTGCTGCCGGGCGGGCAGCCCGGCCGGCTGCCGGCCGAGCGGCACGTTAGGGACTGCCGGCCGGGCGGCCCCGAGCGCGGCACGGATCCCGGCCCCGGCCCCGGCGCCGACGGCCGCCCCGGCGCCGAGCAACAGGCGGCGCCGGGTCAGCCGCGCGAGCCGCCGGGGGTGTGCGCTCGCGCCGGTCACGACGGCTGGTTCCAGTGGAAGGTGAAGGTGACCGTATGCGGCTTCAGCCACACGTCCTGGTACTCGACGTGCCGGGCGGAGACCGGCGGGGAGATGAGCAGGCTCAGCTGGTAGCTGCCGGACCCGGGCAGAGCGACGTCGTTGCCGTAGTGCGGCCCCATGTACCGGGAGATCATCGGCCACAGGCTCTCGTCGAACGCGGTCTTGCTGCCTTCCTTGATAGTCGCCCACACGCTGGCGTAGGGGATCACGACATTGGTCTGCGCGTCGTTGAGCAGCACCATCAGGTGGAAGCTGGTGTTCTTCTGCGGCTTGACCAGCTGCATTGTGGTGCCGTTGTAGATGTCGAAAGGAACCGGCGTCATCGCTTGCGCGGTGATCTTCATTCCCTGCCACACGGCCGTGCCGAGCACCTGGGTCGGCACCGGCTTGACGCCGGCGGCCTCGGCTTCGCTGTCGGCGGCCGCGCTGCCGGTCGCCGCCGGAGTGGCGCCCATGTCCATCCCGCTCATGCCGCTCATGCTGCCGTCCGACGCCGACTGGCTGGGCGACGGCGAGCTCGACATGCCTGCCATGGACGACGCTTTCGAGTCCGTGCTCGCGGTGCCGCACCCTGCGGTCAGCAGGGCGGCGGCACCAACGAGGGCGCGGCGCCGGTTGATCGTGAACATCAGCCTTCCTTCTTTTGTGGTAGCTGGCCTGTAGGTCATTTCGTGTTCCCGGAGACCGCTGCGGCTGTCTCCGGGGCCGGGGGTACTACTAGGAGCCCGGCTTCGCCGCGCTGGCCAGCGCGGCGCGCAGGTGCTTGTCAAGCGCCGCACGGGACGGCCAGCCCGAGACGGACACCTCCCAGGACCAGAGGACCTTTCCGTCCGCGGAGGTCAGCACGAACCAGGGCAGGCCCTGCACCCCGTAGCCGTCCGCTACCTGCCCGCTGTCGTCAATGCCGACTTGGTAGGACAACGGCCGTGGCAGGGTGCTGAGGAAGTCGGTGAGGGCCGACGGCGACGGCTCCACGCCGCCCTCGTCAATGGCGGTCAGCCCGGGAAGGCCGGCCGCGGACGCCGCAGACTGGTAGGCGTTAAGCGTGTCGAGTTCGCCGCCGAGGGTCGTGATCTCCTGGTCCCAGGTCGCGAAGAACAGGTACAGCCGCGGGCCGCCCTGGCCTTGCTGGCCGGGGCCGAGGCTGACGTACCCGCCCTCGGCCGCCGGCAGGCTGGTGTCCGTGGCCGGGCTGACGCCACTGATCTGGGCGTAGGACAGGTGCGAGCGCACCGCCGGGTGGCTGGGCAGAAGGCTAGAGACCTCGTTCGCGAGCAGCTGCCCGAGCTGCCCCACGGCGGAGTAGGCGAGCTGGGTGAGGTACACCTTCACCAGCTGTCCCTGCTGATTGATCACGAAAACCGCCGGCTCGTGGTCGGTCTGGTTCTGGCTGATGGTGACGCCGACGCTGTAGGCCTTCCACACGCTCTGCAACTGCGCCAGGGACCCGGTAAGGTACTGCCACTGGTAGGTCATCCCGTGCAGCTGCGAGTACGACAGCAGGTCCTCGACCTCGATCGCCTTGGGGTTGGCGTCGACGCCGACCAGCTGGACCTGGGACGCGGCCGCGCCGAGCATGTCCTTGGCGTCGACCAGCGCCGCGGTGGTCAGCGGGCAGATCGTGGTGCACTCGGCATCGTTGAACGCGAGGATGACGACTTTGCCGCGAAAGGAACTCAGCGACACCTGCTGACCGAACTGGTCGGTGAGGGTGAAGTTCGGCGCCGGGGCGGACAGGGTTTCTCCCGGATCGAGGTCCGGGTTGGTCATCAGCGCGTTCATCTGCGCCGCTCTGGCCCGGGCGGTTGTGCCTTGTGCCGCACCGCCGTGCGGCACCACCGCGTACACCACGGCCGCTACGGCCGCGAGTCCCGTGAACCCGCCCGCGAGCCAGGTGGCGGGGACCTTCACCCGGGGCAGCCGCGGCTTCGGCAGCCGGCGTCCGCTGCGCAGGAGGAACCAGCCGCCCGCGGCACCCGCGAGCACCGCCGCCACCGCGATGCCCGCGATCAGCGGCACCGGGCTGCCCGACGGCGCGCCGGCCGGCGCTTCTGCCGCGCTCGAGGTCGCGGCCGGCTGGACAGCCGGCCGCGTGCCACCTGCCTGGCCAGTCGCCGCTCCGCTGGAAGGCACGGTGAGCCGGACACCGGAGGCGCGCGCGAGCGCCAGCACCGCGTTCGCCGCTGCGGTGGCCAGGCCTGATCCGCCAGCGCCGATACGCACGCCGTCCAGCACCCGGTAGGCCGCGGCAGCGGAGTGGCCCTGCCAGTTGAAACCGAATCCGTTCGGCATCACGACGAGCAGTCGCTGCGCGTAGGCGAGCGACAACTCGGTACCCAGGAAGCTCGCGTAGGCAGCCGGCTTCTGCCACAGCGCCGTGATCGCGCCCAGGTCGTCCGGCTGGGAGATAACCGCCACCCTGACCGGAAAGCCGTCCTTGTCGGCGGCCGTGAGCAGGCTCCCCAGCTGCACCTGCTGCTGCACCGGCATGTTCGCGTCGGCGGCCACGAACAAGTTCTGGTAAACGAGCACGTCGCTGCCCGGATCTCCGTCGGCCTGGGCGGCGGGCGCCAGAAAGCCGAGCGCGCAGGCGGCGAGCCCGGCCGCAACGAGCATGCACCGCAGCACAGCCAGGCCGGAGAAAGCATGTCGTATCACGAGTAATAGGTGGCGGATAGCGCCGCCGAAGTTCCCCGGCAACTGAGATCGTGACCTAGCTCTCACCGCCCTGCCGTTTATGCGGGTGCCGCAGCTGGCGTTCGTGCGTGGCCGGGTAGCCTGAAGCGGCCTGAGGCCCGGCTGGCACGCGGAACGGAGGCAACGGCCACGCGGATCACCAATGCCCGTGTACCTGCGGCGCGCACTCCAGTGATGCTGATCGCCGCGGTGGCCGTCCTGCTAGCCGGCGTCACGGCTTGCGGCTCCGCCCGGATGAATGCTGCCCCGGCGGCATCGCGGCCGGCCGCCCGGTCGGCTGCTTCCGCTTCCGCGATCCCGCGGGCGCTGCTCAGCGAGGCCCGGCCGATCGGCGCCGGCCCGCGCTTTGACCCGCCCGCGACCGGCCCGGTCAGCGGCCCCTGCACGCCCGTGCTTGGCCCGCGTTATGGCGTCCACGTAGAGGTCTTCGCGGCCGACCGCGTCGTGCTGCTCCCAGCCGGGATGGGAACCAGGCCGCCAAGGAACCTCCTGGACGGCAGGGTCACCCGGGCCGCGTGCTACGGCCAGTTCGTGACGCTCGACCCGACCGGGGTCGTGCTTGTCCGTCCAGGCGTGCAGCCGACGCTTGGCGCGCTGTTCCGCTCCTGGGGCCAGCCGCTCTCAGCGACCAGGCTGGCCTCGTTCAGCGCGCCCGCCGGGACCCGCGTGACGGTCTTCGTTGATGGCCGCCCGTGGCATGGCGCGCCCACGGCCGTCCCCCTCACCCGCCACGCTGAAATCGTGCTCGAGATCGGACCATACGTCCCTCCGCATCTGTCCTACGCCTTCCCGACCGGCACCTAACTCTGTACTCGGTGCGCATCAGCGTCCCACGGAGGGTCTCGGATGACCGCGAAGACGCCCGGGCACCGCCGCTCCTAGCCGTGGTGGTCAGCAAGCCCCACGGCCTGCGCGGTTTGCCGAATCGCCATCCAGCCAGTCTCCAGGTTCACGCCGCTGCCCGGTCACCGGGACCCCGCAGGCGAGCCGTCTGCCTTGACCGGTAAGAATGCTGGCGTCGCGCCCCGCCCGGATCCGACAGGCTTACCGGCCCGGCCGGGCGAACGGGAGAATCGTGGAGGACGACTGAGTGTCACCGGGCCTGCGAGCCGCTCTGCCCGGTCTGCGCTGCCTGCCTGACATGCCGGGCAGCCGCAGGCCGCTGCCGACGACGTGCCGGGACGGGGAACGGGCGGGACGGTAATGGCTGCGGGCTGGTGGCTGGCGGTGTTCGTCGCGGGGGTGGGGGTGAGCCTGGCCGCGAGCTGGCTGCTGGTTTCCCGGCTGGAGCGGCTCGCCGAGCGTGCCGGGTTCTCCGAGGCCTGGCTGGGACTGGTGGCGGCACTGGCCGCCGATACGCCGGAGATCACCTCCGCGGTGACCGCGCTGGCCCGTGGCCAGGCCAGCGTCGGCGCGGGGGTCGTGATCGGGTCGAATGTGTTCAACCTGGCCGCGCTGCTCGGTCTGGCCGCGATAGTGGCCGGGCGGATTGCCTTCCACCGCCGGGTCGTGCTGCTTGGCGGCGTCCCCGGAATCTGGGTCGCTGCCGTGTGCCTGCTCGTGGTAACGGCCGTCCTGCCGCCGGCGGGCGGGCTGGCGCTGGCCGCGGCTGTGCTGGGCCCTGGCATCGCGGTGCTGGGGATGCGGCGCGCCCGGATGGAGCGGCTGCGGCTCCCGGCCGCGTGGGTGCGCTGGCTGATCGCGGCCGTTCATGAGGAGGAGGACGAGCTTGCCGCAGCGATCAGGCCCCGTCCGGGAACCTGGACCGACGGCCTGGCCGCGGTCGCGGCGCTGGTCGCGGTGGTGGGGGCAAGCACGGTGACGGAACTGGCGGCCACCGCCCTCGGCGGCCGGTACGCGGTGCCGGGCATCGTGACCGGCGGTCTGGTGCTGGCGGTGGTCACCAGCCTGCCGAACGCGGTCGGTGCGGTCTACCTAGCGCTGCGCGGCCGCGGCGCGGCAGTGCTGAGCACCGCGCTGAACAGCAACACGATCAACGTTGTCGCCGGGCTGCTTATACCGGCCAGCATCACGGGGCTCGGACCGGCATCCGGGCAGAACGTCCTGGTGGCCGCCTGGTACGCGGGCCTGACCGTACTCGCGCTCGCCTTCGCCTACCACGGCCACGGCCTGACCCGCCTGCCCGGCGCGGTGATCGTTGCGGGGTACCTTGCCTTCGTTGCCGCGCTGCTCGTCGCCGTCGCGGAAGGCGCGATCCGCCCGGCTGCCGCCGTCCTGCCCGCCGCTGCCATCGCCGTGGCTGCAGCCGTGCCGCCAGGCTGGTCGGCCGGCCGCCGCTTGTGGCGCGGCACGCGGGCCCGCCTGCCTGCCTGGTGGCGCCGTGAATCCCTGCTGCCCGGCTGGAGCACGGGTCGCCTGTGGGCGCTCAGCCTGCTGGCGTGTTCGGTGATCGCGGCCTGCGATGCCGCTTCCGGCCCGCACCTTATCCTGATCGGCCTGCTGATCTGCGGGCCGTGCTGCGCGCTGCTGACCGCCCGGTGGCGGCTGACCGCTGCCTCGGGCGGATTTGCTGTCGCGCTCGGGATCGCGCTCGGCGTCCCGGACCAGATCTTCGCCACCCCTGCCCAGTATGCTTTCGTCGCCGCTGTCGCGGTGGTCAGCACCGTCTCCGCTGTCGGCGCGGCGGTGCTCCAGCGCCTGGATCTCTGACCCGGTAAGACGCCATCGCGGAGCCGACCAGGTCCGCGGTGAAGACAGAGATCGCTAGCCTTGCAGTTAGCAACTATTGTTTCTTACAATACTCCGGTATATGGGCTCATCCTCAAGGGCCGCTCAGGACGGGACCGAACGAGCGCGTAACACGCTCGAGGCCTGCAGGCGGCGACCCCGGTCCTGGCGGGCGTTGCCGTGCGGAGCACCGGGGCCGGCAATCCCGTGACGACGGCGCGCGCTCACCCGGGCCGCGCACTAACGCTTCCTAGGGCCTCCAACCGGAAGCGGGAGAACCGGGACGGGTTGTGAGCAAGACGTGAAGGCAGCCCCTGATGGCGAGGACCGGCCATCTGCCGCGGGCAGACGGGACGGGGGATGACAGCAAGGTTCCTGCGGGTGCGGCGGGCACCGGCCGTGGGTACCCCGGCCACTCCGCCGGATGCACATAGCGCCTTCCTGGCGTCGCTGCCTTTCGCCGTGATCGTCGGCGTGGCACTGGTCGACGTGCTGGCAGGCCCCGGGGTGGGTTTCCTGCCCGTGCTTTCACTCGGTCCCGCGCTTGCCGCGATCTCCCGGCCGCCATTGCCGACAGCGCTGATCGGCGTGCTGTCCCTTGCCTGTGGCGTGGTCCTGGCGTTCTACGATGACCTCGCCGGCTCCCACCGGGGCATGATCGCCCTGGGAACCATCGCCGGGGTGACCGTCGCCGGTGTCATCGCCAGTGCGGGGCGCCGCCGGAAGGAACGCGAGCTCGCGGACTTCAAGGCGATCGCGGATGCCGCGCAGCAGATCCTGCTGCGGCCGGTGCCCGACAGGATACCGCCGGTGGACATCGCCGTCCGATACGTCTCCGCCGTCGCCTCGGCCCGGATCGGTGGCGACCTGTATGAGGCCATCTCGGTCGGCGGCGGCGTCCGGCTGATCGTCGGTGATGTCCTCGGCAAGGGACTGTCGGCGGCACGGACGGCCGCGGTGGTCCTGGGGGCCTTCCGCGAGTCGGCCTACGACGCGACGGACCTCACGCAGATAGCCGCCCGGATCGAGATCAGCTTGCAGCATCAGGAGGCCGTGGAGGAGTTCGTGACCGCGGTGCTAGCGGATGTCCGCCCCGACGGGCGCGAGATCGAGATCCTCAACTGCGGCCATCCGCCGGCGCTGCTCGTGCGCGACGGCGAGGTCACCGCGGCTGAGTCAGCCGAGGCGAGCCTGCCGCTCGGCCTCGCGGGCCTCACCCTGCAAGCACGCGAGATCAGCACGATCCCGCTCAAACACGGGGACCGGCTGCTGTTTTACACCGACGGGATCACCGAGGCACGAGACAGGAAGGGGACCTTCTACCCGCTGGAACATTCGGGTGCCCTGCTCGGGCTGCCCGACCTGGGCACGGCGCTCGACCTGCTCATCGAGGACGTACTGCGCCACGTCGGCCAAGCGCTGCAGGACGATGCCGCGATGCTGCTGATCGGCCGGGGACAGCCGTTACCCTCCGTCGGCGAAGGCGACGCCCGGCAGGGAGCGGGCGGCGGACCACCCGCCGCGCAGCAGCGCGTAGAAGCCGGCTGCCCTGCCAATCGCAGCCGCGATGGGGCGCGACCCGGGTGTCGGGCACTCTGCCGGTGCCTGCCGTTCCTCCCGAGTTCAAGCGGTACCGATGGTCGGCACTCCGGCGAGCGTGAGGTGAAACCGGGCCAGGCGTGCCGCAGGTCTCTCACCGCGCAGCGCCCCGTAGGTGCGTGACGGCAGCGGCGTGCGCGACGACGTGGTCCAGAATCGGGGCAAGCTGCTGCAGCTCGTCGATGTGCGCCGGTACGAGCTGATCTAGGCGCCGCTCCCCGTCAGGCGTGAGCCGGATCCTGACGACCCGCCGGTCATCGTCGTCCTGCCACCGTTCAAGTAGGCCGGCTGCCTCCGCCCGGTCGATGAGCTCCACGGCGCTTTGCGGCCTGAGGAGCAGATAGCCGGCCACGTCGCCGACGGTCGGGCCCTCCTCGTGATTGTGGCCCTTGATCGCAAGCAACAGCTGGTACTGGGCGGGGGTCAGGCCGACTCCCGCGGCCTTGTCCTGTGACCACTGCAGGAAGCGACGCAGGGCGCTGCGGAACGCCAGCAGGTTCTGGTAATCCTCGCGGCTCAGCTGCCGCCCTTCGCTCATCGTCTCTCGCCTCCAGGCCCGGTGTCGCGGCGGGCGGGACTCAGCATAAGACCGGGGACAACGGCCGGTAGATGTGGCATCGTCGCGGTGAGCGTGCCCGCAGTGAAAATGGCCGCCACCGTCTGGTGGTCCAGCGCTTCCCTGTGGCAGGTCTTCGCCGGGGTTGGATTGCTCTACCGGGAGCGGCGATGGCCGGCCCGCCCCCGCTGTCCGAGCCAGCCAGGCGGCCGCTTCGCCTGTTCCGGAGCGGCGGCGGCGGTGCCACGTTCCGCGCCCGTCCCTGCGTCGGTGTCTGTGACCGCTGGATCGGGGAGCGGCGGCACTGGCCAGGCGCCCGCGCCAAGAGCTTCCCACAGACCGCCCCAGAACCGCCTCGTCCTGGTGCGCAGCTGCTCCCGGGCGGGCAGGGGCTCGCCTGCCCAGAGCCCGCTGAACCTGCGAAACAGCCACACCAGATGCGGATCTGAGCAGCTCATCTCATAATCGATCGCCTCGAGGAGCCGCCGCTCGCGGCGGGGAAGGGCCATGCCGGAACTCCTTACCTATCGCGATACGAATTAATAATTGCTCTCAAG
>Ga0335073_10001648_pt1 | contig 29983 bp, 29 predicted proteins | sample Lox_Sample_22_FD_207093 | JGI IMG/M metagenome (GOLD analysis project Ga0335073, IMG submission 207093) | Soil microbial communities from Loxahatchee National Wildlife Refuge, Florida, United States - Lox_Sample_2.2 | ecosystem: Environmental > Terrestrial > Soil > Wetlands | place: USA... | reverse complement strand
GTTTACGGTGGTCAACTCCTCGTTCGCCGATTGCAACTCTTCTTTGGCGGTCTCCAATTCCTCGTTGGTGCTTTGCAGCTCTTCGTTGCTGGAAAGGATCTCTTCGTTGGCCGATTGCAATTCCTCGTTGGTCGCCTCCTGTGTTTCGATCACCGACTGCAGGTACTCCTTCGTTGCTGCCAGTTCCTGTTCGAGCTTGGCGATTCGCGCCGAAGAGGCCTCGGACTCGCGCTCCATCTTCCCGCGCTGCGCATCACGCGGGCGCAGCGGTTCGCTTCTTTCGTCCTGGAAGACAATCATGAAATACAGTTCCTTTAGCTCGCCCACGCTCATGGGAACCACTTCAAAGCGAATCACCCGCTCCGAATGCCGCCTCTGCGAACCGCGTTCCTCTGGCTCGCCGTTGCCGCTCTTCATGCGCACGTTGTCCCTGCGCACGGGTGCGCCCTCTTTCTTGGACTTGCTGAGCGCGTTCCGCAGATCCAGCAACATGCCCTCGCGAGCCATTTTAAGAATGCTCAAGCTGGCGCGTCCCGGAGCGAGCTTTAAATAGCGGCTCACATCCCCCCGCGTATGGGTGATCTCCAAATCTTCGTTCACGAAGACAGTAGCCGGCGAATATTGACTCAAAAGCCTGCGGTCGAATTCCTTCTGTGCTTCCAGGTAGTGCCACGCGGATTCCGTCTGCTTTGCAGGTATCCGCATCGCCCCAAACCCGGCGTGGTCGCCGGAATGATTCAGCGAGAAGGTCACGGGCTGCCGCACTCCCGTCATCTTCTTCACGAACAGTTTCTGCGTTCGATCGACCATCGTGAACAGGCCCGTGCCCGTTCCTATCCCCTCCGATGTGCCCAGCGCCAAATAGCCGCCCGAGCGTGTCGCGTAGTGAAACAGGGCTATCACTTTGTTTTGCAACACCGGCTCGAGATAAATGAGCAGGTTGCGACAGCAAATCAGATCCATCTGCGAAAAAGGTGGATCGTTCAGCACGTTGTGCTGCGTGAAAATGCACATGTCCCGGATGCTTTTGCTGATCCGGTACCCGCCGTCGACCTTCGTGAAAAAACGCCGCAGGCGTTCCGGCGAAACGTCCCCCTGAATATTCTCCGGGTATACGCCCGCGCGCGCTTTCGCGATGCTCGAGTCGCTGACGTCGGTCCCAAAAAACTGGATGGGCGTTTGTGACACCTTGTCGCCCAGGAACTCCAGCAGCGTGATCGCTACCGAGTAGGTTTCTTCTCCTGACGCACAACCGGGCGTCCAGACCCGGATAGTAGACTCGGGATTCCGGTGCTTGGTAACTTCCGGAAAAATCTCAGCTTTTAGCGCTTCGAACATCTTCGGGTTGCGGAAAAAACTGGTGACGTTGATCAGTATGTCCTGGTACAGCGCTTTGATTTCGGCTGGGTTCGTCTGAACGTATTTCACGTACTCTTCCAGCCGGTCCACTTTGTGCACCACCATCCGCCGCTGAATCCGCCGTAAGATCGTCGTCTGCCGATAGTGCGAGAAATCCACGCCGGTCGACCTACGCAACAATTGAAAAATCGAGTTGAGTCCCGCACTTTCGGCCGTCGCTGGACTTGCGGCGGCTTCGCCGTCCCGTCCTACGTAGGGATGCCGCGCGAGACGCGCGAGCTCCAGCGCGATCCCCTTGGGCGGCAGCACATAATCCACGCGTCCTGCTGCGACAGCGCTCCGCGGCATCCCGTCGTATTTCGCAGTGACGTCGTCCTGCGCAAACGTCACGCCACCCTGCGCCTGGATCTCCGCCATGCCCAGCGTTCCGTCTGTCCCGGACCCGGACAGAATCACGCCCACCGCGCGGCGGCCCTGCCCCTCTGCCAGTGAACGCATGAAGTGGTCGACGGCCATGTGCATTACAAGGCCTTCGTCTCGCGGCTTCAGCAACAACGTATGGTCGGAAATGGACATAACGGCATTCGGCGGAATTACATAGACATGGTTCCGTCGTATTTTCACACCATCGGTGACTTCGGTGACGGGCATCGCCGTCTTTTTGGAAAGCAATTCCGCCAAAATGCTCTGATGCTTCGGATCGAGATGTTGCACCACGACAAATGCCATCCCGGTGTCTGTCGCAAGGTTACTCATCAGCTCGGTTGTCGCTTCGATCCCACCCGCCGAAGCGCCGATCGCCACAATCAAGAAGTCTTCCCCGCCGCGGCGTTGCTCTCCGGTTGCCGCGCCGTCGCTGCCCTTGGGCAGCGGTTTGCGCTCTGATGATTTGTGGTTCATCGGGATTCCTCGCGGCTAGCGCTTCTCGGTTCGGAGGCGCACGTGGTTACTGCAGTTTTAGTTACGATACGGCTTTCTGCGCCACCTGCGGCCATTCTAGTCCTTCGCCACTTCGACTACAAACATGCGCGCCACCTCTTCATACGGAAGCCTCTCGGCAGCAATCGTCAAGCGAATCCCGTATCGACATTCCGGCTCTCCCAGACCACGCTCTTTGAGGAGGCTCCAAGATGATCAAAAAAGTGAGCGGCGGCTACAAAGTCCTTTCCGAAAAGGGAAAAAATCTCGGCGGACCTTACAAAACCAAAAAAGAGGCCGAAAAGCGTCTCAAGCAAGTCGAATACTTCAAGCACCACAAATGAGGCGTTCGTCGGAATTCGGCTCTCCGATACAGGGTCTTCGCGGAACCTGATCTTGCTCACGCAAAGGAGAACTTCATGGCACGTTACGGCAAAGCAGCAAGCAAGTCGGTCAAAAGTGCGATGCGCCGCCGAAAAAAAGGCACTCTCAAATCGGGAAGGCGCGGCAAGGGCGGCACCGTCAAAAGCCGTAAGCAAGCGATTGCCATCGGACTCTCGGAAGCTCGCAAAAGAGGGGCGAAGGTCCCGCCTAGTCCCAAGAACTAGTGCTGGGTCTCGCTCCCAGCGGCCTCGATCCCACCCTCATCAAGTGGCTGCCGTCGCTCTAGCCTGCTGCGATTCGTCCACGGGCAGCTCCGCTTTGATACGTGTGCCGCCGGACGACTCTATTTCGAATTTGCCCCCGAACTGCGCAACGCGCTCGCGTATGCCTCGCAGTCCAACCCCTGATCTCCCGCGCAGCAGAATGTCCGTTTGCTGCTCGGGCGAAATTCCGCATCCCTCGTCGGTTACTTCCAGCCGCAGCATCCCGTCTTTCAAGGCCAGGCGTACCTCTGCCGTGGGGCTCTGGGCGTGCCGGTGAACATTTCCGAGGCCTTCCTGGATGATCCGGAAAACCGCGGTCTCCAACTCCGCCGGTAGACGCCCCAACTCTGGATCGCACTCCAGCTTCACTTTGATGCCGCTCCGCTGACTAAACTCGTCCACGTACCACCGCAACGCCGACGGCAAGCCGGCTTCATCCAGCAACGGCGGATGCAACAAGTGCGAAATTGTTCGAATGCCGCTGAGAATTTCTTCCACCATGGTCCCGTTCTGCAGAACCGCCGCGCGCGCTGGTTCGCTCAAGTTTTCTCTGGCCACCAAATCGCTGTTCAACTTGATTGCCACCAGCAATTGCCCGATTCCGTCGTGCAGTTCTCGCGCGATCCTTCGGCGTTCGTCGTCTTGGGTACGCAAAAGATGCAAAGAAAGCTGCCGCAGGCTGTCGTTCGCTATTTTTAACTCTGCCGTGCGCTCACTCACCCGCGTTTCCAGCGTCTCGTTCAGTCTGGCCAATTCCAGTCTCGCCACTTCGGCGAACTCCGCCTGCTGCCGTGCCAGGGTCTCCGCCGCTTTCGATCGCAGTAGCGCCGCTACCGTGGCTACCAGCTCCGACCGGTCCAGGGGCTCGGTTAAGTACGCATCTGCTCCGCTCGCCAGTCCCTGCACCCGCGATTCCGGTTCCAACGCTGTGCAGGACAAATGTAGAATCGGAATGTGCGCGGTGGCTGGGTCTCCTTTAATTTTTTTACATACGTCGAATCCATGCATATCCGGAAGATTCACATCGAGCATGATCAGGTCCGGCGCCTCGGAGGCCAGCTTCAGCGCCTGGCTGCCAGTGCTTGCTTCCAGCACCTGATATCCCGCTTCGCGGAGCGATCGCACCACCGAATACCGCGACGCCTCATTGTCGTCCACCACCAGAATCCGGACGCCGGAGTTATCCGCCGGCGTACTGCTGAAGTCCTCCCATCTCGTTCGCTTTTTGGCAGTTGCCTCAGACATGCTGCCCCTCCCCGTTTAGCCTTACTTTCATCGGAATCCCGGCTTTTCTAAACGCATCGGTAAATCTGTCCAACGTACCCTCGCGCGACTTGTTGTCCTTCGGCACGATCGCCGTCGCATCGTGCAGCCTCTCGTTGTCCCGCGAGTCCAACGCCGTCGAGGTGTATACGATTACCGGAATATTCGCCGTCGCTTCGTTCTTTTTGAGCATCTGCAAGACTTCAAAGCCCGAAAGGTCCGGCATCGCCAGGTCCAGGATGATTACGTCGGGTCTCTTCTCCGCCGCTTTCTGCAAACCTTCTTGTCCTCCGGCCGCTTCCACGAATTCAAAATCCATCTGTGCCAGAAGGCTCCGCACAACATACCGTGACACTTCGTCATCATCGATGATCAGCACCTGAATCGCGGAATTGTGTTGGCCCAAGGTCACGAGTTGGTCGACTAGCCAGGCGCGCTCGACCGGCTTGCTGTGAAAACTATTGGCCCCAAGCCGCAACGCCTTGGCTTTGTTCTCCAGCACGGTAACCACGATTACGGGAATTTTCGCCGTTGCAGAACTCCGTTTCAAATCCTCGAGCAACTCCCACGATTGCTCCCCTTGCAACAACACATCCAGAATGATCGCCGCCGGCCTTAGCTCGAGCATGACCTTCCGCGCTTCTCGCAGGTTCTTCGCCGGGACGATCTGGAACGGCGTGTCCTTCAAATACTTCTCATAGATGAACAGCGCTTCCTTGTTGTCTTCCACTACCAGCACCGGCCACTTGTCGGGCGCAAGCTCCCGTTTTTTCTCCGGGACATACACCACATCTGTCTCCCCGCTGAACCGCCGGGGAATGGCCGCATAAAATGTCGATCCGACTCCCAGCTCGCTCTTTACATACACATCTCCACCCAGCAACTGTGCAAATTTCTTCGATAGCGGCAAGCCCAGCCCTGCCCCTTTGGCCCGGCTCTGCAGGTCGCCTTCTATTTGCGCCCACTCCTCGAAGATCCGCTCCTGATCTTCCAGAGCGATGCCAATACCTGTGTCCGCGACGGAAAAAACCACGGTGTCGTCATGGCTGCATTTGGCCGCCACTCGAATCTCTCCACGTTCCGTGAACTTCAGTGCGTTGCTGATGAAATTTCTGAGAATCTGCGACACTTTGGCTTCGTCGCCGTACATTTCCGGAATATCGGTCGGCTCTTCAATGAGCAGATTCACTGACGAGTTTTGCGCCACCAGCGGGCGGAGCATCCCGCGCAGCGCCGCAAACAAACTGGCTATTTCGAATTCCGCCGGCCGAATAATCACTCTTCCCGCGTCTACTTTCGCCAAATCCAGCAGGTCGTTCACCAGATTCATCAGCTCCTCCGACGATCGGCTGATGAAGCGCACTTGCTTATCCTGCTCCGGCGTCAATTCCCCGTCCAGGCGATCCAGCAGTATCTGGCTGAGGGCGCGGATCGAATTCAGGGGCGTCTTGAACTCGTGGCTCATATTCGAAAAGAAGTGGCTCTTCAATTCCGCAGCGCGCTGCACGAAGTCCGCCCGGTCATTCAATTCCGCATATAGGGCCACCACTCCCCGGTTGGTCTCATCCAGTTCGCGATTCAACTGTGCCAGCTCCTCCTGCTTTGTCCGCAATTCCGCCAGCGCGTTGAGCAGCTCCTTATTCTGCTGCATCAGCTCTTCGTAGGGATTCTGCGAAGTCCGCTCCACTTCCGCGAGGGTTGCGTTCAGCTCTTCCGCGCTCAGCCGCAGCACCCCCCGCCGCGGAACTCGCTTGCTGAGAACAACGGTGGTTCCCTGCCCAGGTGTGCTGACTATTTCAAAGCTATCCATCAGACGTTTCGCGCCGATGATGCCGATGCCCATCCCGGTCTGGGACACATACTTCCCGTCGAGGATCTCTTGCAGACGGGCAATACCCCGTCCCTCATCTCGAAAGGTAATCGTCAGCACCGGTTCCGGACTGTTCTGCACGTTGAATTCGGCTCGCCCGCCACCGCCATATTGAAAGGTATTGCGTGCAATCTCGGAAACCGCCGTCGCGATTCGCGCCTGGTCTTGCGGGTCAAACAGCAAAGCCGCGGCCAGCGTGCGAGCCTTCTGCCGGGCCAGAACAACGTCACCCTCGAATCGTATGTCTACGGTGAACAGTCTCTGGGTCATCGCTTGCCGCCGTGGCCGCTGCCGCTCCTAAGCCGTTTTCGCTACCAACACTGTTACGTCGTCTCTCTCCCGGCAGAAATCCCGGTGCAACACCGCCGCGATCACGCACGGCGACTTCTTCCAAATCCCAGGGTACCGCTTTAAATCCCATCGCGTCACCAGTCCGTCCGAATGCAACACCAGAATGCTCTCCTTATTCCACGGGCACGTGAAGCCCTGCAAACGCTCCATTCGATGGCCCAACGTTCCGTTATGTGACGCCAGGCTGCGGCTGGCATTCGGTTCAGCTACGGTTCCGGCAACATTTCCGACGCCGGCAAAGGAGAGCAAACCTTTCGCCGGGTCGATCTTCGCCACACCGGCCGCGGCACCCCGCGTTTTCTTCAACGCCAAATGCAGGTCTTCGACGATCGCGTCCGGACTCGTCGATGAAGTGGCCGTCAAAATCCGCTCTGCTTCGCGTGCGGCTTCGGCCGCCATCACTCCGTGCCCTAACCCGTCCACCACCATCAGCAACGCCGAATCCGCCGAATCCTTAACGGCCCAACCATCACCATTCGCCTCTTCTCCACGCAACGGCTCGCTCACACAAGCTACCTCCAACACAGACGCGGGCAACGGGCTCGCCTGCCGTCCTCGGAATGCCGCACACACTACGGTTCCTGACCCTGGCGTCGTGTACAGGTCAAACGCGTCGGAAATCCTTTTGATGGCTCCAAGCCCACTACCCATCGTGCCTCCGCTGGAGTGTCCATCTCGGAGAGCCTGCGTTACGTCTTCGATTCCCGGGCCTTTATCCACGCCGATGAGCCGTAGGCCGGGGTTGCCGGCTCTACCTATTCGCTCCATCAGGATATATCCTCGTCCGGCATGCTTCACCAGGTTGGTCGCAATCTCAGTCGCGGCTATCGCTATCTCCCCACAACGAACTTCGTCCATCGCCAGGCTTTGCGCCAAGCCTACGGCCTTTCGCCGCGCGTCTCCAGCTTGGCTCGGCTCGGAAACCTCAACTAGCATAAATACTGTTCATCTCCATCGCGTGATGGTCACTTTCGTGCCCTGCCCTACACGCGACTCAATATTGAAGTCATTCACCAACCGCTTGGCTCCCCCCAAACCCAATCCCAGCCCCGAACCCGTGGTAAATCCGTCTCGTAACGCCAATTCCAGGTCAGCGATGCCCGGCCCCTGGTCCTCAAAGGTCAGGCGGATTCCCGTGCGCGGCCCGTTGAGCATCTCCACCTGCATCATCCCGCCGGCCCCGTATATGATGGTGTTTCGCGCTAGTTCACTGGCCGCCGTGACCAGCTTGGTCTGGTCCACGAGCGTAAAACCCAGCTTCGCCGCGAGTTCGCGGATATGCCGGCGCACCAACACCACGTCAGGCTCTGCCTTGACTGGCAGATTCTCAGTCGAGACTACGGCCATACCCTTTTCTCGCTCCGTTCGTCGACCCGCGCAGCAGTTCCATGCCGGCTTCTACATTCAACGCGGTCCGTACTCCGCTCAAGGAAAGGCCCAACTCCACCAGGGTTATCGCCACCGCCGGCTGCATTCCGACCACTACGGTTTGCGCATCCAGCACGCGCGACATCGCCGCGATGTTCGCCAGCATGCGGCCGATGAAAGAGTCGACGATGTCCAGAGTCGAAATATCGATCAGGACGCCGTGCGCCTCCGTTTTGCTGATCATTTGTGTCAGGTCATCTTGCAGCGTCATGGCCAAGCGATCGTGCATGTCTACCTGGATGCTGACGACCAGAAAATCGCCCATTTTTAGAATCGGAATCTTTTCCAAAGGCGGCTCCTAATTCTTCGCTTGCGTTTCGCGCACGAAGGTAATGCCCAAACGCTGCAACGCGACGCTGAACGCAGCCGAAAGCGTCGCCTTGGTGGTCACATCCGTCAGATTAATCCCCAGGTGCACAATCGTCTGCGCAATCTGCGGCCGCACTCCGCTGATGATGCAGTCCGCGCCCATTAGCCGCGCCGCCGTCACCGTCTTGAGCAGGTGCTGCGCCACCACCGTATCCACCGTCGGCACGCCCGTAATGTCGATAATTGCGACGCGTGAGTTCGTCTGCACGATGGCCTGCAGCAGCGACTCCATCACCACCTGGGTTCGTGCACTATCCAAAGTTCCAATCACCGGTAGGGCCAACACCCCATCCCACAATTTGACTACCGGTGTGGAAAGCTCCAACAACTCTTCCTGCTGCCGTCGAATGACCTCCTCGCGCGACTGCTGGTATACGTCCGTGGTGTAGAGCCCAAGGCCATCCAGCAGTTCGGTCAGCGACCACGTTATTGCTGCGAGCTTTTCGGCTTGATTGACGTGGGTCCGAGCCACCTTAAAAAGTGGGCGCTTCAACGAGAAGACGAACATCGCCGTCTCGGTGGGCGTGAAGCCTTGCACTGCGCGGGTTCGCGAAATGTCGGCCAGCATGTCCTTCAGCGGCTTCCATTCGGAACTTTGTATGCTCGTTGCGCCGCTTTCCGCCGCTTGCCTGAACAACCGCAAGAATTGCAAACACTGGACGCGCACTTCCGATTCCTGCATCAGGTCCGCGCGCCGCGTGGCTCCCGTCATCTCCCGAAGCCAGTCCTCGATGATTTCGTTTTCTCGTCCTGCCACCAGCGCACCCAGGTTTCCGGACTCTTGAGGGATAGGAGCACTACTCATAGTTCATGCCTCCATGAAAAGAACGCAAGATTAAGCACTTGGGAAAAAGAGCAAAGCGCAAATCGCGACGGGCATCACACCGAATCGATTCCCTAATCTCGGCCTCAATTCTTGGTTTGTGTCACCCGACTACGCTGCGCTTCCAACCTATCGCCGCGCCATTCCAGATGAGCCAGCGGACCCGTCGGATTGGACGGCGTCTGCCCACGCCTACTCATCCCTTATGACTCGGCTGATCCACGAACGCTCTGAGCGCAAGCCGTCGCAACTCTGCTCAAAGTTGACCCGTTTCCGTCTAGGACTCTTACTACGGCTTCATGGGCGTTGCCCATCGGGACTTCCCTGTATGGCGCGCAAATTACCCCAGCGCCTACAACTCATGGAGGGGGGCTGTTTTGCCCGCCCCGTTCAAGGGAAAGCGGAGGAAGGGATGCATCTCATCTTGGAAAAACAGCGGACTCGGCTCTCCTGGCTCCAACGGAATCTCGCCAACTCCTTCATCGCGCTCGGATTTGCCCTCTTCGCGCCCAGTTCCGCCTATCTGGCTTGTGCGCAGCAACCCGATAACACGAAGACCAACCAGCAAGATCGCACAACGGCGGATGAACAGGGCCGGAGTCCTGCCGACCGCGAGCTCACGCAAAAGATCCGCAAGGCTCTCGTGGACGACAAAGATCTCTCCACCTATGCCCACAACGTCAAAGTCGTAACGAAGGACGGTATGGTTCGCCTGATCGGGCCGGTACGGTCCGAGGAAGAGAAGGCAGCTATTGAATCCAAGGCTGCGGCCATCGCAGGCCCTTCCAACGTCAAAAACGAACTTACCGTTAAACCCAAGTCGTAGCTGCGCTTGGCGCAATCCAGTAACCCAATCGGTCCAAAACCAGGAGCTAGAACACATGGCGAAGAACAGGGCGGTATTCGGGATTTACTCAAGTCGTGCCGGCGCGGAAGCTGCGGTGGGCAGTATTCGCGATGCGGGCTTCGCGGCAACGGATGTCGCGATTCTCATGCCCGAAACACTGAGCAAGCGCGAACTGGGAACGGAAAAGGCTACCAAGGGCCCGGAAGGCACCACTGCCGGAGCCACCAGCGGGGCGGTGATTGGTGGAGTCTTAGGCTGGCTCGTCGGTATCGGCTCGCTGGCCATTCCCGGCCTCGGTCCATTCATCGCGGCCGGACCGATTGTTGCCGCGCTTGCTGGGGTCGGCGTTGGGGGTGCCGTTGGCGGTCTAACCGGCGGGTTGATTGGCCTGGGCATTCCCGAATACGAGGCCAAGCGCTATGAAGGCCGCTTGAGCCAAGGCGGCGTGCTGCTCTCCATCCATTGCGAGACCTCCGAAGAGATCGACCGAGCCAAAGCTATCCTGGAACAAACTGGCGCGGAGGACGTCTCCTCGACCAGCGAATCCTCTGCCCGCGACAAAGACAAGGACCGCAGCAGGGGCGCCGTTACGGGACGGTGAGGGTGTGGTGGCTTGATCAACTTTGCTGGCGGCTGACCACCTCTTGGCTGCCGCCAGCATTTGGTTTTTTTGAGGTTGTCCAGCACCCTGAAGTTCCATTCTTGAATACACCATCCACCTTATTCTGTATTGGGCAGACCAGACCTAACTTGCTATTGCGACGGTGTCTTTTTCCTGGGTTCCTGCAACAAGATGCACCTCCAGAGTGCGAGGCCAGCCTATGCGTATTCTGATTGCGGATGAGCAAGCGGTCGTTTGCTCCAATCTGCGCGCGATTATCGCAAGCCGAACCGATTGGGAGGTTTGCGCCGAAGCCAGGACCGGCGATGAAGCTTTGGCCTTGGCCAAGCGGAGGCGGCCCGATATCGTCGTTATCGACCTTAATTTGCCCGGTCTCAGTGGCTTCGACGCCGCCTTGGAGATTAAGCGCACTCTGCCGGGAGTCGAGTTGATCGTTTTAACCTCGTATTATTCGAAGGCCCTGCTATATGAAGTAATGAAGCTCGGGGCTTTAGGTTTCGTGCTGAAGTCCGACGCCGAACGCGACCTACTCTCCGCGATCGAGGCCGTTCGGCGCCGCGAGCCTTACATCAGCCGGCATCTGGACGCGCTCTTGCCGACCTCGCCGCGCACGGCTCCAATCGACCTCCTGGCCACCGGACGCAAGAACCTGAGCCCCACCGAACGCGCGGAAGTTCGGTCGATCGCCGATCAAATCCGCCAATTGCTTTGAATCGTTAACTAACCGCGCCAAACTGCAACTGGACCAGCAGGCAGCTCCCCTTACGAGAAGAACCCCCGTTAACCGACCGAAGCCATCATGTTCGGTGGCTGGGTGCTTCCGGCGATCGTCTCATGGGGAATGATTACTTCCACCAAAGTGCCCGGGCCGAGATTCTCCATGCGCAACTCGCCGCCAAACTCTTTGGCGCGCTGACGCATTCCGCCAATGCCCACACCCAAGCTGCCGGGACGCAGGTCGACGATCTGCTTGGCAATGCCTTTGCCGTCGTCCCGAATGGTCACGACCACCTGCTTCTTTTCCTTCGCGACGGAGATGTAGGCGTTTCGCGCTTCGGAATGGCGGACGATATTGGTCAGTGCTTCCTGAACGATCCGGAAGATGGTTGTCTCCAATTCAGGCGTCAGCCGCGGAAAATCCTCGGGCAGCAGCTTCATCGAGGTCTGAATCTCGCTGCGGCGCGTCAGCCCATCGACATACCAACGCAATGCTGATTGCAGGCCGCCTTCGTCCAACAGAGGCGGATGCAATAAATGCGAGATGCTGCGCACTTGCTGGAGCGCGCGGTCGATCAACTGGCTGGCTTGCGCGGTGGCCTGCTCCTTGTTTTTTGTGAGCTGGTCCGTCCCAAGGGCGTCCACAATCATCTTGACCGCCACAAGATCCTGCCCCAACCCATCATGCAATTCGCGCGCAAATCGCCGCCGCTCGTCGTCCTGGAGTGTAAGGAGGCGGCCGGAAAGGATGCGCAGCTCGTTGTTCAGAGCCTCCAACTGCAGCCGCTTGCGATGTAACTCGGCGAACACGCTGACCTTGGCCTTCAGCAATTCCGGAACGACGGGCACGGAAATGTAGTCCATGGCGCCGCGCTGATACCCTCGCAGGCGGTCCACGTCCGTAAGGTGCACGGCAGAGATGAAAATGATCGCGGTTTTTTGAAAGCGCGGATGCTGGCGAATAATGTCGGCGAGTTCGAAACCGTCCAGGTCGGGCATGCTAACGTCCATCAGGACCACCGCGACTTCGTTCTTCAGGAGCTGCTCGAGAGCCTCCCGCCCAGAAGTGGCTTTGATCAGGTTCTCACCCAACTCGTTGAGAATGGCCTCATAACTCAAAAGCTTGGCGGGCTGATCGTCCACCATGAGGATGTTAACTTTTTCGATGGGCGGTGCGCCCTTATGGTTCAGCGGGTCCATTCTCTCGTTTGCACTCATTCGGTTGACTCTCGCAACGGCCCCTCATATCTTCAGCCCTTCTCCACCCGATCGCCATCGCAACCGATGGCCTCGCCTTAGCGGTGCAGCCAGATACGTAGAGCCGAAAGCAACTGGTCCGTGTTTACCGGCTTAGCCAAATAGTCCGAAGCACCGGCTTCGAGACATTTTTCGCGGTCACCCTTCATGGCCTTTGCTGTGAGGGCGATGATCGGCAGCCGGCGCAACGAGACGTTGCGACGAATCACCTGCATGGTTTCGTAGCCGTCCATTTCCGGCATCATGATGTCCATCAGCACGATGGCCACGTCGGGGGTGGACTCGAGCATCGAAATGGCTTCGCGTCCGGTGCCGGCAGTGAGAACGGTCATGCCGCGCCGCTCCAGCACACTGCTCAGCGCGAAGATGTTGCGGACGTCGTCGTCCACCACCAAAACCTTCTTGCCGACCAACGCCTCATCCGAACGATGCAACCGGTCCAGCATGCGCTGCTTTTCCGCGGGCAGGTCGGTTACGACGCGATGCAGGAATAGCGCGGTTTCATCTAGGAGGCGTTCCGGCGACTCCACGCCTTTGACAACCACGCTGCGCGCCAAGCTGTGTAACTGCGTGTCTTCTTCCGTCGAAAGCTCTTTGCCCGTAAACACCACTACCGGCAAATCGCTGAGTTCGGGTGTGTCGCGCAAATTCTCCAGAACTTGGAAGCCGCTCATGTCGGGTAGGCGCAGGTCCAGCACCAGGCAATCGAACGGTCTCTCTCGCACGGCGTTGAGTGCCTCACTCCCCGTCGAAGCTATCGTAACGTCAATGTCCTCATGCCCCAGCAACTCGCGAATGCTCAGCTGCTCGGCGGGATCATCTTCGACCACCAACAGACGTTTGCGGCGTGGCGCGGAATACTCCTTGATGCGGTCCAGCGCCGCTTCTAGGCCTTCCGGTGTCGTGGGCTTGGTCACGAAAGAGAACGCTCCACGGGCCAACCCATGATGCCGGTCTTCATCGAGGGTGAGCATCTGCACCGGAATATGCCGCGTCGCCGCATCCTGCTTCAAGTGGTTAAGAATAGTCCAACCGAGCATGTCCGGCAGGAACACGTCCAGCGAGACGGCGGTGGGCCGGTATTCGCGCGCCAACGCCAGCCCCTCCGAGCCGCGGGAAGCAACCAAGACTTTAAAGCCTTTGTCGCGCGCCAGATCGGAAACGACCCGTGCGTAATGCGGATCGTCTTCGATGATCAGCAGAACCGAATCGTCCGGCTGCAAGTTCTCGCGGTCATCCTCGATATGCATTACCGGCAGCTCGGAACCCGTTCTGACAAACGGCGCATTTGAGCCCGCGCTGGCCGCGCTGCTCTCAACTTTAACGGTTGTCGCAGACGGGCCGACATAGGTTTGCGGCAAGTACAGAGTAAAAGTGCTGCCCCGTCCGGGCGCGCTGCGCAGCTGGATTTCTCCCCCTAGCAGACTGGCCAACTCACGGCTGATAGCCAGACCGAGTCCGGTACCGCCGTACTTGCGGCTCGTGCCGGCATCGGCCTGCTGGAACGCTTCGAAGATGATGCGCTGCTTATCGAGCGGGATACCGATGCCGCTGTCGGTCACTTCGAAAGCGACGACAGAACCCGACCCGCTCAAGATGGGATGGGACTCGCTCCAGCCGGAGTGTACTGACGAGACGGAGAGGCGCACTCCGCCCTGTTCGGTGAACTTGAAGGCGTTCGACAACAGGTTCTTCAATACCTGCTGCAAACGTTTCGAGTCGGTGATCAGGCTGCGCCCCAGGTGCGCGTCGGTCTGCACTTCGAAGCTGAGGTGTTTGCGCTCGGCTTCGTGACGGAAGGGCCGACCGACCATGTCGAGCAAGCTGGCAAAGAAAACTTCTTCGGCTTCAACCGACACTGTTCCGGACTCAATCTTGGAAAGATCCAGAATGTCGCTGATCAGGTTGAGCAAGTCGGTGCCAGCACCATGAATGGTGCGAGCAAATTCCACCTGCTTGGGCGTAAGGTTCTGGTCGGGATTGTCGGAAAGCTGCTGGCCGAGAACGAGAATGCTGTTGAGCGGCGTGCGCAACTCATGGGACATATTGGCCAGGAATTCCGACTTGTACTTCGAAGTGAGCGCGAGCTCTTTAGCTTTTTCTTCGAGAGCGCGGCGGGCCTGCTCGATTTCCTGGTTTTTGCGTTCAACTTCGACGTTCTGTTCGGCGAGTTGTTGCGCTTTCTGCGCCAATTGTTCGTTGGTCTGCTGTAGCTCTTTCTGTTGCGTTTGTAACTCGATGGCCAGCTGCTGCGATTGCTTCAGCAATCCTTCGGTCTGCATCGTGGCTTCGATGCTGTTCAACACGATACCGATGCTGGCCGTCAGCTGCTCCAAAAAAGCCAAGTGCGAGGCGGTAAATTTGCTAAGGGAAGCTAGTTCGATGACCGCTTTAACACGGTCCTCGAACAGAATCGGAAGAACGATGACGTTGCGCGGTACCGCTCGAAACAAGCCGGACCGAATGGGCACGGTGTGCTCCGGCAAGTCCGTGATCAGCAGACGCCGTTTCTCGACCGCACACTGTCCGATGAGCCCCTCACCAAGCGCGAGGTGCGTCCGATGGCCTTCTTGCCCGTCGTCAGCAAATGCAGAGAGCAGCACCATGCCGGCCGGTTCTTCGGCCTGCATGCGATAAATGACGCCTTGCTGCGCGCTAACCAGCGGAGCTAGTTCGGAAAGAAGCATGCGTCCGACAGTCACCAGGTCGCGCTGGCCCTGCAACATCCCGGTGAAGCGAGCGAGGTTAGTCTTGAGCCAGTCTTGCTCGGTGTTGCGGTCGGTGGTCAACCGCAAGTTATCGATCATCGTGTTGATGTTGTCTTTGAGGTCCGCCACTTCGCCGCTGGCTTCCACCTGAATTGAGCGCGTCAGGTCGCCCTTGGTGACGGCCGTGGCAACTTCCGCGATCGCACGCACCTGGTTGGTCAGGTTGTCCGCCAGCAGGTTGACGTTACCGGTCAAGTCTTTCCACGTTCCAGCAGCCCCAGGCACGTTGGCCTGACCGCCTAGACGCCCTTCGACACCGACCTCACGGGCGACCGTGGTCACCTGGTCAGCAAAGGTGGCCAACGTGTCGGTCATGTTGTTGATGGTGTCGGCCAACGCCGCGACCTCGCCCTTGGCGTTCACCGCTAGCTTCTGCGTGAGTTCGCCGTTGGCCACGGCGGTTACAACCTTCACGATACCGCGCACCTGCTCGGTGAGGTTCGCAGCCATCACGTTGACGTTGTCAGTGAGGTCTTTCCACGTACCAGCGACGCCAGTGACTTTGGCCTGACCGCCGAGCTTGCCGTCGGTGCCAACCTCGCGGGCCACGCGCGTGACTTCCGCTGCGAAGGCGTTGAGCTGGTCCACCATAGTATTGATAGTGTTTTTCAACTCGAGAATTTCGCCTTTAACGTCCACCGTAATCTTGCGCGAGAGGTCGCCGCGCGCTACGGCGGTGGTGACTTCCGCGATGTTTCGAACTTGCGCCGTGAGGTTGCCGGCCATGGCGTTAACGGAGTCCGTAAGGTCCTTCCACGTTCCGGCGACACCGGGCACGTTAGCCTGACCGCCCAAGCGGCCTTCGCTGCCGACTTCGCGCGCCACACGAGTTACTTCCGCGGCGAAGGAACGCAGTTGCTCGACCATGGTGTTCAGCGTTTCTTTGAGCTGCAGAATCTCACCGCGCACGTCCACTGTGATTTTCTTGGAAAGGTCGCCGTTGGCGATGGCGGTCGCGACTTCTGCGATGTTGCGGACTTGGCCAGTCAGGTTGGAGGCCATGAAATTTACGTTGTCGGTGAGGTCTTTCCAAGTGCCGGCCACACCTGGCACCTGAGCCTGGCCCCCGAGTTTCCCGTCGGTGCCCACTTCGCGCGCCACACGGGTGACTTCGCCGGCAAACGCGTTCAGTTGGTCCACCATGGTGTTGATGGTGTTTTTCAACTCGAGAATTTCGCCTTTAACGTCCACCGTAATCTTGCGCGAGAGGTCGCCGCGCGCTACGGCCGTGGTGACTTCCGCGATGTTCCGGACTTGGCCGGTCAGGTTTCCGGCCATCGAGTTGACCGAGTCGGTCAAGTCTTTCCACGTGCCAGCGACGCCGGGAACCTTAGCCTGACCACCGAGACGACCCTCCGTTCCAACTTCGCGGGCCACGCGCGTCACTTCCCCAGCGAACGCGTTGAGCTGGTCCACCATGGTGTTGATGGTATCTTTCAGCAGAAGAATTTCTCCGCTAACGTTCACCGTGATTTTCTTGGATAGGTCACCGCTGGCAATCGCCGTCGAGACTTCGGCGATGTTGCGCACCTGACCAGTCAGGTTGGAGGCCATCGAGTTGACGGAGTCGGTCAGGTCTTTCCATGTTCCCGCCACGCCGGGCACGACGGCTTGGCCGCCGAGTTTACCGTCGGTGCCGACTTCGCGCGCCACACGCGTCACTTCCGAAGCGAAGGAACGCAACTGGTCCACCATCGTGTTGATAGTGTCCTTGAGTTCGAGAATTTCGCCCTTCACGTCGACCGTGATTTTGCGCGACAAGTCACCGCGCGCTACGGCCATGGAGACTTCGGCGATGTTTCTCACCTGGCCGGTTAAGTTGCTGGCCATGAAGTTCACGTTGTCGGTTAGATCTTTCCAGGTACCCGCCACGCCCGGTACCGCGGCCTGACCACCCAACTTGCCGTCCGTACCGACTTCACGGGCCACACGGGTGACTTCGCCGGCAAACGCGTTAAGCTGGTCCACCATCGTGTTGATGGTGTTCTTCAACTCGAGAATTTCGCCTTTCACGTCGACCGTAATCTTGCGCGACAAGTCGCCGCGCGCCACCGCGGTGGTAACCTCCGCGATATTGCGCACCTGACCAGTCAAGTTGCCTGCCATGAAGTTCACGTTGTCGGTCAAATCTTTCCAGGTACCCGCCACGCCGGGAACGTTGGCCTGGCCGCCGAGGCGTCCTTCCGTTCCGACTTCGCGCGCCACGCGTGTCACTTCGCCGGCGAAGCGGTTGAGTTGGTCCACCATGGTGTTGATGGTGTTTTTCAACTCGAGAATCTCGCCTTTCACGTCGACCGTGATTTTGCGCGACAAGTCGCCGCCCGCAACAGCAGTCGTGACCTCGGCGATGTTGCGCACCTGCCCGGTCAGGTTCGAGGCCATGAAGTTCACGTTGTCGGTGAGGTCTTTCCACGTGCCACCGACGCCGGGCACTTGTGCTTGACCGCCGAGCTTTCCTTCGGTGCCAACCTCGCGAGCGACGCGCGTAACTTCGCCGGCGAACGCATTGAGCTGGTCCACCATCGTGTTGATGGTGTCTTTCAGCTCGAGAATTTCACCCTTGACGTCCACCGTGATCTTGCGGGACAGGTCGCCGCGCGCGACAGCCGTGGTGACTTCGGCGATGTTGCGCACCTGACCAGTCAGATTCCCAGCCATCGCATTTACAGAGTCGGTTAGGTCTTTCCATGTGCCGGCCACGCCCGGTACGACCGCCTGACCGCCGAGTTTGCCGTCCGTGCCCACTTCGCGCGCCACGCGCGTCACTTCCGAAGCGAAGGAGCGCAACTGATCCACCATCGTATTAATGGCTTCCTTGAGCTGCAAAATCTCACCACGCACGTCTACCGTAATTTTCAACGAGAGGTCACCACTAGCGACGGCGGTGGCGACCTCGGCAATGTTGCGCACCTGGCCAGTCAAATTGCTGGCCATCGAGTTCACCGAATCGGTCAGGTCTTTCCAAGTGCCGGCCACGCCCGGCACGACCGCCTGACCGCCGAGTTTGCCGTCCGTGCCCACTTCGCGCGCCACGCGTGTCACTTCCGAGGTGAACACGCTGAGCTGCTGGATCATCGTGTTCACGATCTTGGCGGAACGCAGGAACTCGCCCTCGAGCGGACGGCCATCGACATCGAGCCGCACGGTTTGCGTCAGGTTGCCTTGCGCCACCGCACCAATCGCGCGAGTGACTTCCGCGGTAGGACGCAGCAAATCCTCCACCAGCGTATTGACCGAATTTTCCATCTCGCCCCACGCGCCGCGCCGCTCATTGAAGCGCGTTCGTTCGCGAGTGCGGCCTTCTTTGCCGACCGCCTGCCCAACGCGGCGCAACTCCTGCGCCATTTGCTGGTTGGCTGCAACGATGTCGTTAAAGGTGTCGGCAATCTTGCCGCCCAACCCAATCCACGAGCCGGGCAGACGAACAGAGAAGTCGCCATCACGCATGCTCTTGAGGGTCATCAACACTGCTGCGAGATCGAATTCGCTGGCTCCGCCCAAATTGTGTGCGTGCCCGTTGCCTGTGGTCTGCACCGCCACTGCGGCTTGCGCTTGCCCGCCGGAGCCGCTCGCGGTCCCGGCGGCTTTCCGTGTCGAAGCTTTCATGCCTGTTCTCCAAGCCTTGCATCTGAAGCTGGAACGAGAGAAATCCTGGAGCCGAAACTGTGCCCGAGAGCCACCAACACCATGTTTGCCCCTAAACATTGCGCGCCCTCTCGCGCAATAAGGCGGCTTCCGGATAGGGTTATCCGAAAAACACTAATAGCATGGGGAGCCCAGGGTTCCTCTACAGTATTCGCTGTATATTCTGGCGTCTTACACGACAAATCATTCGGCGCAACACGCTTGCAGCATTCCTGCGCTGCCGACTTTGCAGAGCTGTCACGCCGAGCCTACGTCGTTCGCGTGGCCCGCGGGGGATTACTTTGCGCGGGCTCGCCCGCGTAAAGCAGACTGTATGCTCGACGAACTGACCACCCGTGGGTGAACCTGCCGCGGTGCGATAGGTCTCGCCAAGCCCGAAGCGCATTCTAAACAAAGCCGTGTCCAAGGCAGCGCGTGCAAACGAGCGTCGCTGATCTCCCCTTCACAGCGCACGCAGATCCCGTAAGAACCCGCGTCGATGCTGCGGAGCGCTGCCTCCACTTCCGCCAAAGTACGTGTGTCGCGATCGAGGTTGGCCATGGCCAATTCGCGCTCCACGGTCCACACCGCCTGCGCTGCCTCATCGTCCGGATCGCGCTCAGCAGTCATCTGGGCTCGCTGCTGCTCAATCCTCTTGCGCAGGTCTCCGCGCTTCGCGTACAGCACTTTCTCAAAACTCTCGGAACTGCCGCCTCTGCGCTGCTTTCCCATAACCCATTTCCTCGCTTCTTCGGGTCTCTGTCGAACCGTGGCAGTCCGGCTCGAGCGCCGGCAGGTCCCCTGGCCGCGAATTCTCGTTAAGTACTGTGTGTTTCAGGACTGTTGGAGACAATCCGGACTTATGAGGAGATGGTTTGCCGCAAGACCTTAGCAGGCCCACGGACCAGTCCAGGAGATCAGTGCATTACTGAAAAAGGCGGTTCGCGAAGCGAGGAACTCCAGGGGCGAAGGTGTATCACGCCAAACTAGAAACAAGACGAACGCGAATCGCCTGGAAACGCAGGTAGCCGCTCTCAGATTTCTTGGCAACGGCGCTGCGAGGCGACTCATCATTATTATTCGATCGGAAATACGTTCCGCCGTTAATGACCCGCTCCAGGGCCTCAATCAGGTCATGCGCGGCGCGCGATTTCAAAACCAGTCCGCGTCCGCCAGCGGATTGCACGGACTCCAGGAGTCCCTGCGATTCGTGCATCGTAAAGATGATGACCGGAGACGCTAACCCCAGCTTGGTGATTTGACGCGTAGCTTCTAGTCCGTTCATTACTGGCATGGTGATATCCATGATGATGGCATCGGGCTGCAGCCTCTGCGCCATGTCGACCGCTTCCGCACCGTTATTGGCTTGGCCCACAATCTGCCACTCCGGCCGGGATTGCAGGATCATCTGGATCCCTTGGTGCACCACCTCGTGATCGTCTACCACCAAAATTTTCACTGCCATTACTGGCCCTCACGTTCAAGATTTGAGAATCCCGGAGAGATTCCCTCCGTCGCGCGGACCTTACCAGGAGCTGCCCAGCCCGCTGTGTCTCAAACTTTAACGATGAATTTCACACAGAAATCATTGCGTGTACAGCAAATTCATCGTTTCGGTGCAAAAAAGTAGATGGCCCGCCGAACGCTATCTGTTGCTCCTGGGCAAGTTGAGGAGTTCTGAAACATCTGTTTCTGCCTGCTTCTCCGCGCAAAATTCGGTGGGCCAACGGCTAATACCCCCACCTTTCATTCCAGGCCTCCCACGACCTGGGCATGGCCGAGCGCCGGACGTAGGAATCAACGAAACTACTGATAGTGGAGACTAAATTTCGGAAGTGGCGCGCGAAGATGCCGCCGCTGGATCTGCAACTGTCGTGGACGCCGCTGAACGACTCAAGGGCGGCCATCACCGCCCACCGACACATGAACCTCAAACTCCCAACAATTTCAAAACCCAAAGCCTTTCGCTTAATCCTCCAGCCGCACCCGATGGTCTTCCATATTCAGGGGATGCCCGTCACACGAACCGTTTCCGTTCCCAACCTGCCCCTTCCCTTCCCACGGTTCCACCCAATGTTTTACGGCGACGATTCCGGCAACGTCTCCGAACCATCCGCAATAACAGTGCGGTTGGAACCAATGCGCGTCCGCTACCTCCAGATTTCGATTGTTGCTAGCACAAGCCGATGCCAGAGGTCTTCCGCAATCCGGGCAGGTAAACAACAACACATGTGCGAATTGTTCGCTCAATGCCACATTATTCTCCTAAGGGATTCTTCTCTGGGCGGGTCTCTCGGAGGGTACCCTCTTTCGCCGTCCCGGTCTAGTTGTCGTGACTGTCATTCCATGATTGTGAACCCGGCGCATTCGCAAGGCCGCGCGGCAACACTCAGACCATGTATCTGAGGCCCAACTTTGGTCTCCGCGAACCTTCAGGCGAGTCTTCGCATTCCGCGCCTATTTTTCTTCACTGTCTTCGCGATTTTCTTTGGGCCCCGCGGGAGACACCAGATCGATTTCCCACAACGGTCCACCTTCGAACTGCGGGCTCGTGGACTTTATGAGCAGCGGCGCTACGCCGGGAACGATCCAAAAATGCGAATCGGGAGGTTGCTTGCCAGCGATTCCCGCGACGATGCCAGCTACGCCTCCGATATCGAACTTCGCCAAATATCGTCTGGCTTTGCAACTAGTCGCCCCCACGGAAAATGTATCTTCACCCTCCGCTCGAATGTTCAGCTTAACGATCCGCGGCTTAGGTGTGGCTACCACCATCGCAAATGCGACTTCTGGCTGGCTCGCTGGAATATTTTGCAACATCGTCGGAGCCAGTCCATTTGCGAGATTCGCCGGCAAGTCCATATGCTGCTTCACAACTTTTTCCTGCTCATGCTCGTCGCTGTACCGCACCGTCACATCGCCCGTGGCTCCGTTCACGTACAAGTCCATTTGCTGTTTGAATGCCGGCCCCTTTTGAATCAGATGGTCGCTCAGCAAATGGAAAAACCGCCGTTGCGAATAGATCGTGATCTCCTGCTGCAACGACCCATCTTTGAAGTGAAATGTCAGTTCAGATTTAATTCGGTTTGGCCCGCTTACGAACTGCACGAAGTCCCCGTCGGCTAGCAACTCGCCCCGCTCATCCTTGAGTACCATGAAACCGTGGAGCGAACCTCCCGGATGCAGCACGCGAATCGGCAAATCGCTTGCGCCAAAAGCCCGCGAACCCAGCAAAAGCCACCACGCTAATCCGCAAGAACGGAAGAACGCCCGGCGCCCTTTCACTTGACCGCTTTCTCTGATGGCGGCTCATCTTCCATTCCCGCTAGAAAAAAAACTGCTAGGCCGCCAATCACCAGAACGGCTCCCAGAATTCCGGGCAGCATCGGCACGCGATGCATTCGCACTACCGCTCGTTCCTGCCCGCTCAAATCGCGATGTTCCTCAGTCGGCCGAGTTCGCAGGTGGGCTGGACTCATAAAAAAAATGAACTGCAGCAAAAGCAAAAGGGCGCCCAGCACGGCTATGCCTGCGCCGGTAAGTCGTCCAAATTGCATGGTTAGAGGCTCCTGGACCGTTAGATGTTCGTCGCCTGCAGCCTTGCATTGCGGGTATTCCTGCATTGTTTCCCCAATTTGCCTTTATCCTTCGCCTTCGGCTCCCTTCGCTCGCCCGGGACCAAAGCGAAGGCCTGAGCGCGAGGCCGGAGTCTGTGCCCAACTCTTCACCCCTAGACTCCCCTACAGCGTTTGACGGATGGTACTGAAACTACCAGCAAGCCATTCTGAATCAGCTTTCAAAACGGAAGTCGCTTAGGGACCGGGTCATGGATATTCGCTTCGCCAAATCTTTTTTTCTGCAGGATGAGAACTCACTGGACGCTCCTCAGCAGCCTCCCGCCGCGCCTCATCGCCGCGTGCTGCCCTTTGATCCCGGGACGGTATCAAGAAAAGAGACCCTCGAGTCTGCGCTCTCCTCCACCCTTCGTTCCGAGGATCACGAACTTGACCAAATCCTGCGCGCTCTCGACGAGCTCTCCACCATCATCAAAGGTCGGCACTTCGATTCCGTCCAAGCGGAAGAGGCCCTCAAGCGCGCGGCGGTTTGGGCCGTTCAGAAGTCCTTGCTCGATCGCGAAGTGCGCTCCTTGGCCATCACGGACGACCTAACCGGTTTTTTCAACCGTCGCGGATTCCTTGCGGCCGCGGCCCAACAACTGCGCCTCGCCCATCGCGCGGACCGTAGCGTTCTCTTGCTGTTTTGCGACGTGGACCGTCTAAAAGAAATCAACGACACTTACGGCCATCGCGAAGGAGACTTCGCGCTCATCCGGGCTGCCGATGCTCTCGAGGAGACGTTTCGCGATTCCGACGTTCTTGCGAGGCTCGGCGGAGACGAGTTCGGGGTGTTGGCTTGGGAGGCTTCCGCGCCCGACACCCGCGCAATATTTTCCCGGATGGAAAAAAACCTGAAAAAGGCCAACATCGCAGAGCGTCGTTATCGACTCACGCTCAGTGTCGGCGTTGCCCGCTACGATCCGCGTTCCCCTGTCTCGCTCGGCGAGTTGATGGCGGCCGCTGACCGCGATATGTATCGCCACAAGAACGGCAGAGCCTACGCGGTTTGCGGCCAGGGGCGCTGAGCGGTTCGTAATGACTTTGCTCCGGCACTAGGAAGCCCACAGAAATGTAAGATGCTGGTGGCCGTTTAGCGGGACGCTCTTCGGCGCGCTGCTTTTGCGCTCTTCCGTACTGTCGCAGTGGCCCGGCGCACTTTCCGCCGCGTATTTTTCATCTTGCTGCCGGAGCCGCGTTTCTTGATTTCTCTCGTCAGGGCGTTCTTCGCCGTATCCGCTTTTGCCACGATAATCCCAACTGTCGAACCAATCGCCTCTGCCACTTTCGTCAGTGTCGCTTTCTGCCTCGTCGTGCGACTCATTTTGTTTTCCTTTCCCGCGCTATCACTCACATGCGCCGGCTTTCGATTTCACCGCTATCCACGCCCTGCCCAAGAACCGTGGCATTCGCTGTAACGGGAGGTCGTTTGCTCTTAAACGGGCCGTCGCCCCTGGATGATCCGGATCAGAATCACCACGATCGCCAGCACGAGCAAAATGTGAATAAACCCGCCCAACGTGTACGACGTCACCAGTCCCAATAGCCACAGAATCAGCAGGATTACGGCAATGGTCCAGAGCAAATCCATCGTCTCACCGCCACTTTTTATAATTTTTGGTTCTGCGTTGGCCCGACTTCTGGTAACTGTTTCCGCTCGCGTGGCAGCATAGGTGTGGGCGCGCGCTCCGGCCATCCGGCGGTCACAGTACAGCGACCGGTGCGTTACTTTAGATCAGAAAAAGTCTGTGGCAATGAGGCTGGATAGCGCTCGCAGGCAGTCCGCTTCTTTGCGACGGAATTCCACGACATCACCGTCAGCGTAACGGCTCAGCCGCCTCTTAGCTGCCGCTGCCGCTAAGCGCGACCGTGTGCGGGCTGCCCGCAGCATCATCGTCGACAATTAACTGCGCGCTTTTTGCTCCGGGCGAGACTGGCGCAAACGCTACCCCAATCGAGCAACTCGCGCTTGGTGCAAGTTCTAAGCTAGCCTCCGGGCAAGCCTCGCGCACTCGCTGCAAACGAAACTCGTCCCTCGCCGTTCTGTCGATCCGGATGGCCGAATTAATATTCAGAGTCGCGCTACCCGTGTTCTTCAGCACGACCACCTGCACTCGCGTGGGACCGCCCACGCGCTGACTGCCAAACGACAGTGCCGTCGGTGATAGCTGCACTTGGGGAACCGGCGCTCCCGCGCGTCCTCGCAATACAATACTGTGTGGGCTACCTGAAGCGTTGTCCGACACGGTCAAGGTCGCTGCGAGGTCCCCGGCCACTTGCGGTTGAAAAGTGACCTGAATTTTGCAAACACCACCCGGGGCGAGCACGGCCGGCGCCGTGGGGCAGTCGTGCGTCTGCGCAAATTGCTGGCTATTCTCGCCTCCGATGCTGATCGCGTTTATCGTCACGCCGGTGTTGCCGACGTTGCTCACAACGATCGGTTGGGGCGCGCTCGCTGTTCCTTGGGCCTGCGCGCCAAACTGCACTTGCAAAGCAGAAAACGCAATCATCGGCTCGTTCGGAGTTCCAGCCAATGGCCAAGCCAGCGAAGTGGCCAGAGCCCATTGCAAAACCGGCATCGCCCGGAACGTCCTGGCTCGCTCGGGTGCTTTTGGCCCGCTTGGCATGTACACCTCCGCCGACGCCCGGTTCAATAGAAATCGCCGCTTGCTGCATTCTTCGATGCCCTATCAAGAGAAGCGGTGGCACCCCGCAATTCTTCCAGAGCCTCTCGCAATCTTCGGCGATCTTTGGCGCTCAGTTTTTTCGGGCCATGGGCCGGTGGTTCGGAGTAGAACTGCAGCAGATCGGCCCGCAAATCGGGCGCGGCCTCCTCGAAGCCGGTGTTCGCGAGCCGCACCATCAATTCCGCCGTAGCCCGGTCGCACATCCAATACACTCCGCGGCCCGCCACTGCCCCCAGGTCAAAATTGTCGTTTGGCAGATTCACGCTCCCCGCTTGCAGTTCTTCTTTTAGCAACAACCGGTAATGATCCAGCGCGGCGTTGAAGCTCGCTTCGAAGAGCTTCTCCGCCTCTGGTGTAGGCGTGCGCAACTTCAGAATTCGCAGCGGGCCGATCTTCGGAACCAATCGAAAAAGAAATGCCAGAATTTCATCGAAGAAATTTGGCCGCTGATAATCCCGGCCCCAGTTCTTCTCGTAACTCGCCCGCGACATGTTGTAGAGAAACTTGTCGCGCGTGATACCCGGCTCGCTTTTTTCAATGTCGTCCTTCTTCAGCGCCCACGCGACCTTCGTCGCCTTCGGGATCAGGGAACTGACATCGCGCCGGTAGGAACCCATGACGCGCTCCTCGTTTCCGAACACACTTTGGAGTGGCAGACCGTAGGTCTCCTGGAACGCCTGGTCGAGTACCCGCTCCGCCACGTTGAACCCGATGAAGTCCCGGTAAGCATCTGGCGCGTAGCGTCCTTTCGCTACTTCCAAGACGTCGAAGCCAAACTCAGTCATCACATGTGCCAGGGGATCCTCTTCGTAACTCATCACATTGCCATATTTTTTTTCCAGGCGTGGATAAAGCAGGGGCTCCGCCACATTCGTTCCCAGGCGGTGTCCGAAGTTGTCGGCCACATAGTGAGACATGGCGCCAAGTGCAAAGGCGTATTCGTTTAAGTCCTGTGCGTCATGGAGTAGGGCTTCGATAAAGTCCCCGCTTCTCACGTAGTGGGTGAGATCGCTGAACAATTTGTTCCCGTGCGGGTAGTAGCCCATGTCTTGAATAATGGCTCCGCCGTACGCGTATGAGTGCGCCGTTCGGAGCTCGGCCGGTTGGGCGCTCGGAAAACGCTTGAGGAGTGCCGGACGTAGGGAGTCGTCCCATGCGGAGTCAATGATGGCTTCGTGAGTGAGAACGGAATATGCCTCGCCCGTCTGGGCAAGGCCCAAATTGAGTGCCAGAGTGAGCACTGCGCAGCGACATAGACATCTCGCGCTTCGAAGCAAGAGTCGCCCCTGATTCAAAAAATGCCGGAAGCTGCCGTCAAAGCGGGCTTCCGGCGTTGTTGCAACCGCAATTTAGTTGTCTGCCGGTGAGGCCAGACTTTGCCTCAGGAGGCCGTGGGCCTTGCCCGCCAGCTCAAGGTTTGCCTGCGCCGCGGGTCCGGGCTTTGCCTGTGGGCCGCACCCGGCGTTCCGTACGCACTTCCTCAACCTCACCGTCCGGCGCTGTCGTCACTACTTCGCGGTAGTTGCGCTCAAAGTCATTCACTTGCCGCTCTGCCTCGTCGCGGATGATCCCGTAACGCTCCTGAACTTTGCCCACGAGTTGGTCGCGCTTGCCGGCGATCACGGTGAGGTCATCGTCTGTCAATTTGCCCCACTTCTCTTTCACCTGGCCGACCGATTGCTTCCATTTGCCTTCAATCTGATCCCAATTCATCACAGCCTCCTGGCGCCGCTCATCTCTGGAATCTTCTCCATGGCCAAGTCTGGGTGATGGCTAGGAGTTGCCTAACCCTGCCGTTACAGAAAAACACTGCACGGCCAGTTCGTACATACAGCGGAACCTTGAGCGAAAATTGGGCCGGGACAGTATTCCCCTGTGTTTTCAATCGGCTACGGTATGCGGCCACTGTGTTTCAGTGTTCCCATGTATAGCCCGGCGCCGGCGTTCCGCAGTACAACAAAGCAGAATCGTGACCCGCACTTCTCGAACAACTCTTCGCGCTGGGACGCGATTCACGCCCGGAGACCGTTACTCCGGACCAAGGAGGGCTTGATGTTACGGTGGGCCATCGCTTTCTTTATCATCGCGATTATTGCGGCGGTTTTTGGCTTCTCGGGCATTGCCGTGGCTTCCGCAGGAATCGCGAAGATCTTGTTCGTCATCTTTCTGGTGCTGTTTCTGCTGAGCTTGATCGGCCATCTGTTCCGTAGAGTTTGATCGGCTCGCGCGGCAAAACCCCGGCCCTTGTCCATTTTGGAGGCATGTTTGAGCGGCAAAACCATCATTGGGATTGCGTTGATCATCATCGGAATCTTCGGCATCGCTTACCAGGGTCTGACCTACACGACCCATCGCAGAGTTGCGGATATCGGCCCAATTCATGCGGAAAAAACGGAACATCACACGATTCCGCTTCCGCCAGTTTTGGGCGCAATCGCGTTGATTGGCGGCATTGTCATCGTCGCCGCTGATCGCCGCGGAGTTTAGGGCTCGCAAATTCAAACAATCGGAGGAAAGTAGATATGAAACGTTGGATCAGCTTAATCACCGGGGCCCTTTTGCTCGCGCCTTTCGCGCTGGCTAAGCCCGCGGACAAAGAGCAAAGCGACAAGGACCGCATTCACAGCGCGGCCACGGTCCTCAAGGAGATTCTCGACGTACCGGAAGATATCCCGCAGGACTTGCTGGACCGCGCTCGCTGCGTCATCGTTCTCCCCTCTATCGTCAAAGCCGCCTTCGTCGTCGGTGGCAGCTACGGGCACGGAGTCATGGTTTGCCGCACCGGCCGGAACTACGAGGGCCCGTGGGGCGCTCCGGTGATGATGGCGCTGGAAGGCGGCAGCTTCGGCTTCCAGATCGGCGGCGAAGCTACGGACTTTGTCATCTTGGTGATGGACAACCGCGGAGCGGATGCGCTTCTGCAGAGCAAAGTGAAACTCGGCGCTGATGCCTCGATTGCTGCGGGCCCAAAGGGCCGCACGGCAGAGGCCGACACCGATGCCAGCTTCCGAACCGAGATGTTCAGTTATTCACGAGCGCGCGGCGTTTTCGCCGGCGTCTCGCTGGAAGGCTCAACTCTTCGTCCGGACGGCGGGGCCAACAAAGCGCTCTACGGCGAAGGTATCCCCGCCGAGAAGATAGCTCACGAGCCTCGCTCGGATGCCCCGGAAGGAGCTCATCTCCTCGACGCTCGTCTTCAACAGGCCAGCCCGCAGCTCCGGGATCGCCACGACCATCGCTAGGTTCAGCCTAAAAACCTCATCCTGACCGAAGCGGGGCCTGACAAGGCCCCGTCTCTTTTTTGCACAGAGAAAGGGAGCTACTTAAACTCGTTTCCCGGCTCCCCCGGTCATGAGGCGTCCACTTCGCCGTGATCCAGATCCTGCGCGAAACCCAACGGCGCCAGCGCGCCCGCCAGTAGCAACACAAAAATTGCGCATTTCATGTCTGTGCATCCTAGCTTTGTTGGTAACTCAGAAGTAGACTGCTCGCGATTGCGGGCCGGGCCGAACATCCTTGTTCAGATCAACGAAAGAGCAAGCGCAGCAAAAGCACTCCAGATAAAGAACATCCTGCACATCGATTGAGGAAACCGGGTATCCTGCGCAAAATCAGAAGCTTCGAACCAACACGGACGTGCTGAGGGCGCCCTCGCAATTCGGCATACGGGTTGCAGCGTTTCCGCACGCCCGCTACAGAGTGCACCGTATTGTTCGTTTCCCGCTCCTCGTTTATCACTAGTAGCGAACGATCCCATAGCACAGCAGGTAGGAGATAGCCTTGAATCCCACCCCTTCCAGTTCCGACTCTACGCTCATCGCCAGGGCCCGTGCCGGCAGCAAGCAAGCCTTCGGAGAACTCGTGAGACGCCACTCCGCCCAAGTCTACGGCGTCTCTTACCGCATGCTGAGAAACCGTGAGGACGCAGAAGACAATTTACAGAACGTGTTCATCAAGGCCTATCGCAAGATCGATCAGTTCGAAGGCAAGTCACATTTTTCCACGTGGCTGGTGCGCATCGCCATTAACGAGGCGATGATGATGTTGCGCAAGCGTGCCCCAGAAAAGGCGGCACTGCAAGTGGACCTGGACCCCAGCAGAGTCGAGCCCGAGATGAACGCCTCTTTCCGCGACCATCACGCTGACCCCGAGCGGCAGTACATCGCCAAAGAACTCACCTGCAAAGCGCTCCAGGGGCTGAACTCGAATCTGCGAAATACGTTTGTGCTGCACAAGGCGGAAGGGTGGACGCACCCGGAACTCGCCGATTCGCTCGGGATCGACAAAGACACGGTGAAGTCGCGCATCTTCCGTGCGCGGGTCCGGTTGCGACAGCGACTACAGACCTTGACGCGCACCAAGCCACTGGCCTTGCAGAATTAACGACGAGAAGCGTTCCCCGAGGCCGCTCCCGCTTCTAAACCTGCCTTGCTGGCATAGAAGCAACCTTTCGATTTAGAGCTCTGAAACCGGGCGCCACCATGAAGGAAAAGGGCCCGCAAAAAATGACCCGGCGGGACCGCTGCTCGTTTCGCTCGATCCCGTCGGGCTTATATGATTGATTTTGTGATCTGGATCAGTTCCTGCTGCGACGGTTAGGCGGTGGCGGTGCGGGAGCGGCCATTTTTGGCGTTGCGGCCCGCGGAGCGCACCGCGGGCTCTTCCTCGTCTCCTTCACTCTTTTCCCGTGCTTCGGACTGAGCCTGTCGGTTAATCTGCTCCGAGAGATGGGTCAGCTTCTCGTCAGTTTCCTTTTCCTCCTTGAGGGTCTTCTCGAGAAGTTGGCTCGCCTCGGTCTCGCCAAGAGTTTACGCCCACG
>Ga0335073_10001647_pt1 | contig 29993 bp, 26 predicted proteins | sample Lox_Sample_22_FD_207093 | JGI IMG/M metagenome (GOLD analysis project Ga0335073, IMG submission 207093) | Soil microbial communities from Loxahatchee National Wildlife Refuge, Florida, United States - Lox_Sample_2.2 | ecosystem: Environmental > Terrestrial > Soil > Wetlands | place: USA... | reverse complement strand
CTGGGTCTGGACCTGCTGGAAGATGCCGGGGGCGAGCATGTGCTTCTGGATGCGCATGCCGGAGCCGCCGCAGGTGGAGCAGGCGTCGACGACGCCGTCAGCGCTGCCGCTGCCCTCGCACGCGCTGCACACCGCCTGCTTCTCGATCGCGAACTCGATCGCCCGCCCGTTGTAGAAGTCCCGCAACGGCAGCGCCGTGTGCGCGTGCTTGTCTGGCCCTCGCCGCACTCCACCGTGCCCGAAGTGCCCGCTGCCGCCGAAGAACCGCGAGAACAGGTCGAACGGGTCGTGGTGTTGCGGTCGGCCGCCGCCCTGCTTGTGCTGCTGTAGCCCTTCGTAGCCGTACTGGTCGTATATCCGCCGCGTCTCTTCACTGCTGAGCGCGTCATACGCTTCGGCGATCTGAACAAATTTCTGGTGTGCCGTCTCGTCGTTCGGATTTTTGTCAGGGTGGTATTTCTTCGAGAGCTGCCTGTACGCCTTTTTTATTTCGCGGTCAGATGCATCGCGATCGAGACCAAGGAGTTTATAGTAGTCCTCCGCGCAGAGGGAAAGGAGAGGAAGGCATGCAAGGAGTAGAAGAGCCGGCCACAGGAGCATCTTGAAAGATTACTCGCTCTGTGGAGCTTGGTGGATAGTCGCAGGTATGAAGATTCGATGAGATCGAAGAATCAAATGCTAAATTCGAAGCATGGAGGCGAAGTCGACTTGCGATCAACTCGACGCACTGAACGAGAGTCAAGAACGAGAATGGGGGTGGAAGAATTGGCACGAGGGCTTGAAGAAGTTCGAGGACAACTTTCACGACGCCACATATCCCAAACTGAATGTGGCCTGAGGCTTCAAGAATCCCCTAGATCAGGTGTCAGCTCACGGTGTGTACGAAGTTCGAATTGTCCATGGGAATAAATCAGTGAAGTCTGGCCATGGATCTCGCAGCGACAAGGACGTTTCGTTTTCTACGTATTTCCTGCTCGTTTGCTGGTTGGCTTTGTTGCCTTATCTTGTTCACACATAATACATCTAGTCCCTCAACTTCTGCTTCCTGTTCATACATCATCGAAATGCATATGACGGCCCTCTTTCTCCCAGTGATGGTCTTCGGATTTCGACGGCATTTATCCAGTTACCAAAACAGGCCCTACCAGATAACCACGGCTACAAGTTCATCTTAGACCTTCGAAAGCATAGTCAGTCTACTCCAACTCAGCGGAGGTCTAGTCGTTCAGCGCGGACGTTGTTCATGAAATTGATACAGCTCTTTTCCACGGCAGCAATCACGGATCATTCGCTTGTTGATTAGAGGTAGGCGTCTTCAGTCCCGTCCCTTCTTTCAAATACAAGATGAGGCGGAATGCAGTATTACCGTTCAGGTAGTATCTGTGTAGACGTTTACTGCGGATGAAGCCGAGGCGTTCGTAGAGACGTAGAGACGCAGTATTTGTGACTTCCGTTTCCAAAACTATCTGAACCAACTGTCAGGAATCATGGAGCTCTCATTCAAGCGCAAGAGCTTACCTCATCGGCATCCCTCTCCTTCATTGCATCAATCGCCATGCAGACGAGCTTGGTCGCGATGCCTCTGCCACGGAACTGCTCTACTGTTGCTAGCATAGCGATGTAGCCTCTAAATGTACCGCTCCGGTGCGGCTCCAGTTTACATATTACAACTCCTCGCAGTTCGTTCGTGGTGGCATCCAGAGACTTGAAGCTTCTTAGAAAACTGCCAAGGTAAGCATGGGATGTGACAACGTACCATAAAACATAGATCGCCCCATTGATACAAGAAGTATCGATACACGTAGATGCTGTACGGCTCTGGAAAAGAAAATCAGCCACAGTAGATGATAATCAGAACGGCTCCCACGCACCGGAAAGATCCTTCGCAATCAACTGTCGGATGGGATCAAGATAGACATTTTCTTTGTGCACATCGTACTGAACGTATTTGAGACCAATATCAGCCGTGTCGGCCTTGTCGGCGCTCATAGCCTAAGAGCGAACATGAATTCTAGTAGGTAGTGGTTTGATGCTTGAACAAAACGGCACCGATGCACGACATTTCACATGCAAAAAATCGCCATGGCTTGTGTAGCGGCAGCGAATGGAAATCGTCCGAATTTCTGCGCCAATGACTCGCTGTCAGGATGTTCGAAGCGTATCGTCTCAGAATCGATAGGCGCAATTTCTTTGAACTTGACATGGAACAGCACCCCGTCACGGCTTATTAACCTTTGCTTATTTTCACTTTTCGATCCTCAATCTTGACAAACTTCATGGAGAAATGATGGATCCCAAGTATTGAGTGAGAGATTGGCGGACACTTCCGTGGCGATCCAGAGATTCGTCTGATCCGTCCGCCATCCCAGACATATCATATCCGCTTTTTGAACAGTAGTGCGACATGAACTCTTTACGACGTCGAATAGTGGGTGATTCGTCAAACGAGCCATCTGCTGAGCCATCACGAGAAGGAACTCCTGACAAGAAAGAGGAATATCGCGCGATCCCGGAGAAGAAGCTCGTCCATCTCAAGAAGCAAAAGTCTAGCAGCAAGCGACGGTCAGCATGGATCTTCACCCTTGGTGGCTTGTTCGGAATAGCTCTCGCGGCTTTCTTTGTGGGCAACAGTGACATGATCGATATTGCCACATTGAGCGATCTCAATCTCGACAGTCTCTTTGAGGTTCTTCCTTCTGGTCTTGTAAATGACGCGAAAGAGCTGCAGAAAAACGAGAAAGATGCAATCGACTATGACTCCTTTGCCGTGGGCTTACACGCAAAGAACGAAGGCATTACTGCCGTGCACCCGTGTATTATGATCCCTGGCGTTATCAGCACTGGCTTGGAGAGCTGGTCCACCGAAGAGGAAGCGAGACCGTACTTTCGAAAACGACTCTGGGGTAGTTGGAGTATGATGCGAGCTTTGATAACAGACAAGACTTGGTGGAGTAATAACATCAAGCTCGACCCTATCACTGGTCTGGATCCTCCAGGCGTCAAGTTACGCGCTGCACAAGGTTTTGCAGCTACCGACGTCTTCATCACCGGCTACTGGCTCTGGAGCAAGATTTTGGAGAACCTCGCGACAATTGGATACGACGGTAACAATGCATTCACAGCGGCATACGACTGGCGCATGTCGTATATCAATTACGAAAACAGAGATCAGTACTACACGAGATTGAAAAATCACATTGAGCTAGCTGCCAGGATAAGCAACAAGAAAGTTGTTCTACTGTCACATAGCATGGGCTCGCAAGTGCTCTATCATTTCTTCCATTGGGTCGAGGCGGAATGCGCCGGGTGTGGTAACGGAGGTCCAAACTGGGTGGAAGCCTTTGTCGACAGTTGGATTAACATATCAGGCTGTATGCTGGGAGCCGTCAAGAGCTTGACTGCGGTGCTTTCCGGTGAGATGCGCGACACCGCCCAGTTGAACAGTTTCGCAATTTACGGACTTGAGAAGTTCCTCAGCCGCGCCGAACGTGCTGACATCTTTCGCGCAATGCCGGGAATTTCTAGCATGCTTCCAATCGGTGGAGAAACTGTCTGGGGCAACGCAACGTGGGCTCCGGACGACGTAGAAGGGAGAAACAGCTCCTATGGTACGTTCTTGACTTTTCGAGAGACCAACACAACGCAGAAGTACCCGAACATGACCGTTGGTGAGGCAATGCCATTCCTCTTTACGCAGACTGAAGACTGGTACAAGGAAATGGTGCAAGCCAACTACAGCCATGGCATTGCGTGGACAAGTGAAGAGGTTGAAGCAAACCAGCTCATCTCATCCAAGTGGATCAACCCACTCGAAACCCGATTACCACTGGCGCCGAATCTGAAGATATACTGTTTCTACGGCTTTGGCAAGCCCACCGAACGCGCATACTACTACCGCCCAGACACCGATCCACTCACTCGGCTCAACTTTTCAATAGACCAAGGATTCACCAACAGCGAAGTTGATCGTGGCGTACTCATGGGCGAGGGCGACGGCACAGTCAACCTCCTCAGCATGGGCTACATGTGCTCTAAGGGCTGGAAAACCAAGAGATACAACCCTGCAGGAGTACAAATCAAAGTCCACGAGATGCGCCACGAGCCGGAGCGGTTCAACCCAAGAGGAGGTCCGAACACAGGCGATCACGTCGACATTTTGGGCCGCAGTAGCTTAAACGACCTTATCTTGAGGGTCGTGGGTGGCAAGGGCGAGCTCATTCAGGAGAACATTGAGAGTAATATCTTGGAATATGCTGCCAGGATTAACATTCGAGATGAAGAAGAATAGACGATCGAAATTTGCATCTGTATTTCCTACCGATGGAGCTGGATCCTCCAAAACGCAGCACTGTGCGATGTTATTTGTCATGATCAATCTACTGAACCCATCGACTTTCAACATAAGAAGCCGCAACGCCATCAATGGCAGGGCTATCTTGCGTTTGTGGTTTATGCTTCTAGCGATCCTCTTACTGTCCTAGGATATACTTCGCGGAAGATGTAAGATATAGTCGACATGGGTCTCAAAGGTCGAGAATCACCAATCCCGCTCGACAGAAGAGCTACTTGTCTGGGTTGATGGAGCATTGGTAGATCGAGCTTGACCAGGTACGGAAGACAAGAGCAAAATGGTGGGCAATTGGCCATTTAGGAATGAAATAGAATTTGACGATTAGATATTAATCTGCGTCCTTACTCTTTGATGGTGCTATAGGTATTCCCAAACTTCCCTACCATATGCGGATCATGGCTTTTATGGCGTCTTTTCCGAGAAGCGATTTGACTCTCAAGATCGCTTCACGACCAGCGCGTCGTCCATTAGAAGACTGAAGCCAGCCCATTTCCCTTTGCAAAGAATGCAGGCTCTATGAATTCTAGGAGCTTAGGCTCGGCTCCTCCTATGCATATGAACTTCGTTATCATATTTCATATGGGTTGTTCAGCAAGTGCTAAAATTCCGCTCTTGAGTCTCATCCTTCCTCCATCATGTCTGTGAACTCCTCCTCCTTTGGCTCCCTTGGCTCCTGCGCTTCATGGTACTGAATAGCATCGTCGAGGTAGCTTAGTACGGCACCCAAGCTATCTTCATCCTGCACGTCCAGCTGCAAGAACGACACAAGTCCAAAGTCGTCGATCAACCTAGCCACCGTCTCGTTAAGCCTTTGGAAGCTTTTGCCTGTCATGATGCTCTCAGTTTTTGACGGATCGTCATTGCTGCTACCCTCTCCAGCGTCCTCGTCCGCAAATACGATCTGACTAGCCGGATCATCATCCAGCAACTCTGCACCGGGAGACAGGAAGCGCTTCAGCTCCTTGCGAGCCACTGTTCCCTTGACGAGATCCATCTTGCTCAGGATATTGACATGAGGGATGCCGAGCATTAGCATAGCGCTCATGGCAGAGAGGGTTCCTGCGAAGAACTTTGCGCGGTCGATGATAAAGGTCGCTTCCAGCAAATATGCGGCGCACAAGTTGATGTTCAGGCTGCCTTGAGTCAAGTGCCGGGTAAGCGTTGGAAGAATTGGGATGTGCGTATACAGCTCGATTTGGCCAGGCATATCGATGATAATCAGGTATTCTTCGCTCACAGGTTCCAGTGGCTCTGTCAGGAAGTCCAGGTTCTCGAGCAGAAATTCGAAGCAATAAATGAGTCCTCCGTTCGGACCGAGGTCCATCTCTTCCATAACATCCTGGAGCCCGATTAGGTCTTTGATATCTACGTCTGGTTCGTACGAGAAGTCATCTGCGGCCGGATCGAGGTTGATATAGAAGCATGACCTCCGGTTGTTGCGAAGGTGTTGTATCAGAGCGTTGCAGAAAGTCGTTTTTCCAGCACCCGCTGGACCCATTACCAGAACACCGAATTTACTCATTGTGATGCTTTTGGAAAAAATGGCATATGGCGAAACTGAAGGCCAAAGCTCTGTGGTCTACGCTAAGATATCGTCCAAGTTGAGAGGCATTTGAGGCAGACGATGGGCGGTGAGAAAATATTTTTGGAAAGTAAAGCAATCCTGTGATATCGGAAGGTTACGACTTCGCAAAGCACTCTACATAGAGTACTCAATATGCGCTCGGTACAGAGTCTGCTGATAGCGTTGAAAGTGGTTGAGGGCAATTTGATAGGCCCACTGCAGGCATGCGAATTAGGCTCTAAGGCACAAATTATTAATACCGCACCTGCCTTATCTTCCACGTGATTCTGTCTGCCTCCCTGTGATTCTGAGCGCCCCGTTTTCCGACGGTACAAAGCCAAGACCTCTCTGCCTCCATCTCCTCATCCTCTCAACAACGTCTTACTCTTCAGCATACCACTCTAACCCACTCAGCGTCCACTTCTCCTTCACTGGTGAGGTGACTTGACGCTTCTAACGCTTCCGTATCTGATCTTAGATTGTTCTCAAGCTGTTGCACCCCAAAGAACGCCACCGGAAGAGCATTCTGACAGCGGCTCTTGGACCCTCGGCTGGGTCGTCCAGCGGCTCATCTCGCAACCACCACCATGGCGTCGTCAGTCTTCTTCAAGTTCCGGTCGATGAAGGAACCGCAGCGCATCACTTTTGATGGCACTGGTATTACGGTCTTCGAACTCAAACGCGAGATCATCAACGTCAGCGGCTTGGGCGATGGCAGTGATTTCGACCTCTACATCTACGACGAGTCCACCAACGAGGAATACGATGATGACACCACAATCATTCCAAGATCGAGCTCTGTCGTCGCCCGCAGAGTGCCCGCGGCTCGTCCCGGTCATGGCAAAGCAGCTCGATACGTCTCCGGCAAAGCTCCTGTCTCTGCGAAGAATGCCTCTCGTGTTGAACAAGCCAAGGCGGCAACGCAAAACAAAAACGGACCGATTCCCACTTCGGCTGTTGATATGAATACACAAACCGAGGAGGAGCGCATTGCCGCCATGTTCGCCGCCGAAGGTTCACAATGGGAGCAGCACCAGCAACAAATGGCCCACGTAAAGCCAGTTTACCATAAAGGCAGCGCCGTCAAAAAACACGTCAACCATGACAAACCCATTCCCCTTGGCTATGTCTGTCACAGGTGTGGAGAAAAAGGTATGTATACCCTTGTTATTCGTCAACAGTTTGAATTGCATACTAACATCAAAGCAGGTCATTGGATTCAGGATTGTCCAACGAACGATGATCCTAACTTTGAGCCGAAGGCAAGGCTCAAGCGCACTACTGGAATTCCAAGGTCGTTTATGAGGGTCGTTAAGCCCACTGGATCTGCCGATGATCTGGCCGATGACATACAATCTGGGAAAATCATGCTGGACGCAGATGGTAATCAAGTCATTGTCGAGCCGGATAAGGCTTCTTGGGAGAAATTCGAGGCGAAACACAAAGCTGCTGTTGCACAGCAAGAAGCTGCTGCGTCCTCAACTGTGAACAAGGAGCTCGAGGAGCGAGGTCTACTATGTCCAATCGATAAACGTTTGTTTGCTGATCCAGTGAAGACTCCGTGTTGTGGCAAGAATTATTGTCATGAATGCATTGAGAACACTCTTCTAGACTCAGATCTTGTCTGTCCTAATTGTGGAGAGAATGTTCTAATTGACGACCTTGTCACTGATCAGGACATGGTCGAGAAGATTCGAGAATATGAGCGTGAGAAAGCAGCTGCAAAGAGTCCGCAGTCTCCAAAGAGTCCAAAGGAAGTGCAGAATGATGTAAAGGAACCAGAGCAGAGTGGAGTCAGCGACCATCAACTACCAGAGGTCGATAGTAATGAAGTCAGCAAGGACGAACCCGTGAAGTCTCCATCTCCATCTAAGTCTGCTGTCGCTACTCCCGAGACCACCAAATCAGAGATGTCAACAACGTCGAAGAAACGGCCAGCCGATGAGGACGACACTGACTGGGCGAATGTACCCAAAGGACCCGCAGCTATGCGCAATCAACAGCAACAACAGCCGTTCCCAACGGCGCCACAATTTGCAAATGCTCAGTTTCCCATGATGCCAAACTTTCCCGTGCCAGGACCGTTTCCAATGCAGCAACAGTTCCCCCCTTTCAACAATAACTTCTTCCCAGCAGGCAACATGAATATGATGGGTAACATGGGTTGGCAAATGAATCCGCAAATGGTGCCCAATATGGGCTCCATGGGTCCAACGCGTCCAACGTCATATAGTGGACAGCAATTCAACAACCAGACGATGCAGCAGCCCAATCGTTTTCAAAACCAGCAGAATAACAACCACGACGACTCGGCATACATGAGACAGCCTGTAAATCCTCGCCATCAACATCGTCAAAAGAGGGCGAGACCTTGCGATTACACAACGCTTTCTTAACTCGAGATACCCATTTACACAGCACGAAACAACCATCATGGAGGCCCATACGGCGTGTTCATGCATGTGATGCATTTGCGAGGAGTTTGCATAACGGGCATGGGGCTTTGGCAGTGATCAGCCATGCGGCTTATGCCGGCTCACGGAATCCATAGTTTTGCTTCTGATGGGATGCATTAGTCCGTGGCATAGTTGGAGTTTGGCGAAGCTGCCTTGCTGCTTTGCAAGGACCATTCGTGGAAATTAGCTATGTACTCTCAAAATACCCACAAAAATTTCAAAGTCTTCGAAGTCTCCGACATTTTTATTTTTGTTCGCCATTTTGCCCTCGTGTAATATAGAGACGGTATGATTTGCCAGATCCTCCACGTGACCCACGTCTAGCCTCTTTGAATCTCCGCTTGGCTAAAGTCTTCCCGTTCCTCCCATCAGATTCTCCGCCACCCTCACAACCTCAGTCGAAATTCACCAACACCAGCGAAAAACAACCGTTTCGAAACACTTCAGCATAAATTGACGGCTTTATCACCAATCAACAACCATATATCTTCCACTCAACCCGCCACCAACGTTCAAAGCGCAATCCTGGCATCCAGCAATCATGGCGAGACTCTCCGAAAGTACTAGTAGTTTAAGTAGTAGTAATTCCTACTACGGCTCTTCAAACGCTAAGGTCAAGGCGAGTTGCTATGTCGTAGACGTTGCGACCGCCGGCTTAACCGGCTTCCACTACTCTTCTACGGGGGCAGGAGGACCCGAGTGGTATTCCTGAGGTCACCTCGGTGCGTAGTAATTTTCGCGATCAGAGAGATTCGCCGCGACAAAGGCTAACTTTTCACGCAGGGAATACCTTCACCTCCGCATAGCCCCCCTCTCGCCGCCTACACCATGCACAGAGAGCGTGCTTCGGCGCCATCGAAGCCGCTCAGGGCGCGTAGAGAGGGGCCTGCGTACACCATTGCGGAAGAGTGTGAGAGACTCTTCTGCGGGACACTGAAGGCTGTTTTCCTTGGTGAGGGGAACTTGGTCTTGAAGGACTCGCTTGCGATGGGTGCGCATAACAACGATGATGGCACTAAGAACACTGCCTCCACCACCTACGATTACAGTCCTTTGGCAACACCACCCCGAGCCGAGTCGACGGCTATTGTTGAAGAGTATGGACTCGTTGAGAAGTGGGTTGAAATGTGGGACTACTCCGGGGGGGTCAGGTTCCGAGGATTTCTTGCTGTGAAAGAAGATAAACGGACGTTGTTCATTTTCTTCGACGACAATGTGCGAACACATGATCTTAAACCTGGGTAGGTGAACCTTGATGCCAATTGTTCGATTTCCAGAAGTATGAGCTAACCTTTGCTTAGTCTCATGGCTCTCCTCGAGCTTTGCAGCATCTCTACTTTTGACTGCACTCAACTTGTTGCCTGTCTTGATCGCCGCCTGCCGGCAAATGAGATGAGTGGATTGCGACGTGATCTTGGCTGGGTCGGCTTCGAACCGGTCACACTCGCTCCGTGGACCGAATCTGATGAGATTGTCAGCCCTCGTTGGCTGCTGATGGGAATGGACACTTGAGCATTGCTTGCGCGTTCTGGAGTCAGCATTTCAAGCGCGGGGAAACGTGCTACTGAGTCTGCAACAGATTTCCTTTCGAATCAATAGGCGTTAATCTTGTTCTTGACGAAGTGCTCCTTCGATGGCAACGATATCCTAGCGCATGCTCTGGAGGCTTGAAGTTCGCGTCATAGTTACGAAAATTGCAATAAAGTGTTTAAGCAACTCTTTGATTCTCCACGTGAAATATTCCGTTATGTATTTAATTTGGACCGGGTGGTACGCGTTATGCCGGACGGCTGCGGCCTGTGACAGGCTTAAAAGCCCAAGATGGAACTGTCAGCCCTGCCAAAACGCCTCGCCTCCCTAGCTTTTGACAGCCTGGACTTTTCTTCAACATCACCCATTCATTCACGTTCACGACTACCAAGCTTATGAATTTGGTTATTGGCTTGTGCTTACCATACGCAGTCTGTGAATGCAAATATCCCATCGACAGCGCTCAGCGCGCCTTGATTCTCGTTGCTCTTTCCTAAGCAACAGCAGCACCTAACTTGAGCCATCACACAACGCCCTCCTCCACAATGCGGTTACGGAGGTCTTCGGCTATGCCGAAGCCCTTCCAAATCCTTCTTCTTGCTCTTCCTCTCTCCACGAATGCCTTTTACCTCCCCGGCGTCACACCAAACTCCTACAATTTCGGTGACACAGTCGAACTGAACGTCAATCATCTCACTCCCGCAGACTCAGAGACGAGTCCCAATGTACAGAGTGTGTTCGCTTACGACTATTATCAGCCGGAGTTTCACTTCTGTGCACCTTTAGAAGGAGCAAAATCGGTTCCAGAGTCGCTAGGCAGCATCTTGTTCGGTGATAGGATATTCACGAGCCCGTTTGTGCTGCAAATGGGCATGAACGAGTCGTGCAAAGCCCTGTGCGAGGAAGCGACATTCTCTCCGGAGGACGCCAAGTTTGTTAATCGAAGGATCAAACAATCATACAGTCTCAACTGGCTGATTGACGGACTTCCGGCGGGCCAACTGAAGGTAGAAAACGGTGAACGGTTCGAGAGTCCGGGATTTCCACTCGGCTTCACCAACGATGATCTCACCGAAGCGTATTTGAACACACATTACGATATCTACATTGACTACCATGAGGCGAGCAAGAACAAGTACCGGGTGGTCGGAGTCATCGTCGAGCCATATTCAATGCGGGACAGCAAAAACATCAACCTTGAGGACGAGAAAGCCGAATGCGGTGATCCTCAGACACATCTGCAACTCTCAGAGACTGCGAATACTAAGGTCACTTGGACGTACAGCGTGTACTGGCGGCCGTCGAGTACAACCTTTGCCACGAGATGGGACAAGCTGCTACATGTCTACGATCCAAAGATTCACTGGTTCTCGCTGGTGAATTCGGCAATCATTGTTTGCTTCCTGGTGGGCATGGTTTCTACGATCCTCGTCCGAACACTGCGCAAGGACATTGCTCGCTACAACCGCCTCGATCAGGTGGCGCTTGAGGATCTTTCTGGAACGGGAGTCATGGATGACACCGTGGCCGAAGACTCCGGCTGGAAGCTAGTTCATGGCGACGTCTTCAGGGCTCCTGTGTATCCACTGCCGCTCGCTGTGCTCCTCGGCAACGGTGCACAGCTTTTCTTGATGGCCGGCTTCACGATTGGTACGTTTCTCTGCCTTTACAGCTCCAACATCTGATCCTGCTAACAATATCGTAGCTTTCGCTATGCTCGGTTTTCTCTCACCGTCCAACCGCGGCTCACTTGCGACCGTGATGCTCCTCTTCTACACTCTGTTCGCGTTCGCTGGTGGCTATGTTTCGGCACGGGCATACAAGTTCTTCGACGGCCAAGGCTGGAGGCGACTTTTCCTGTACACGCCATTCGTCGGACCGTTATTCATCTTCAGCGTGTTCTTCTTCCTCAACTTGTTCGTGTGGGCGCGACGGGCATCCGGAGCGGTACCATTCACGACAATGATCGTCGTCATTCTCATCTGGTTCGTGATCTCTGTGCCGCTGTCGCTGGCGGGTAGTTGGCTGGGCTTCAAGGCGAAGACGATCGCGCCGCCCGTCCGCACCAACCAGATCCCGCGCCAGATTCCGCCGGCCAGCGGATACATGCGGCCGATCCCATCGATGCTGTTGGTCGGCGTACTGCCCTTCGGCGCCATCTTCGTCGAGCTCTACTTCATCATGAACTCCATCTGGACGGGCAGCGTGTACTACATGTTCGGCTTCCTGTTCATCTGCTTCGGCCTCATGATCATCACGTGCGCCACCGTCACGGTGCTCATGATCTACTTTTTGCTTTGTGCCGAGAGCTACCACTGGCAATGGCGTAGCTTCTTCACGGCGGGCAGCTCAGCGATCTACGTCTTTGCGTACGCGATGCTGTACTGGATCCGTACGCTAAGCTTCTCGAGCTGGACGAGTGGAGTGCTGTATCTAGGGTACAGTGGACTGATTGCTGTGGCTTGGTTTGTGCTCACTGGTGAGTGTTCCTGTTGATATTTGCACTTCGATGAGCAGTTAGCTAATCTTTTTGACAGGCACGATTGGATTCTTCTCCTCATGGCTCTTCGTCATGAAGATCTACAGCTCTATCAAAGTGGACTAAAACAATGCGAGCAAATGGATTGGCAAAGAAGTTGGAGTTTTGGAGTTGACTCTTGATGAGGTATCGATTCCTTGAATGCAGATATCCATACTGTAACCTTACCATACTCGGTGGCGGCAATTGGAAGTACGTTTCAAGTGTTCCGGGCGCTGTACTAGAGGCAGGTTGCCAATCGCAATTTAAAAGGGCATGTGGGTTCAAGCAGCTCTTCTCGTTGTTCTACTATGTTCACATATCTTGCGTTGCTCTGTATGTGTTTGCTCTCTGCTCACGGAATGCCGCGCTTAAGGCGTTGTTTGACACCTTAGGCCGGCCACCACACACCAGCACCGTTCCATTGCGTGGGTCTCCAAAAGAGGCTATCGAGTCGTACAGCCGCACCCCTTTTTCAGTCCACAAACCCCTGGCTAAGATAATTAACGGCAGCCACAAACATGGGCTTCGTCCTGGCGCCGCAAAGGAATCCACAATTGAAAATCCATCCATCCTTCAGTCTTTCGCAATCGTTGGGGACATGTAGCCAAACTGCTTGCTCCACACCTTCCAAGATACAGGTGACGAATGTCAAGCGTCCGGGTCTTGTTTAGGTACAGTACTAGGGTTAATTCCGGTATCTCGTCGGCAGCTCTTCTATGGCAGACATGTTTCAATCGATAGCTACCTGCATCTGCCAATGAGACCATGCATTGGCGAGCCACTGGCCTCGTGCGGTCTACCAAACCCCATCGCCCTATCGCCACAATTTCTAAATTGAGACAGCCCTTTGGTTTCGCCCTGCTCGCTGGTTCTCTCGTTCGCTTTATCTTTTCCATATTCTGGCGTCCGGGAAGTCTGACCTGCATATCTTTTCCCCGAGACTTTGTCGCCTGTCGTTCACAGCACGCGTGCCCTTCGCTTGCCTGCCAACTCTCTTTACTGTCTGGTTTTTGGCATCAATTGTCTTTTCAATCAACAGTTAATCGATAATTTTCTTTAATCAAAGTCTAAAGGAAGAAGAGTAGGACCGTCAATCACCAAAGCTCCACCATCGAAGTAACTCGTACCTCAACCCCGGAACTCCTACACAGATACCACTGTCACTATGATCACCCGGATATCCCTCCTTTTTGCCACTCTCTTCGCCGCTACAGCTCTCTCACAAGATATCAATCCATCACCAAAACGTGGTCTCGTCTACGTGCCATCATCGGCACATCCAACCGACGACAACGTCTGGATTCACAATGGCTCTGACCTCACGTGGTACTACACATACGGTACCACTCCAGCCAATGCCTTTCAAAAATCCCAAATGCAGTTCGTTCCCATGATGTGGGGAGCACCGTCAGGCGGCGCCGACGACACAACCTTTCTGGCGGAAGTGGAAGGGCTGATATCGAACGGGCAGAACCTGAGCTACGTGCTGACGTTCAACGAGCCGGACGGCAGCTCAGCATCAGGCGGCAGCAACATCACGCCGAACTACGCCGCGCGGCTGTGGGCGACGAACATCGAGCCGCTGAAGCAGAAGTACGGGCTGCAGCTCGGCGCGCCGGCGTGCACGGGCGCGCCGTCCGGCTTCGACTGGCTCACCCAGTTCTTCGGCAACTGCTCCGGCAACTGCTCCGTCGACTTCATCCCGCTGCACTGGTACGGCAACTTCGAGGGGCTCGCCTCCCACGTCGGCCAGTACCACGCCGCCTGGCCGAACAACAGTCTTTGGGTCACCGAGTACGCCGACGCCGACGACACGCTCCCCGGCACGGAGGCCTTCTTCAACGAGAGCGCCTCGTGGTTCGACTCCCTCGAGTAAGTACCAAGCCGCTGCTGTTTTACGCAACGAACGCCGCGACGCTAACCGAGACACAGCTATGTGACGCACTACTCGTACTTCGGGTCGTTCCGCGCCAGCGCGTCCAACGTCGGCCCCAACGCCGCCATGCTCGACGACAACGGTGGGCTGACGGACATCGGCGCGTGGTATCTGGGCAACGTCGCGGTCGGCACCACGGGCAGTAGCGCCGCCAGTGCCGTGTATGCCTCTGCCGGCTGGATGCTGCTCGTTGGCGTCGTGTGCCTGGTCGCTGCGTGGTGACTGCGTGCGGGCGAGGGCAAGGCGGTGGACGCGGTTGCTTTGTCGTAACCTTTGTACAATAGATGGGCTGGTTTCGGAGGCTGGCGTTTTGGGTGGGTTTCGGCGTCGAAGGAATATGGCAGCTGTACATAAAGTACCTTGGGAATTGCTGCTTGGATCGGAAGGGAGAGAAAAACTTTTTTTTGAGAAGGCTCGGCTGGCAAAGCTCGAACTGGAAAGGAATTGCTAACGCTCAATGCCACATTTTTCTAATTATTCGGTGCACAAGATAAAAGTGAAGTGAGAAGCTTTAATTCTGGTATCCAAAACACCTTGCTATATACTGGATGAGACTGGCGGCCGTCATCTGCTTCATGTACAGGCAGAATAAACACAATGATCAATCCTCTTGTTGAGGTGTATCCACAAAAATTTTCGCCGTATATGCAGAAACTAGTTGTTGGTAAAGGAGTGTACGCCGCACCAGTCTTTGTACGCTGTGAATCAATAACGATTAAAAGACTACGCTGAACCTGAGGCTAAACAAGCCATGCAAAAAAGGAAAAAGTGCTTCAATATCCGCGGCTCCGATAAGTCATGTCGATATCCGGTAGTAGAGGTTGCCGCATGCTTGGATTCGGACTTGGCTGGCGATCATCTCGGAAAGGTCGTGTGGAAAGGTTAATATTCTCGCTATAACCTCCTGGTCCCCTGTACGAAGTATCGTACGGAGTGTCGTCGTGGTAAGGGGCCAAAGGCTCGTCACTGTCCCCTCGCTGATGAGTTCGCTTTTGTTGCTCTCCCGAGAGGAGAAGCGAATTACGTGGGTCGAGAGGAGTGAGCGTGTCGAGGTCGCGGTTAAGTTTCTCTGCTGGATTATTAGCAATGGTTATTTGTACGAGCTTGTTAGAGACGTACCGGCTTCCTTGCGAGCCTGGCGGTGTGGGTTGGCTCTAATCCAAACCACGATTGTGTTGACGCAGATTAGAATCGCGAGAAGGCAAGTCAACACAGACTGCACGACAATGAGAACGACACCAACGACCGTCTTAGGAGTTTGTGAGATGCCGAGTTCCTCTACAAAGACCAAGATGCAAACGACCGATATGACCCTGACGATCTGAATGATGATGTTGATCCAGTTGCCGGAAGCGAGGCCGTATGGTCGCAAGAACAGGAGAAGAATGAGCATGATCGACTCAATGATCAGTTGACCAGCCGTCTGGAACATGCCATGTCCATCACCGGCAGCGATAACGACGCCCTTAGCAAACATGTAGATGATTATTGGAACGAACAGCCACCAGTAGCTCTTCTTGTAGTTCTCATAGAAGATGCTGTAGTTTCGCCAGATTTCCTTGTTATCGAAAAGACCAGACACGTCGCCTTCTGCATTCTTGTATTTGTGCGCAAGTTGATAGATCCTGATGGTGAAGAAGGCGAGAATTGCAGTGAACACACCGAGGGTGACGCCGGCTAGCACTTTGGCGGCCCAGGAGTCGCCTCGAGTGAACTGGTAGACGCAGTAAAGTGTCCAGATACCGTACAAGAGAAGAATGAGGTTGGTAATTGTCTTTGCCATGATCCACCAATATCGTTTGCGGAAGTTGTTGAGACTCTTCGGAAGCTTGCCACACATGGCAACTGCCTCGAGTATAATCTTAAACAGGAGAATACCAACAATAATGCCACCAATGACGAGTGCAAAGATGAGGAGAACGGTCATAAACGTGTTGGCTTGCGGAATGGCTAGTTCTTCGGTGTACGCTTCGATACCACTAACAAAATGCATGTTCTTGGTGGAGCTGGAATTGGAATTGCTGCTGTTGCTCGATCCGCTGCCAAAAGTCGTACCATCCGCTGATCCGGATATCTGGCGAACGATGAGGTCAACAAAATCGAGACCGCGCCTGGTGACGTTTGCGTCTCCCGGGTAGATCAAAGTCGAATTCTTCAGGTACTGGTAAGAGTCGTCGGTCAAATTTCCACCAGTTCTGTTCCTAAAATTGTCGATGGTTATTTGCATGCGTCCCCAAGGGATCAAGCCGGTGCTAAAGGCGAAGTTTGTGGCAAAGCTTCGGTATGCACCTGGATAGTTAACACTCAGCATGCCGTTCATCGCCATACCCTGGAACCAGGTGATTGTCTCGAAAAACGTCGGGCTCGGAGTGGCTACGCCAGGCTGTCCACCTGATATAAGAGCGGAAAGGCCTGATGCCAAAAGAGCACCACCGCAAATGGCCGCTGCGACTATAGGCACGGCTGTCACTTGGAAAGTTTTGCCATTGCTCACGGACGACTCTATGCAAGCTATATCGGAGCCGTCGTTGAGGAGTTCAAGCTTCGCTGTGCCATCCAAGTTGGGGATGTTGAAAGCTATCGACGGAATGTTGCTCGCGATATTGTTAGGTATAGATTGTGTGCCTTGCGCAGAGAAAGTGCCTGCTGGAACTGGGCAAAGTTCAGGAACTTCCGTTGCGCTATCGCAAGGATCGAAGCTCTTCTGGTAGACTTGCGCTCCGTATGCGTAGACAGTTATCACACCCGTAACATTCTGCTGTTTTGTACTTGTCCCGGCCACGTCAAATGTTACCGAATTGCCGTCTTGATCGTACTGAATGTTCATTTGCTGAACTTGGATGGAATTGTCACCACCGCAGGTGCTGAAACCGGTTGTCTGCAGTACGCCTCCGGCCAGTACTCTGGCAGGGAGAGTTCCAAGCAGTAAGGCTGTGGCTAGAACCGACGAAGCTCGCCATCGTACCTTCATCATGATCGACCGTTTGGAGAAAGCCGACAGTTCGGAGGGTGGAAACGAAGGATATCGGTCGAAGTTGCCTGTTGTCGAGCTGGACCTTTTGGCGAACCGGTCCCGACTTAATTAAAAAGACCTCAGGCCCGAGCACGGAGGAGTAAATCGAATGATAAAATAGGCACCCGGTGCAGGATCAACCTTGGCCGTGCGCGTCGAACAGATGAATAAGAAGGTAAACGGAGGGGTTTGGTGAACGAAGGTCAGTAAGCGCCGAGGAAAGAAAACGAAGGTATCGAGTCGACAGCTGAAGTAGGAATCAAACAAAAGAGTAAAATCTGAAACGATCGAGAAGAGAGATTGCGCGGGTTGTATGTTGAAAAGACAGCGGCCCCAAAGACGGCAAAAAACGGTTGCTTGCTCAAAGAGGCGCAGGTTTTCAAACGCACTAACCCTTTCAAGGGGGCTTTTTCCGTGTTGAGACGAGGGTAATTCGTCTCCACTGTGGAAACGAATGGTCTACCGAGTGTTGCAAGCTTTCAGGAGGAGCGTCTAAGGTGGTTGAGCGTCGCGTTTCTTTGCCAAAGGCACCAGTGTCCGATTCTTGTATGTGTAGGCCGGCACAGCCATCTCTTGCGCTACGTCAAAGCCATGGGAGGGCTCTTCGAAAAAATCCTGGAATGTTTGCTGACCTTGACCACGGGCGTTGCGTCCGACAGTGGCGTTCAGCCGCTGTCCCTTGCAGCCACCAACCGTATACAGTACCGTGCGGTTTGTCCCCCACCGTTGGATTCCGGCGGTCTTTCGCACGTTAGAACTCCAACACTTCCTCGGCGCCATGGCGCTCCCGGTCGTCGAGTTTCGACTGGATGCCAATGTAGTCCTTTGTTCGCTATACTACTCTCCAAAGCCGCTAAGATTGAGAAAATCACAGGTGTTTACCACCGTTTCAGGATCTTCTCTTACCAATGGTACATGCTCCTCGTAAAACTGCATCTTTCTCAGCTCTCGGTCTATTCCGTGGCGAGCGGACGTCACGCTATTGCTCGTATGCCCATAGCTCGCTAAAGGTGGCTGTGCATCATTGCTAATTCTGGGTGATGGGCCTTGATGTGATAGGTCGAGTTCGCAGTTTGTCTTGGTCCTATTGCGATCGGATGGTGACGTTGCCTGCGAGATGTCCCATATTTGACACTTGGTTCGACAGCCATGACAGTGAGCATGAGACCAAAGGGAAGCGAGACATGATGCGCAGTGTCATAGCGATCGGCAGTCTCAATAGTACGCAGAGAAAAGGGTGCATCCAACTGCTGTGACTGATGGAATGTGGGTGTAGGCAATGAACGTCTCCTGGGTCACTGTTATTTGGGACCCATAGTTTATTAAGTGCGGATCGAGAAAGAAAAAACTGTCAAGCCGCTATGGAAACGGAGTGGTACGAAGGTACAAGGGAGGTTACCACAAATTGCCAAGTTAAAGGCTAGTTGCCCGTAAATCCCATCAAGCAAGTGAAAAATGGATTAACAAGTACCTACTACACAAGTGAGAAAAGCGGAGATTTGAAAGATTATATCGCTGGCACTGAAGACTCTGCCAGCGTCGACTTGGTACGTAGGGCGTGTACCATAATTACAATATGCGGATAGCGGGGATTGTTGGTGTTTTCCTCAATTCGGTGCCTGGCGGGGGAGCTCTTGGGTAGCTTCCACCTAACTTTGCCTACCTTACCTTACACAACTTCGCCTCGTCCACAGCAACTTGTCAAACATTTTCATATATTTCCTTTCTGAAATACGAGACCCTACTATCATGGCATGCATACACGTAAACGCGTCAGAGCTCAAGCCGCCATCTCCTTCTCAGTCGGTGTATCGAGAGGACTGCACACAGTGTTTCGATTCCATAGACGATGCAACGGGACTTGACGTCTGCCTTTTCTGCTTTAACGGAGGTTGTGTTGGTGAGCGAAATCACTCTCTACTTCACGTTCAGGCTACAGGTCACCCTCTTGTCGTGAATATCAAGCGCACACGGAAGCAAATTCAGAGAGATGAGCCGCCACAGAAGATTTCCAAGCTCGCTATCGCCGCTGAGACAGAAGCGGACCGTTACGATACCGTCACCCAAGTCAAATGCTATGAGTGTGGTGTGGATAATGTTGATAAGGCCTCGGGAAAGGTTGCCGCAGTGGTGGACGGAGTCCTGAAGGCAAATACCTTTGCAAGGCAAGAGGAGGTCAAAGCCTGGGAGCAGGAGTACACGGCCTGCGAACATACCTTACACCTTCAACAAGACGCTCCTCGCGAGATCAAGTCGGGAGATCTAGGACATTGCTCCAAGTGCGAACTGAAAGAGAATCTCTGGCTGTGTTTGCAATGTGGAAACCTGGGTTGCGGTCGCGCACAATACGGCGGCGTCGGTGGCAACGGCCATGGTCTGGCACATACAAACGAGACTAAACACCCTGTTGCTGTAAAGCTAGGATCTATTACGGCCGACGGAACTGCGGACATCTATTGCTACTCCTGCGACGAGGAGAGGGTAGATCCGGAATTACCGACTCATCTCGCGAATTGGGGTATCAACATTTCAGACCGCATCAAGACTGAGAAGAGCTTGACCGAGATGCAAATCGAACAGAATCTGCGCTGGGAGTTCTCCATGACCTCGGAAGATGGCAAAGAGATGCGCCCAATCTTTGGACCCGACTTCACCGGTTTGAAAAATCTCGGAAACAGTTGCTATATGAACAGCGTATTGCAATCCCTATTCTCTAATCCAGAGTTTCAAGACCGCTACTTCCACCCAGGCGACCTCCCACCTCCAGCACCACATCCAGCGGAAGACCTCGAGACACAGCTGCGTAAGATCGCAGACGGTTTGGTTTCGGGACGATACTCAAAACCTGACCCAGACGTGTCTACTTCTGAGAGCTTACAAGACGTGCATTACCAAAAAGGTCTGGCACCGTCTATGCTTAAGCATCTGGTCGGTCGAGGGCACGAGGAATTCTCTACTATGCGACAACAAGATGCATTCGAATTTCTTCTCCATCTGCTGAAGCTCATTAGTCGCTCACAACATCCAGCGACACTACAGGACCCGGTAGACGCTTTCCGTTTCGTTATGGAACAACGTCTTCAGTGTCTCAGCTGTAAGAAGGTCCGTTACCGCACTGATGAGCAAGAAAACATCTCGATACCTGTCCCAATTCGCCGAATCTCCAAAGACACTCAAATGACTGATGTAACGACCGACGGCGATGAGTCCAAGACAAAAGAGAAGGAGAAGGAGGAATTCGAGCCGGTGACTCTGAAGGAATGCCTGAACATCTTCACAGCTGACGAACTTGTTGAGTTGACCTGTACCTCCTGTGGCAGTAAAGACGGATTCTCAAAGCGAAATCGATTCCGCACCTTCCCAACCATCCTCGCAGTCAACGCTCGTCGATTTGAAATCGTGAACTGGGTTCCAACGAAACAGGATGTGCCTGTCATTGTGGACGATCTGCCATTCGCTTTCGATGCATACAAAGGTAATGGTCTGCAGCCAGATGAAGCGGAACTGCCAGAGGATGCCGATGCGGGATCAGCTAGCAACAAGTTTGTACCCAACGCCGAAGCACTCGCCTTGCTCGAAGGAATGGGCCTTCCCAGAGTGCGATGCGAAAAGGCATTACATGCGACTGGAAATACAGATGCCGAAGCGGCTTCGAACTGGCTCTTTCAGCATATGGATGATCCAGACATCGATACTCCAGTAGATCTTGGTGGTGGAGCTGGCGGCTCAGGTGCTACTGTCGACCCTGAAAAGATTGAATCACTCGGTGCCATGGGATTTAACGCTCCTGAAGCTCGACAAGCACTCAAAGAAACTGGTGGAGATCTTGAACGGGCAGTCGACTGGCTATTCAACCATCCTGATGCAACGGGTGACTTCGATGGTGGTGAAGAAGTGCAAGAGGTACCCAAGGAGCGACCGATGCCAGGCAGCGACAAACTTCCTGCCAACTTCCAGCTGCAGTCAATAGTCTGCCACAAAGGCAGCTCCATTCATGCCGGCCACTATGTTGCGTTCATCCGTAAGGAGGTTCCAGGCGAGAAGCACTCATCATGGGTTCTATACAACGACGAGAAGGTTGCCAAAGCAGCAGACATTGATGAGATGAAGAAATTTGCGTATGTTTACTTCTTCAGGCGTCTCTGAAGCGGAGAATACTCGCACTGATCAAACGGACATGCATTTCTGTGTCGGGGTTTAGATAGTGAGTGCGGAGCTATTCACCACACGGTGCGGGAAACGCATTGCATTCATCTAGGCTAGGACGGGGACTTAAATTCATATGCATCGGCTACATAGACAGAAATAGCCAGTAGAGCGAAGCAAAATTCAACTGTTTGCAATGGGAGAATTTCTTATGATTTGCGTTCTGCGAATTTCGATGAGCGATCTAGACTGTACGTCATTAGTTATCGCCGAGCGGAGTCAACTTAGCGCCGATCGCGGGAATCGGAACGTCTAGAAGAAAGAATCTCAAACTTCATTAACCTCACATTACTCCATATCCGCCACCTCTACCTTTCATCAACGTCCATCGATACGTACCAACGGATCAATTGCTTATTGAAGGTCTTTCCAATACTGAGTACACGCACCACCATCCAGCACTATGTTTCAGCGGGCGCTCGCAAGAGGGGCGCCGAGGGCGGGCAGTATCATGTCCGCTGCAACCAGGCCTCAGATATCGGGCGTTAGAAGAGCCGCAGTACCCGCAGTCGCCCAGGTCGATAGCCGGCGGCATTACCACGAGAAAGATAAGTCTCCCTTGGCTTTGAACGAATTGTCGCAAGCAGTTGTGATGAAGCAGGCAACCGCCACCGTCATCGGAACAGCAGCATTCTCTCCTTTTCAGGCTCTTTAAAGCGTCGTGCTGACCTCCACAGTACTGCTCGATCACTACAGTCGCCCACGAAATGTCGGATCGATGCCCAAGAACGATGCCGACGTTGGAACTGGCCTCGTCGGCGCCCCAGCATGTGGCGACGTGATGAAGCTGCAGATTCGGGTCGATCCAAGCAACAACACAATCTCCGATGTGAAGTTTAAGACATTCGGATGCGGCTCTGCCATTGCGAGTTCAAGTTATCTCACGGAGCTGGTGCGGGGAATGACGCTGGAGGATGCCGCGAAGATCAGGAATACCGAGATTGCGAAGGAACTATCATTGCCACCTGTCAAACGTGAGTACATACGGACCGATGTTAAAGAAATGCAACGTTCGGCTTTGATGGAGATGGATGCTTACCGCCATGCCAGTACACTGCTCGATGCTTGCTGAGGACGCCATCAAATCCGCCATCAGCAATTACTACAGCAAGAACCCGCAAGCTAAGGCGACTGATCTCGGTGGGACAAGCGCTCCATTGCCAAAAATTGAGGTTGAGACTGTCTCCACCGCGACAGCTTGAACGTGTGTGGGAAGCCAGCATAGTGATAGTGTAAAATGACAAGAATTGCTGTGAATGGTTAGGCTTCACGGTCTACGGCGTTAGTTGGTGGCAGAATGAAGCAATTTGTCCTGCATGTCCTCCAGGACGATGTCAATGAGGACAGCTCCCTCATTTGATGTATTCTAATCCTGCATCTTGTAACAGAAATTGCAAGCATTGGGCGGACTTCACTATTCGCCGCGTGTGTGCAATCAGAAAACATTCATGTCCGAAGGGAATAGAAATGAATCAAATAGTTTTACTGCTAACGAGCTTCTTTCTCACTTTTAAATTACCGTGCAATCATCGAACGATAGTCACGCCATCCTTGCATTCGTAGAATAGGCAGCTGCACGGTTTGTTGAATATAAACTGCCCACAGTGTGATTGAGTACGATGATCCGTATTTTAGCCTAGTGGTAAATCAACTCGGCTTCGTACTATGAGATCCTGCTGGGGAGATATGTGCCTGCCAACTGCCGTAGATATGTTCTCCATTTTAGCTGCATTCTATTCGTACATTGCGCCACACATCGCCTTGTTACATGTATACAACGGCACACAAATGGCTATTCAGGCACCGTAACAGCAATATACATCACTACATGCAAGCGGATCACGGTGGCCAGGCTTATACTCTACGATCTTCCAGGGAAACCCCTTTTGACTACAGCTTGGAAGGACAATTTTGTATGAGAGGTAGGTAAAGTACATACTCTATTGACTACCTCGTGTGTATACGTAGTTCTGTTGCACATTGCTTTGAGTGAAAATGGCACCTGCAAGGGGAGGGAAGCTTGAACGAAATACTGTAGTTAAACGATACTAGCTCCTGGTTCAGAAGGAAGAAAGAGCCTTGCTACCACAGCTGGCCAGGATACCCTTATCACAGCGCTGTGCTCCGAACACCAAGGGTCTACGACGTTCTGTTGCGCAAGCTTGACTGCTATCTTCCTGTCGCGCGTCGTGAATATAACAGCTCCTTGCTTGTTCTTCTGTTAAGATAACGATGATGAACTGATTGGACCACACGAGGAATCTGGATGGTGGCTGAACGAGGACGAACTAAAGTGAGCGTATCACGTGAGTTAGCGCTAACCCGCCACCTAAATTTTCGCTCTTCTCGTTCCTTTCTTTCATCTGTCACCGATTACACTCCCATCTCTGATCGTTTGGAACACAGTTTCGACTGTATAATGATGCTGTAAGTCCCATTCCGCTTTTTCCATGATATTTTCTCCCGCCCTGATGAATTCCAATCACTCGCCGAAATCTTGCGTTGGTCAGCTTAAGGCCTTCGCACATAGAATCACTATTATGATATGATCTGAGCAATTCTTTTATCCTTCTTCTCGTTGCTGAGCTTATTTTGCTTCTTGCTGACGATGCTACCAATAATAGGTGTTGCCCGCTAGACGGCCATGTCCTGGCCTTCATTCACGATCTGAATCCTACAGATTCCCGGGCTGAATAATAAATGGCACGCGAGCGGGATTACCCAGCTGTCATTTATGCTACGGCTATAATCGCTCGAGCGATCAATGTACGAAAGTTAGATAGTTCAATTTATTGCGTTGTGTCCTGCTGGTGTTCTATGAGACCAGATGGTCGACCAGTCGCCCGCTCCACTTGTGGATTACGTTATGGAAAACATGTGCCTTAGGCCACATATCACATATGAGAATGTCGACGACAGCAAGAAAATTTTGAGACCATTCAATGACAATGTGTCAACACTCGAATGCAGAATATCAAATGACTGACTACAATTTTATTAAGCATACAACTCGGGCGTGCGCAGCACCCTCACCTAGATTTCACCGGTTTTGAAATCTAACATAAGGTGCAGGAGAAATACAATCAGAGGATTTAGACGAAGGGACGATGCATGGTGTCCTGTGACTCCTGTCGCCTCCACGCCCACCGACGCTGAAAGACTCCCTTCTCGCATTTTGTTTCCACCAGCTACCGCAATCGAAATTCTGAGGAACGACTCCAAAATCTGCCACGCTCCATTAGTGCATCGCATGATTCCCCGTCATGCCCCTCGCCATCCCCGCTGACTTTGAGACCTATATCAACTCAAACCCGCCTTCTCTGGGCCTCAATCCTGCCACCAAATACACCTTGACGGAACTGTCCGGTGGTACCGCAAATTTCGTCTTCCGGCTGACTCCTGCCAACGCCCTATCAACGATTCTCAAACATGCCGAACCATTCATCCGTGACCACCCATCCATCACATTCCCTCTTGAACGCGTCAACACGGAGGCCCACGTCCTACGCACATTGTCGTCCCTCCTGCCAGCCTCATTAAAATCAGAGGCTGTGGAGCCAGTTGCATTGATCGGTTATGACAAGCAGGCGCACACACTGCACCTATCAGATGCAGGGAACCGGACGCTCAAGGATGCGTACGCAGACATGTCAACTGAGACGGTACAAGCCTCTGGCAGACGGCTAGGGCGATGGATTGCGGGTCTGCATTCCGCAACAGAGAAGTTGAACGAAGATGTTCTGGGGGTGAATGGGGTAGCCAGGACAATGTATCGGTTTCTCTACAACAACATAGGCGAATCGCTGGCTGAGTCCGGGCTAGATCAGAGACTAGGCGATGCGGTGAATGCGGAGTTTGGGAGTAAACTGGCCAAGGATGATGTATGTCAGTGCCACGGGGACTTTTGGCCGGCAAATGTGATCCTTGACGACAGCGAGGAGCCGCGATTGACAGTCATAGATTGGGAAATGAGTCGTCGCGGCAATGGCGCCACAGATGTCGGCCAATTCGCCGCAGAATCTTGGTTGTTGGATCGGTTTAGGGGCAATAAGGGCCTGATGAATGCTTTTTTGAAGGCATATGCGGCCACTAGACAGATTAGGGATGAGGATAGGGTGAGAGTTGCAGCACACTTTGGGACGCATTTGGCATATTGGCCTACCCAGGTGCGATGGGTGCAATGGGGTAACAACGAAGAGACGACAGAATGCGTGAAGCTGGGGGTTGAGATTATGGAACGAGCTATGGCAAGAGACCTAGCATGATTTGAGGGAAGCGTACTCAAAGAGTTATTCACGGGAAGGGTTGGATAGACACATAGGAGGTGGCAGTGTCAAAGGCTCATTATAGACTGGCTATCCTCAGATAAACTACGGAGTAGAGTACCACCTTATAGGATCACCATCAGACTCGCCACAATCTCTAATTATGCAAGCGGTTCTATGCAGAATCGTTTGTCGAAGGTCTTCTCCAAAAGAACAGAGCTAATCTCATACGCTTTGTCTATGGTCAGATTACAGTTTTCAGTGGTCATAGATCCGATGAAATCATGCCCACCCTATCCTTTACACTGAAGATCTTTCCCTGCCGTCATGACCAGGTGAGCGGCATCGATACTGGGATTCCTGAGCTTACGTTTTCCTTGCTGGTAGTCTCCAGCTACATCCCACATTTCTCTCCTTCATCCTTTGGCAATCAGATGTACTCTCGCACGCACTGGGCCAGATAACTCGAGCCTTCGAATGGATTCGCAATGTGATGGCCCCGCATGATGGAGAGTTTGGTCTTGATTCTTCTCCAATTATTTTCATCTACTTCTGCATGCAGCCATTAACAGTAACCACTAGTCGAATGTTGGAGAGCTTCGCGTGACCTTCGCATGAAAGGCAGCCGTGTTGATAAACAGTTGGCAACCCCTCTGTTCAAAATAAACTCTATCTTAATCCCTCTTGCCGCATTTTCTGGCATATACCGACTTTCAATATCCATCTTCTCTTGCCATTATTAACAAAAGGACACGAGCTTATTAGTATTTACAGGATTGCTATAGTGTAGATACAATTCCAAACCCCACCATGGCAAAAAGCTTCGCGCAAAATAAACAATGGAATTGGGGGAATTTTGGATGTGCTTTGGAGTTGGCTTTGTCGGCCAGCTAGCCGTTGGGTACCCGGCCGCCATCATCAGCGTTACGCTCGCCCAGCCATCTTTCCTCGAATACATGGGCTTGCTCACGACGATCAATGGAAAACCAGGGTTGGATGGACATGCCAACTCACTCCTTGGAGCCACCAATGGCTTATTTCAGGCTGGAGCATTCTTCGGCGTCCTAGCTGGGAGTTATATCATGGACAAGTACGGGAGGAAGATGGCAGCGATCTATAGTGCCACGCTATCCATTATTGGCGGAGTATGCTTGTGCGCAGCCCAGAACATCACCATGTTCATCGTCTTCCGCTTCTTCGCCGGAGCAGGCGCCTTCGCCTTCGTAGCCCTCATGCCCGTCTATGCCGCCGAGCTCGCGCCACCCAAACTTCGCGGTTTCTTTGTCGGTATGAACTGTTTGGGAATCGCACTTGGTTACGCCCTAGCCGCCTACATGGGACTCGCATTCTACTACACCAAGTCGCCCGCCGCACATTGGCGTGCACCTCTTGGCCTGGCACTAATTTTCCCGGTTGCGGTGCTTATCGTGCTACTCTTTGTACCCGAGTCGCCACGCTGGCTGCTCATGGTCGGCCGCGTCGAGGAGGCCCGTGAAATTGTGATGAAGTTACATTATAACAAGAACGATGCGGACGGGCAGGACGCTCGCAGCGAGTTCTACCAGATGCAGAAGCAGATTGAACACGACCAAATGGTCAAGCCCACCTGGATGGAGATGTTCACCCGACCCAGCTACCGCAAGAGAACCATTCTGGCGTGCGGCTTTGCGTTCATCGGGCAGAGCACCGGTATATTGGTGATTAATAACTACGGACCAACAATCTACGCAGCGTTAGGTACGACACGTTGAGTCAGTTGATTTTGCAGTGTGGTTGGATCACGCTGGCGATTCCCTCAAACCTCCTTGGGGTTAGTTCACACAACTCCCGCCAATCCCTCTGTTTTATTCTAACCATTTACTCAGGTATGCCTCGTGGATCGTATGGGCCGCAAGCCTCTTATGCTCATTTCTGTGACTGGCTGCTGTATCTGTCTTATCATTGAAGTCGCTCTAATAGCTTCGTTTGCAAGTCCAATCGGTCCTGTTCCGAACAAAGCTGGCCTTCGGGCATGTATCGCTATTCTGTAAATTACTCTCCCTTGAAAATTCTTCATATTGGCAAGGAACTGCATCTAACCGATTGGACAGTTATGCCTTTCAAGCTCTGTATGGATTCGGCATCGATGGCGCCGGCATAGTCTTTTATGCTGAAGTCTTCCCCAATCACCTCCGAGCCAAAGGCGTCGCACTAGCGATTTGCACCATCACCCTCGCAGATCTCGTCTTTCTACAGGTGACCGCCACAGCCTTTGCGAATGTTGGGTGGAGGTTTTTCTTGGTGAGACCATTCCGTCGTGATGATCTACGTGCTTGCACGCTAAAATCACAATCAGGTTTTCATCGTCCTATCCGGTCTTGGTATTGTATGGATAATCATGTGTGTTCCCGAGACAAAAGGTGTACCGCTCGAGGAAATGGCAGCCTTATTCGGCGATAAAGACGAAGTCATGATATTCAGCGCGGATATCCCTCTTTCTGGTCAACAATCAACTGGCTTGAAAACTTCGAGCGCTGCGCAATTGTCAGACAAATAGCTATTTATCGCTATTGTATATGTAATAGCAGAGCAGGAATATCCCGATACGGCGTTTACAAACGGGGCTGAGTGATATCCATTTAGAAGCATGCCAACTCAATTGAGTAGCTTTGAGCTATACTCTTATACTCGCACAAACATGAATTGATTATGCGGTGCTTTTTAGATTTAGTTAAAATCAACCTTTCATTGTATTACTAAGCCAGCTTGTAAAATATGCATCTGCTCGCAGGCACCGCCAACTCAAAACATAATTGCTCATCTCGGACTCGAAGGACGGATTCATCATATCTGTACATAAGTTTCGGATCGTAGTAGAGCTCAGCAGAGTGACGGAGAGAGATGACTTCAATAGTCTAATTCGTCTTGGACTCTCTTGCATCCCAGGTACTGGTTCGCTGTCCCAAATCTTTAACTGATCATTCCACAGGTCGTACCTAGGCTTCCAGGGCAAGTAGTTTGTGAATATTTGAAGGAGATCGGTGCTCCACTTGGCTTCTCGGGTAAGATCTGATATCAAATTCATGCTAGCACGAGCTTCAGACCTCGCCCATTCTGGAAAGAGGGGTTCATAAAACGTCTCAGCACCATGTAGGTAGATGACTTCGATATGGTAATTCTCCACTTTAGAGGCTTGCTCTATCTCTTCTAAAAAGGTCCGCCAAACTTCAAATTCGTGTTCAGGCAACCCTGGTTGCTGAAAGACCCAAGTATATTTCGGCCTTCTAGCCTCTTTCATCCACAGTTCGCATCTCAGCGACCGTTCCAGAAGAAGAGGGTTCTCTTCTTGAGAAAACTTCTTTCGTAGGAAGTTCGTACTGGACGGGAGAATAAATGCGCCGAGTATGTTCAGGTCCTGGCCCGAGGATTTTAGCGCGTGTTCGAGAGTGATGAGATGATTGATATGAGGCGGATTGAACGCGCCTCCGAACAGGATAATATAGTTAATTCTCTCTATTATAAGAGGATTGAGGAAGGAAAGTTCAGATAACTCTTCTCCAGCATATCTTGAGATAATGCTTTTAATGATTGCTTAAGACATTTCGCAGAGGAGGATCGTATTCGAAGAGGACTGGGTATGCGGACGCAAGTGAGAGGACGTGCGAGTGCTGAGGGTATCAAGGAAGTGCGAGTGCTCCTGAGCGTATCCAGAAAGGAGTGAAGAGCGTGTGAGCAATAATAGGAGGGATGAGATGCCTTGAGAGTTGAGAGTGAGAGAGAAGCCTACAAAACCCGGCGATACGGAGGTACTTAAGTGGCAGCAAATGCCAAGTCTTTACGGAGTACTGACGACTGCCAGAGCCCCGTCAGTCCTAATTCAATTACACGATACTCTGCTATAGTTCATCTCTCTATCCTTTCCTAAGAGCAACGGTTCGCCAATACATTACCATCTTCGATCTTAATATTCCCACTTGGAAATCTCGCTCTCTTTTCTCCAATGGGCAACATGTACTTTTCACTCCCATTTCCTTCCTTCGTATCTGTACTAACCAATCTCTGTTTGATCAAGCGTATCAAGAAACGATCATAACACGGGCTGCAAGAACTGCATTGGCTGCACACACTGCACGAACTGTACTGATTGCTCCAACAGCAATCATTGTACGGAC